>ENA-ORXD01000090-ORXD01000090.1-sediment-metagenome-genome-assembly--contig:-NODE-90-length-154284-cov-60.827453_pt1 | contig 154284 bp, 139 predicted proteins | sample MGYA00237862_ERZ511471 | MGnify/ENA metagenome assembly ERZ511471
CCCCTATACATCGTCTTTCGACTTAGCAGAGACCTGTGTTTTTGGTAAACAGTCGCTTGGGCCAATTCTCTGCGGCCTCGCCGCGCTTTGGTTGGCATGCAACCTAACCTGGCAAGGCGCCCCTTCTCCCGAAGTTACGGGGCCATTTTGCCGAGTTCCTTAACGAGGGTTCTCTCGATCGCCTTAGTATTCTCTACTTGCCCACCTGTGGCGGTTTTGGTACGGGCACCACACGCACTCCCTAGAGGCTTTTCTAGGCGGCAAGGAACCAGCGGCTCGCCGGCTTACGCCAGCTGACATCACGTCTCAGACTTAGTGGAGTGCGGATTTTCCTACACTCCGTCCTACGCGCTTGTCCATGGTCAACCAACGCCATGGTCCGCTTTACCTACCGCGTCCCCCCATCGGTGATAACGCACGTGGGTGGTACGGGAATATCAACCCGTTGTCCATCGCCTACGCCTGTCGGCCTCGGCTTAGGTCCCGACTAACCCTGGGAAGATTAGCTTTACCCAGGAACCCTTGGGCATTCGGCGGTGACGTTTCTCGCGTCACTTTCGTTACTCATACCGGCATTCTCTCTTCCCAGGCCTCCACGGCTGGCTTGTCGCCGCCGCTTCCGCGGCCTGGGAATGCTCTCCTACCACTCCAGCTTTCGCTGAAGTCCACAGCTTCGGTTGCTAGCTTGAGCCCCGTTACATTATCGGCGCAGGAACACTTGACCAGTGAGCTATTACGCTTTCTTTAAATGATGGCTGCTTCTAAGCCAACATCCTGGTTGTCCGTGCACTCCCACATCCTTTGCCACTTAGCTAGCAATTAGGGACCTTAGCTGGTGGTCTGGGCTGTTTCCCTCTCGACTACGGAGCTTATCCCCCGCAGTCTGACTCCCATGCTCTGGAATCGTGGTATTCGGAGTTTGTCTGACTTCGGTAAGCTGGTGGGCCCCCTAGGCCAAACAGTGCTCTACAGCCACGATTGAACGCATGAGGCTATACCTAAATATATTTCGGAGAGAACCAGATATCTCTGCGTTTGATTAGCCTTTCACTCCGATCCACAGGTCATCCCCGCAGTTTTCAACCTACGTGGGTTCGGCCCTTCACGGGGTCTTACCCCCGCTTCAGCCTGCCCATGGATAGATCACGCAGTTTCGGGTCTACCGCCTCTGACTAGCGCCCTATTCAGACTCGCTTTCGCTACGGCTCCGTTTCCTTAACCTTGCCAGAGACGAGTAACTCGCCGGTCCGTTATGCAAAAAGTACGCCATCACACGGCAAGCCGTGCTCTGACCGCTTGTAAGCCATTGGTTTCAGGTTCTATTTCACTCCCCTTCCGGGGTTCTTTTCACCTTTCCCTCACGGTACTAGTCCGCTATCGGTCGCCAGGTAGTACTTAGCCTTGCGGGGTGGTCCCCGCGGGTTCCGACCGCGTTTCACGTGTGCGGCCGTACTCAGGTACTCGACAAGGGAGGGATCACAGTTTCGCGTACGGGACGTTTGCCCTCTGTGGTGGACCGTTCCAGGCCCTTCTGCTACCGCGATCCTTTGTAACTCCCCCACCGCTATGCAGAACGGTGAAGTCGAGCCCTACAACCCCGACCAGATTAGAGCTGCACCTAATCACACCTGGTCGGTTTGGGCTGTTCCCCTTTCGCTCGCCACTACTCAGGGAGTCGAGGTTTCTTTCCTTTCGTCTGGGTACTAAGATGTTTCAGTTCCCCAGCTTGTCTCCTCGTGCCCTATGTGTTCAGGCACGGGTACGTGCGCATTACCGCACGTGGGTTCCCCCATTCGGAAATCCCCGGGTCGAAGGTTGTTCAGCACCTCACCGGGGCTTATCGCAGCCGTCCACGTCCTTCATCGACTCCTGGCGCCAAGGCATCCGCCAATGGCTCTTATTATCTTGACCGAAAAGAACTCTTTTGCCACTCTGCAGTTTTCAAGGTTCGCGCCGGCGTACCGGCACACTTAGCGTGGTTCCGCGTTCTTGAGGAATCCGCCGGCGGCGACCACGAAGGTCGCCAGCAGCGCGACGAAGATGCCGGCGCCGCGGCCGAAAGCCTCTGACGGCGCCGGCATCGCGATGAGGCGATACAGCACGAGCAGGAAGGCGATCGCGCCGAGGGCCATGACCGTGAGGCTCTCTGGCACCTGCAACCGGAACGCGATACCGGGCAGTGCCTTGAGGAACACGACGGCCGTCGCTACGACGGTGAGCAGCCAGGCCAGGACGGCGGAGAAGTAATGCCAGCCATTGACCGAGAACCCGGATGTGTCGACGCCAGCTCCGTCAAGACCGCCGGACAACTCCTGAAGGAGATTCTGGGCGATCTCGACTCGGTACCAGGTCAAAGAGAGGGCGACGAACATGATGATCATGCCCGCGACCACGACCCAGTCGTAGCGCGACAGCTTGCTCGAATCCATGCTCTACCTCCCGGAAGCCCTGACCGTGCCCCGCACCCTAGTGCGAAGCTTCGGTCACGGCAACTCCCCAGGAGGGAGCGGCACGGAGACCACTGATCTTTCAAAACTGAACAGGAATGAGGCCGTTCACGTCCGTTGTGAGCCAGACGGAGACGGGAACGACAGCGGTCGACGTAGAGTTCTAGAGGACGACACTCCGTCGCGATGGAAAAGCCGAAAGGCCACATCGTCGCGACATGTGGAGGCCGTGCTCACGGCGGTTGGTGCCGCCGTACTCCCTAGAAAGGAGGTGATCCAGCCGCAGCTTCCGCTACGGCTACCTTGTTACGACTTCACCCCAATCACCGATCCCACCTTCGACAGCTGCCTCCCTTGCGGGTTAGCCCACCGGCTTCGGGTGTTACCGACTTTCGTGGTGTGACGGGCGGTGTGTACAAGGCCCGGGAACGTATTCACCGCAGCATTGCTGATCTGCGATTACTAGCAACTCCGACTTCATGGAGGCGAGTTTCAGCCTCCAATCCGAACTGGGACCGGCTTTTTGGGATTCGCTCCACCTCGCGGTATTGCAGCCCTTTGTACCGGCCATTGTAGCACGTTTGTAGCCCTGGACATAAGGGGCATGCTGACTTGACGTCATCCCCACCTTCCTCCGGTTTGTCACCGGCAGTATCCTATGAGTCCCCGGCATTACCCGCTGGCAACATAGGACAGGGGTTGCGCTCGTTGCGGGACTTAACCCAACATCTCACGACACGAGCTGACGACAGCCATGCACCACCTGTGGCCGCGCCTCTTGCGAGGGGCTCCTGTTTCCAGGAGTTACACGGTCATGTCAAACCCAGGTAAGGTTCTTCGCGTTGCGTCGAATTAAACAACATGCTCCGCTGCTTGTGCGGGCCCCCGTCAATTCCTTTGAGTTTTAGCCTTGCGGCCGTACTCCCCAGGCGGGGCACTTAATGCGTTAGCTACGGCACGGAAGGAGTCGACACCTCCCACACCTAGTGCCCATCGTTTACGGCGTGGACTACCAGGGTATCTAATCCTGTTTGCTCCCCACGCTTTCGCGTCTCAGCGTCAGTACCGTCCCAGAGACCCGCCTTCGCCACCGGTGTTCTTCCTGATATCTGCGCATTTCACCGCTACACCAGGAATTCCAGTCTCCTCTTCCGGACTCAAGCCATTCAGTTTCCAATGCAGACTCGGGGTTGAGCCCCGAGCTTTCACATCGGACTTGGATGGCCGCCTACACGCGCTTTACGCCCAATGATTCCGGACAACGCTTGCCCCCTACGTATTACCGCGGCTGCTGGCACGTAGTTAGCCGGGGCTTCCTCTGGAGGTACCGTCACCCTCTCGGCTATTCACCTGAGTGGCTTCGTCCCTCCTGACAGAGCTTTACAACCCGAAGGCCGTCTTCGCTCACGCGGCGTTGCTGCGTCAGGCTTTCGCCCATTGCGCAAGATTCCCCACTGCTGCCTCCCGTAGGAGTCTGGGCCGTATCTCAGTCCCAGTGTGGCTGATCATCCTCTCAGACCAGCTACCCGTCGGAGCCTTGGTGAGCCATTACCTCACCAACAAGCTGATAGGACGCGGGCCCATCTCAAGGCAGAAGCCGAAGCTACCATTTGGTCGACCCGCTTGTGCGGGAAGACATCGTCCAGTATTAGCCCCGGTTTCCCGGAGTTATCCCAGTCCTTGAGGCAGGTTGCCCACGTGTTACTCACCCGTTCGCCGCTCTACTCGGAACCGAAGTCCCTTTCGCGCTCGACTTGCATGTGTTAGGCACGCCGCCAGCGTTTGTCCTGAGCCAGGATCAAACTCTCCGTGAAGTATTTCGATACGGACCGAAGCCCGGATCTGACTTTGTGGAGAGCTGAATTAGCTCTCAAAGTGTGTCTTGCAACCGATGGGAATCAGTTGCAGACGGGGGCAAGATCCGCCGCTCCACTAGAAAGCGACGATCTTGCAGATTCGTTGCTGGTGGATCAGACATAATGTCCGATCCGACAACGCTGTTCAGTTTTCAAAGACCACTGCGCTCTTAGGCGCGGCCGGGAAGACTACCATCACGTGTCAGCGGCGTCAACCCGCTTCTGAGATGTCCGTGTGATCCGGTTATTCCCCGAACCACAACAGAGAAATCCTCCCTCAAAACAATCAGAGCCACTCTGCACACAGCACAGGCGGCTCCGAGAACGGCGGCTATCCGATAATGCCTATCCGCGCGCCCTCGCCTGCTCGAATGTGCTGTCGACGAGTAGTTGCATAGTCTTGAGGCGGGTATTCTAGACCTCCGGAGCCCCCGTGTCAATGCCTTCGGCTCGCATGTGTCGAACGAGCCTGTTCAACCCCCTTCCGACACCTCGATGACACTCATTCCGAGGGCCACGTCCACCAGGGTCTCCCTCGGCACGTTCCTTCCGAAGACCCCATACCACAGGCCCCCGTCGCTCCACTGGATGAGCCCGCCCTCATCCATCTCGTAGAACTGCGCAGGATGTCCTCCAACCTCGCCCACCGGGTCCCCGTCGACGTCACCCAGATCGCCCCTGAAGTTCTCCACGACCATCACCCAGGCACCCTCGCCTGCGGATAGCAGGACCTGCACTTCTTGGGGACCGGGGTCCACGCCGCCGAATCGGGGGTTGTCGTGGCCGACTCCTTGACCCGCGTCCCCCGGCGTTCCTCCCGATAGCAGGGGCCACCATTCCTCTGCTGGGGTGACGCCGCTCGGCAGTGGCCCGGGCGCGTATACCGGCATCGGGTGGACTCGTTCAGCGATCGCTTCGAACATGGCGTCTGCTACGGCGCCGCTCCGTCCCACGGATGTCGAAGAGGAAGAAGGCGTCGGCAATGTCGCATCGTTGGATGAGTTGCTCGCGTCCGAGCCCGCCGCGCCGCCCTCAATGGTCGTGCTCTCCGGGGATCCGCTCGACGCCGCCGCCAGGTGCCCTCTGTCGCCACATCCGACCAACGCCGCGCCCAACCCCACGCATATCAGCGCCGTCACGCCCATCGCGACGCACAGCCACACCGGGCCTGTGGAAAGACGGGCGCTCCACGAACGTTCGCAAGGCGGTCCCTGGCCGAGCATCTTGCCTCCCTCCTGTCTCTGCACCATCGCTTCGCATGGTACGAGGGGACGCGCTCGGTGCCCTACGACTTTGGTCGCAACTTGGGGTCCACGCCCGATACACGCATCACAGAAGGCGGACGAACCTTCTCTTGCCCACCTGGAGGACGACGCCTCGGAGCGATGTTGGATCGTATTCTCGACCTACGTCCTGGACGACGGAGTCATCGATCCTCACCCCGCCCTGCTCGACCAGCCTCCGAGCCTCTCCGTTCGACGAGGCCAGTCCCAGAGCGGTCAACAGCCTCGGCAGCCAGATCGTGCCGTCTTTGACGACCTCAGTGGGGATCTCGACCTCGGGGACGACCTCGGGCCGCTCCTTCTCCTTGAAGATCCGGTCGAACTCGGCGCGAGCCGCCCGTGCAGCCCCAGAGTCGTGGTAGAGGGTCGTCAGCCGCTCGGCCAAGTCCCGCTTGGCCTGCGCCGGATGCACACGCCCGTCTCTGAGACCCGCCTCGAAGGCCTCGATCTCTAGCCGACCCGCCCCTGTGAGGAGGCTGAAGTACGTGGGCATCAATTCGTCCGGGATCGACATCACCTTACCGAACATGTCGGAAGGAGCGTCGTCGACACCGATGTAGTTGCCGTACGATTTCGACATCTTCTGCTCGCCGTCCGTCCCCACCAGGAGCGGCACGGTGAGGATGCTCTGGGGCGTCGCCCCATAGGCTTCCATGATGGTCCGTCCCATCAGCAGGTTGAACTTCTGGTCGGTCCCTCCGAGTTCGACGTCGGCTTTGACGGCTACACTGTCGTATCCCTGCAGGAGCGGATACATGAATTCGAGCATGGAGATCGGTTCGTTCGCCAGATATCGGCGGGAGAAGTCGTCTCTTTCAAGCATGCGGGCGACTGTCACGGTGGCGGTCAACCGAAGCACCTCGTCCATGCGGAGCGGGCCGAGCCAGTCGCCGTTCCGGGTCAGTTCGACCTTGTCCATGTCGAGCACCTTGGCCGCCTGGTCCACGTAGGTGGTCGCGTTGGCCGCGATCTCTTCGTCGGACAGCCGAGGGCGCAGTTTCGATCGGCCCGAGGGATCACCCACCTTGGCCGTGTAGTCACCGATGATCAGCACCGCTGTGTGTCCGAAAGACTGGAACTGGGCGAGCTTCCGCAGAACGACGGTGTGCCCGAGGTGGATATCGGGCGCGGTAGGGTCGACGCCGAGCTTGACCCTGAGAGGCCGGCCTTCACGCCTCGCACGCGTCAACTGACTCAACAGTTCTTCCGCGGGCAACACATCGACACTGCCGACCTGCAGTTCCGCGAACTCTTCCCTGATTTCCGCCGGCACATCAGCCGGGTTCGTCGTCGTCTCCATCGGGCACCTCCCGGCCGGCAGAATACCATGACGGCCCATGCCCTGGTGTAACATCACTTCAGCATGGTCAAGGATACTCGTTCACTCGATCGCAGACGGCCCGGCCGTGGAGGCCGCATAGTGCGGGGGTTGCTGTTCGCGCTTCTCCTTCTGGTCGTCGCACTCCTCTCCTCGTTCGCCGGGTTCTATGTGTCAGTCGCCCGGACTCTGCCTTCTCTCGAGGTGGCCGGCGAGATCACGTCGCCCCAGACGACGCGGATATTCGACGCTTCGGAGTCGCCCGTCCTCCTCGCCGAGCTCCATGGCACCGAGAACCGGGAAGTCCTCGCCTCCGACCAGATCCCACAACTCATGCGCGACGCCGTCGTCGCGATAGAAGACGAACGCTTCTACCAGCACAGCGGAGTCGATTTCCTGGCCATAGTGCGAGCTCTCTGGGCCAATTTCCGCAACCGCGAGGTGGTCCAAGGGGGCTCGACGATCACCCAACAGCTCATCAAGAACGCGTTCATAACCGACGAGCAGACCATCGACAGGAAACTCCGCGAGGCCGCCCTCGCCTATCAGCTCGAGAAGAAATGGTCAAAAGAGAAGATCCTCAACGAATACCTCAACATCATCTACTTCGGCGAAGGCGCGTATGGCATAGAGGCGGCCGCTCGGTCGTATTTCGGCGTTTCCGCCTCGGATCTCACGATCGCACAAGGCGCCCTTCTGGCCGGGCTCCCCAAGGCTCCCTCGGCGTATTCACCTCGTCGCGATCCCGAGACCGCGCTGGCCCGGCGCGACCTCGTCCTCAACAAGATGTATCAACAGGACTACATAACCAGCGACCAACTCCAACAGGCTCTCGCGGAACCCTTGGAACTCGCTGCCGCCTCGAAGCCGGACGCGGTCGAGGTCCCTTATTGGGTCGAGATGATCCGCGAACAACTCGTCTCTCGATATGGCTCGTCGATGGTCTTGGGCGGAGGACTCCGCGTCTACACCAGCATCGACCTGGAACTCCAGGAGTTGGCGGAGGATGCGATCGCCCAGACCTTGGGCGAGCCGGGCGACCCGTCCGCGGCGTTGGTTTGTATAGACGTACGCACCGGCCGGCTCGTCGCCATGGTGGGGGGAGCCGACTTCGATCGACTACAGTTCAACCTCGCCACTCAGGGCAGGCGGCAACCCGGCTCCGCCTTCAAGCCGTTCGTCCTGGTCACCGCTCTCGAGCAGGGGATGAGTCCTGACACCGTGTATGACTCCGGGCCGGTAACCTTCGACCTTCCCAGCGGGCCTTGGGAGGTGTCGTCCTCCGATCAAGGGCCCCTCACCCTCGCCCAAGCCACGGCGGCATCGTCCAACGGGGTCTATGCCCGCTTGATCATGGACGTTGGCGCGACGGAGGTAGCAGAGACCGCTCATGACATGGGGATCGTCACTCCCCTCGGCGAGGAGCCAGGTCCGGCGATCGCTCTGGGAGGCCTGACCACCGGGGTGAGCCCTCTCGAGATGGCGATGGCCTACTCCACGCTGGCCACCGGAGGAGAGCGGCTTTCCTCGGGACTCACGTTCGACCAGTCCAGCTCCACCTCCCCCATCACCATCGTCAAGGTCACCGATGCAGCCGGAGACATCCTCGATCAGAACGAATCCGTCCGCACGCGGGTGCTCGACGCCGATCTGACATCCCTGGTCACGTCGTGCCTCCGATCGGTCATCACGTCGGGAACGGGCACTGAAGCCGACATCGGCCGTCCTGCCGCCGGCAAGACAGGCACTACCCAGAACTATAGGGATGCCTGGTTCGTCGGATACACGCCCGAACTGGTCACGGCCGTATGGGTGGGGTATCCCACCGAGCAGACGGCGATGACCGACGTCCATGGGATCAAGGTCACCGGGGGCTCCTTCCCTGCGCAGATCTGGGCGCAGTTCATGAGGGGGGCTCTTGAGGATACCCCGGTCTCGGAGTTCCCCGAGGCCTCCGGAGAAGGTTGGGTTTCGGTGTCGGTGTGCAGTGAGTCGCATCTGGTCCCGACAGACCTGTGTCCTACCGTCGTCCAGTCTCTCTTCAGAGCCGACAGAGTGCCGACCGACACCTGTCCCATCCACATCGCCGAGGAGATCCTCGTACCCGACCTCGTCGGCATGACTCTTGAGGACGCACGCTCCGCTCTGGAAGGCCTGCTCCTCAAAGTGACCGTCGTCGAAGATGCGGACGCCGTCGGCATCACGGGGTCCGTCGTGGACCAAGAACCCCGTGCGGGCATGCCCCTCATGCAAGGACTCATCGTGACCATCACCATCGCGACAGGACCTTCCACGACCACGGTCCCCGACCTTCTTGGTCTCGACGCCGAGACCGCCCGAGCCCACCTTGCTCAAGCCGGGCTGGTCGGAGAAGAGAGCGTAGCCCCCGACTCGGCTGCGCCCGGCACGGTCATATCCCAGTCGCCGGGGTCACAGACCGTCGTCCGTCCCGGCTCGACAGTCAGCTACGTGCTCAGCTCCGGACCGGATGTGATCGTCACCGACTAGGCCGGGGGCAGCTCTTCGGCTCAGACCCTGCTCACCCGTGTGAAGCCTGAGCATGCGACCACCTCGACCCCGTTCCGCTCGAACTGGTCGATGATGAGGTTCATCCCAAGGGAATCGGATGAGATGTGGCCGGCTATCACGACCGACATCTTCTCGTCCTTCGCCTTCTTTCGATGTTCCTCACCCATGTGCATACCCACGATAGTCCCCACCCCGGCGGCGGCGAGCTTCGCGATCGACTCGGCGGGACCCGAAGTGCCCCCTGTCATATCGACCATGATCTTGCCCGTCCGCCTTTTCCCGCTACCTTCGAAAACAGTCGGACCGGTGCCTTCTATGACCGCCTGATGGTACTCGGGGATGCCTTTCAACATGTCAAGAAGGTCCTCGACGGTACCGTCCTCCCCGAGTTCATCGCACTTGCCCTGGACGAAGGCGTTCACACCGTTGTCAGCCGGCGTGTGGCAGCACATGAACGCGAAACCGAGCAGCCGGGCGGCGACAACCGCTCGTTCGTTGTTCCGAGGGTGGATGGACCGCATCACCTCGGTCATGCGTTCGCTCATGGCGGCATCACCATAGGCGAGAGACACTCCGAAACTGCGCCATATGTCGGCCTGCACCCCCATGACTTCCTCTAGGCGGGCGAGAGCTCTTCCCTCGGGGTGATGCGCGAGCAGCAGATCGATGTCGCGGCCCTTTGCTCTCAGGGCATCCGCCAGGAGTACCTCTCCGACTTCCATATCGATCCCGACGAGCATCCGCTTCACCTCGGTATCCGGTTCGCCCACGAGGATCCGAGTGTCGGCGAACGGGTTGACCAAGGACTCCTGATCTATCTCCCAGCGCTTGTCCTCCGGCAGACGGTCGAACTCCTTGCGAGCCCGCTCCAACAACCGTGCGATGCCCTTCTCTCCGCGTGGATCAGCGGCGATACCGGCGCGATAGGCCTCCTCATACAACTGACCAAGTCTCATCCGTGCTCCCCTTCTCTCCGTCGCCCACTGTGCGAAACATACGGACTGCCTGCCAAGCAGAACCTGAGAGGCAGGTGGCCACCCTTCGAGATGCCGATCCTCTCAGACAGTACGACCTGAGCCGCCTTCCCGTCATCGTACACCCACAGGCCCGAGGGCGTGCCCAGCGGTAGACCGTTGAGCTCGAGTCCGAGCGCCAAGGCCTGACCTACGCGCCCCGGTCCTCTCGAGATGTCGCACCGTGCCGACCGCGATCGCGCCCTCCCCGTGCCCCGAAGTGCTCTGTTAGCCTCCAACTGAGAGACGTCTCCCACGGGTTCGAACGACCGTATCAGCACGGCCGAACCCCGTCCTTCCCGGTCGCACACGATATTGAGCAGCACGTGGACCCCGTAACTGAGGTATACATAGATGTGGCCGGCGGGGCCGAACATGGCCTCGTTGCGCTTCGTCATACCGCAAGCCGCGTGACACGCCGGGTCGCCCTCCGGGAGATACGCCTCGACCTCCGTGAGCCGGCCGCCTCCCACGCCCTCCCGCCAGAGGATCTTGCCGATCAGATCCTGTGCAACCGACGGTGACGGCCGGTCGAAGAACGCACCGTCCAGTGCTCCTACGAGCCCCGACGGCTTCTCGACTGTCATGTCCACTGCCACCCGTTCAGGCGCGCGTTATCACACGGACACCTGACACCGCCGCCCCCTTAGGGACGATCTCCCCCAAGCCGCTCCAGGTCGCGCTCGGCCGTCGCCAATTGCTCCCCGACACGCTCGGGGGCGGTGCCCCCGGGAGAGATCTTGGCGGCTATCACCCGGTCCAGGTCGACTGCGTCGTAGTAACCTTCGTCGAACAAGGGACTGGATGCGCGCAACTCGTCTCTCGTCGCCTCGGCAAGCGACCGGTCCGAGCCCGCAAGCGTCGCGACCAGACGACCGACGACTCGGTGCGCCTCCCGGAACGGCATTCCCTTCGCGACGAGGTAGTCGGCCACGTCGGTCGCCTGGCTGTAGCCACCTTCCGCGCTGCGCCGACCGCGCTCCGCGTCGAACACAAGCCCTGACATCATCGCCGCCATGGCCTCGAGGCAGAGATCCAGCTCCTCTCGGGCTCCGAACACGTACAGCTTGTCTTCTTGCAGGTCCTTGTTGTAGGCGAGGGGCAATCCTTTGAGGAGGGCCCCCAGTCCCTGCAGTCGAGCGAGAGCGCCGGCCGCCTTCGCGCGCACGAGTTCCGCGGCGTCGGGGTTGCGCTTCTGGGGCATGATGCTCGAGCCGGAGGTCCATTCCTCGGGCAGGGCCGCCAGTCCGAACTCCTGGCTCGTCCACAGGACCAACTCCTCGGCGAGACGAGACACGTTGAGCGCACAGCCGGCGACGATGGAAAGATAGGAGAAGGCCGTGTCCCGAGCGGCGACCGCATCCATGGCATTGGGCGCCACGCGTTCGAAGCCGAGGTCCGCCGCGACCGCCTCTCGGTCACTGGCATAGTTGACCCCCGCCAACGCTCCCGCCCCTAACGGCATCCAGGAGGTGTCCACCCACGCGTCGAGCCGAAGAACATCGCGCTCGAGCACGAAGAAATGGGCAAGCAAGTGATGTGCGGCCACGACCGGCTGGGCCCGCTGCAGATGAGTGTACCCCGGTATGACGATCTCACGGGACGCCATCGCCCTGTCGAGCAGCACCCCCATGAGCTCGAGAACGCGCACCCGATGACCGGCTACGGCGTCGCGTAGATACAGTTGAAGATCGAGCGCGACCTGATCGTTACGACTACGCCCCGTGTGTACCTTGCCTCCCACAGAGCCGACGATCTCGGTGAGGCGCCTCTCCACGGCCATGTGGATGTCTTCGTCCTCCAGGTTCCACCGGAACGTGCCGTCCTCCACCTCCGTGGCCACCTGCGCCAGACCCTGCAGGATCGCGGCTTCTTCGTCGGCCGTGAGCACGCCTATCGACGCGAGCATGCGCACGTGCGCCTGCGAGCCGACGACATCGAAGGGTGCGAGGACATGGTCGAACGGTATCGAGGCGTTCAACCGCTCGAACAAGGGCGCCTGGGCGGCCGTGAACCGGCCGCCCCAGAGCTTGTCGCCTCCGCTCTTGTGGCTACCGTCCGTCACAGAAGACCTTGCCGGCTACGCGCCCAGACTTCGGCCGGAAGGCCCCACAACTGGATGAAGCCCTTGGCCGACTCATGACTGAACGTGTCCCCGGAACCGTACGTAGCCAGTTTGTCGACGTACAGTGAGTTCGGCGACCGACGACCGACAGGCACGCACGACCCCTTGAAGTAACGGAGTCGCGCTTCTCCGGTCACGTGTTTCTGGCTCTCGTCGAGGAACGCCCGCAGACATTCCGCCAAGGGGCTGAACCACAGCCCGTCGTAGATCAATTCCGTCATCCGCTGCTCGATCATCGTCTTGAAATGCTGCAGTTCCCGGGTCAGAGTGAGATCTTCGATCTCCCGGTGGGCCATGATGAGCGAGAGCGAACCCGCCACTTCGTACGTCTCGCGGCTCTTGATGCCGACCAGCCGGTTCTCGACCATGTCGACCCGTCCGAAGCCGTGAGCACCGCCGAGCTTGTCGAGTGTCTCCACCAGGGTCACCGAGTCCGTGGCCTTCCCATCGAGCGACACGGGCAGCCCGGCCTCGAAACCGACGACCATCTCCACCGGTTCGTCCGGCGCTTCCCGTGGGTCCACCGTGAAGACGTACGCGTCGGCCGGGGCGGCCTGCCACGGGTCTTCCAACTCACCGCATTCGATCGCCCGACCCCAGAGGTTCTCGTCGATCGAGTACGGGTTCTTCTTGGTCAGAGGCAGATCGATGCCCCTCTCGGCGATATAGTCGAGTAGTTCGGGTCGCGTCATCCCCCAGTCCCGAGCCGGGCCGAGAACAGTGATCGATGGATCCAGACACCGAACGGAAACGTCGATACGGACCTGGTCGTTACCTTTGGCCGTGCAACCGTGAGCAGCCACCGACGCACCATATTCGTGCGCGACTTCGACCATCTTCTTGGCGATCAGCGGCCGGGACAAAGCTGAGTGGAGGGGATACTTGCCTTCGTAGAGGGCGTTGGCTTTGAGCGCAGGAAAAGCGAAATCCTTCAGGAACTCCTCTTTCGCGTCGATCACCACCGACTCCACCGCGCCCGCCGTGAGAGCGCGCTGCCGTAGCCCTTCGACGTCTTTCATGCGACCGACGTCGACAAGGACCGCGATGATGTCGTAGCCGAATCTCTCCTGCATGTAGGGGATCAGGGCCGACGTGTCCAGTCCGCCCGAATACGCCAGCACGCACTTCTCCTTGCCCATCTGGTTCATCCTCCCAATCCTATGAGATACGCGTGTACGGCTTCCGCCGACTTGAGATCCTTCGTCACGATGATCACCGTGTCGTCTCCGGCGACACACCCCAGTATGCTCTCATTGTCCAACTCGTCGATGACACGCCCCATCCCGGGAGCGGCTCCTGGATCGCATCGCACGACCAACAAGTTCTGCGCGACCTCGAGCCCCCGGCCGAACTCCTTCATCATCCTCCCGCACGCGGCTTGGGGATCGGGCCGCTCTTCACCGCTCGGAACGAAGACGTACCGGATGCGACCGGCGGGGTCGCGACCCTTCTGCAGACCGATCTCGCGCAGGTCCCGGCTCACCGTGGCCTGAGTGACCTCGCAACCCATGGCCGCCAACTCCTCGACCAATTCCTTCTGGCTCGCGATCGGCCGCGCCTTCAGGACCTTGCGGATCACCTGCTGCCTCTGCCTCTTGTTCACCCCGATCGACCGCCCAGCAAGTACGCCATCAGCGCCTTCTGCGCATGAAGCCGGTTCTCCGCCTGCTCGAAGACCACGGACTGCGGCCCGTCCATCACCTCGTCGGTGATCTCCTGACCCCTGTGCGCGGGGAGACAGTGCATCACGATCGCCTCCGGCCGCGCTCCCGACAGCAGGGTCGCGTTCACTTGATAGGGACGAAGAGCGTCGATCTTCTCCGTCTCGTGCCGCTGGCCCATGCTGATCCACGCGTCGGTGTACAGCGCCGACGCACCGGCCACCGCGGCCCCCGGATCGCGTTCGACCCATATCTTGGTCCCTCGCTCTTCCGCGACAGCCGAAACGAGGGCGAGCTTGGCCTCCGGGATGTCGTACCCCTCGGGCACACACAGACACACGTCGATCCCGGCCATCGCCCCCGCTTCGGCCAACGACGAGGCCACGTTGTTCCCATCGCCCAGGTAGACGATCTTGCGCCCCTCCGCATCCGCGAACCGCTCTTTGAAAGTGAAGATGTCGGTCACCGCTTGGCAGGGATGCTCGTCATCGGTGAGAGCGTTGATCACCGGCACGGACGAGGCCGCCGCCAGATCCTCCACATCCTTCTGGGCGAACGTCCGGATGACGATGCCGGCGCAATAGCGCGACAGGACCCGGGCGGTGTCTTCGATCGTCTCCGAGGTGCGCATCTGGAGTTCCTGTTCGGAAAGGGTGAGAGGCAGACCTCCCAACTGGTAGACCCCCACGCTGAACGATACCCGGGTGCGCGTGGAGGGTTTGCCGAACACCAGCGCCACCGACTTGCCCGCGAGCAGATCACCGTGCGGCCGCCTCTTCCACACGGCAGCCGCTGCAAGTACGCCGTCCAGTTCCGCGTAAGTCAGGTCACCTACCGTCAGCAGATGCTTGACGCTCACGTCCGCCCCCTATCCGTCCCGACTCTCTGTACCGGCCACGATCTTGGTGCCGAGACCAGCGTCGTCGGTCATGATCTCCAGAAGCACCGAGTGCGCGATCCGCCCGTCGATGATGTGGGCGGCCTTGACCCCCGCGCGAAGACTGGTCAGGACGGCCTCGAGTTTCGGGATCATCCCCTTCGAGACTCGCCCCGTATCGATGAGTTCGACCACCTCGGTGTCGGTACACTCGGAGATGAGAGTCGACTCATCTTCGACATCGGAGTGAAGACCGCTCACGTCCGTCAGGAACACCACTTTCTCCGCCTCGAGAGCGGCCGCCAGCGCTCCGGCCACCGTGTCGGCGTTGATGTTGTAGCTTTCGCCGTCAGGCCCCGCCCCCACCGAGGCGACAACCGGCACGTAGTCAGCTTCGAGCAAGTTCAGTAGGTTCGTGTTGACTTCGGCCACCTCGCCCACGAGGCCGAGGTCGAGCAGCGTGCCGTCCTGGCCGCGCTTCAGGAGTGGCCGAGCCTTCAGGAGTCGGCCGTCGTCGCCACATAGACCGACAGCGGTGACACCCTTCGAGTTGATCAGGCTGACGATCTCCTTGTTGACCTTCCCCACCAAGACCATCTTGGCGACCTCCATGGTGGCAAGGTCGGTCACCCTGAGCCCTTCAACGAACTTGACCGGCAAGTCGAGACGGCCCATGTACTTGCTCACCTCGTTGCCGCCCCCATGCACGATGATGGGCTTGATCCCCACGTACCGAAGCAGGGCGATGTCGGTGGCGAACTCGTCCTTCAGGTCGGCTGAGCTCATCGCCGCACCGCCGTACTTGATGACCATCGTCGTGCCACTGAACATACGGATATAGGGAAGCGACTCGAGAAGGGTTTCCACTCTTTTTCGATATATCTCGCGCATGAGCCGTCCTAGCTGTGATACTCGGCGTTGATAGTGATGTACTCGTGCCCCAAGTCGGCGAAGAACAGCCCGGCCGACGACGTCCCCAACCCCAGATCCACTTCGATGTCGATCTCCGGCTCCTTCATGAGCGCGCCCAGCCGCCGGCGGTCGAACTCGGCGACGATAGCCGCTGCCCCTCCTTCCACCACTTTGATGCCGCAGAGATGGAGGGACGCAGAAGGCAACTCGCGGCCGGCCATGGCGGCGCCTGCAGAACTGATGATGCGACCCCAGTTGGGGTCTGCCCCATGCATGGCGGTCTTCACCAGGGCCGAGTCACCGATGGCCCGAGCGACTCGCGCGGCCTGCGCGGCGTCTTCGGCCCCAGTGACCTCGAGACGCATGATCTTGGTCGCTCCCTCGCCGTCCGCCACCATCATCAGAGCGACTCGGAGCAGCATCGCATCGAGGGCGTCCCCCACCAGACGCAGGTCGTCGCCCGAGGGGTGGATGCCCGAGGCACCGCTTGCCATGAAGAACACCGAATCATTGGTGCTCATCTCCCCGTCCACGGTTATCCGGTTGAACGACCGCGCATTGGCACCGTCGAGAAGGGTCCGCATCTCGGTTGCCTCCAAAGCCGCATCGGTAGTGGCCACGCACAGCATGGTGGCCATCGCCGGGGCGATCATCCCCGCTCCCTTAGCAGACACGCCCAGCCGCATCGGTCCCTGGGTCGTGTCGACTTCCATCGCGCACATCTTCGGGAATCGGTCGGTGGTCAAGATGCTCCGGCCAAAATCCGCGCCTCCACCGGGTCCGACTGTCCGGGCCGCTTTCGCCACGGCCCCGGACATGAACTCGGCATCGAGTTGGACCCCGATGATGCCGGTCGAACCCACGGCCACGTTCGCAGCGGGGACCTCCAGGACTTCGGCGCAGGACCGCTGCATGATCCGCGCCACCTCGAGACCCGGCTCTCCCGTGCAGGCATTGGCATTCGCGCTGTTCATGACGACAGCCATGAGGCGGTCGAGAGCACATCTCTCCCGGTCAACCACGATGGGCGCAGCCGCGAAGGCGTTCGTCGTGAACACAGCCGCCGAGGTCGTCGTGAAACGCCATTCGGGAGAGACGGCGACCACCCCGACATCCGGACGCCCGCTCTCCTTGAGACCGGCCACCACGCCGCCGGCGACAAAGCCGCGCGGGAACGTCACGCCCTCGGACATCCCACCCGTGTCCACCAAACGGACTCCCTCCGGGATCTGGAAGAAGCGTGATGCCAGCGGCGCCACGACCACCGGATGGTCGATGCCCCCGCGGCCGCTCACGCCTTGCCTCCCAGACCGGTGTCTTCCGGGAGTCCGAACATGCAGTTCATGTTCTGGACCGCCTGCCCGGAAGCACCCTTCATCAGATTGTCGATCACCGTGAAGACCTTCACCAGGCCGGCAGACGGGTCTTCCCTCACGGTCATCCGACAGAAGTTGGTGTAGGCCACTTCCGCCAATCCCGGCACCTGCTCGGTGACTTCCACGAACCTCTCACCAGCGTAGAACGTGCGATACAGGTCGAGCCACGCCTCCGTACCGACCATCCCCCGACGGGGACGGAAGTACATGGTCGTCTCTATCCCGCGATCGACGGGCAGGAGATGCGGCGTGAAGGAGACCGGCACTGCCCGACCGGCAGCGATGCCCATCTCCTGGACCATCTCGGCCGTATGACGATGTCCCACCTCACTGTAGGCCCGAAAGTTGCCGTTGACCGCACAGAAGTGGGTCTTCTCGCCGGGCGTGCGCCCGGCCCCCGACACCCCCGATTTAGAATCGACGATCACGCCGACCTCGTCGATATCGTCGGCCGCCGCCAGCAGACCGAGGAGCATCCCCGTGGGATAGCACCCCGGATTGGCCACCAACCGAGCCTTGGCGATCTCGTCGCGGTAGATCTCGGCAAGGCCGAACACCGCTTCGTCCACCAGATCTGGGCGGGGATGATCGAAGCCGTACCAGGTCGGATAGCCCGCGGGGTCCTTCAAGCGAAAGTCGGCACTCAGGTCGACCACTCGGCACCCCACATCCACTAGAGCGGCGACCACCTCATGCGCCTGCGCGTGTGGATAACAGACGAAAGCGACATCCGAGCCCAGGGAACTCTCGATCGAGAACTCCTCATAGCACCCCTCGGCACGAAGATGCGGGAACACCTCAGCGACCCTCCGCCCGACATACGACTTCGAGGTCATACTCCTCACCTCGACCTCAGGATGCCTGTTCAGTATGTCAGTGAGGACGGCTCCGGTATATCCCGTCGCCCCGACGATGCTCGCCCGTATCACCCTCGCACCTTTCCGTCGCTACCCTGGAGTGCATGACTATACACCCATATGCAACACGATGCAAAGGACGCTAGCCGCGCAGCCCGGCACCGACCTCCGCAGACGCAGACGCCAACATGGCGGCGCGGATCTCGTTCACTTCGATATCGCTCAGTGTACGGTCCGCCGCCCGGAAACTCAGACGTAGGGCGAGGCTCTTCTTGCCCGCCGGGACCTGGCTGCCTTCGTAGAGATCGAAGACGGTCACATCCTCCAGCAGGTCGCCGCCCGCGACCCGCAGCACCTCGATCACTCTGGCCGCAGGTACATCTGCATCCACGACGAGGGCCAGATCCTGCTCGACGACCGGGTACGCGAGCAGATCACGGAACATGGTCACGTCAGGAGCCGCCGCGATCAACTCCTCGACGTCCAACTCGGCCGCCATGACCGGACCGCGAAGGTCGTAGGCCTGGACGACGAGGGGATGCACCTCACCGACCCAACCACACGACCGCCCTTCGCCGGTCTCGACACTCGCGCTCTTGCCTGGGTGCAGGAACGGTTCCCCGCACGGGGAGAAGCTCAGCCGGCACCCCAGCCCCGCCGCCAACCTTTCGACAAGGCCCTTGACCAGGAAGTAGTCGGTGTCGACCGCAGACCCTGTCCACGAGTCGCTCTCCCACGCGCCCATCGCCACGATCCCCACCGTCGCCCGCTCCTGAGGCAGACTGTGTTCGCCCACCCGGAACACCGGTCCGACCTCGAACAGGTGCGTCCTCTCCTCTCGAACAGCGAGGTTGCGACCGGCGGTCCCGAGCAGTCCGGGAAGCAGCGACGTCCGCATGGCCGACTGTTCGACGCTCAACGGGTTCGCGATCTTGACCTGCGATCGGCGGACATCGTCGGCGGCGAGGCGCAACCTCTCGGGCCAACCCTCATCTCCGAAGGTGTAGTTGATGACCTGCGAGAGTCCGGCTCCGACCAGAAGGTCCTCTATCAGTCGGCGGCACGATTGGCTCCGATCCAACCCCCCCCTTCCCGAACGACGGCTCGGCAGGCTCGAAGGGATCGCGTCTAGACCGTGGATGCGCGCGATCTCTTCTACCAAGTCGATCTCCCGTTCTAGATCTGACCGGTAGTAGGGGACCGATATCAGGAAATCCTCGCCGCATTCCTCCACATTGCATCCCAGCCGGGCAAGGATGGCGGTCATCTCCGAGGCGGGTACCGTATCGCCCAGCACCTCTTCGACCCGACCAGGGCGCAGCTTTATCACCCGCTCGGCGGGCAGCGGTTCCCTCACGTCGATCGTCCCCACTGAGACCGTGCCACCGCAGATGTCCACGAACAGCTTGCAGGCCATGTCGAGGGCCAGAGGCACCAGCCCTGGGTCAAGCCCCTTCTCGTACCTGGTGGAGGCCTCGGTACGCAGGCCGAGAGCCGAAGATGTCCGCAGGATGGACGGGCCGGAGAACGTGGCCCCTTCCAGGAGTATGTCGGTGGTGGAATCGGTCACCTCGCTGTCGAGGCCTCCCATGATCCCTGCGATGACCGACGCGCGCTCGGAGTCGGCGATCACGAGCATGTCCTCGGTGAGGCGGCGGTCTTCGTTGTCGAGAGTCGTGATGGCCTCCCCGGGCCGAGCCCTCCTCACGATGATGCGTCCCCCGCGGATGGTGCGCAGGTCGAACGCGTGGAGCGGTTGGCCCAAGGTCCAGAGAACGTAATTGGTCACGTCCACCACGTTGTTGACTGGACGCATCCCGGCCCCTACTATCCGAGCTTTCAGCCACAGGGGCGACTCGCCGATCGTGACCCCTCGGATCACACGAGCCGCATAGCGAGGGCACAGGTCGGGGTCGAGGACCTCTATGCTCATGTCTTCGTCCACCGGGCGCTCCCCCCAGGGATGGGGGAAGCTCAGTTCCTCCTCGAACGGCGCCTCGGTTATCGCCGCGATCTCCCGGGCCAACCCGAGGATCGACAGACAATCGGGGCGGTTCGGTGTCACCTCGACCTCGAGCACGTCATCGGCGATCGGGACCCGGTCTCCCAACAACTCCCCGGCCCCCCATTCATCGGGCAGCACCACGATACCGGGACTCTTCGCGGCCAGGCCCAACTCCGCCTCGGACAGGATCATCCCGGAGGACTGCACGCCGCGCAGCTTCGCCTCCCGTATGCGGGTGCCGTCGGGCATCACACCACCAGGCAAGACGACGGCCACGGTCTGGCCCGCGGCGACGTTGGGCGCGCCGCAGACTATCGTCCTAACAGACTCCTCACCGACGTCCACCTTGCATACCGACAGTTTGTCGGCGTCCGGATGCCGTTCACATGCGCGGACCTTCCCCACGACGAAACGCTCCAGGTTCTCCTCGTCGCCAGGTACCCCCACCGCCACGACCCGCTCTACCTCGGTGCCGGTGAGTGCGAGCCGAGACGCGAGCTCGTCCGCATCCATGTCGACGGGGACGAACTCGGTCAGCCAGGACAGGGGCGCTTTCATAGGATCTCCGCTCAGAATTGGCGCAAGAAGCGCAGGTCGTTCTCGAAGAACAGTCTCAGATCGTTCACTCCGTGCTTGAGCATCGCGATCCGCTCGACGCCCATCCCGAAGGCGAACCCTGAGTAGACTTCCGGATCGTAGTCGACGAAACCGAACACGTTGGGGTCGACCATCCCGGCTCCCAGGATCTCCAGCCAGCCGCTCTTCTTGCACAGCCGGCAGCCCGCTCCTTCACAGATCATGCACGACACGTCCACTTCCACCGACGGTTCCGTGAAGGGGAAGAAATGCGGCCTGAGGCGCACCTTCCGGTCGGCACCGAACATCGCTTTCGCGAAGGTCTCCAGTGTGCCCTTCAGATCGCCCAAGGTGACGTCCTCGTCGACCACCAACCCTTCCACCTGATGGAACATCGGGGTATGGGTGGCATCGGAGTCGCGACGGTACGCGCGCCCTGGGCAGATGATGTGGACGGGGGGCCGCTGCTTCTCCATAGTGCGTACCTGGACCGGAGAGGTATGGGTCCGGAGCACCACGCCCGGCTCCACGAAAAACGTGTCATGCAAGGAGCGCGCCGGATGATCGGCCGGGGTGTTCAGCGCCTCGAAGTTGTAGTACTCGGTCTCGACCTCGGGCCCATCCGCGACCTCATAGCCCATGCCGATGAAGATGTCCTCGATCTCGCGCTGGGTCTGGGTGACCAGATGAAGATGGCCCAGAGGCGACCGGCGCCCGGGTAGGGTGACGTCGATGCGCTCCCGACCGAGGGCTTCGACGAGTTCCACACTCTCGAGCTCAGACTTGCGAGCTTCGATCGCCGCTTCGAGCTCCTTGCGCACGAGGTTCCCCACCTTACCCACTTCCGGCCGTTCTTCCGCCGGCAACTCGGGGATGGACCGCAGCAAGAGGACCAGTTCCGCCTTGCGGCCAAGGTACCGGACCCGAACGGCTTCGAGAGCCGTGAGGTCCGCCGCCGACCCGATGGCGTCAGACGCCCCCGTATAGATCGACCGCAAGTCGTCCCGGGAGATCTGCGCGAGTATGGCGTCGTTCAGTGTGATGACTCTTCCTCCTCGGTCTCTCTAGGCCGCGCCCGGACGCCCCCGGCTCAACTCGTACAGCAGGATGGTACCCGCCATCGCCACGTTCAGCGAATCGAACCGCCTCTGGGGGATGGTCACGCGACGCCCGGTGGACCAGTCGCTTCCGGGGCCCACGCGCTCGGCCCCCATGACCACCACGGCCCCACCCTCCAACTCTACCGTCCCCAGCTCTTCTCCGCCACACGGTTCGGCTACCAGAGTCTGCGGCACTACGGAGCCTTCCAGGCGAAGGCTCTCCATCCTCGCGGCCAGGTCCGCGGGCGTGACCTCCGTTACAACTCTCACCACGAATTGGGCGCCCATACCGGCCCGGAGCGCCTTGGGGCCGTACGGATCGGCCGTACCGGGAGTACAGACGACTCCCGCTCCCCCGAAAGCCGCGCACCCTCGCACGAGTGTCCCCACGTTGCCCGGGTCGCCCACCCCGTCCAGCACGAGGGTCAGGCCCTTTGCCAGATCGAGGTCGGACAACCCCCACCTCAACTCCCGGCACATGAACACCACGTCCGCGGATCCCCCGAGCGCACTCGCGTGCGCCAGAGTCTCCTCATCGCAGATGCCGATGTCGACCCCCTGCGGTCCGCCGAGTGCGCTCTCGCGCGCCGCGTCGACGAGAGTCAGAGGTAGGTCGGCAAAGAGATCGCGCCTCACCAGGATCTCGCAGACGGGAGCCTCGGCTTCTGCTGCCGCCCGAAGGAGGTCCATCCCCTCTCCGACCAGCAGACGTCGCTCGCGACGATGCTTCTTCTTCTGAAGCTTCCGAGCGAGTTTGACGCTGTGGTTCTGCCTTCCGGCGATGTCGCGGATCACTGCCTGCTCACCGCCCGAAGTCGGAGGAGACGAGCCTAGCTCGCCCCCAAGGCTTCCTTGGCCCGTGCCGCGATCTGCGCGAAAACCTCAGGCTCCCGCACAGCCAGGTCGGCGAGCATCTTCCGGTCCACTTCGATCTGGGCCTCTTTGAGCCCGTGGATGAACTGGTTGTAGCTCATGCCGTGTTCCCTGGCCCCGGCGTTGATCCGGGTGATCCACAGACGGCGGAACTCACGCTTACGGGCTCTCCTATCCCGGTAGGCATAGGTACCCGATTTGATGACCTGTTCTTTGGCCCGACGATACGAGGACTTCTTCAGTCCCCAATACCCCTTGGCCTCGTCTAGGACCTTGCGCCGCTTCTTCTGAGCGCTGACGCTCCTCTTGATTCTAGGCATAGCAGCATCCTCCTAGCGGCCCAGAAGATCACGGAGCCGGCCGGCATCTCGGGCGTTGACCTCGAGCGCCTTACGGAGCTTGCGCTTGCGGTTGGCCGACTTCTTCGTGAGAAGGTGGCTGCCAAAGGCCCGCCGATGCATGAGCTTCCCGGTGGCGCTGAGCTTCACGCGCTTCTTGATTCCCTTGTGAGTCTTGTTCTTGGACATACTGTTCCCTTCATCCACGTACGAGCGGATAGCGTGCAGCAGACCGGGCCCGGCGGCGACCACCAGAGCCCCATGACAGTGCGGGATCAGCCCCGCTTGGGCACCATCATCATCACCATGTTCCGACCGTCAAGGTTCGGCTCCGATTCGACCTCGCCGATCTCGGCCAGATCGTCTGCCATGCGACGGAGGAGCTTCTCCCCCAGATGCGGATGGACCAGTTCCCTGCCTCGGAACATGATGGTGAGTTTGACCTTGTCGCCCTTCTTCAGAAAACGCTCGACGTGGCCCTTCTTCGTATCGAAGTCATGGTCGTCGATCTTCGGCCGCAGCTTGATCTCTTTGATGCTGATCGTCGTCTGCCGCTTGCGCGCTTCTTTTGCTTTCTGCTCCTGCTCGTACCTGTACTTCCCGTAATCCATGACCTTGCAGACCGGTGGGCTCGCCATCGGGGCCACTTCCACCAGGTCGAGGTTCAACCTGTCGGCGTAGTTGAGCGCCTCAGATATCCCCACGATCCCGACCTGCTCGCCGTCCGGCCCTATGAGCCGGACCTGATCTGCGCGGATCTTCTCGTTGATGCGAACGATGTCGGCTATGTCGCCCTGCACCTCCCCCGGTGCTACCGGTCCGAAACCTTCCTTACCACGCAAAAAGAGCGATGCATCCACCGCTCCCCAAAGCGACCGCTCTACTCGAGGCGGCCGTCACATCCATATGGCTTGACCTCTGCGCCGATCGAGGCACGAGGTGGGAAGGGTGGCTTCCTCTTTATGCGAAGCAGGAGTATAGACCAACAAGGCGCTCCACTCAAGCGCCGGCGCTATCCCGTGGGAACACGCGCCCTCTCGCCCAACAGGCTGCCGGCATCGATCAACGGCACCGGCTGCGTCTCCTTGCTACCCCGGGTGCGCAGCGTCACCGTCTGCTGCTCTACCTCCCGATCGCCTACCACCACCATGAAAGGTACCTTCTGCACCTCGCCGTCCCGGATCTTCTTCGATACCGACTCAGGCCGAACGTCCACCTCCACCCGCAGGCCTTCCGCCTGGAGAGTCCTCCGCACCTCATCCGCGTACTCCGCGTGACGGTCGGCGACCGGCACGATGGCGACCTGCACGGGGGCGAGCCACGCGGGCAAGGCACCGCCGTAGTGCTCTATCAGGATGGCTAGGAATCGCTCGATGCTCCCCAACACGGTACGGTGGATCATGACGGGGCGGTGGCGCTGATTGTCCTCGCCCACATAGTCGAGGTCGAGACGCTCGGGCATGGCGAAGTCGAGTTGGCAGGTCGCGCACTGCCAGGTACGGCCCATGACATCCTCGATATGGAAGTCGATCTTCGGACCGTAGAAAGCGCCATCCCCGGGATTGAGCGTATAGGGTAGTTCCGCCCGCTCGAGGGCTGCAGCCAACGCGGCCTCCGCCGTCGCCCACATCTCATCGCTCCCGATGGATTTCTCTGGTCGGGTGGAGAGTTCCACCTGTACGTCGTCGAAGCCGAACGTACGATACATCCGCCGCACCAGTTCGATGACACCCAGGACTTCGTCCTCTGCCTGCTCGGGGAGACAGTAGATGTGGGCGTCGTCCTGAGTGAAGAGACGCACACGGAACAGACCGTGAAGAACGCCCGACAGCTCGTGTCGATGGACCAACCCCAGCTCGGCCAGCCGTAGGGGGAGATCGCGGTAGGAGTGCTGTTCGCTCTTGTAGACGAGCGTGCCGCCCGGGCAGTTCATGGGTTTCACCGCGAAATCGACCCCGTCGATCGTGGTGAAGTACATGTTGTCCTTGTAGTTGTCCCAATGACCGGACCGCTCCCACAGGGTACGCTCCAGCATGATCGGGGTCTTGGTCTCTTCATAGCCGGCCGCGGTGTGCTCCCGTCGCCAGTAGTCCAGCAGCGCGTTGATGACCCGCATCCCCTTGGCGTGGAAGAACGGGAACCCCGGACCCTCGTCGTGGAAGCTGAACAGGCCCAACTCCCGACCCAGGCGTCGATGGTCGCGTTGCCGCGCCATCTCCAGTCTTTCAAGGTGAGCGTCGAGTTCCTTCTTCGTGGCGAACGCGGTGCCGTAGATGCGGGTGAGCATCGGGTTGTCGCTCCGCCCTCGCCAATACGCCCCGGCCACCGACAGGAGAGTGGTCGCGCCGATCCGACTGCTGTCCGGAACGTGAGGTCCCCGGCAGAGATCCACGAACGAGCCTTGTTCGTAGATGCTCAGGACCTCGTCATCGGGAAGACCGCGGATGAGTTCCAGTTTGTAGGGTTGATCGGCGAACAGTCCCAGAGCCTCCGCCTTGGAGATCTCCCGACGTTCGAATCCGGAGCCCTCCGCCAGCAGACGCTCCATCTCTTTCAGCAGAGAAGGAAGGTCGTCTTCCCCTACCGGTCGAGGAAACTCGAAATCGTAGTAGAACCCGTCCTTGATGGCGGGGCCGATAGCCACCTTGGTGCCCGGGAACAACCGGATCGCCGCCTCGGCCAGGAGGTGCGCCGCCGAGTGGCGGATCACTTCCAGCCCCTCCGGCGTAGACGGGGTGACGATCGCCACCTGCTGACCGTCCTCGACGGGAGTGTCGAGATCGACGATCTTCTCGCCCAACTTGGCGGCCACGGCGGCTTTGGCCAAGCGAGGCCCGATGCCCTGGGCGATATCGGCTGCCGTCGCACCGTCGGCGACAGTCAGCTCTGACCCATCCGGAAGCACGACCTTCATGGACCCTCGCAGACACAGGGATGGCGGACCGGCAATGAACTAGTGGGCGCTACAGGATTTGAACCTGTGGCCTCTTCCGCGTCAAGGAAGCGCTCTCCCCCTGAGCTAAGCGCCCGTCAGGCCGGTCATGATACAGCCGGCCACGGCGACTGGCAAGACCGGGGCTACTTCCGCAGGAGCAGTCGACCGATATCGAGAAGGACCGTCTCCGGTTCGGCGATGATGCCGGTGAGAACCAGACCGATCGCCAGCACCATGCCCGCCGCGACCACGATCGCCACGACGAACACCACCCTACGCCAGCCGCGTCTGAAGCGGCCGCCGTCGGTCTGCTCCCGCGTGGTGGTACTCACTTCTGGCCCCACGTCGTCCGCCCTCACCGCCTTCCCCCAGGCAACCACTCGGGGCATGCTCTCGGTATACCCAGCACGCCCTGTTTGTAGCAATCGGCCATAAGACGGGGGCCACCCGTACCTGGATGGCCCCCGAAGACCGTCTCGAATCGTGTCAGGATAGCTAGAACGCGCTATCTGTCTTCCACACGGTCCAGACCTTGCCCACCAAGCTCGGTCCTGGTGTCAGGGTGGGTCTGCCGGGCTGCCAACCAGAAGGTGTCACCTCGCCGGTGGCCGCCACGTGTTGGAACGCCTTGACCTGCCGGATCAGCTCCATCACGTTACGACCCACCTCGGCCGTAAGAACTTCCATCGCCCTGATCGTGCCCTCCGGATCGATGATGAAGCGTCCGCGGATATCGACACCCGCTGCCTCCTCGTAGATGCCGTACACATCGCCGATGCGGCCTCCAGCATCGGTGAGCAGGGGGAAGGGCACTCCCCCTTCTACCATCTTGGACAGCTCCTCCTCCTGCCAGACCTTATGGGAGAAGCGAGAATCCACGCTCATGGCCAGCACTTCGGTGTCCATGGCCTTGATCTCGGGATACTTGACGGCGACCGCCGACAATTCGGTCGGTCAGACGAAGGTGAAGTCCCCCGGATAGAAGCACAGGACGACCCACTTCCCCTTGTAGTCGGAGAGCTTGATGTTCTTGAAGCCGCCATCGACATAGGCACTTGCTTCGAAATCTGGTGCGGGATGACCAACGCGAGCGATCACTTTCTGCGCCACCTCCTCAGCCACGGGTGTCGAGCTCGAAGTCTGTGTTCCTTTGCCCGGAGAGACACCCAGCGGCCCCCCTGCCGGTTTGACGCAACCATCTTTGGGTTCAGCCATGGCTCTCCTTTCACACGCTCGTCGGAGTTGCGGCGACATCCCCATTCTAGAGCTACCTACCGCTGTCCGCCACCCGCCCCCGACCCAGCGCGGCTCAGACCACCCGGCCGCACGAGGCCCAGCCACACCGCGCCGGCGAGAAGTCCAAACACCACGTTGATGATGCCGATAAGCAGCACCCGATCGAGGAACTGGAACGAGACGACCAGCATCCCAGCGCTTCCCATTATCAGTTGCGACGAACTCATGAGCGCCGATGCCGACCCGGCATCATCCTTCACTTGATCGAGCATGAGGTATACGCCGGGCGGACGCAGGCCGCTCACCGCCATGGAGGCAGGGAACAAGGTGATCGCGAACGCCCAGGGCGCGGCATGCCCCAATACGGACACCAAAACCCCGCTCACCACCATCATCACAAAGCACGCGCTGACGATCGACACTCGCTTGAAACGGACCGAGAGCCTCAGGTATAGCAGTGGACCGCTCAGATACGCCAACGCGTTGAGGGCGAAGTAGTAGCTGTAGGCCCGACTGCTCTGACCGAAGGTCTCCTGATAGATATACGCCGACGACGATACGAACGACATGGAAGCTATGCTGACCAACGCGAAGACGATGAGCAGCAAGGTGAAAACCCGATTCTTCAACACTACGCCGAGGCGTCCCAGGGTGCGCACCACGTTTCCCGTCCCCTTGGTCCCAAGCGTCTCCTGGAACGCCACGGCCCCGGCCACTGCCACCACCCCCAGAACGCTTTGAGCCACGAAGGCACCTCTCCACGAAGTGAGGGTCAAGAGCAGCGCTCCGATGATCGGCGCCACCGCAGGCGAGATGAGGACCAACGACTGGACTATGGCCAACGTCTTCTCCCTCTTCCTGCCCCGGTAGCTATCCCTCACGATCGCCGTGGCGACCGCCGAAGCGGCACCTGCGCCCACCGCCTGCAAGATCCTGAAGAAGATGAGCTGATAGACGTCGAACGAGATCGCGCAGAGCGCACTGGCCACCGTGTAGCCGGAAAGGCCTATGATCAAGATCCGCCGCCGGCCGTATCTGTCGCTGAACGGCCCCCACATCATCGTCGCCAGTGCGTAGAAGACGAAGAACAGGATCAGTGTGAGGTTGACAAGGTACTCAGGGGCACCGAAATACCTCGTCATGGACGGCAATGCGGGCAGGTACAGATCAGTCGACAAGGGAATGAAAGCACTCAACAAGGCAAGGAAGGCTATGAGCCCCTTGGCCCCCAAATACTTCTGCCGAGGAGCAACGTCCATCTCCTCCCGTGCAGCAGCGTCCGTCGGTACGTCGGTGATCGAGCTGTCGCTTCTCATGCCTATGGTCAAGAACACGCCCTGTTCGAGTGCGGGGTACACGGAGGGAATGGGCACATTACACGACTCCCGCTCCGAGAGACAAGGGTGCCGGACCTCTGCTCGAGCCCAGTCGACTTGGCCCAGGACAGCGCTGATGGTCGCCATTCACAGGCCGCGGTTGTACAGTGTGTCTCGGAGGGCAGCGAGCGAGGGGGCCACAGATGAGATGGGAATACCGCACCACCGTGTTCTACGCGAAAGCGCATGAACCCGAGTCGAAGGCCTACATCCAAGCGGTGTGGCCCGGATGGAACCCTCCCAGACACGCGCCCCAGGCGTTGATCCCCAAACTCAACGACTATGGTGCCGACGGCTGGGAGTTGGTGCAGCTACAGCCCGTGTATCTCGACGACGACGCTGCCGTCCTCGTCCATGGCGGCCCCAGAGCCTCCGCCGACGACCCTATCACCGGGATGGTCAAGGCCAAGGCGAGGATCCCTTCCACCGGCGGCGGCAACGAGCCCACCCGGTACACGAACGCGTACCTCTGCGTATTCAAACGGCCGGTCGAAGCGACGAACGGTTGAGCGGGTGCTCTACTCAGAGGGCAGGACCGGGGACGGACCCGAGCCGGGCGTAAGGAGGCGACGACCGGAGTCGAACCGGTGTAGCGGGTTTTGCAGACCCGTGCCTAAGCCACTCGGCCACGTCGCCTCGATGAGCCACTCGCGCCAGATTCCCGAAGGTCTCGCGCGCTTCCTGTCTCAGGGAGAAGCAAATGGAGCGGATGAAGGGATTCGAACCCTCGACCTTCTGCATGGCAAGCAGACGCTCTAGCCAACTGAGCTACATCCGCCCGGAACCTCGCGGCTGGTGGATTATAGACCAGCCCCCACCATGATGCAATGCCGCACAGCGCGCCACTCTCCACCCGGCGGCGCACCACGCGGAGACGCTCGGACCCTACCTATGCCTCGTCGTCCAAAGCCTGATTGACGAGAGCGTCGGCCCGGGCATTGTCCTCTCGCCGTACGTGTCGGACGCTGAACCGCTCAAAGCGTCGAGTCAACTCTATCGCCTCTTCGAAGAGGTCCTTGAGCCCTTGGTTCTTGACCCTGTACTCGCCCTTCATCTGTTTCACGAGCAACTCGGAGTCTGACACCACCTCCACCCTCTGTGCTCCCAACTCCTCCGCGATCTCGAGAGCGGCCAGAAGCGCGCGGTATTCAGCGATGTTGTTCGTTCCCATGCCGATACAGCGAGCACGTGTCTCGACGACCGTGCCGTTCTGGTCTTCGACGACCACTCCGATCGCGCTCGGTCCGGGATTCCCCCGCGACCCCCCGTCGATCCAGATCCGCACGCCGGCCCGATCCTCTCCTAGGCTCGCACCTTCCGCCCCAGCGATTCGGCCGTCGCGATCGGCGTCGCCCACTCCGTCCACCTCCCGCGTAGTCCATGGCGACCGCCATTCACCCGAGATGACGATCTCCACCCCGCTCCCTCTCAGATCCTTGGCCAATCCTTCGGCCCATCTCTTGAAAGCCCACCATTCCAGGTCGCCGTGCGGGGCCGCTATCACCGAGATGCCGGCGGTCTCAGCACGCTCGGCATCGTGATACGACAGATCGCCGGTCACCAGAACGTCGCACACCGTGGCTGCCTGATCGATCAGGCTCCCGCCGCTTCCTGGGACCACCCCCACCCGAGACACCATACGCGACCCGTCACCGCTCCACTCCGCCCGTTCGAGCCCGAAAGTGGAGGCAACCATCGCCGCGACATCGGCGACGGGCAGTGGTCGGGGGAGCCAGCCGAACCGCCCTAGGCCCACTCCCGGGAGCACATCCTCCACCGGATAGAGATCGAACGCCGGCTGCTCGTAGGGATGGGCGGCGATGAAGGCCCGGAGGACCGAGTCGAGCGCCCAGCGGGGGACGACCGACTCCCAGCGGACTTCAGGCACACGTTCGGCTTTCCCTACGGTCCCGACCGTGGGATGAGCAGCGTCTCCCGCAGTGAACCACCCGGTTCCAGACGACGAAAAGGCGCAGTCTCGATACTCCCCTATGCGCCCGGCTCCCGCCGAGAAGACGGCGGCGGCCACGGACTCTATCGCATCCTCCGGCACGAAACCCACCAGCTTGTACCGCCCTCCAGCGGCGGGTTCCAGGGGGGCCGTATCGGTGAGCCCGAGCGCGATGGCGGTGATGTCCGCGATGCCCCCGGCAGCCGCATCAAGGTTCGTGTGGCAGGCGATCGCACCTATATCCTCACGGACGAGTCGTCTGACCAATCTCTCCCGTGGATCGCTTTCGACCAGCGACCGAAGCGGAGCGTACAGGAGGGGATGATGAGTGAGGACGGTGTCGCACCCCGTCGCCACCGATTCCTCGAGTACGGCTTCGGTCAGCTCCAGAGACGCCAAGACACGACGAACGAGTGCACCTTTGTCACCCACCAGCAGGCCACAATTGTCCCCCGCCTGGGCCAGCGAGAACGGAGCCCTCGCATCGAGGGCGGCCAGGAGGTCGCTCAGCAGCATGACCCCGACCTCACAGGGGTTCCCCGGGGGTGTCGGCCCCGCCCAGCCATGCGGCCCCCTCGACGTAGAGCTTCTCCACCACGTCGCCTTTCAACCCGGGCAGGCCTCGCTTCACGTCGAAGCCTGCCTTGACCTGCAGATACGCCAGATGCTTGTAGCCCTCGGGATACCTTCCGAGCAGGTCGGGATCGAGACGGAGTTGAGCCGCGGGGTCCACCGTGTCCAAACGGTCTTTTTCGTAGGTGGGCTGACGACGGACTATCCCCCAGCGACCGTCCCGCTTTGCGAAGAAATCGTAGAAACGCCCCCAACAGACCACATCCACGTCCACCCCGTCGACCGAGGCTCGCTGATGGATCGTCATCTTGGTCTGGGAGATGGCCCGGTCACCGTGGACGTCTATCGACGAACCTCCGAGCATGTGGAGGATGTTCACTCCGGCCTCGAGACCCTTCCGGCTGATCTCGATGAAGTCGGCGGCCGGCCCCTGGAACCATGTGGCCGTCATCCAACCGTCGGAGTGCCAGACCGTGGCGAAGCGCTTCCAATCGCCGGAATCACGCCAGACGACCCAGTTCTCCACGATTTCGCGGATCGCCGCCCGTTCCGCAGCCTGTTCGTCGATCATCGTCTCTCCCCCTCGAGATAGGTCGCTGTAGGTCGAGCCACCCGGCTCTCTCCTCCATGGAGTGTGCAGTGGGCCCAGCAGGACTCGAACCTGCGACCGGCCGATTATGAGTCGGCAGCTCTAACCAACTGAGCTATGGGCCCCGGACGATTGCTCATTCTATCGCACCGTCCTCCGCCTCGCGGCACACTCACCGGGAGGCGGCGTTCTCCAGGACGAACACCCCGTACGACGCCCGGAGGTTGGGCCAGAATCGGACCCGGCCTTGGTCTCCCACGTACGCCTCGCGCACGATCCGTATGCCGTGCCGGGTGGTGAACTCCCTGAAATCCTTGATGCTGAGGGAATGCACGTTGGGCGTGTCGTACCACTGATAGGGCAGAGCCCCCGTCACCGGGGCCCGACCCTTGAAGAGGAGCTGGAAGCGAGCCTTCCAGTGTCCGAAGTTGGGGAAGCTCGCCACGACATAGCGCCCCACCCTGAGAGCCTCCTTGAGCGTGGCCAAGGTCTCGTGAGCCTCCTGGAGGGTCTGACTCAGGACTACATAGTCGAAGCTCCCGTCGGGATAATACGTGAGCCCTTCGTTGAAGTCACCGTGATAGACCGTAGCTCCTCTGGCCACGGCGTCGTAGACCTTGTCCTCCACGATCTCGATGCCCGTCCCGCGGACGTGTTTCTCGTCCATCAGCATCTTCAGAAGAGCCCCCCGTCCACAGCCCAGATCGAGGACCCGCGCCCGCTCGGGAACGGCGTCGACGATGAACAGGTGATCCCAACGGACCCCCTCGGCGGTGCGGGCTATGCCGCTAGCCACCGCGCACCCCCCGGAGTCGGGCGGTGGAGTCGACGAAGTGCGACACGACCCGATTCAAGTCCCGATTCTCGAGCAGGAACGTGTCGTGTCCAAAGGAAGACTGCATCTCGAGATAGGAACAATCGAGGCCGTTGCCTTTGAGGCCCTTGACGATCTCCTTGGACTGATACGGAGGGTAGAGCCAGTCGCTACTGAACGCGATGACCAGGAACCGCATGTCCTCAGGCAAGTCTCGGAAGGTCTCCACGAGCACGCCCTGTCCGTTGGTCAGATCGAAGTAGTCGAGAGCCTTCGTGATATACAAGTAGGTGTTCGCGTCGAAGCGGCGCGTGAACATCTCCCCCTGATAGCGAAGGTAGCTTTCCACCTCGAAGTCGAGGGTCAGGTCGTAGGCGATGGCCTGCTTGTCGCGGAGGCGCCGGCCGAACTTCTCGTGCATGGACTCGTCGGACAGATAGGTGATGTGACCGATCATGCGGGCGACCGACAGTCCGGCGTCCGGCGAGGCCCCGTGGTAGTAGTCGCCGCCGTTCCAGTTGACGTCGCCCATGATCGCCTGGCGTCCGACTTCGTTGAACGCGATCTGCATCGGCGAATGCTTCGTAGTGGCCGCGATGGTGATGCACGAAGCAACAGCCTCAGGGTAGCAGACCGCCCACTGTAGTGCCTGCATCCCCCCCATGGAACCGCCCGAGACCGCCAGGAGCCGCTCGATGCCCAGATGCTCGACGAGCATCTTCTGCGCTCTGACCATGTCGCCGACCGTCACCAGAGGGAAGCCGAGACCATACTCCTTGCCGGTGGCCGGGTCGATGCTGGCCGGGCCGGAACTCCCCTTGCATCCGCCGATGACGTTCGAACAGACAACGAAATAACGATCCGTGTCATAACCCTTGCCGGGGCCGATCATCGTCTCCCACCATCCCGGCCTCGTATCGCCCGGATAGTACCCGGCCGCATGCGCATCGCCTGAAAGCGCGTGCAGGATGAGTATGGCGTTCGACCGCTCCTCGTTCAGGCACCCATAGGTCTCGTAGGCGACGGTCACCGGTTCGAGATCCACGCCCGAATCCAGCCGCAGTGAAGGGAACTCCACAGTCTGGAGCTCGACTTCGCCCACCGACGCTCCGACACCGGGACTGCCTATGATGTAGTCGCTCAATCGCGCTCCTCGCTCCTAGCGATGCCCGGGAGCTATCCCCGGTAACGATTCGTTATGGGTAGACGCCTATCCTTGCCGAAGGCCTTCGGTGTGATCCGGACCCCGGGAGCGGCCTGGCGCCGTTTGTACTCGTTACCATCGACCATGGCGACCACTCGTTCGATCAACCCCCGGTCGATACCCAACGCCATCATCTCCTCCACGCTCTCATCTCTGACGACGTACGCATCGATTATCTTGTCGAGGACGTCGTAGGGAGGCAACGTATCCTGGTCGGTCTGATCCTCGGCCAGTTCTGCCGAAGGAGCGCGGACGATCGTCGACTCCGGGATAGGTCCCCCGTCGCTCCCCACCGAGTTCCGGTACTCCGACAGTCGATAGACGAGGGTCTTGGGAACGTCTTTCAAGGCGGCGAACCCTCCAGCCATATCGCCGTACAGAGTGGCGTACCCCACTGCCATCTCGCTCTTGTTGCCGGTCGTGAGCACCAGCCACCCGAACTTGTTCGAGAGCGCCATGAGCAGATTCCCCCGGATGCGCGCTTGGATGTTCTGCTCGGTCACCCCGACCTGGGTCCCTTCGAAACGGGACTCCAGACTGGCCAGATATGACCTGTAGATAGGCTCGATGGGGATCTCGTGATACGTGACCCCAAGCCGCTCCGCTACCTCGCGAGCGTCGTTCTTGGTACCCGCGCTGGAATACCGCGAGGGCATGGACACGGCGTTGACCTTTGACCTTCCCAGAGCGTCAGCTGCGATACAGACGGTGAGAGCTGAGTCTATCCCCCCGCTGACGCCCATCACCACCTCCTCGAAGCCGTTCTTCCGCACGTAGTCCCGCACGCCGAGGCAGAGCGCCTCGTACACCTCCGCCTCCATATCGAGCGGTGCCCGGACTACCGCCTGGATGCGCGACCCGGCGTCTTGACGAGCCCCACCCCGTTCTCGTGGCGGAAGATCCACGTCTATGGTCTCCACAGGCCAGAGATCCGGTGCGCACGTGACTTCAGGGCCAGGTCCGTCGGCGGGCAGCTCGATGTCGACCACCAGCAACTCCTCCACGAACTGCGAGGCCCTGGCGACCACGCGGCCCCACGGATCGAGGACCAGACTCTGTCCGTCGAACACCAATTCGTCCTGCCCCCCTACTCCGTTCAGGTAGCACAGGTAGACTCCGGCCTCCCGAGAGCGGCGGGAGAGCATCTGCTCCCGTTCGCGACCTTTGTCCAGATGATAGGGCGACATGGACAGGTTGACCACGATCTGTGCACCTCCCTGGAGGCGCGCCAACTCCGTCGGGCCACAGTCTTCCCACACGTCTTCGCAGATGTTCAGACCGAGTCGGCCACCGGGCGTCTCGAGGACCACCACCCGCTCTCCGGGGGTGAAATACCGCTTCTCGTCGAACACCGCGTAGTTCGGCAGACGGATCTTCCGATATGAGGCGACGACCTCCCCACCAGCGATGACAGTCGCCCCGTTGTAGACGGCACTCCCCTCCATCAGGGGGACGCCGACCAAGGCTACGATCCCCTCGCACTCGGCGGCGATCTCGTCCAGGGCCCGGCGACATTCACCGACGAAGTGATCTTTGAGGAGCAGATCCTCCGGAGGATAGCCGGAGACCGCCAACTCGGGGAAGGCGACCACGTCGGCACCGGCATCGCGCGCGCGCCCGGTCCAGTCTATGATCAGGGCAGTGTTGCGCCGAAGGTCACCGACCGTAGGATCTATCTGGGCGAGCGCTATCCTCACGGGAGCACCATCATCCCGCCGCTCTCAGCACGTCGAGGAGTCCGGTCGTCTTCGCCGCCAGCAACTCGGTGTCAGCCCTGGTCTCAACGTTCACGCGGACGACGGGCTCGGTGTTCGACATACGGACGTTGAACCGCCACGCCGGATACTCCACACTCAGGCCATCCAACTCGTCCACCCCGATAGCGTCTGCAGCGTACGCGGCCTTCGCCGCCGCCAACGCTCGCGCCGGGTCACTGATCGTCAGGTTGATCTCCCCGCTCACCGGATACCGCGCGATCCTCTCCTCCACCAAGCTCGAAAGCGGCCGTCCGGTCTCGCTGAGAGCTTCGACGACCTGTAACCAGGGGATCATTCCGCTGTCGCAGTAGGAGAACTCTCGGAAGTAGTGATGAGCCGACATCTCCCCGCCGTAGGCAGCGTCGACCTCACGCATCTTCTCCTTGATGAACGCGTGACCACTCTTCGACGGCACCGCACGGCCTCCGGCCGCCACGACCAACTCCTCCGTGTTCCAAACCAGCCGCGGATCGTGGATGATCGCTGCCCCCGGATGCCTCCGTAAGGCCCTTTCTGCCAACATCCCGACAAGGTAGTACCCCTCGACGAACTCTCCCCGCTCGTCGAAGAAGAAGCAGCGGTCGAAATCGCCGTCCCACGCGATGCCAAGGTCTGCCCCCTCGGCCACGACCGCGTCCGCCGTCGCGGCGCGATTCTCCATCAGGAGTGGGTTAGGGACACCGTGGGGGAAGGTGCCGTCGGGTCGATCGTTGACCTTGGCAAGCCGGAGCGCCAACGACCCCTCCAGCATGTCGATCACCGGACCCGCTCCACCGTTGCCAGGATTGACCACCACTTTGAACGGTCTCAGCTTCGTCGGCTCTATGTAGCTGAGAAGATGCTCGACGTAGCGGGGACGAAGATCCATGTCCTCCACACGGCCCGTCGCGTTCCCAGCAATCAGAGCCGCGGTACGGTCCGGCGGTAGTCTGCGCTCGCCGCCGGTCTGAGCCAACACCTCGGTCACTGTCGCTTCCATCTCCCTCAGGCCCGTATCTGCACTGATCGGCCGCGCCTCGGACCGGGTGAACTTCATGCCGTTGTAGTCGCGGGGGTTATGACTCGCGGTCACCATGATGCCCCCGTCGAGGCCCAAGGCTGCAGTCGCGAAGTAGACCTCCTCTGTGCCCACGAGTCCGATGTCGACCACGTGCACTCCGCAGGCGGTCAGCCCCCGGCACAGGGCGTCGGCTATCCCCGGGCTGGTGAGACGGATGTCGTGTCCGACGACCACTTTCTTCGGCCGCACCAGGCGCACGTATGCATAACCGATGATCTCCGCCAGCCCCTCGTCCAGTTGATCCGGGACCCTGCCCCGGACGTCGTATGCCTTGAAACAATCGACCGCCGGCCGGCTCTTCATCGCTCCTCACCTCCGTCGCTCTCCAAGCGTCCGAGTCCATCGGACATCCAACGAGCCCCACGAGAACTTCGGCCCCTTTGCAAGGACAGGGCGTTCGCTTATACTACGCGAGGTCTACGCTCCTCGGTAGCTCAATGGTAGAGCACCTGGCTGTTAACCAGGGTGTTGCAGGTTCGAGTCCTGCCCGAGGAGCCATCCTGTTCGGTGCCGGACGGTACCGCCCGCATGGACGATCGCCTTCTCCCGCTCCGCAGTCATCCGGGTGTCTTCGGCTTACGCGGCGGCCGTGAGGCGATCGCCGCAGCGCCCCTCTCCGGCCTCGACGACAACCTCGGCGATCTCGAGCCCGCAGACCGGGCACACCGCCACCATCATCTCGTTCCCACCCCGTGTCGACACTCCTCTCGCCGGAGCCAGAGCGCTTCGGGCGGTATGTCGAAGACCAAGCCCGGCATCGCAGCACGGACACGCCGCTTCCGAGTCGAGGCCGAGCACGTATTTGGCAAGTGTACGTCGGCTGCTCCGGAACTCGCCCATGACGATCACAGCCTGCGAAGGACTCCGGTGACCTTACCGACGATCCGCGGATCCCGGGTGAAGATCGGAGCCATCGAGTCGTTTTCCGGTTGGAGCCGCACTTGATCGGCTTCTCGATAGAAGCGCTTCAAGGTCGCCTCATCGTCGAGCAAGGCCACGACTATGTCGCCATCGTCGGCGCTGTCCTGTCGTTTGACCACGACCAAGTCGCCGTCAAGGATGCCCGCGTTCACCATGGACGTGCCGCTGACTCTCAAGGCGAAGGATGCGCTGGGGTCCCCGAGGAATCTCGGTATGTCGATGGACTCCTCGACGTTCTCGTCGGCAAGGATGGGCCGCCCAGCTGCAACGCGCCCGACGAGCGGCACGCGAGACACCGCGGCGCCCGAGGAAGCCTCTCCCTTGGTCCGCCCGGTCTTGACCACCTCCAAGGCCCGGCGCTTCGCCGTACCTCGGCGGATGTAGCCCTTCTCCTCGAGGGCCGCCAGGTGTCCATGGACCGAGGCGGGCGAACAGAGGCCGACCGCCACACCGATCTCACGCACCGTCGGAGGATAACCTTGGGTGTCCACGGCCTCCTCGATCACTTCCAGGATCCTCTGCTGACGTTCGGGCAGCTTCACATCCATCACTCATCACCCACATCCAAGATGAACATACGTTCGGCGCGACACAGTATAGAACAATGCTCGGACGGCATCAAGGGTCGTGTTGACGCCCCTAGCAAGGCAGCCTATACTCTCGGCGGTTCGCATCACCTGTCCGAGTGGCGGAATTGGCAGACGCGCTAGGTTGAGGGCCTAGTGAGTGAATAACTCATGGGGGTTCAAGTCCCCCCTCGGACACCTCCCTCCTTCCCTCTTGCCTCTCTTGGCCGGCCCGGTGTGTTTTCTCGACGACAGAACGGGTAGATTGCTACCGTTTGCATCGCGGCACGTCGTGCCGTCCGTCACGCCGTCGACCGACCCGGAGGGTCAAATGGCCAAAGCCGTTCACGAACTCGGAACCGGAGATATCTACCGCTCTTGCGATCCGTCGTCACTCCCCTTCACCAGCACCGCCGAACTTCCTGAACTGAGCGACGTCATCGGCCAGGAACGTGCGGTGTCCTCCGTGGAGTTCGGCATGGGGATCGCCAACGACGGCTACAACATCTTCGCTGTCGGCCCTACTGGGACCGGGAAGGCCAGCACGATATACGAGTTCCTCTCGCGCCAGGCGGCGACCCTTCCCGCTCCTGACGATTGGGTGTATGTCCACAACTTCGCCAAGCCGCACCAGCCCAACGCCATCCGCATGCCCGCGGGCAAGGCTCAAGAATTCCGCAGAGACATGGAGAAGTTGGTCGAAGACCTCCAGGCGGCCATCACCCAGGCATTCGAGAGCGAGGAGTACGACAAGCAGAAGCGGGAGATAGGGCAGCAGGTCGGAGAGCAGCAGGAAGGCAGGCTCTCCGAGTTGAGCCAGAAGGCCGAAGAGCAGGGTTTCGCCATGGTCCGCACCCCGGCCGGTTTGGCTTTCGCCCCCAAGACTCCCGCCGGCGAGACCATGTCGCGGGAGATCTACGAGGCCCTCCCTCCCACGGAGCAGGAGCGCATAGACAAGGGCATCGAGGCGTTGAACGACGAACTCCAGCAGGTCATGCGCCAAGTGAGGCAGCATGAGCGCGCAGGAAGAGACGCTCTCAGGGAACTCGACCGTGAGGTCACGACCTTCGCAGCGAAGCATCTTGTCGACGAGGCCTGCGAGAAGTGGTGCGACGTGGGCGAGATGGTCGAGTACCTCCACCATGTGCTGCAAGACGTCGTCGACAACGCCGAGGAATTCAAGAAGTCGGACGACGAGACCCCGGTGATGTTCATGGGCGTCCCCGTATCCCCTCGTCAGAAGGGTGAGGGAGCGTTCCGCAAGTACAAGATCAACATACTGGTCGACAACTCAGCCGAGACCGGAGCCCCGGTGGTCCACGAGAGCAACCCCGTTCTCCAGAACCTCGTGGGACGGATCGAGCATCAAGCCCAGTTCGGAGCCCTCTTCACCGACTTCAACATGATCAAACCAGGTGCCTTCCACAAGGCGAACGGGGGGTTCCTCGTCCTCGAGGCCCGCGAGATCCTCATGAAACCCTACGCCTGGGATGCACTCAAGCGTACCCTGAAGACGGGCGAGGTCCGGATCGAAGACGTGGCTCAGCAGATGGGATTGGCCACGACCGCGACCCTCGACCCCGAGCCGATCCCTTTCAAAGCGAAGATCGTGCTCATCGGGGAACCTTTCATCTACTACTTGCTCTATAGCCAGGACCCCGATTTCCAGGAACTGTTCAAGGTCAAGGCCGACTTCGACACAGTGGTAGACCGTACACCGGAGAACGAGGAACTCTACGCCCGCTTCGTAGGCCGGATCTGCAGAGACAGTGGGCTTCCCCACTTCTCCGCCGACGGCGTCGCCCGAGTCATCGAGCACTGCTCGAGACTGGTGGCAGACCAACGCAAGATGACCACCCGTTTCCTTGACGTGGTCGACCTCCTCAACGAGTCCTCCTACTGGGCCCGACACGGCCGAACGCCGCGCGCGAGACCGGTCGTAAGACGCCAGCACGTCCAGAAGGCCATAGACCAGCGGATCTACCGCTCCAACCGGATCGAGGAACGGGTCCGCGAGATGATCACCGACTCTACCGTGATGATCGACACGAGAGGCGAAGTGGTCGGCCAGGTCAACGGCCTATCCGTGTCTTCCATCGGTGACTACGCCTTCGGACGCCCCAGCCGGATCACGGCCACCCACCGACTCGGCGACGGCGAGGTCGTCGATATCGAACGCGAGGTCGATATGGGTGGCCCCATCCACTCGAAAGGGGTCCTCATCTTGGCGGGTTACCTCGGCGCCAGATACGCGGCAGAGCGCCCCTTGTCACTCACCGCCCGCCTGGTCTTCGAGCAGTCCTACTCGGGCGTCGAGGGCGATAGCGCGTCTTCAGCCGAACTCTACGCACTGCTGTCGTCTCTCTCTGGTCTCCCGATCCAGCAACGATTCGCCGTCACCGGCTCCGTCAACCAACGCGGCCAGATCCAAGCCATAGGCGGAGTCAACGAGAAGATCGAGGGCCACTTCGCCGTCTGTAAGGCTCTCGGGCTTCGTGGTGACCAGGGCGTGCTCATTCCTCAGGCCAACGTGGTCAATCTCATGTTGAGCGAGACGGTCCGCACAGCCGTCGCAAAGGGGAAGTTCCACATATATGCGGTCTCGACGGTAGACGAGGGGATCTCACTCCTCACCGGCACGCCCGCGGGTGCGCTCAGCCCGAAGGGACATTTTCCCAAGGGGTCCGTCAACCGTCTCGTGGTCGAGCGTCTCACAGCGCTCACCGCCAAGGCCCGGGAGGCGGCTCGCAAGAAGGAAGACACTCAGCCGTAGCCGTCATCACCCACCTCTTCGGCTTGAGAGGAGAGGCCCGGGGCGAAAGCCCGCCTTCCTGCGGGCTTTCGCCCCGGGCCGCCAGGTCTACCTCAGACCGCTCGTTCCACTTTCACATGGGGCGCACCGGCGCTTCTCTGCAGCACCAGCCGGGTCACAGGCGCCTCCGCTGAGAAACCGGGCACGAACACAGTGCCCTTCGGCACCCGCGCGGTCACCGAAGCGTCGAGTGACACCGACCCCCCCGCGGCGGAGGTCACGGTCAGTTTGTCGCCATCTCCGATGCCGAGACCTTCCGCGTCCTGCGGGCTGATCTCTACCCGCGCCCGAGGCATCAATCCCGTCAAACCGGCCGCGCGGCAGGTCCGTACCCCGGTCTCATGATGCTCAAGCACGCTGCCGGTGAGCAAGATGAAGGGATAGAGGGAATCCTCGCCCGACTCGGACGCGGCGCCATCGACACGGCCGAAGACGCCCTTGCCATCCACGGACTCATCCGTGAACAAGATCGATTCGCAGGGGTCTGCCACGTCCCGGCACGGCCACTGCAGCAGTTCGTTCTCCAAACGAGCGTAGCTGACGCCTCCGTAGGTCGGCACGACGTCGCTGATCTCGCGCATGACGTCCGCCGGAGTCGCATATGCCCAGTCGGCGCCGAACGTCTCGGCAAGGCCTTGAACGATCTTCCAGTCCGCCTGGCTGGCCCCCTGTGGGGCCGCGGCCGCACGTACCAGCTGGATGAACCTCTCCCCGTTCGTGAAGGTGCCCTCGATCTCACTCGGTACCGCGGCCGGCAGCACCACCTCCGCCAACTCGGCCGTGGCGCTCACGAAACAATCCTGCACAATGAGGAAGTCCACCTTCTCGAGAGCCTTCTTGACCCGGCGCTCGTCTGCGAAAGCCAGAGCCGGGTCGGCTCCCAGCGCGTACAGGCAGCGCACCGTCCCGCTTTCGATCGCCTCGATCAGGTCCGCCGAGGAGGCGAACCCGGCCTCACCCGGTATCGGCGCACCCCACGCAGCCTCGAGCCGGGCTGAACATTCCGGGTCGTCCACGCGTCCGCCTCCCGGAAGAATCGCCGGCCGCACACCCATGTCGAGAGCACCTTGCGAGTTCGCCCCCGAGCGGAGTGGATACACGCCCGTTCCCGGTCGTCCGACGTTCCCGGTCAGCAGTGCCAGGTCTGCGAGAGCACGGACCGCAGTCGCCCCGTCGGGTCCCCTGGTGAGCCCGCCGCCGAACATGATCGCCGCCGCTCCCGCCTGAGCGTACGCCTGCGCGACCGAACGTAGGGTGTCGACATCGATCCCACACACAGCGGCTTCCTTCGATACGTCCACATCCGAAAGCGACGCCTCCAGATCCGCGTATCCGGCCGTCCGCGCCCCGACGAACTCAGTGTCCGTCATGCCGAGGTCCACGATCGTCCGCAGCAACCCTCGCAGCAAGGCCAGATCTGAACCCGGCTTGATAGCGAGGTGATACTTCGCCCTGCGGGCGATCTCCGTGCTCCGGGGATCGACCACCACGACCGTCTTTCCGCTCCGCAGCGCCTTGATGACGTCCAAGGCCAGGACCGGGTTCGACTCGGTGAGATTCGAACCCACCACCAGGATCACGTCGGCCTCTCCCAGGTCCTGCCGGGAATTGGTGGCCGCGGCCGATCCCAAAGCCGCAGCCAAGGCCTCCTCCGCGGCAGCTTGCTCGCAGTGGTCCACGCAGTCGACGTTGTTGGAACCCACCACCGTCCGCATCAACTTCTGGAGAAGGTAGGCGGCCTCGTTCGTGGCATGCGTACCGCACAAGGCGGCAACCGCACCGCCGCCGCTCTCAGCCTTGATCGAGGACAGTCTCTCAGCGATCCTTCCCAGCGCCTCTTCCCACGTGGCTTCACGCAGTCCGCCGTTCTCATCGCGCAGCAACGGCTTCGTCAGCCGCTCCTCGGAGTCGGCATAGCCCAGCCCGAAGCGCCCTTTGACGCAGAGATTCCCGCGATTCAATCCCAGTTCCTCGCCGGAGGCGACCTTCACGACCTTGCCCTTGTAGCTGTGAAGGACCAGGGTGCACCCGTTTGAGCAGTACGAACACACGGTCTCAGTCTTGGCGGTCTGCCATTCCCGAGCCCCCTGCGAGGTCCGCTGACCGGTGATGGCCCCCACGGGGCAGGTGCTCACGCATTGCCCACACGACACACACCCGACTTCCTGCAAAGGAAGCCTGTAGGGGGTGTCGACTTCGCTCTCATACCCCCGATTCAGATAACCCCAGCACCCTATCGACATCACCTCGCGACAGATGCGCACACACCGACCGCACAAGATGCATCGGGACCCATAGTGCGCGATGTTCGGGTGCTCGCCAGGGTCGGCCGCCTCAGGAGGCCGCCATCCCCAGGGGACCATATCGACCAGGTACTCGTACGCGTAGTCCTGGAGCTTGCAGTCGCCCGCCGCCTCGCACACCGGGCAATCCAGCGGATGATTGGTAAGAAGCAGTTCGAGCACGAACTTGCGCAGTTTGATGATCTTCTCGCTGTGAGTCTGCACGTTCATGCCCTCACGGACCGCAGTCCCGCAGGCCGCCATCGGCCCCCGAGCCCCCTCGACTTCCACCAGACACATCCGGCAAGCGCCATACGGCTCGAGTCGCGGATCGTGACACAGCGTCGGTATCTCGATCCCCGCGGCGCGGGCCGCCTCAAGGATCGTCTGACCAGGCTGTGCCTGGACCTCTTGCCCGTTCATGGTGAGAGTGACCGGACGGGCTCCGGTCGTCCCGGCAGCAGCGGGCATCACGACCTCCTCACAGCGTCGAAGCGGCATTTCTCAAAGCAGGCTCCACACTTGATGCAGAGTTCCTGATCGATGACATGGACTTCCTTCCTCTCCCCGGTTATCGCTTGGACCGGACACACCCGCACGCAGGCGCGGCAGCCGGTGCAGGCCTCCGGGTCGATAGTGTAGGTAGTGAGCGCCTCGCAAGCCCCGGCGCGGCACTTGTGCTCGACGACGTGCTCCTCGAATTCCTCGCGGAAATATTTGAGAGCCGTCAAGACCGGATTGGGCGCCGTCCCCCCCAGAGCGCACAGCGACCCGCTGCGGACCTGCTCGGCGATCGCAGACAGCCTCTCGATATCCTCTGGGGTCCCCCTGCCTTCACAGATCTTGTCGAGGATCTCGAGCATCCTCTTGGTCCCGATGCGACACGGTGGACACTTGCCGCAACTCTCCTGTTGTGTGAAGCGGAGGAAATACCGAGCGGTGTCGACGATGCAGTTGTCCTCGTCGATCACGATCATCCCACCCGAACCGACGATAGCGCCGGTCTCGTTGATCGTCTCATAGTCAACCGGTAGATCGAGGAGCGATGCGGGCAGGCAGCCGCCGGATGGCCCGCCCATCTGGACGGCCTTGAAGGCCTTGCCCTTCTTCACGCCGCCCCCGATGTCGTAGATGACTTCGCGGAGGGTCTTGCCCATCGGCACCTCTGCCAGGCCGGTCCGGTTGACCTTGCCCGCGAGGGCGAAGACCTTGGTGCCTTTGGACTTCTCGTAACCCCGAGCCGCAAACGCGTCGGCTCCGTTGAGAATGATCCAGGGGACCACCGACAAGGTCTCGACGTTGTTGATATTGGTCGGGCGCTTCCACAGACCGGACTCCGCCGGGAACGGAGGCCGAAGCCGCGGCATGCCCCTATCGCCCTCTATGGACATCATGAGAGCGGTCTCTTCACCACAGACGAACGCTCCGGCGCCTTCCTTGATCTTCACATGGAACGAGAAGCCGGAGCCCATGATGTCGTCGCCGAGCAGGCCTCTCTCCTCAGCCGCCGCCCGCGCTATCTTGAGCCGGCGCAGGGCCAGAGGATACTCTGCCCTCACGTAGACGTAGCCGACAGAGGCCCCGATGGCGTAGGCCCCGATGGCCATCCCCTCGAACACGGCATGAGGGTCGCCCTCGAGCACCGAGCAGTCCATGAACGCACCCGGATCGCCCTCGTCGCCATTGCAGATGAAGTACTTGGCGCCGTCCGGCGAGACCGCGTCGGCCGCGAACTGCCATTTGAGCCCCGTGGAGAAACCGGCGCCCCCGCGGCCCCGGAGGCCCGACCCCTTGATCTCGTCGACCACCTCTGCCGGAGTCATCTCCGCCAGAACCCTGTATAGCGCCTGGTAGCCGTCTGCCTCCAGGTAATCGTCGATGTCCTCCGGGTCGATCACCCCGACGTGCCGAAGCGCCAGCTTCTCCTGCGCCTCGTAGAAGCTGTCGTATTCGGTGGGCCCTTCGTCGGTCCGTACCAACCACTTCTCGATGATCTCTCCGCCGATGATGTGCCGCTCGATGATCTCTCCGGCCATCGCAGGCGTCACCAGACCGTACATCACCTTGCGCTCCGTCCCGTCTCTCCGGGTGATGACCTCCACGAGCGGGTCCATGGCGCACAGCCCCTTGCAGCCCGTGCCCGTGACGGACGCGCACTCTCCGTCGCATCCGTCCTCCCGTGGACGGATCACGGCGTAGACTCCCGAAGCGGCGAATCCTTCTTCGAAGGCCTTCAGCACCTCCCGGCTTCCGGCAGCCACGCCTCCGGTGCCCAAGCAGATGCGCACTTCCACGTCCGGCACCACCCGCCGGGGATTCCGAGGGCTGGGCTTGATCAAGCTGCGCTCCGATGCCATCACTCCCCGCTCCCCTCGACCACGGTCTGGAAGGCCTTGACCACCTGGACGGCCTTGTCCGGGGTCAGCTTCCCATGCGCCCGATCGTCGAGCATCACGACTGGAGCCATCCCGCATGCCCCCACGCAATGCACTTCTTCGATCGTGTACAGCATGTCTTCCGTGTTCTCACCCGCGTGGATGCCGAGGTGACGTTCTATCTCCTGACTGATCAGCGGAGCACCGGAAACGTGACAGGCCGTGCCGTGACAGCAGCGGATGGTGTGCTTCGCGTGGGGATGGAGTCTGAACTGCGAATAGAACGTGGCGACACCAAGTGCCTTGCTCAGCGGTTCACCGGCCGCCTCGGCCACCCTGGCCATCACTCCCTGGGGAAGATACCCGAATATGGCCTGGGCACCCTGCAGAAGCGGGACGAGCGCACCGACTTCCCCCCGATAATGATCGAGCAACTCCGTGAATCGAGTCTCGAGCTCAGATTCGACGGGGTCGCCCGCGACAGCATCCATCGTCATAGGTCGGACCTCCATAATTCCGGGCTATTGTAGCTCGGCATCTGCCACAGGATACAAGGATTGGCGCACCGGTGTCTTCAGCCTTCGCACCGCGCTCCGCCCTCTGCCACAACGTGTTTCCGGGCTCGAGCGAAGCTCTCGCCCGCTTGGAAGGAACTCCGCACGAACGGGGCCGCATTCACCTGTAGCCCGAGAGCTTCGCCCCACTCACGGTACGTCCCGAACACTTCGGGCCGCACGTATTCCTCGACGGACAGATGTCGACCGGAGGGCCTCAGATACTGTCCGATGGTGACCATATCGACCCCGACCGCGGCCACGGCCTCGAGCAACTCCCTGACCTCCTCCGCCGTCTCGCCCAGACCGACCATCCACCCGGTCTTCACCAGACTGCGGTCCAGTCCGGCCGCGCGCTGGAGCACCCTCAGCGATCGAGCGAGGAGCGCCTGAGGCCTGACCGTCGGATAGAGGCGCTCCACGGTCTCCACGTTGTGGTTGAAGACCTCGGGCGCCTCGGCCAACACGGTGTCGAGATCCTCGGCATTCCCGGCGAAATCCGGGACCAGCACTTCTATCGTCACCCCGGGAGTGCGGTCTCGGATCGCCCTCAAGGTCTCGACATAGTGCCCGGCACCCCCGTCGGGCAGATCGTCCCGAGTCACCGACGTGATCACGACGTGACGCAGACCCAGACGCGCCACCGCGTCCGCCACTTGCCGGGGTTCGGAGGGATCCAACGGTCCAGGAGCACCACCCTCGACCCCGCAGAAACGACAGTCTCGGGTGCAGATGTCGCCCATGATGAGGAACGTGGCGGTCCCGCGCGTGAAGCACTCTCCCAGATTGGGGCAGAGAGCGCTCTCGCAGACTGTGTGCAGATGGTTCCGGCGCAGAAGCGCCTCCATCCGCCGCAAGGACGCAGATTCGGGCAAGGGCTTCTTCAGCCACTCCGGCTTGCGTCCGGGACTCGGCGTCACGGGTCTTCCCTTCCTCTCCATGTAGTGCCAGGACCCCATGGTCCTTCACAGGGGTCCGAACGACGCGCGTCGCCATACACCGGCATAACCGAATGAGGGGTCCAGCAGTGTGAACCGACCGTAGATCAGGCGAAGCCAGTCTATGGTAGCAAATGCCCGCTCTCGGTCAGCGTGCGGGCCGCTTCCTTCGCCTCATGCATGATATCTCTCAAGGGGATGCCTGTCTCGGCCGCCACCCGGGCTGCGTCCTCGAACTCGGGTGCGAGACTCACGAGTCGCCCCTTGCGGCGCCCCCATTTCACGGCAACCTCCCGGCCACCCGCCTCGACCATGACCGTGCCGCGCTCGGCAACGTACCGGTCCACCTCCTGTCGGCGCACCCCCAGGGTCCCGGTCTCGGCGAACAACCGGTCGACCACTTCGGTCTCCCGTTCCGGCGCGACCAGACAGTGCAGCACGACCCCCGGCCGGTCCTTCTTCATATGGGCGGCTACCGTCCACACGTCGAGCGCCCCGGCTTCCCGGAGCCGCAGGCACGCGTGCCCCACGACCTCGGGTGTAACGTCGTCGATGTTCGATTGCAGTTCGACGATAGTGCCATCCCCCCGGGTGCGCGGATCCGGCCGACCTCCACCGCCGCTCCTCCCCACTATGGCCCGCAGGACGTTCGGACCGTGTTCCAGCTTCATGGTCCCCGCTCCGTAGCCCACGGACTCTATCTCCATGGCAGGAGCAACACCGCCCCTGGCCTCCAGGCACCCCACCAGCAGCGCGCCGGTGGGTGTCGTCAACTCGCGCATCTCCGGCCCGCCCGAGATGGGGAAGCCTCGCAGGAGAAACGCCGTCGCCGGAGCGGGAACCCCCATACGACCGTGAGCGATCTCCACCGTGCCCCCGCCCACAGGTATCACTCCCACCCCCACGCGTTCGATGCCGAGAGCTTCGACGAGCACGAAAGTCCCCACCACGTCGACCAAGGTATCGACCCCGCCGACCTCGTGGAAGTGGATCTCCTCGACACCGCATCCATGTACCGCCGCCTCGGCCTCAGCCAATCGCCGGACAGCCAGGCTCGACCGCTCGCGCACGCGGTCCGAGAGCGAAGCCTCGCCGATGACCTCCAGCATGTCGCTCAAGTGACGGTGTGGACCGGCTCCCCCGTCTCGCACCAGCACCCGGGTGCACGCGACCCCGCGCTCCACGTCGCGGACGATCTCCACGACGTCCTCGCCCAATCCGAGTCCGGCCACGGCGTCCGTCAGGACCCCTGCCAGCCGGTCACCCTCCCTGTCGATGTCGAGGAGGGCAGCGAGCATCATGTCGCCGGATACGCCCGTCCAGGGGTCGAGATAGAGCATCATGTGGCCGGACGTCTTCTCTGACCCGTGGCAGTGACCCACCATACCCTCGCTCTCCTTCTCGCGTACTACCGCCATGCGCTGATGGTTGCATTCTCGCATGCCACCTCATACACTGCAGAGCGTACAACCTCGAACCCGGTGTGAGACAGTGACGCAAAGGCGACTTGCCGACTACATAGGCCTCACGGTCCGCCGGCTACGCACAGACCGAGAGTTCACCCTGCAGGCGTTGGCCGATGAATCCGGCGTCTCAAAGAGTTATCTCGGCGACATCGAGAAGGGCCGCAAGAACCCGACCACCGATGTCATCGAGGCCATCGCCGACGCCCTGGGCGTCCCCGCACGGGAGTTGCTCTACCACGCCGCCCTCGACGACGAGGATCCCTTCCTCGAGCCCGAGCAACTGAGTCTCGAGGATGTCGCCGAAGAAGACGCCGAGACCAGGGAACTCGCGCACCTTGCTCGCCGGATGCGCCACACCGATCGTCACTTCTTGCTCGAGTTGGCCCGCCGCCTCACCCGCTAGCCCCAGCCGAGCTCGTCCAGACGTTCGTCGGAGATCCCATAGTAGTGGGCGATCTCGTGGATCACCGTCCGTCTCACTTGCTCCCTGATCTCGGCCTCATCCGGACCGGCCACGGCCTCTATCGGGCCCTTGTAGATGGAGATCCGATCGGGGAAGGCCACGTAGAAAGCGCCTCGCTCGGTGAACGGCACGCCATGGTACAGACCCAGCAGGGTGTATTTCGACTGCCCTTCCAGACCCGCCTCGAAGAGGTCGTCCCGACTGGGCCATTCTTCGACATCCAACTGCACGTTCTCCAGACGGTCGAGGAACTCGGCGGGCAGCGACTCCATCGCGTCCGAAACCAGGGTCTCGAAAGCATCCAGGTCCACGCTCAGATGACCCTCTCCGCCCGCAGGCGCTCCAGCAACGCCCGAGCAGCCGCCCCCCGGTGCGAGATCCCGTCCTTGTCCCCCGGCGCGGCTTCCGCCAGAGTGACCTCCCACCCTTCGGGAATGAACACCGGGTCATATCCGAAACCGTCCAGGCCACGGGGCGCACGCGTTATCACTCCACGCGCCTCACCCTCGACTTCGACCATCTCCGGCCGTCCGGTCTCGACGCATCCCGGCTCGGGCATCACCAGACACAGGGCGCACACGAACCGTGCCTTTCGCTCGTCGCAGTGGCCGAGTTCCTCGAGCAGTCTTGCGACGTTCTCCTCATCGCCGGCCGACTCCCCCGCAAAACGGGCTGAGTGTATCCCCGGCCGACCGCCGAGGGTCTCCACTTCCAGACCGGAATCGTCGGCAAGCACGGCCATCTCACCGTCGAGGGCCGCGAATACGGTCTCAGCCTTCAGCCGCGCGTTCGCCTCGAATGTCTCGCCCGTCTCCTCGGGCAACTCGATCGCCGGGGGCACCGGCACGACATCGAAGACGTCTCCGAACAGTCGGGAGAACTCCCGGGCCTTGCCGGCATTCCGGCTCGCGAGGACCACGCTCGGGGCCGCTCCGTCGCCGCTCTTCAGCCGGGCGGGCGTCATGTGCGCGCTCCGGCGCCTGCCGAGTCGGTGTACGCGCCAGTGACCACGCTCATCTGGGCGTCCTTGATCTGCGCGATGCCCGATTCGGCCAATCCCAGCAGTTCGTCCAGGACCGCCCGCTCGAACGGCTCGGTCTCCGCGGTGGCCTGGACCTCGATGAGCCTACCGTTCCCGGTCATCACCACGTTCATGTCCACGTCGGCCGTGCTGTCTTCCTCGTATTCCAGGTCGACGACCGGCATGCCCCCTACGACCCCCACGCTGATGGCGGCTACCGAATCGTTCAACGGAAGCGAGCGAAGGACCCTGGCGTCGACCGCCCTCTTCAGGGCGAGATGCAGAGCCAGATAGCCCCCGCTCACGGCCACGCACCGTGTCCCCCCATCGGCCTCGACCACGTCGCAATCGACGTACACGGTCTTCTCGCCCAGGGCCCCGAGATCGACCACCGCGCGCAGACTCCGCCCAATGAAGCGCTGGATCTCCACGGTGCGACCGTCTTGTCTGCCTCGGACCGCCTCTCGCGGCGTACGGTCCCGAGTCGAACTCGGGAGCAGCGAGTACTCCGCCGTGAGCCAACCTGAACCGGACCCTCTTCGCCAGCCGGGGACTCCGTTCACCACATGCGCAGAGCACAGGACCCGAGTGCCCCCCAGTTCCATGAAGACCGAACCGTCGGCCGTGCTCACGAAGCCCGGCGTGATCTTGAGTTCTCGGATCTGGCCCGGCCCCCGGGTCCCGACGCGTCCACCTTCGCTCACAGCTTTGTCACCTCCCGGATCGGTAGCTGCAAGAAGCGAGCTCCGACCCTACGGAACTCCTCGCCGTCGCCCGTGGCGAAGAAGCGATAGTCCCCCTCCCTGTCCCGGGTATTCCCGATACCCTTGCGCTCCATTATCTCCTCCACCTCACGCGCCGTCTCCTCCGCCGAGTTGATGAGGGCCACCCGCGGGCCGAGCAGCCTTCGGAGCATCGGCGCGATCAGAGGATAGTGGGTGCACCCCAGGATCACGGTGTCGACCTGGGCCTGCTTCAAGGGGGCGACGCACTGACGAGCCGCCGTCTCGGTCTCCTCCGAGAACACGTCGCCCTCCTGGATGAGAGGGGCGAGTCGCGGACATGCCATCGCAAAGACCTCAAGCCCAGCGTCCAGAGCGTGCAGGGCCTTCTGGTAAGCGTTGGAGCGCACTGTCGCTTCCGTGGCCATCAGCCCGACTCGTCTGGTCCGAGTCTCCTGCACGGCCGCCCGTGCTCCGGGCATGACCACGCCGACGATCGGAGTGTCGATTGCCGCCTGCAGTTGCGGAAGAGCGGCGGCGGCGGCCGAGTTACACGCGACGATGACCAGCTTCACCTCACGCTCCACGAGGAACTGCACCGCGGAGAACGCGAGCTTCCGAACGTCGGCCAGCGATCTGGGACCGTAGGGGAAGTTGCCGGTGTCGCCGAGATAGACGAAGTCCTCGTGGGGCAGGTTCACCAAGCATTCGTGAAGGACGGTCAGCCCGCCCACCCCGGAGTCGAAGACGCCGACAGCGCGCGGATCGGGCGTGTACGTGTCGGCTTCATTCATCGCGTGCCGATTCTAGCAGACTGGAGTCGCTCTCCTTCTCCACGGGGAGCGTCTTCCGCCGTTCCACGGCTTTCTGCACGGCTCCGTTGATCTCGCCACCGATGAGCATCATCAGGCCGATGAGGAACCCCCAGAAGAGGAGCACGATCGCCGTTCCAATCACCCCGTAGGTGAGCCACTTGACCTGGAAGAGATCTTGGCCGAGAAACCACGAGAGACCGACGGAAGAGGCCATGACCCCAGCCACCGCGAACAACGACCCAGGCACCGCTCCATACCACCTTTGCCGCGCGTCTGGGGCGAAGAAATAAAACGCCCCCAGTACTACGACCAACAGGACGAACACAACCGGCCATCGCAAGCCCACCCAAAGCGCGTGGAAGACCGAGCCTTGCCCCGTCTCCCGGGCTATGACGTCTCCGATCCACGACCCGAAGATCATCAATAGGACTCCAGACGGGATCAACACCGCCCCGACGATCGACAGGCCGCCCGCCGTGAGCCGCCGGCGATGCCAGCTTCGGTGCTCCTCCAACCCATATGCCCGATTCACGGCCTTGATGAGCACCATGATCGCACTCGAAGAACTCCACAGGGTGAGCACGATACCCACGGAAAGCAGGGTGACGCTGGAGGCGGTCAACTCCGAGAAGATGCTGTTCTCGACGATCTGGTAGAGCCTGCTGTCGGCATGCACGAGATCGGCCAAGCCCTGCAGGAGCCAAGCTCCGAGAGTGTCCGTGCCTGGGACGTAGGCCAGCAGGGCCCGAATGAACAGCAGGAAGGGGAAGAGGCTGAAGAGCGCGCTGTATGAGATCTGGGCGGCGAGCCCGATGACATCATGACGGTAGACGCCTTCAGCGACGTCCTTCACCCCTCGCCAGAAGCCGGCCGCACCCCGCCGCAGCCTACTCGGCATGCATACGGATCCCCGGGTAACGACAGGTATAGCTCGGTACCAGAGTATTGAGGCGGGCGACCATGTCTCGGCCGGCCAAAGCCTCCAGAGCCGCCCTCACGGCGGTCGCCATCAGAGTCGTCCTCGTCTGGACTTGCCTGACCGTGAGCGGATCACCCGCCGCCTGCAGACAATCGAGTACCGCCGATTGTTCCGGGGTGAGCCTGTGGAGTCGCGTTACGTCCGACGATCCAGTGGTCGGCGTGTCTGCCGGTGGTCGTCGTTCTTTGCCGTGGGCGGCTTCGGCCTGTGGCTTCACGGGGACCTCCTTCCCGGTGACCTTCTGGGCGCCAACACGACGTGGGATTTTCAGTTTCCCCGGAGCACGAGGTCCTAAACGTCGAGCACATCGTCACGGCCCGTGTTTCGGAAGAAGTATAGAGAGATCGCGATCATCACCCCTGAGACCATCCAGATGACGGAATACTGACGGCCACCGTGCAGCCAACGCCCGGCGATGTCGATGGCGCCGCCGGCGATGACCGGAGCCATGATGTTCGCCAATCCGCGCATCATCGAGAACATGCCGGTGAACTGGCCGATGTGCTCCTTGGGCATGAGCCGTATCAGGATGGCGTAAGGCAAGGTGAGAACGATCGAACCGCCGAGGCCGAAGATGGGCAGGAAGATGAACGCCCACTTTATGTCGGTCATGAGAGCGCCCAGGATGCATCCCCCGAGGTAGACCCACAGCCCGATACGCATTATCCGAGAGCGCCCATACTTATCGGCCAAGAAGCCGCTCGCCACTCCCGCGATCATGTACGTCACTCCGACCAGGCCGAGGAGAAGCGCTCCCACCTGTTCGGTGGCAAGCAGAGACTTGGTGAAGTACAGCATGATGAACGGCCGAAGCCCGGCCAGGGTCGACTCCCACAAGAAGCTGGCCACCATGAAGTGCTGGATACCCTTGTGCTGCTTGGTCGAGTTCCAGATCCGGTTGAGCTCGGCCCAAATGCCCAGGCGCGGCGGCAACAACGACCGGTCGGGCTCGGGTTCGCGGACCTTGAGCACCGTGAGGTACGTGAAGACCATGATCAGGACGCTGCACAGGATGAAGGGGAGCGGCTCCCACCGATAGAAGAGCAGACCGGCCACGACCATCCCCATGAACATCCCGCCGCCACGCATGAACGTCTGGAAACCCTGGACCTTGCCGTGACTGCCCGACGGCGTGACGTCAGGGAGCAGCGACTGGTACGGCGCCGTATAGAAGTGATACGCGGCGAAGAACGCAAACGTGGAGATAGCGATCGGGATGTATCCCGGCTGGAACGGAGCGAGCATGAGCGAGGCCGCCATGAAGGGTGCCGCGAAGATCATGAAGGGTCGTCGCCGGCCCCAGCGTCTCGTCCAGATCCGATCGCTGGTCACTCCGACCCACAGCGGGATGAGGGACGAGAAGATCCCCTCGCCGCCGATCGCGAAACCGATGAGCGTGGCCGAGGGTGTATATCGCTCGAGGATGACCGGGAGATACGTGGTCACGAGTGATAGGCCGGTCGCGAAGCCCAATGTGGGGAGCGTCAGGATCAACATCGCCCTGACGCCCATCTTCTCCTCGTTACCCACCCGCTCGCACCCCTCAACCCCCTACATCCGCCGGATCTGACGTCACGGCCTGGGGGAAGCCCACGGCCAGCCCGGATTCTAGCAGAGGGCCGGGCGGCAACGCACCAGCTAGGCGACCAGACCGCTCTCCCGTACGAAAGCCTTCACGGAATCGGAGAGTCTCGGTTCGCCCCGTTCGCCCAACTCATACCCGACCTGGACGACCGGCCGATCGATCTCGATCAGCCGATCCAGGGAGAACGGAGTCGCGCACACCACGACGTCGGCGGGCACAGCGTTGATGGTCGCCTGAAGGTCGCGGAGCTGGTCCGGGTAGTACCCGACGGCGGGAAGGATCGGCCCCAAGTGGGGATACGTGGCGAACGTCTCGACCAACTCGCCCGCGGCGAACGGTCGAGGATCGATGGTCTCCGCGGCTCCCCACAGACCAGCGGCCTCGAAACCGGCTCCGGTCGCCATGCCTCCGTGAGTCAACGTCGGCCCGTCTTCGACCACCAATACCCGCCTCCCCCGGATGCGGTCCCCGTCCTGGACGCTTATGACCGAATCGACCTCGACGATCAGTGCAGCGGGGTTCACCGCCCGCACGTTGGCGATCACCCGTTCCACGTTCTCGCGCGGGGCGCTACCCACCTTGTTCACCACTACCACGTGGGCCCGCCGCACGTTCATCTCTCCCGGATGGTAGACGAGTTCGTGTCCCGGCCGGAACGGGTCGACTATCACTATCTCGAGATCGGCGCGGACGAACGAGAAGTCGTTGTTGCCCCCGTCCCAGATGATGACGGCGGCCTCTTTCTCCGCTTCCGCGACGATCGCCTCATAGTCGACCCCGGCCCACACGGACAACCCGCGTTGCAGGTGAGGTTCGTAGTCTTCCCGCTCCTCGATCGTCGCCTGATGCGTGTCGAGGTCTTCCAGACTGGAGAAGTGCTGCACCCGCTGGGCCACCAGATCGCCATAGGGCATGGGATGGCGGATCATCGCCGGCTTGAGCCCTTCCGCGACGAGCAGATCGGCGACGAACCGGGAGGTTGGGCTCTTGCCTGCCCCGGTCCGGGCCGCGAGGATCGAGATCACAGGGACGTTCGCATCGACGTAGGTGCTCTCCGGGCCCAGCAGAGTGAAGTCGGCGCCCGCCGCCAACACCTTCGAGGCCTGATGCATGACGTGCTCGTGAGACACATCGCTGTAGGCGAACACGACTTCGTCGACCGACTCTCTCGCGATCACCTCCTCGAGAGAATCTTCGGGTACGATGGGGATCCCCGCGGGATAGAACGGTCCGGCAAGTTCGGGAGGGTAGCGACGCCGATCGATCCCCGGGATCTGAGTGGCGGTGAACGCCACCATGGTGGTCGCGGGATCGCCGCGGTACACCATGTTGAAGTTGTGGAAATCCCGCCCGGCAGCTCCCATGATGACCACCCGCCTGCCTGCCACCGTACCCTCCTCGCTTCGAACCCGCGTCCGCGCTCTCCCGTTGGTCAGATATGGCTGAGGCCCCTTCCTGACGGAAGGAGCCCCCGCGGTAGCAGCCCTGTAAGCCGGATTCTGTCAGGGGTAGCCATCTATCTCTGGCCGGCCGTTGCCGGACGGCTCTTGCGGCCAACCCGAAGGCATCGGGCGAGCGACCCTCGAACGCCTCCCTATTCGGCCTTGCACCGGGTGGGGCTTGCCTGGCCGCCGTGTCACCACGACGCCGGTGCGCTCTTACCGCACCATTTCACCTTCGCAACCGGCTACGCCGGCGTGCTGTGTAATTTCTGTGGCGCTTTCCCTGGGGTTTCCCCCGCTGGACGTTATCCAGCACCCCGCTCTACGGTGTCCGGACTTTCCTCAGGATCCCAAGGGAACCTGCGGCTACCCGAGCTGCGCATAGAGTATACCAGTATGCAGGCCGGCGCCCTCTGCCCAGCGGGCTAGTCGGACTCGTCCGCAACCAGCATCTTCGACTCGGGGATGGGGAAGTTCTTCGCGAAGTGACAGGCGGCCTGATGGCCGATGCTGACCTGCTTCAGTTCCGGCTCCTGCTCGCTGCAGATCGGGAACTGGGCGATGGGGCAGCGCGTGTGGAAACGGCAACCCGTCGGCGGATCGATGGGACTGGGAACGTCACCGGTCAGGATGATGCGGGCCCGCTGGCGCTGCTTGTCCGGATCGGGGACCGGGACGGCGGACAGCAGGGACTGCGTGTACGGATGATGAGGACTGTTGTAGACCTCCCGCCAGCCGCCGAGTTCCATTATCTTCCCCAGGTACATCACGGCCACGCGGTCGCAGATGTGGCGAACCACGGCCAGATCGTGTGCTATGAACAGATACGTGAGTCCGAACTCCTGCTGCAACTCCTCGAGTAGGTTGATGATCTGTGCCTGGATGGACACATCGAGTGCCGACACCGGCTCGTCACACACGATCATCTTCGGGCGCAGCATCAGAGCCCTCGCGATGCCGACCCTCTGCCGCTGCCCTCCCGAGAACTCATGCGGGTAGCGATGGATGTGCTCCGGGCTCAGCCCCACGATCTTGAGCATCTCTTTGGAACGTTCTTGCCGCTCCGCCCGAGTCCCTATCCCGTGGATGACCAGAGGCTCCGACATGATCTCACCGAAGGTCATGCGTGGGTTCAACGAGGCATACGGATCCTGGAAGATGAACTGGACGTCGCGCCGGAACGCCTTCAGTCGCTTGCCCTTGAGATGCCGTACATCGGTACCTTCGAAACTGATCTTCCCGGCGGTGGGTTCCAGCAGCCGGATCAGGCACCGCCCAGTGGTGGACTTGCCACACCCGGACTCGCCAACGAGACCAAGAGTCTCCCCCTCGGCGACCGAGAACGATATGTCGTCGATGGCCCGGACCGACTTGCCCAGGCGCGACATGAGCACACCCTTGCTGACCGGGAAGTGCTTGGTGAGGCCCTCGACTTCGAGCAGTGGTGCCATCTATCCGTCCGCCTCTCGCGGGCCGCCCACATAGCAGCTATGCGCGACGAACTGGGCCACGAAGTCGGGGTCCCCGGCAAAATGGCACGAGGAGTAGTGCCCGCGCTCGACTTCTACCAACGGAGGGACCTCCGTCGAGCAGATCGGCTGGGCGTAGGCACACCGGGGATGGAACGAACAGCCCGGTGGAAGGCTGATGAGGCTGGGCGGCTGGCCCTTGATCGGACACAGCGCTCCCTTGTCGTCGACGTCGTGACGGGGGAGGCTCTCGAGGAGTCCCCAGGTGTAAGGATGAAGCGAGTGATAGAAGATCTCGTCGGCGACCCCGAATTCGACCGCCTTGCCCCCGTACATAACCAGGATGTGGTCGGCCATGTCGGCGACGACGCCCAAGTCGTGAGTGATGAGGATGATGGCGGACTCGGTCCGTTGCTGGATCTCCTGCACCAGTTCTAAGATCTGAGCCTGGATGGTGACGTCGAGAGCGGTCGTGGGCTCGTCGGCGATCAGGATGTCGGGGCCGCAGGCAAGAGCCATGGCGATCATCGCCCGCTGCCTCATGCCTCCGGAGAACTCGTGCGGGTAGTTGCGCGCCCTCTCCTCCGCCTGGGGGATCCCCACCTGTGCCAGAAGTTCCACGGCCGCGGCCCATGCTTCCTTGCGACTCATGTTCTTGTGTAACCGCAGCGGTTCAGCGATCTGCTTGCCGATGCGATGGACGGGATTGAGTGACGTCATCGGGTCCTGGAAGATCATGGCGATCCGGTTGCCTCTGAGCTTCCGCTGGTCTTTGTCGCTCATGCTCAGGACGCTCTCGCCCTTGAACCGGATATCCCCGCTCACCACCTTGCCCGGCGGCTCCGGCACCAGCCGCATGATCGAGAGCGCGGTGACCGACTTCCCCGACCCGGACTCCCCGACCACCCCCAGCGTCTTGCCGGACTCCAGGGTGAAGCTGACGCCGTCGACAGCCTTGACGACGCCGTCGCGGGTGAAGAAATGCATATGAAGATCGTCGACTTCTAAAAGCGGCGGCACCTACTACTCCTTGAGTTTCACGTCGAGGGCATCCCGCAGCCCGTCACCGAGCAGGACGAAGGCAAGCACCGTGGTGAGGATGGCGATGCCCGGATAGATCATCAGCCACGGGGCTGTGAACATGAACGACCGGGCTTCGGACAGCATGAGTCCCCACGACGGCGATGGGGGTTGGACCCCCATCCCGAGGAAGCTCAGAGCAGCTTCCGTAAGGATCGCACCCCCCACGCTCATCGTGGCATAGACGATGATGGGGGCGACAGAGTTCGGCATGATGTGCCGCAACAGTATGCGACGAGTGGATGCGCCCATGGCTCGCGCGGCATCGACGTACTCGTTCGACTTCACCGACATGATCGAGCTCCTGAACACCCGGGCGATGCTCGGCCAGCCCAGGATCCCGATGGCGATGAAGACGTTCTGGAACCCCTTCCCCAGGACGGCGATCAACGCGATCGCGAACAGTATGTAGGGGAACGCGAAGAACACGTCGGCAGTACGCATGATGAGACTGTCCCATATGCCCCCGTAGTAGGCCGCGATAGCCCCCATGATCAGCCCGATGACCACCATGATGAACACCGCCACGATCCCGACGATCAGCGACACCCGAGCGCCGTAGATCACGCGTGACGCGATATCGCGACCCAACTTGTCGGTGCCGAACGGATGCTCCACGGAGGGCGACAGGAGCGTCCTCTCCGACACCGTGGCCGAATCGATTTCGATGGGGTCACCGAGCCAGCGGGGAGCCCACAGGTCGGCGGTGATCGCGATAAGGATGATGATGATGATCCAGACCAACCCGGCCACCGCGAGCTTGTTCTTCCGAAGGCGACGGAGCGCGTCGGCCCTCAGGGTTCGCCCAGGGCCGGCGAAGTCCCCCCCGTCCCGGTCCACGACCGGAGAGCCCTCGGCACCGGGCCCGACAGGGCTGCGCGACAGATCCGGCTGTTCTAGGTTGCCACTCATGCGCCTACCCTACGCCACCTTTCGCCCATACCGGATGCGCGGGTCGAGGAACGCGTAGCTGATGTCTACCAACAGGTTGATCACCATGACCATAAGGACGATGACGATCACGCCCCCCATGACGATCGGCCAGTCCCGCTGCCCGATCGCCAGGAACATCTCGAGCCCGATACCCGGCCAGTTGAACACCGTCTCGGTGAGGATGGTGCCCCCCACCATGGCGCCCAAGTCCAGTCCCAGGAAGGTGACAACCGGGATCATGGCGTTCTTCATGCCGTGGCCCCAGATCACGCGCCCGGCGGACAGGCCCTTCGCCGCCGCCGTACGGATGTAGTCCTGACCCATGACCTCCAGCAACTGACTCCGCATGATGCGAGCCGCGTAGGCCGTGGAGACAGAGGCTAGCGTCACCGCCGGCAGGAGGATATGGACGCTCGTCGGGAACTCGGCTGACGACATGCCCGAGATCGGGAGATACGGCAGTCCCCATTCTTTGAATTTGATGCCGAACAGTATCTGAAGGAGCATCCCGAACCAGAACACCGGCACCGAGACCAGCACGGAAGTACTGAACGTCACGAGGACGTCCCAGAACGAATACCGCTTGATGGCGGAGATCACCCCCGCGGCGATACCGAAGAACATCTCCACTATGATCGCAGCCAAAGCCAGCTTCAGCGTATTCGGGAACTTCGAGAACAGGATGTCGGTGACTGCTCGCCCTTTCTGATACGACTCGCCCAGATCTCCCTGCACTAGGTCGCCCAAATACCGACCGTACTGCACGTAGATGGGTTTGTTCAGACCATGTTTCTCCACGATCTGGTCGTACAGGGTCTGCGAGATCGCCCTCTCCCCTGTGATCATCTTCACGGGGTCCCCTGGAAGGATGCCCGGGGCCCGAAGGATGAACAGCAGGATCGTCACCCCGATGAAGACGGGGATCATCTGTAGCACCCGGCGGGCGATGTAACCGATCATCGGGCGACTTCCCTAGCCCCGTCGAAGAGGAATGCCGCGGCAGAACGCTCTAACGAGCGTTCTGCCGCGGCGAACCTACTTGCTTCTGTATGCAACGACCGAAGAACGGGCTGCTATTCAGCCGCCGCGATCCACGCCGCTTCCAGGTTGGCCAGCCCCTGCGAACTGTAGATCAGGTTGCGCACCCGATCCGAGCCGATATGGTGATGCTTGTAGGTGTTGATGGGGATCATGGGCGCAGCTTCGCCGATGGTCCGCTCGATCTCCTGATACTTGGCCACACGCTCGTCGACGTCGAGGGTCGCCCTCGCGTCGAGAAGAGCCTGGTCGATAGCGGGATCGCTGTAGCCGCAGTAGTTGTCGCCTGAGCTCGTCTCGAACAGCGGATACAGGAAGTTGTCCATGATCGGGTAGTCGGCGATCCAGCCCAAACGACCGACCATGTAGGATTTCTCATCCAGCTTGTCGAGGTACTGCGCCCACTCTTGGCCGTCGAACGTGCTGTTGATGCCGATGGCCTTGAGATCGGCCTGCACCAAGGCCATCACGTCTTCATGGCCGGAGCCGCTGTTGAAGCTGAGCACGATGTCGGGGAGACCTTCGCCGCCGGGATAGCCGGCTTTCTCAAGCATCTGCTTGGCCTGTTCCACATCGTACTTGGAGTAGGCCCATTGATCGGGCAGGTAGCCGAAGAGACCCTCCGGGCAGATCCCGGTGGCCGGTTTGCGGGCACCCTGATAGACCACGTCGCAGATGGCCTGGCGGTTGATGGCCAGGGAAAGAGCGGCGCGCACATCGGGATTGTCCAGAGGCGGCATGGTGTTGTTGAGCAGGATGAAGTAGATGGCCGTCTCGGCGCCGAACAGAGACTGCTGGCCCGGAGACACCGTCAGACCGTCCGCGCTCTCGCCATACTCCGCCTTAACAGCAGCTTCCTGGCCCGAGGGGATGGTGGTGAAATCGAGATTCCCGGCTTTGAACTCGAGGAAGGCCGTCTCTTCGTCTTTGAAGATCTTGAAGTCGACGCCGTCCACGTTGGCCTTGGTGCCGTAGTAGTCGTCGAACGCGACCACTTTGATGTACTGATCGTGTGCCCAAGCCTCGGCCATCTTGAAGGGCCCGTTACCGATGGGCATATCGGCGAACGCCGCCGGGTCTTTCTCCACTTCCTCCTTGGGGATGGGAGCAAGGGCCGGATGACCGACTACGTATTCGAAGTCGCCGAAGGAGTACTCGAGAGTGACCTCGAGGGTCTTGTCGTCGATGACTTTCACACCCGCGAGCTCAGTCGCCGACCCGTCCTGGCAGGCAGCGAATCCCTTGACCGGGGCCAGGTGGTAGGACACTTCCGACTCGTTCACCGGGTTGCACAAACGGTCCCAGGCGTATTTGAAGTCGGCTGCCGTAACGGTGCGACCGTTGTGGAACTTGGCATCCTTGAGGTGGAAGGTCCACACTGAGGCATCTTCGTTGGGCTCCCAGCTCTCAGCCGCGGCCGGGATGAGGGCGCCGGTCTTGTAGTCGAACGCGACCAGGCTGTCGAACAAGGCGTTGCCCACCTGAGTCCCCTCAGACTCCTGCAGGTTGACCGGGTCGATGAACGCCGGTTCGTTGATGTAGAAGTTGATGGTGCCACCGGCGACGGGCTTCTCGCCGCCCGGTGCGGTGACGTCGGTCCCTTCGTCGCCGCCACAACCGGCCACGGCGACAAGCACGCCGACCAGCACGACGGCCAGCACCAAGCCGAACCACGCATGTTTCCTAAGTCTCAAGATCGTCCCTCCTTAGCATAAAGACACCCCACGCCAACCCTCTCGCTCACCGTACGCTTCACCACCTCCTCCGCACTCGCGTGCGTTCCGGACGTTGTGTTACGTCTCCTCCCTACACAAGGAACACCAGAGCAATCGAAACGACGAAGAACGCGGCGCCACAGGCCACAGTGAGCCTGTCCAGGTTCTTCTGGACCACCCCACTGCCGCCGAAGGTGCCTCCGGTGCCTCCGAAAGCCGTGGAAAGCCCCGCGTCCTTACCCGAATGAAGAAATATCAACAACAAGAGCCCCAGACCCAGGATGGTGTCCAGTGCGACAAGAACATAGGTCACTTCGATCTACCTCTCCGACGTCGGCTTGTCCCCGATAGGCTTTTCACTATATCCATCATTCGTAAGTTACCATCACTGACCCATCTTTTGTATACGCACTGTTCCTATTCATTCCTCGCCCGCCACCCTCTATTCCTCGACAAGGGGGCGCCCCGTCATTAGCGCGGGTACGTCGAGACCGAGGAATCGGAGAAGGGTGGGGGCCACATCCGACAGACCTGCCCCTTCACGAAGTGTGACCTCGGGATCGATAACCACGAGCGGCACTCGACCCGTGGAATGAGCGGTGTTGACACTGCCATCGGGCTCGAGCATGTCCTCGGCGTTGCCGTGGTCGGCGGTGACCATCACCCGAGCTCCCGCTGAATCGAGGGTCTCCAACACGGTCCCCAAACAGCGGTCGACATGCTCGATCGCCTCGACAGTGGCTTTGATCACACCGGTATGACCCACCATGTCTGGATTCGCGAAGTTGAGCACCACCAGGTCGGCCGGGTTCTCACCCATGACCTTCTTGAACCGATCGGCCACCTCGTAAGCGCTCATCGCCGGCTTCAGGTCGTACGTGGCCACATCCTTCGGTGACGGGACCAACTCGCGCGTCTCACCCGGGAACGGGTCCTCTCGCCCTCCGTTGAAGAAGAAGGTCACATGGGCGTACTTCTCCGTCTCGGCCATGTGGAGCTGAGTCAGTCCTGCGTCGCTCACCACCTCGGCGAGCACCTGTCGAGGCTCGTCCTTGGGAAAGGCCACGGCCAGTCCATATTCCGGGTCGTATTCGGTCAGGCTGACGAAGTCGATGGCCGGTGGCTCTCCGACCCTGTCGAACCCGATGAACTCCGCCTGGGTCAGGGCCGCGGTCAACTCCCGCGCCCGGTCTGGTCTGAAGTTGGCGAATACCACGGCTTCACCGCTCTGGATGCGGGATTCGGGATCCTCGCAAACGATCGTGGGTTGGACGAACTCGTCGGTCTCCCCGCGGTCATACGAGAGGCGCAGGCCCTCAGTGGCTCCGGTCACATGCAGCCCCTCGCCGTACACCAGTGCATCGTAGGCGCGTTTCACCCGTTCCCACCGCTTGTCTCGGTCCATCGCCCAGTATCGTCCACAGAGCGTCGCGATCGTGCCGAGCCCCTCTCCGTCCAAGAAGCTTTCGAGATCCTCCACGAACCCGAGCCCGGCGCTGGGCGAGGTATCCCTCCCGTCGGTGAAGCAGTGGATGTAGACGCGCGCTACTCCTCTTCGGTGGGCCATGACGACCAGTGCCTTGATGTGCTCGATGGACGCGTGCACGCCTGCGTCGGAGAGCAACCCCATGATGTGCACGGGCTTGTCCCGCTCGGCCGCGCCCTCCATGAGGCCGCCCAGCAGCCCGTTCTCGTAGAAGGACCCATCGGCGATGGCCCGATTGATGCGCGACAGGTCCTGGTAGATGATGCGGCCCGCCCCCAACGTGAGGTGACCCACCTCGGAGTTCCCCATGACCCCGGCGGGGAGACCCACGGCTTCGCCGCTCGCCTCCAGAAGTCCGTGCGGATACCGCGCGAGAAGACCGTCCCACACGGGAGTGCACGCGAGCGAGATGGCGTTCCCGGGGCCGGGTGGAGCCCATCCCCACCCGTCGAGGATGATGAGTGCCGCTCTCCGCCGCCCGCTCATTTCGCCCACCGGCGCTTCCTACACGCCTTCGAAGAGGACGATACGGGCGAAAGACTCCACCTGCAGGCTCGCGCCCCCGACAAGGACGCCGTCGATATCGTGCTGAGCCATCAGTTCGTCGATGTTGTCCGGCTTGACGCTTCCGCCGTAGAGCACGCGGACCGTCCGGGCGGCCTCGCGACCCAAGGCTCTGGCCACTTGCTCGCGCACGAAGGCCACCGCCTCCTGGGCTATCTCGGGCGTCGCGGTCTTGCCGGTGCCTATCGCCCAGATCGGCTCGTACGCGATAGCGACGGACGTCGCCTCCCCCGGCTGCACAGCCCCCAGGCCGGCCGGCACCTGACGTGAGAGGACCTGCTCCGTGGATCCCGCTTCCCTCTCAGTCTCGGTCTCACCCACGCACATGATCGGCGCCAAACCATGATCGAGTGCCGCTCTCACCTTCTTGGCCACCGTCTCGTCGGTCTCACCGAAGTACTGTCGCCTCTCAGAGTGGCCGATGATAGCCGCCGTGACTCCCAGATCGGCGAGCATCCCCGGGGCGACCTCACCGGTGAACGCGCCCTCCTCTTCCCAGAAGACGTCCTGGGAAGAGATGGCGACGACCGTCCCCTCGGCTGCCCGCACCGCCTCGCCCAAGCCGGTGAACGGCGGCGCCACGACCACCTCCCGGTCGGTCGGTGCCCCGATCAGCCCGGCCAACTCCGCCACGAAGGCGGCGCCTTCCCGGCTGTTCTTGTACATCTTCCAATTCCCCGCCATGAGCGGCACCCGCCGCCCGGCGCTTCCAGCAACCGTCATGAACCGTTCTCCTTGTCCGGGATAGAGGTCACGCCGGGGAGCACCGCCCCCTCTATGAACTCTAGAGACGCCCCTCCTCCCATCGAGACATGATCGATCTTGGTCGAGAGACCGAAAGAGTTGAGCGCCGCGACCGAATCGCCGCCTCCTGCGATCGAGACCCCTGGGCACTCGGCCAATGCCTCGGCCACAGCCCTGGTCCCGGCTGCGAACGGCTCCATCTCGAATACTCCCATGGGACCGTTCCAGAACGCCGCGCCGGCGGCACCTATTGCGTCCGCATACATGCCCGCGGTCTCGGGGCCTATGTCCATCCCAATCCACCCGTCAGGGATCGCGTCGGCCGGCACCACGCGAGTGGCGGCCTCGGGCGAGAACCCGTCCGCGGCGATCACATCCGAGGGCAGCACGAGTTCGCATCGGCTCATCCCCGCTTTGGCGAGCGCCTCCGCGGCGACACCGACCCCTTCGTCCTCCACTCTCGAGGCACCCACGTCGGCCCCTCGAGCCTTCTGGAAGGCGAAACTCATGGCGCCGCCGATGAGCAACCGGTCGGCAAGGTCGAGGAACCGCTCGACCACCTTGATCTTGTCGGTCACTTTGGCCCCGCCCAGGATGACCACGAACGGCCTCTTCGGCTCTGCCAACAGACTATCCAGGGCCAGCAGTTCCTTCTCCATCTGGAAGCCGGCCACCGTGGGCAGGACCGACGCCAAACCGGCGGTAGTCGCGTGAGCCCGGTGGGCTGCACTGAAAGCATCGTTGACAAACAGGTCGCCGAGACGGGCGAGTTCTTCCACCAGACCGGGATCGTTCTTCTTCTCACGAGGGTCGAAACGCGAATTCTCGAGGAGGAGGACGTCCCCAGGAGCCATAGCCGTCACCGCGGCCTCCACCCCCGGTCCGGTCAACTCGGCCACCTTGCGCACCGGCACGCCGAGCAGCCGCCCCAGCCTCATCGCGACGGGATCCATGCGCAACGCCGGGTCGGGCCCGTCTTTGGGCCGCCCGAGGTGAGACATGAGGACCACCCGACACCCCTCGCTCCGGAGGTACTCGATCGTGGGCAGACTGGCCCGTATCCGAGTGTCGTCCGCTACCTGCCCCCCGTCGAGGGGAACGTTGAAATCGACCCGCACCAGCACGCGTTTGCCCGAGACATCCGCGTCCCGGACGGTCATCTTGCCCACGATGTCCCCTTCCCGCCGGGTCTCAGAAGAGCCGGCTGCAGAGATCGACCATGCGGTTGGTGAAACCCCACTCGTTGTCGTACCAGCATACGACCTTGGCCTGACGGCCCATGACCATGGTCAGCGAGGCGTCGAAGATCGAGGAATGGGGATCGCCGACGATGTCGCTCGAAACCAGGGGCTCTTCTGTGTAGCGCAGGATACCGGCCAAGGGACCCTCGGCCGCAGTCTTCATTGCTTCGTTTATCTCTTCGATGGAGGAGTCCCTGCCCAGGATGGCAGTGAGGTCGACCACCGAACCGTCCGGCACCGGCACGCGCAGGGAGAACCCATCCAGCTTGCCCTTGAGTTCGGGCAGCACCAAGCCTATGGCCCGGGCCGCGCCGGTGGAGGTGGGGATGATAGAGAGAGAAGCCGCCCGGGCCCGACGCAGGTCCTTGTGGGGCAGATCGAGGATGCGCTGGTCGTTGGTGATGGCGTGCACCGTGGTCATGAGACCCTGCTCGAGACCGAAGGAATCGAGCAGGACCTTCACCACTGGAGCCAGGCAGTTGGTGGTGCAGCTCGCGTTGGACAGGATATGGTGTCTGGCCGGGTCGTATTCGGAGTCGTTCACGCCGAGGACCACGGTCAGGTCCCCGTCTTTGGCCGGGGCGCTCACGACCACCTTCTTGGCGCCCTGGTCGAGATGAAGAGCGGCCTTGGCCCGTTCGGTGAACCGACCGGTCGACTCGACCACCACGTCGATGCCCAACTCCCTCCAAGGCAACAGTTTCACGTCGGCCGAGGAGAACACCTTGATGGAGTGTCCTTCGAAGATGATCTCGTCGTCGGTGTGGGTGATCTCTCCCGGCCAGATGCCGTGGACGCTGTCGTACTTGAGCAGATGAGCCAGCGTGGGGGCGTCGGTGAGATCGTTGACGGCTACTACCTCGAGATCGGCTCCTGTCTTGGCGACCGCTCGGACGAACAGACGACCGATGCGTCCGAAGCCGTTGATGGCTACCTTGGTGCTCATCTCTTCCACTCCTCTTCCCTCGGATCTACGCCCGTTCGCGTCCCTCACCGGACGCGCATTCTACCATGGGGCCCCTAGCCGCCCGCCTGTTCCGCCGCCCTCACCAACCGACGCAGCCTGTGGTTTATGGCCGAGCGAGAGAGGCCCTCATCGGCGGCTTCGGCCAGCTCCGCCAGGTTCATGTAGGGGAACTGCATCCGCAACCCCGCCATCTCCTGAAGGGCCGCCGGCAGACCCTCCAACCTCCCCGTCCGCTCCAGAAAAGCGATGGCGTCGAGTTGCCTGTTGGCCGCGGCGTTCGTCCGGCGCAGGTTGGCCGAATCGCAGTTGGCAAGCCGGTTGGCTCGAGAACGGACCTCCTTGACCACTGCCTGTTCCTGTATCAGCAACGCAGACTCGTGAGCCCCTGCTGCGGCCAGCAGCCCGGCCACGTCGTCCCGACCTTTGAGATATACCACGTAGCTGCCCCTACGGAACCTCTGTCCGGGACTGAACTCCATGTCTTCCAGCAGACGGGTCAAGTCGGCCGCGAATACCTGGTGAGACGTGATGATCTCCAAGTGGGCTTCCCTCTGCGGCGCGTTGGCCGATCCGGCCCCGATGAGACAGCCGCGAAGAAACGCGCTCCTGCAGCAGCTCTTCTTCACCAGCCTTCGGGGGATGCCCGGCTCCAACCTGAATGCGTCGCTGAGCAGACCCATCTCGTTGAGGGCCTGCAGAGCGGGCGGCGTCCCGTGGAGTCGCACCTCGTACACCAACCTGTGCTCGAAGCGCGGCTCCCGTCGGGTCACCAGGTTTCCCTCGGCCCCATAACCTTTGAACAACGAATACGCCATCTTCGCGGCAGGCTGCACGGTAGTCGCGAGACGGATCTCGTACCGGTCCGCCTCCGACGTCCCTCCCTTTATCAGGAACGTGCCTGCCGTGTGTACCAGCCCCGAGACGGCGGCCATCCGGCAACACGACTGCTTCTCCCCGACGCGGGCTAGTTCTTCCCGAAACGCACGGGTGAATCCGGGCACGGTCCGGTCACATCCTCAGTCGTTCTGTCCGATATCGCGATGAGCCAAGCTCACCACGACAGCGGGATCGCCCTCGAGGCGCTCGGCCAACTCCTCAGCCAACGCGACCGAGCGGTGCCGGCCCCCCGTGCAGCCCACGGCCAACACCAGGCGGCGCTTCTGTTCCGCGACGAAACGCGGCGCGAGCCACCTCACGAGTCCCATGACCTGGTCGAGGAACTCGCCGGCACCTTCCAGCCCCAGGACGTATTCCCTGACCCGCGCGTTCTGCCCCGTGAGTTGCCGCAGATCTTCGACCCAATGCGGGTTCGGCAGGAACCGCGCATCGAAGACCATGTCGGCATCGTCAGGCAGGCCCCGTTTGTAGCCGAAAGACACTACGCTCACGAACAGCTGGCCGCTCAATTCGTCGGCCAACAGCGTCTCTTCGAGCCGGCGGCGCAGATCGCGCGGCGACATATCCGACGTGTCGATCACTATGTCGGCCTGGATCCGGAGGGGCGCAAGGAGCCTGCGTTCCATCTCGATCCCCTCGACCAGGCTGCGAGACGAGAGCGGGTGCGGCCTCCTCGTCGACTGGTACCGGGCCACCAGTGACTCCTCGGACGCTTCCAGGAAGACCACCCGGTGGGCGATGCCCGACTCGCGTAGGTAGCTGAGAGCCTTGTCGAGCTGCTCGAAGTAGGCCCGCCCCCTCACGTCGAACACGAGGGCCAACCGATCGACCCGACTCCCTTCGAGCGCGAACAACTCGACCACGCTCTCGAGCATCTGGGGCGGCAGGTTGTCTATGCAGAAGTACCCCATGTCCTCGAACGTGGCCACCGCCTCAGACTTGCCCGCGCCGGACACCCCTGTTATCACGGTCAGGTGCAGGTGTCTCTCCTCGTTCACAGCGTCGGTTCCGATGAGCCCGGCTGACGGGCAGCTCGTTCGTGAGCCAAGAGGCGCTTCTTCCACTCCGGGTCGTCTCCATATCGTCCCAGACTGCCATCGGCGCGGATGACCCGATGACACGGCAGGACCACCGGGACCGGGTTCGACGCCATCACGTTGCCCACGGCCCGGGCGGCCCGGGGGTGACCGGCCATCTCCGCCAGTTCGCCGTAGCCGACCGTCTCCCCCGGCGGGACGGACAGCAGGGCCCGATGTACGGCCCGCTCGAAATCGTTCAGAGGCAACTCATCCAGTCCGACGTCCTCCGCCGCCCACGAGAGCCGCCGACCGGCGAAGTACGCCTCGAGTTCCGCCACCCACCGGGTGAGTGCACCCGGGTCACGCGGGTCGCCCGTCTCCGTCTCCGGTGCCTCCAGGAGCAGCCTCGCCGTCCGGCCGGGAAGCAGTACTCCCAGGAGGCGCCCCTCCCCGACGACCACGGCTCCCTCGCCCCACGGCGTGCCGTACGGGGCTTTCGCGACGAGGGTCTCGCCCGCCTCAGCCCGTCTTGTGGACATACGCGTACACCTCCCTCGCCACCTTGCCCGGTAACCCCGGCACCGCCTCCAACTCCTCCCTGGAGGCCTGCAGGAAGCGCTCCGGCGACCCGAAGTGCCTCACTATCGCCTGTTTCCGCTTCTCACCGATGCCTGGGAGTTGATCCAACAGCGACGCCCCACTCTGCGCGTCCCGCCTGACTCGATGATAGCTGAGCGCGAAACGATGCGCCTCGTCCCGCACGCGTTGGAGAAGCAGCAGGCCCACGTCGTCCCGATCGAGGACGACGGCTTCCGAAGCCCACGGGACGAAGACCTCCTCTTCCCGCTTCGCCAACGAGATGACGGTCACTACCCTATCCAACCCCGTTTCGCGCAGCGCTGCAAGCGCCGCCCCCAACTGCCCCTTGCCGCCATCCACCACCACCAGGTCGGGTACCGCCTCGAACGAAGGGTCACAGTCGCGCTCTTCACCATCACCGCGACCGAAGCGGCGGACGAGCGCTTCCTTCATGGCTCCAACGTCGTCCTGACCGTCGGTGGATCTGATCGCGAACTTGCGGTAGTCGCTCTTCTTGGCGGCGGCGGCCTCGAACACCACCATCGACGCCACGATGTTCTCGCCGCCCAGATTGGAGATGTCGAAGCCCTCGACCCGCATGGGGGGACCCTCCAACGCCAAGCTCGCCTCCAGAGCGGTCAGGGCTCCATAACGTCGTTCCCGGCTCCTTTCCTCATGCAGCCGTTCGTGAGCCAGGGCCAAAGTCGCGTTGCGGTCCGCCAACTCCTGCAGACGACGCTTGTCCCCTCTCTCAGCCCTCCGCACCTCCACCTTCCGCTCACGCAGCCTTTCGAGGAACCCGGCCAGTCCGGCGGTGTTCTCGATCGACGAAGGCACGATCAGCTCTGCCGGCACGGTCAGGCTGGCCGAGTAGTACTCGGCGACGAACCGCTCGTACACCTCCTGCTCCTCGGCGCCCTCCACATTCACCAACGTGAGGCTGCGTCGGTCGGCCAACTTGCCGTCACGGGTTATGAACACCTGAACGTTCGCGCCCCACGAGTCCACGGCGAGTCCCGTGATATCGGCCGAGCCCAGGGCGCTGGCCTCTATCCGCTGCCGCTCGAGGACGTGGGCAAGCGCCTCCACCCGATCGCGCAACGCGGCGGCCGTCTCGAAATCTTGCCTTCCCGAGGCCTCTCGCATCGACCGTTCCAGCTGAGAGACGACCTTGCTCTCCCGACCGCTCAGGAAGTCCACCACCTGACCGATCACGGCCCGATATCCAGCGGCGTCGACGGCCCCCACACAGGGAGCAGGACAGCGGTCGATATGGAACTGCAGACAGGGCGACCCACTCCTCCTCCCGGGCTCCCTACCTCGGCACGAGCGCACCGGGAACACCCGCCCGAGTACATCGAGGGTCTCCCTCACCTTCGCGGCGCTCGAGAAGGGGCCGAAGTACAGGTTGCCCCGGCGGTGCTGGCCCCTGGTGAACATCACCCGGGGGAACTCGTCTTCCATCGTGATGACGATGTAGGGATACGACTTGTCGTCGCGCAGACGGATGTTGAAAGGCGGCCGATGCTGCTTGATCAGGTTGTGCTCGAGAAGCAGCGCCTCTGCCTCGTTGGAGGTCACTATCCACTCGAGTGACGCGGCGCGGCCGACCATCTCCCCGACCTTCGCCGGCATCCTGGCCGAGACCCCTCCCCCCGTGGGTGGCTGATAACTCGCCAGGCGTCTCCGCAGAGAGAGGGCCTTGCCCACGTACAGGACGGCCTGCGAGGCCTCTCGGAAGAGATAGACCCCCGGGAGGTCCGGAGCCTGCTTGATCTGATGTCGGAGTTCGTCGATACTGCTCATGTGGGTCGCCCGCGCGGGACCGGCTCGTCGTGCCGGATGGACACTCGTTGCGGGCCAAGTGTACCCCACCCCTGATATACTTTCGCGCCTACGGTCCGGCCTACGCCGCGGCCGTTCGCCGTAGTCACTTCGACCTCCATCGGGGGATGCGTCTTGAGTCTACGAATCGTGGTTCTGGCCAAGCAGGTGCCTGACACCCAGAACATCACCGGTCAGGCGATGAACGAGGACGGCACCGTCAATCGAGCAGCTCTTCCCGCCGTCTTCAACCCCGAAGATCTCAACGCTCTCGAAGAGGCCCTGCGTCTTCGCGACGCCCACGGAGGCCGGGTCACCGTCATCAGTATGGGACCGCCCGCCGCCGTCCAGGTGCTCCGGGAGTCCCTCTACCGTGGAGCCGACGAGGTCATCCTGGTATCCGACGGACCGTTCGCGGGCGCGGACACCCTCGCCACCAGCTACACGCTCGCGCTCGCGGTGCGACGCATCGGCCCCTACGACCTCGTTCTGTGCGGACGCCAAGCCATCGACGGCGACACCGCCCAGGTGGGCCCGCAGCTCGCGGACAAGCTGGGCCTGCCTCAGATCACCTGCGTGAGCCGAATCGACGCCGTGGACACAGACGGCGTGACCGCCACCCGCTCGATCGAAGGCGGTTTCGAGACGGTCCGGTCCTCGCTTCCCGCGCTGGTCACCATCACCGGCGAGGCCAACGAGCCTCGCCCGCCGAGCGCCCGCCTCCTCATGACCTACAAGGACGCCGGCGCAGACCTCGTCCGCGAATACGACGACAGCTACCTGGACCCCGATGGCGACAGCGCCGAGATCTGCATGATCGACCGTCAAGGTAGGCCGGTATGCCGAGCCCGCATCGTCCATTGGGACATGGAGGCGCTCGACGCGCACCGCGACGAGGTGGGCCTGCGCGGCTCGCCCACCAGGGTCAAGAAGATCACCAGCGTACAGTTGTCCGCCGGTGAAGCCCGGATGATAGAGCCCACCGACCAGGGCGTCTCCGCCCTGGTCCACGAACTGATAGAGGAGCATATCCTTGGCTAGGGTAGGGGAAGTCTGGGTCTTCGTACAGGTAGACGACGGCCGTCCGGCCGACGTCAGTCTCGAGCTTCTCGGGCGGGCCTCGGAACTGGCCGCTCAGTTGGACGTCGGCGTCGGTGCCGTGCTCGCCGGCGACGGCGTCGCCCCCCTCGCCGATACGCTCATCCATCATGGGGCCGACAGGGTCTACCTTGCCGAGGATCAGGCCCTCGCCGACTATCTGACGATGCCCTACGCGCGGGTGGTCAGCCATCTGGTGCGCGAGCACAGCCCCGAGATAGTCCTCTATGGTGCCACCACCACCGGCCGTGACCTCGCGCCTCGCGTGGCATCCATGCTGCGTACTGGGCTGACCGCCGACTGCACCGACCTGCAGATCGGCTCCCATCACACCAAGGACAAGGACTACGAGCAGCTTCTCTACCAGATCCGTCCGGCCTTCGGGGGCAACATCGTCGCGACGATCATCTCCCCCGACCATCGACCGCAGATGGCCACCGTGCGCGAAGGGGTCTTCCGCCTTCCCGATGCCGACCAGGCCCGCACGGGCGACGTGGTCGACGTGCCCGTGCGGCTGGAACCCAGCGATCTCGCGGTCCAGGTCGTCAGTCGAGCCCTCGAAGAGAAGAAGGTCGATCTCAAAGGAGCCTCGGTCATCGTCGCCGGGGGCGCGGGGGTGGGCTCGAAAGAAGGCTTCGCCCTCATCAAAGAACTCGCAGACACCTTGGGCGGAGTCGTGGGAGCCACCCGGGCGGCGGTCGACGCCGGCTGGATCGGCCACGAACACCAGGTCGGGCAGACCGGGACCACCGTGCGGCCGAAGCTCTACATCGCGGCCGGCATTTCCGGGTCGGTCCAACACCGGGCGGGCATGGACGAAGCTGCGCGCATCCTGGCCATCGACGTCGACGCACACGCCCCCATCTTTTCCGTCGCCCACTACGGCATTGTCGGCGACCTGCACGACGTGATCCCGCGGATCATCCGGGCGTATCGGAGCAAAGTATGAGCAACTTCTTCACAGACAATCCCGACCTCACAGTCCAACTCGATCGGCTTGATCTCGAGCGGGTAGTGACCATGCGGGAGAACGGCTTCACCGAAGCCTCAGACTTCGCCTGGGCGCCACACGACCTTCCCGATGCGCTGGACAGCTACCGACGAACACTGGAACTCGTGGGCGAGATCGCCGCGGAGTTCATCGATCCCAGAGCTGAGGACGTCGACCGCCTCGGTAGCTCCTTCGTCGACGGCGACGTCTCCTACGCGCCCGGCATCGCCGAAGCGCTCGACCGGCTTCGCCAAGCGGAGGTCATGGGCATCACGCTCCCCCGGCGTTTCGGCGGACTCAACTTCCCCGTCACCGTACTCGTGATGATCACCGAGATCGTCTCGCGGGCGGACGCATCCCTCATGAACATCTTCGGCCTGCAGGACATCGCCGAAACGGTCAACAAGTTCGCCTCCGAAGAGATCAAGCAGGCCTTCCTTCCCCGCTTTGCCAGCGGCGAGATCACAGGCTCGATGGCTCTCACCGAGGCCGAGGCCGGCTCCGACCTGCAGAACATCCAGTTGAAGGCCCATCTGGGCGACGACGGACGCTGGCACCTGAACGGCGTCAAGCGCTTCATCACCAACGGCTGCGGCCAGGTCGCCCTCGTGCTCGCCCGGAGCGAGGAGGGAACCACCGACGGCCGAGGGCTCTCCTTGTTCGTGTACGAGCGCGACGAGCACATGAAGATCCGCCGCATCGAGGACAAACTCGGCATCCATGGTTCGCCCACCTGCGAACTCCAGTTCACCGACGCGCCCGCGCTCCTCGTCGGGGAGCGCCGCCGCGGACTCACCTCGTACGTCATGAGCCTGATGAACGGAGCCAGGCTCGCCATCGCCGCACAGGCTCAGGGCATCGCCGAGGCGGCCTACCGCGCCGCCTACAAGTACTCGGGTGAGCGCGTCCAGTTCGGCGTCCCCATCCGGCAACTCGTGGCGGTGGCCACCCTCTTGACCGACATGAAGGTCTCGTTGGAGACCTCCCGCGCCCTCCTCTACGAGACAGCCGTTCTGGTCGACATCAAGGAAGGTCTCGAACACAGGGCTGAACGGACCGAGGGCATGTCGCCCGACGAGACGAGGGCCCTCCGGGCCGAGGTCAAGAAGTACACCCGGTACGCGGGACTCTTCACCCCCATGACCAAGGCTCGCTGTACGGAGGCGGCCAACCGCATCGCCTACGATTCCCTCCAAGTGCACGGCGGATCGGGCTACATGCGCGATTTCGCGGTCGAGCGCCATCTGCGCGACGCCCGCATCACCAATATCTACGAGGGCACCACACAGTTACAGGTGGTGGCTGCCCGCGGCGGCATGCTGGCCGGCGTCCTCTCCGAACGCCTCGACGACTACGACACCTGGGACCTCTCGCGCACCCCGGCTCTGCTCGCCCGGGTCAAAGAGGGGCGGCGGCTCTACGAACAGGCGGTCGCCCACATCCAAGAACTCGACGATTGGCGCTTCCGAGACCACCATGCCCCGCGGTTGCTCGAAGCGGGCACCGACCTCGTCTGCGCATACCTGCTGCTACGCGACGCCCAGGGCGACGCCCGCAAGCTCCTCATGGCCCAGTACTTCATCGCTCGCATGATGCCCACTCTCGAAGCCGCCGTGACCTCCATCGTCACCGACACCCCCGAGACTCTCGATGCCTTGACCGTGCTCTACAGCGACCCGGCAGGAGGGGGATGATGAAAGACATCGCGACCTTGCTCTCGCTGTTCTCCGACGCCCACGGCCTCTCCGGCTATGAAGACGAGGTGGCGGTGCTCCTCCGGCAGGAGATGGAGCCCCTGGTCGACGAGGTGAGCGTGGACACCATGGGCAACGTCATCGGCATCCGGCACGGCGAGGGCCCCTCGGTGATGGTCGCCGCTCACATGGACGAGATCGGGCTCATGGTGTCCCATATCGACGACGACGGCTTTCTCCGGGTGGTCCCGGTCGGCGGCTGGTTCGACCAGACCATCCTCAGCCAACGGGTGATGATCCGCACCCGGCAGGGCTCGCGCATCCCCGGAGTCGTCGGCTCAAAGCCGCCGCACCTCATGGACGCCGAGGACCGCAAGAAGATGGTCAAGCTCAAGGACATGTTCATCGACTGCGGCGCGACGAGCGCAGCCGACGCGACCGAGCTCGGGGTCGAGATCGGGTCGACCATCACCATCGACCGGGAATTCCGCCTGCTGGGCAACGGCTTCGCCACCGGCAAGGCCCTCGACAACCGCGCCGGGGTCACCATGCTCCTCGGCGCGCTCCAGAAGTTGAGTACCAAGAAGGTGCGCGCCACCCTCCAAGCGGTAGGCACCGTGCAGGAAGAGGTGGGCCTCAAGGGGGCCCGCACGAGCGCGTTCGGCCTGACTCCCGATGTGGCGCTGGCCACCGACGTCACCATCCCCGGCGACCATCCGGGAGTGACCAAGAACGACTCGCACATCGCGGCCGGCAAAGGCCCGGCCATCACCATCCTCGACGCCGGCGGCCGCGGGGTCATCGCCCGGCCCCAGGTGCTTCGGTGGCTACGCGATTCGGCCGACCAGGCCTCCATCCCCTACCAGCTCGAGGTGGGCAATGGAGGCAATACCGACGCCACCGCGATACACCTCACCAAGACCGGAATCCCCTGCAGCGTGATCAGCGTGCCGGCGCGTTACATCCACTCGCCGGTGGAAGTGCTGTCCCTCAGGGACCTGGAGAACGGCGCCGCGCTCATCGCCGCGGCCGTCGAACGAGCGCACGAGTACTTCGAACGGGCCTAGGCGCCGTCAGTCGCCGTCGTTCTGTCCCGCTCGGTCGCGCAGGGCTCGCCGCCACGCACCCGCCTTGTTCTGGAGTTCACCGACCAACGAGGGGGGCACCCGTCCCTTGATCCGGACGTCGCCGTCCCGATAGTCGAATTCCACCGAGCCCCGTTCTCTGACCCGGGAGAGCAACTCCCCCGCTGAATACGGCAGCGTAAGGTCGACGTCCAACCACAGGTCGCCCAGGACGGTCGCGACGAGGTCTCGCACCTGGGGGATGCCGGCGCCGGTGCGGGCCGACACTCTGACCACGTGACGATCGTCCCGGCCTACGATGGCAGCCTGAAGGCCGGCGGGCTCCTCCACGAGATCGGCCTTGTTGAGGACGACAACCCGCGGCTTGTGGCCGGCGCCCAGTTCGTCCAGCACCGTCTGGACCGTCCGTCGGTGCTCCACCGCATGCCGGTCGGCCAGATCGACGACCTCGATGAGCGCATCGGCGCGCGTGACCTCCTCTAGAGTGGCCTGGAAGGCCTCGACCAACTGGTGGGGCAGCTTGTGCACGAACCCCACCGTGTCGCTCACGATCAGGGTCTGGCCTTCGGCCAGGCGGACGCGCCGACTGGTGGGGTCGAGCGTGGCGAACAACATGTCCTCGGCCAACGCGGCCTCCTCCCCGACCAGCGCGTTCAGCATCGTCGACTTGCCTGCGTTCGTGTACCCGACGATCGCCACGGTGGGAAGCAGTCGCCGTCCCCGCGCCCGGGCGGCCGTTTCGCGCCTCCGACGTACTTCCTCCACTCGCTCCCGGGTCTTCTTGATCCGCTGACGGATCACCCGTCTGTCGGTCTCGAGCTGGGTCTCCCCCGGCCCCCTGGTGCCGATGCCACCCCCGGTGCGGGAGAGGTGGGTCCATAGACGGGTCAACCGGGGCAACTGGTACTCCAACTGGGCGAGCTCCACCTGGATCCGCCCCTCGTGCGTGTGAGCCCGCTGGGCGAAGATGTCGAGGATCACCCCGCTGCGGTCGAGCACTTTGACGTCGAGCAACTGCTCGAGCGAGCGTTGCTGTTTCGGCGACAGCTCGTCGTCGGCCACGACGAGGGCAAAACCGGTGGCTGCTTTGGCCGCCTTCAACTCCTCGGCCTTGCCCTTGCCCAGGTACCAGACGGGATGGATCCCCTCCCGGTTCTGCGAGACCTGACCGACCACCTCGGCCCCCGCCGTCTCCACGAGGGCCGCCAATTCGGCGAGAGACTCCTCGGCTCCCCAGCCTTGGTCGTCGCCCGTGTCGACCGCTATCAGGTAGGCACGCTCCCGGGCCCGTGCGACCTCTGTGGGGGATGCTGCCCTATTCATGGTGTCGTCGGCCCACATACCGGCAACACCCGGCTGAGGACCCTGCCCGTCTCGCTGGCCGGGTTGGCGCAGACCTGCTCGGGCGTGCCGCTCGATACCAGCTCCCCGCCCGCATCACCGCCCTCGGGCCCCAGATCGATCAGCCAGTCGGCGCACTTGATCACGTCGAGGTTGTGCTCGATCACGAGCACGGTGTTCCCCGAGTCGACCAACCGCTGGAGAACCTCGAGTAGTTTCTCCACGTCGGCGAAATGCAGTCCGGTGGTGGGCTCATCGAGGATATAGAGGGTGTTTCCTGTGGCGATCTTCGCCAGTTCGGTGGCCAGCTTGACCCGCTGGGCCTCGCCCCCGGACAGTGTCGTGGATGGCTGCCCCAGCTTGATGTAGTCGAGACCCACGTCTGCCAACGTCTGGAGTCTGCGCCTGATCTTCGGCTGGTTGCTGAAGAACTCCAGAGCCTCTTCGACGCTCATATCGAGCACCTCGGCCACGTTCTTCCCCTTGAACCTGATCTCGAGAGTCTCCCGGTCGTAGCGCTTGCCCTGACACACGTCGCAGGGGACGTAGACGTCGGGCAGGAAGTGCATCTCGATCTTCAGGGTGCCGTCTCCCTTGCACGCTTCGCAGCGGCCACCCTTGACATTGAAGCTGAACCGCCCGGGGGCATACCCTCTGACCTTCGACTCCTGGGTCTGCGAGAACAGCTCCCGGATGTGGTCGAAGAGGCCGGTGTAGGTGGCCGGGTTCGACCGCGGGGTCCGCCCGATAGGCGACTGGTCGATGTTGATGACCTTGTCCAGCTGCTCGATCCCATCGATGCGATCGTGCTCACCCGGGCGTACCGGCACACGGTTCACCAGATTCGACAAACTGCGGAACACGATGTCGTTCACCAGAGTGGACTTGCCCGAACCGGAGACCCCTGTCACGCATACGAATGCGCCGGTCGGGACGGCTACGTCGAGGTTCTTGAGATTGTGTTCGCGCGCTCCCCGTACGACGAACTCGCCTCGGGGAGCACGTCGCCGGGAGGGGACGGGGATGACCTTCTTACCCCCCAGATACTGGCCTGTCACGGAGCGAGGTTCGGCGAGCACCACATCCAGAGGTCCACTGACGACCACCTCGCCTCCGTGCTCTCCCGCCCCCGGACCCATGTCGACGATATGGTCGGCCGACCTCATGGTCTCCTCGTCGTGCTCGACCACGATCACGGTGTTGCCGAGGTCGCGCAGCCGGACCAACGTATCGATGAGCCTGCGATTGTCGCGCTGGTGAAGACCGATCGACGGCTCGTCGAGGATGTAGAGCACTCCCACCAAGCTCGAGCCGATCTGCGTGGCAAGCCGGATGCGCTGCGCTTCTCCCCCCGAAAGGGTCCCGGCGCTCCGGTGCAGGCTGAGATAGCCGACACCGACCGAATCCAGGAACGACAGGCGCTCGAGGATCTCTTTCAGCACCCGGCTGCCGATGAGCCGCTCCCGGTCGCTCAGTTCGAGCTCTGATAGGAACCGCATGGTCCGGGCTACCGGCAAGAGGCTCAGCTCGTAGATACTGAGACCGCCGACCGTCACCGCCAGCGACGGCGGCTTGAGTCGGGCCCCGGAACACACCGGGCAGGGTCGCTCGGCCATGTACTCCTCGATCTTGCCGCGCATGTATTCTGAGTCTGTCTCCCGGTAGCGGCGCTCCAGATTGGGGATGATGCCCTCGAACGTCGTGGTGTAGCTCCGCTTGGATCCCGCCCGATTGACGTACGACACGTACAGCCGTTCCCCTCGCGTACCGTAGAGGAACACATCGCGGACCTCCTCCGGAAGTGCCGCCCAAGGTGTCGCGACATCGACCTCATACCGCTCGGCCACTGCCTTGATGATCTGCTCGTAGTATTTGGAGTTGCTGCCGCTCCAGGGCAGCAGGACCCCTTCGGCCACCGAGAGCGACGGCGTGCCCACCACCAACGCCGGGTCGATCTCGCGTCGGGCCCCCAGGCCGCTGCAGGCCTCACAGGCGCCGTGAGGAGAGTTGAAAGAGAAGATGCGCGGAGCCATCTCGGGTAGAGACACCCCGTGCTCGGGACAGGCCAGGTTCTCCGAAAAGAGGAGGCTGGTCGGCTTATCGCCGGCTCCGGCGTACACGTCGACCATCAGGAGCCCTCGAGCCTCGGACAGGGCCGTCTCCACCGAATCCGACAGGCGCCTCCGCACCCCCTCCTTCATGACCAGCCGGTCGACCACCACGCTGATGTCGTGGCGGACGTTCTTCTCGAGATCAGGCAGGGGTTCGTCGGTACTGTATTGCCGCCCGTCGATCTCCAGCCGAGTGAAACCCTCTTGGCGGATGTGCTCGATCGTCTCCTTGTGCCAGCCCTTCTGTCCCCGGATCACCGGGGCTTTGACCACGAACCGCGTGCCCGGCTCCAACCCGAGGATCTGATCGACGATCTGCTCCTTGCTCTGCCCTTCGATGGGTCGGCCACAGATCCAGCAATGGGGACGACCGATGCGGGCATAGAGGAGTCGCAGGTAGTCGTAGACCTCGGTGACGGTGCCGACGGTGGAACGTGGGTTGCGCGAGGTCGTCTTCTGGTCGATGGAGATGGCCGGAGAGAGACCTTCGATCGAGTCCACGTCGGGCTTGTTCATCTGGCCCAAGAACTGCCGAGCATACGCCGACAGGCTCTCGACGTAGCGGCGTTGCCCCTCGGCGTAGATGGTGTCGAACGCCAGGCTCGACTTTCCCGATCCGGAGAGCCCGGTGATGACGATGAAGCGGTCGCGCGGGAGGCTCAACGAGATGTCTTTGAGGTTATGCTCCCGGGCCCCCGCGATGACGATGTGATCGGCGCCCATTGCAGAGGGATTCTAGCAGGTGGACCGGATGGCGGGGCCTCCTCAGACGTCACCGGCGAAGTGGCTTGGCCGGAGTACAATCGGGCGAATGGATACCGGGACCGAACACGAACGCCGGACTCGCCGCCAACAGGCCCGCAGGAAATCTCGACGCCGCCGCAGAATGCTCGTATGTGCCGTGGTCGCCGCCGCACTCGCAGCGCTCACGGCGACCCTCCTCGTTTCATGCGGGCAGGCGGCTGACGATCTCATCTCCGCACTCCCGGGCTCCACCACGTCATCGGCCGCCCCGTCCGTCGTGGCGGCCACGACCACCGAACCTCCTACCACCACCTCGACCATCGTGATGACGACCACCGAACCTTCGTCCACCGACCCGTCAGGCGAAGGCGACGGTGCCGCCCTGCCGGCGGCTCCGATCGTCCGCCACGGCCCGACCGACCGCAAGCAGATCGCCCTTACCTTCGATGACAACTACCAAGGGTCCAGAGCTTCCGCGACCCTCGCGGTCCTACGCGAGTACGAGGTCCCGGCCACGCTCTTCGTGATCGGTCACTATGTCGACCTGGGACCTGACCTGGCCCGCGAGATCGCCGCGGGGGGCTTCGAGGTGGGGGAACACACGCGCAGCCATGCCGACTGCACGTCTCTCTCGAAGAGGGGACTCCGCATCGAGATCGGTAACGGGACCGATCACTACACGGACCTGACCGGAGCCCCCACCGTGCCTCTCTTTCGCCCACCAGGCGGTTTCATCGACCAGAAGACCTGTGAAGTGGCGGCGGAGAAGGGCTTCGAATACGTGGTCATGTGGGACGTCGACACGAACGACTGGCGAGGTCGCACCGCTGCCGAGATCACCGAGACCGTGATGGACAACGCCCACAATGGAGCCATCGTGCTGATGCATATGGCCGCCAGGCACACGGCGGAGGCCCTTCCGGGCATCATAACCCGGTTGAGAGCCGCGGGTTACGAACTCGTGACCTTGACCACCCTGCTCGGACTGTAACGGGTCCTTAGCCCGCCTGACCGGATGTGGCGTCGAGCCTCGCCAACCGGGCCTTGAGTCCCCGGACCTTGTCCCGCTGCGCTTCCAACGCCGGATGATCGAACGCGCGAACCTTCGTATGGAACAGGGCGAGGTTCATCTGCTCCCGCTGGAGTTGCCTCAGAACGGCCCGGGCCGGTGCCCCGTCCCTGCGCTTCGTCTTGCGCAACGCCGCGCGGCGCCTCCTCCCGATCTTCAGCACCTCCAACTCGGCTTGGGTCACCACGTCTCCCCCGACCTCCTCGGTCATCAATCGCGCGAAAGCGTGCCGCTCGCGTCGACGGGCGAACACTCCAAGGACCACGAGCAGGCCCAGGAAAGGCAGCCCCTTGATGCCGAGCACCAGAACGAAAGAGCCTCCTCCCATGGTCATGAGTGACTCCAACCAGGGTGAATTCCAGATGAAATGCGCGGCCCACGCAAGCACGATGAACAACCCGGCGATCCCCCAGCGCCGTCCTCGCGAAGCCTTCCGTTGAGTGACGGCGTAGGCGAACCCGAAACCCATCAACCCGCTGAAAAGCATGTGACTATAGAGGCCGGCGAGGACCACCCTCACGAAGAACATGCTCACCACCGGTCCCAACTGCCCTCCGCTGGATTCCGCGGCCGCATGCACGAAGTATTGTACGTTCTCCACTACCTGGAACCCCAAGCCGATCATCGCCCCGTAGACCAGACCGTCCATCAGGCCGTCGAACTCGGCCCGGGCCATCATGTAGATGATGACCAGACCGGCCCCCTTGTAGAGTTCCTCGTTCACCGGTGCCACCAACGCGGCCCCCCACGAGTCGACCGTGGTGGCTGGTAGCACCTGCTGCAGGAAGCCCAGCGCCGCCGAATTCGTGATCGCCGAGAACGTGAGGGCCACGACGGCCCCCCAAACCACGGCGATCGCGACCAGCGAGGCGGGTTCGGGTTCGAACTGGTCGAAACGATAGATGATGACCCCCGCCGGGATCGCCGTGGCGGCCAGAAGGACGTAGGACAGGAACCAGGCGCCCGGGACGGTACTCACGTAGGCGAACTGCTCTCCTGCGATCAGCATCACCGACCCGAGAAGGAGCATCACGAACAACCAGTACGCGGGCTGCCGGGAGAGACTCATCGGGGTATCACCACAGTGTCCAGCATCTCGTCAAGATCGCCCTGCACCCGCCGCAATTGTCCGAACGGGGCGATGGCGAACATGACCACTCCGGTGCCGCCCTCGGCCAGTGCGGCCACCTCTCCTTCGAGCCTGCCGGAGTCCGCCGCACCGGTGAAGAGACTCACGTGACCCGGAACTCCACCCGCCGCGGAGAAAGGCACTGCAGGCAGTGCGTCGAAGGAATCGAACTCTGCTTCGAGCTGAGTCAGTTGATCGGCCAGCAACTCCTCGGTGCCGCCGCTCCAGCCACCGGCGGCGAAGATGACCGTGGCCCCCGCCTTCTCGAAAGCCGCTCCCTGCGGGCCGACGGCCTCGCTGTCGGCGGCAAGCGCCCACCCTCCCGGGGGCGCCACGACCACGCCCGAGCCGATCTCCACAGGTCCCAAGGCCTCCGATCCCGCGGGAGCCGCGAAGGCGGCCAGAGCGAAGACGAACAGCATCCACCCGATCATGACGACGGCGAGGATCGTCGGCCCTCGCCAAGGGGAGCGACGCTTTCTGGCGTCCAATGGGTCTACCGGCCGGGGACGGGCTCCACGAGCCGTGTACATCGGAGCCCCGGTCCCGTCCATCACGATGAGCGTCCCCTCATTCGGGAGAACGCGAAGGCCCCGCGGTCGAAACGGCGGGGCCCTTCACTCCGGAGCCCTCTCCGGAGGATCGAGGTGGAGGTAAGGGGACTCGAACCCCTGGCCTCAACGCTGCCAGCGTCGCGCTCTCCCAGCTGAGCTATACCCCCACGTTGAGCGGTCACGGATTATAGCCTTTGGACCATGGCAGTTCAACCGGAAGGGCGGGCTATTCGACCGATTCCACCGGAGCCTGCTTCCAGAGGACGTCGAGCCGGTAGAACTCCCGCGCCTCGGGGGTGAACGCGTGCACCACGAAGTCGAGATAGTCCAGCAGGACCCACTCTCCCCCGGAAGCGCCCTCGGAGCCGGCCGGCAGGATACCCGCCTCCTTCTTGAGCCTGGATCCCACCTCCTCGGCGATGCGGCGGGTGAGACGCGCGTTCCGTCCGGTTGCCAGCACGATATAGTCCGTGTAGGTCACCAGGCCGTGCATCTCGAGGATCTTCACGTCCTCCCCCTTCACGTCCACCGCCGCCATGGCGGCAAGCAGCGCACGGGAGTGGATCAGCTTGAGTTCGTCCCCCGATGGGGCCGTCTGCGGTCTTTCCCGCTTTTCCAGGTTCCCGAGATCTGGGATGGTCCGATCATCGGCCATACGCGACATCTACTCCCATTCTATGGTCGACGGCGGTTTGCTGGAGATGTCGAGAACCACCCGGTTGACCCCTAGCACCTCGTTGATGATACGGCTGGAGATGCGTTCGAGGACGTCGTAGGGAAGACGAGCCCAGTCCGCGGTCATGGCATCGTCGGACGTCACGGCCCTCACCACTACCGGATACGCGTACGTGCGCTCGTCCCCCATCACGCCTACGCTGCGTACCGCGGGCAACACGGCGAAACACTGCCATACCTTGCGATAGAGCCCGGCCTTTCTGATCTCGTCCAGAAGGATGGCGTCGGCTTCGCGCAGGATCTTCAGACGTTCCTCGGTGACGTCGCCGATGATCCTGATGGCCAGACCCGGACCCGGGAACGGCTGCCTCCACACCATACTCTCCGGAAGGCCCAACTCTTCGCCCACCACCCGGACCTCGTCCTTGAACAGCATGCGGAGAGGCTCCACCAGGTCGAAGTCGATATCTTCGGGAAGCCCGCCCACGTTGTGATGCGACTTGATCTTGGCCGCCTCCCGGGTCCCCGACTCGATGACGTCGGAATAGAGGGTGCCCTGCACCAGATAGGCGGCCTTGCCCAGCTTGTGCGACTCCTCCTCGAAGGTGCGGATGAACTCCTCCCCGATGATCTTCCGCTTGTGTTCGGGGTCGGAGATGCCGGCGAGTTTGCTCAGGAACCGTTCCTGTGCCCGCACATGGACCAAGGGCACGTGGAAGTGACGACGGAAGGTGTCCTCCACCTCCTCGCCCTCGTTCTTGCGCATCAATCCATGATCGACGAAGATGCAGGTGAGTTGATCGCCCACCGCCTTGTAGGTCAACAGGGCCGCGACGGCCGAATCGACCCCGCCGGACAGCCCGCAGACCACCTTGCCACCGCCCACCTGCTCCCGGATGCGCGCGACGGCCTCTTCGATGATCGACACCGGAGTCCAGGTCGGTGCGATGTCACAGACGTCGTAGAGGAAGTTCTTGAGGATGTCTTGTCCGCATTCGGTATGACGGACCTCTGGATGGAACTGGACCCCATACAGCTTCGCACCGACGTCTTCCATGGCGGCGACCGCCATGTGGGCGGTCTGCGCGGTGGCCGCGAACCCCGCCGGGACCTGGAGCACCGAGTCACCGTGACTCATCCAGCAGGCCATCTCCGTCGGCAGACCGGCGAAGAGGGCCCCAGGCTCGACTATCCGCACGGGGGTCCCCCCGTACTCGGCCTGGTCGGTCCGGGCCACGACGCCACCCTTGAGCTTGGCGATCAGCTGCAGCCCGTAGCAGATACCCAGGACGGGGATCCCCAGTTCGAAGATCGCCGGATCGATCAGGGGCGCCTCGGGATCGTTGACGCTGCGAGGTCCTCCGGAAAGGATGAGACCCGCCGGCCCCGCCGCCTTGATGTCGCCCACCGGGGTGTCATACGAGACCAGTTCCGAGAACACCCGGCACTCCCGCACCCGCCGGGCGATGAGTTGTGCGTATTGGCCTCCGAAATCGAGGACCAGCACCTTCTTGACACCCTCAGTGTTAGTCTTCAGCGGATACCTCCTCAAGTTCCACCGCGTCCGTCAGTCTTTCCGCGTCCGAAGGCAGGAAGATGCCCGCTCCGTAGCGCAGCAGGTTCGCGGCGGCGCAGCCGAGACCGAACCGCAGGCACTCCACGGGTGCGTCCCCCTCGAGCACGCGGACCGCGTAGCCACCCACCAGCGCGTCACCCCACCCCATGGGCGAGACGACCTCGACCTCCGGCATCTTTCCCACGAACGTCCGGGTACGATCGCCATCCGCCAGATGAGCGACGCACCCGTACCTGAAGGTTATCACCACCGAGCCGCCCCCCATCTCCCGCATCCTCTTGGCAGCCTCGATACGGTCGTCCATCCCGGTGAACTCGTAGCCGATGACTTTCTCGGCCTCCACCAGCTTCGGAAAGACGACGTCGGCCCCGGCCTTGATCCCTTGGCGCAAGGGGTCACCGTAGGTGTAGAAGTAGACCTTCACGCCCATCCGGCGGAAGCGCTGGATGATGTGTGCGTAGCAGTCGTCGTCCAATCCCGGGGGCACACTTCCCGCGAGAACGGCGATGTCCGCCGCTTTTCCCAGGTAGTCGAGCTTCTCGAACATCAGGTTCATCTCGTCGGGCCGGATCTCGGGACCCTGCTCGGTGATCTCGGTGATGGTGTTCGTCGCCGGGTCCACCACCGCGGTCGATATCCGCGATTCTTCGCCGACCGGCACGAAGTCGCACAGGATGCCTTCCCCGTTCAGGTCCGACACGATCTGGTCGCCCTTCCGCCCCCCCACGAAGCCTGTGGCGATCACCGGCCGCCCGAGGATCTTGACCGCGCGGGCCACGTTGATCCCCTTGCCGCCGGGCAGGATGACCGTGTCGGTGGCCCGGTGGCGATAGCCCGCCTGGAAGTGCGGCACCGTCATGGTGCGGTCGAGGGCTGGATTGAGAGTGACTGTCAATATCATGATCGAGCGTCGTCCGAATCTCTAGAACAACCGGCCGACCCAGCGCGAGAACCGATCCCAGTAGTAGGTCAGCTTCGATCCGAGCGTCGTCTTCTCGAACGATCCGTCGGCGATCAGATCGACCGTCCCTACGGTATCACCAGCCACCGTCAATACAACCCGCCCGTATCTCTCCCCCGTTTCGACCGGCAGCACCAAGGGCTTGTCCACCACCACCGAAGCGGTCACCTCATCATCCTTGTAGAGGGTGTACTCCACGGGACCATCGGTGACGAGTTGGATCCTCCCATCGAGCTTGTAGGGCACGGAAGCCATCGCCACCGCGACCCCTTCATCGAGCAGGGTGAGGTGCTTGAACTGCGAGAGACCGTACTCCAGCATGGCTTTGCTCTCCGTCCAGCATATGTCCGAGGCGGGTTGACCCAGCAGCACGCTGATCACCGAGACGCCGTCCTTGGTGGCCGCGCCCACCAGACACTGCTCCGCCCGCGGCGTGAGTCCGGTCTTGATCCCCGTGACCCAGTCGTAGGTGGTGAGCAGCTTGTTCGTGCTCGTGAAGACCGTGGGCGACGATCGTCCCTCCAGTTGCACCGTATAACTCTCGGTGTCGACGATCTTGCGGAACAGGGGATCCTGCATGGCATAACGTCCGAGTACCGCCATATCGGCAGCCGTCGAGTAGTGCCCTTCGGCATCGAGACCGTTGGGATTGACGAAGTGGGTGTCCTCCATCCCCAGCTCAGCCGCCTTCGCGTTCATCCGAGCCGCGAAAGCCTCCACACTCCCCGAGCAGGCTTCGGCCAGAGCCACCGCTGCAGAGTTGGCGCTTCGGATCATGAGGGCGTACATCAACTCCTCGACCGTCAGCACATCTCCAGTGCGGAGCCAGGTCTTGGGCTCGATGGTCTCGGCGGCCTTCTGCGACACCGTCACAGGCGTACTCAGATCCATCGATTCGAGGATGAGAACGGCGGTCATGATCTTGGTGGTCGAGGCCATCGGGCGACGTTTCGCGGAATCGCGCTCATAGAGCACCCGTCCCGTCTCCTCGTCTATGACGATGGCCGACGGGGACTCCACTGTAGGCGGGTCGAGAGCGAAATCGCCCAGATCCCGAGCATCCACGCTGAAGATGGGCTCTTCGGTCCCCACCGGGACGTTGTCGCCCCCCACCGCGCCTGACGTCGAACCATCGGCTGCACTGGCGTCGGGAGAGATGATCGGACGCGTGGTGGTGGTCTCACCTCGGGCGACGCCGACCCCTGCCGACACGACCACAGCGAGTACCACCACGAAGACCAGAAGCGGGCCGACCCACCCCCGTCGTGCGTTCACTAGCATCATGCCCGGAGTATATCGCACCCGCTCTCGCCCGAGCCCATCGGGAACGGCCGGCGCGGTGGCGTCATCCCAGCGGGCGGCGCGGAGGCGCGGGACCGCAGAAGGCCGATGCTATACTTCGGCGCTGATGGGAGCTCCGCGTGGGAGGTGCGACGATCGCCGAGGTATTGCGCCGGGCATGGAGCCGGCTCATCCGCAAACAGTGGCTCGTCTTCTACCCGGTGGCGCTGGCCGTCGTCAACACCCTCGCGTTCCTGGCGGTCTATGCGGCGGGCGGGGAGGTGCTGTCCTGGAGCCGCTTCTTCACGGCCAACTTCGATCGTTGGCAGTACGTGAGAGATCATTTCTTCACTGATTTCGCCTTCACGCCCCCCCTCTACGTCGCGCTGGTCGCCGGACTCGTCGTCTGCCTCTTCTCGGCAATGATCCGCGCTCCCTATTTTCGCGCCATCGGTGGCTTGGGCTACCCGACGACGCCCCGAAATCCGCCGGAATTAGGCAACCTGGCCCTGCTCTACCTCTTCACCAACGTGCTCATATGGGTAGTGCCGGTGGCCGCGCCTTCAGGAGCCGTATACGAGCAGGTCATCGCCTTGCTGGTCCTCGTCGTAGCCATCCTGCTGGTATTCGCCGACTACGTGGTGGTGTTCGAGCAGACGGCGTTCCTTCCAGCTCTGAGACGGAGTTTCCAGCTCCTCACCCGGCGGTGGCCGACGGTCATAGTGGTCTTCGCAGTGTTCCAACTCGTCTACTTCGGTCTCAACCGCCTCTACGCCCTCTACTACGAAAGCGCCACGACGGTATCGTTCCTCCTGCCTCTCAGTCAGATCCTGGTGGAGGCCATCGTGGTGCTGGTGTTCGACCTACTCCTGATATTCCTGTACGAACAGATACGGCTGCAGGGGAGATCCCGCTAGTCGAGGGAGCCCCGTCGTTCGTCTCGCTCTGGAGCTAAGGGAAGATCTGAACGGTGGGAAGTGTCGTCGGAGCGTCCTCCGGGCCCGACCGGATCTCGTCTCCCTGGACCACGCCGGTGAACACGAGAGTGCTCACCACTGCCACCACGACCACGAACACGGCCAGGGGAAGGACCACCACCCTCACCCGGGACACAGGCCGCCCGGTCTCAGCCGTGTCCACGGCCCGCCGCCGCCCATAGAGCTTCCTTCATGTCCCGGGCTTCGTCGCAGGCCGCTTCCACCCACTCGACCCGCCGTGTGCGATAGGCATAGAGGATCGCTCGGGCCGAGTTCACGACTGCGCCGGTGCCCGCCTCGTCGAAGAACCCCGCCAGATCGCCCGCGGTCGCCCCTTGGGCTCCGTAGCCAGGTATAAGCAACGGCACCCCCGGCATCCTTTCCCGCAAGGCCGCGCCCTGCTCAGGATGGGTCCCACCGACCACGGCCCCCACCGACCGGTAACCCCGGGAGCCTTCGCACTCCGCCCCCCAGGCTTTCACCAGATCCGCGACCCGGTCGTAGACGAGCTCCCCCGATCCGAGCCTCAGGTCCTGGAGTTCGGCCGACGTGGGGTTCGAGGTCTTCACCAGGACGAACACGCCCTTGCCCGCCTCGCGAACCCTCCGGAAGAACGGCTCCAGCCCATCGGTGCCGAAATACGGGTTGACCGTCACCGCGTCGGCCCCGGCCACATCGAGATGGGCGCGAGCGTAGGCCTCGGCGGTGCTGCCGATGTCGCCCCTCTTCACGTCGGCGATGACCAGGTACCCCATGTCTCGGGCGATCCCGATGAGCTCCTGGTACAAGGAGTATCCGCGCCACCCCAGAGCCTCGAAATAGGCGATCTGTATCTTGACCGTGCCGGCTTCCGTGCGCAGACCGTCCAACAGAGGGATCAGAAAATCCCGGTAGCACGCGACCTTCATCTCGTCCGCGTTCGCGAAAGCGTCCGGCGGATGGGCCTCTCTGACCTCCGGCGGCAAGAGATCGTAGTCGGGGTCGAGTCCCACGACCACGTGCGAGCGTTTGCTGTCGACAGCTTCGAGGAGCCTATCTGCGAAATGCCGTGCGGCCACGTCTCATCACCTCGCTCGTCGCACCGCCCTCCGTCCACGCGGGCGGGAAGAAAAAGGGCCGCACGTGGCGGCCCCATGGGTCATTAGGAGTGATGCGAGATCACTTCACGGCGTTCTTGAGAGCAAGGCCCGCGCTGAACTTGGGGACATTGCTCGCCGGGATTTTGATCTTAGCCTTGGTCTGCGGGTTGATCCCGTCCCGAGCCTCACGCTTCTGGACGTAGAACTTACCAAAACCGGTGAACTGGACGTCCTCCCCCTTCTTGAGCGATTCAGTGACCACGTCCACGAACGCGTCCACTACACTGGCGGCGTCCTTCTTGGTGAGACCACTCTTTGCTGCAAGCTTGTCCACGAACTCAGCCTTGGTCACAGTTACCTCCCTTAGTCCACGCGGTACCATTTCACCTTAGCAAACCTCTCAAGCCCCACACAAGCGCTTTTTGCCCTGAATACGGGGATTCCAACCACATTTCAGCGTAGAGCGCCGATTCCCAGCTCGCTGGACGTGAATAGCGGCCGGAGAGTCAAGCCGGCGGCGGCGGCCGCGTCCGCTCCCCCCTCTTCGCGATCGACCACGCAGAACAGGTCTTCGACCGACAGACCGGCTTCGCGCAAGGCTTCCGCCGCCATGATCGCCGCCCCGCCCGACGTGACGATGTCCTCCACCAACGCCACCCTTTCGCCTTCCTTGAAGCGACCTTCGATGCGCTTGCCGGTACCGTACTCCTTGGTCAGCTTGCGCACCAACAGTAACGGCAACCCCAGTTCGAGCGAAAGTCCCGCCCCGAGGACCACCCCGCCCAGTTCGGGAGCCGCCAGTCGCACGATCTCCTCCCCGGAAGCAAGCCGGTTGCGGACCATCATGGCCATCTCGTGCACGATGCCGCGGAGCACCTCCGGGTCGGTCTCGAACAGATACTTGTCGAGGTAGTACTTGCTCCGCTTGCCCGAACGCAAGACGAAATCGCCCTCAAGATACGCTGCACTCAGCAGCAGCTTGCCCAGCGCTTCCTTGTCCACCGAACCTCCCGAGTCCTCAGTTCTCGCCGATCACCCTCAGGTGCCCGACACCGCGATATCGGCGACGGCGATCGAGGGTGCGAACACGCTCCCATACAGGGGCACCCAGCGACCGTCGCCCGCCAGGTCGGTCACCGAGCGCAGCAGCGACAGGAAATCCGTCGCTATCGTCACCTCTCGGACAGGCGTCCCCACGCTCCCGCCCTCGATCAGATGGCCCGTCACCCCGACCGAGATCTCTCCGCTCACCGGGTTCACGCCCGAATTGAGGCCGGCCACCGTCTCCACGTACAGCCCCTCGCCTACCCGCTCCAGGAGTCCTGCGAGCGAACCGTTCCCAGGCTCGAGCACCAGGTTGGTCGCTCCCACCTGAGGCAGCATCCGGTACGAACTCCGAGAACCGTTCCCGGTGGAACGGACGGCGCCGCCGGCCTTGTTCGCCGTGTACGTGCTGTGAAGGTACGAACGCAGCAGGCCGTCCCCGATGAGAGCGGTGCGTTCCTGGGGTACGCCTTCTCCGTCGAACGGGTTGGTCGCCAGGCCGTCCGCGGTAAGGCCGTCGTCCAGGAGTCTGACACTCGGCGACGCCACCGGGACGTCGAGCATCCCCGCGAAGACCGAGCGTCCTTTCTGTACGGCGTCCGCATCGAGCGCCGCCACCACACTCGAGAGGAGGGCGCTCGCCACCTCGCGGTCGAAGACCACCGTGTACGAGCCGGTCCGGCACGGTCTCGCCCCCAGGAGCGACCGGGCTTTCTCCGCGGCCTCGCGTCCCGCCGACCGCGCATCCAAGCCCGCCGGCCCTCGCGCCACCGTATAGCCGAGACCGGACTGGCGCTCGGCCTCCTGCCCGGCATGGGCCATGACGAACACGTAGCAGAACGAGTGCGCGGCCTCGATCTCCACGCCCTTCGTGGAGGCGACGGCGACCCGGCCTTCGCTGTCGCTGTACATGCTCTCCTCGACGGTCTCGATGCGGTCGACCGCCAGGGCCGCTGCCTCGGCCTCGAGGGCGAGCCCGGCCTTGTCCGCCAACGACATCTCCGAGACCCCGGGAAGCCACAGACCCGGGATCTCCGGATACCCCTCCGCGGGAGCCCCGGGCAGACACACATACGGATCGGGATCGGAAGCTTCAGCATTGGCGGCCGCCTCGGCCAGGACCCGCTCGATACCGGGGATACTCAGGTCGGCGCTGAACGCATACCCGACCCGATGGTCATTCACGACGCGGACGCCCATCCCTCGAGGCTCGGCGGTGGATATCGATTCTATCTCGCGGCCGTAGGTCTTCACGCTGGCGGTCTTGCCGGCCTGGACGTAGACTTCCAGCTCGACACCCGGGCCGGCGCCCTTCTGCAAGGCGAGCCGAGCGATCTCCAGAGGGCTGCCCAGGGTGACGCGTCCGCGGCCGTTCATGAGAGGCTCGTCCCCCCGATGGTCATCTCCCTGATACGGATGGTGGGTTGGCCGCTACCCACGGGGACCGACTGGCCCTCTTTGCCGCACGTACCGGCCTTCACCACCAGATCGTCGGCTATCGCATCGATCCCTTGGAGCACCTCCAGACCGTTCCCGATGAGCGTGGCGCCCCGCACCGGTCCCGAGACGGCGCCCTTCTCTATCAAGTAGCCTTCGGCCACGCCGAACACGAAGTCCCCGGTGGCCGGGTTCACCTCTCCGCCCGATAGACTCTTGGCATAGAGAGCCCGAGGAGTGTCGGAGATGATCTCCGCGCAACTCGGCTCCCCGGCGCCGAAATATGTGTTGGTCATGCGGGGGTAGGGGAGGTGGCGAAAATCTTGGCGTCTCCCGTTCCCCGTGAGGGACATCCCCAGGCGTCCACCCCTCAGCCTGTCGGTGAGGTAGCCCGTGAGCACGCCGGCTTCGATCACTGTGGTCCGCTCGGAGGGGGTCCCTTCGTCGTCGCACGCGGAACTGCCCCACATCCCCGGTGATACCCCGTCGTCGTACGCGAACACGTGCTCCCCGGCCACCCGCGTACCCAGCTTCCCCTCCCAGATGCTGCTCTTCTTGAGGATGTAGTCGGCCTCGAGTCCGTGCCCGCACGCCTCGTGGAAGAGCACGCCGCCGAACCCGTTGGCCAGGACCACCGGCATCCGTCCCGCCGGAGCCGGACGCGAGCCCAGCATCACCAAAGCTCTTTCGGCGGCAGACACAGCGAGAGCCTTCACCGCAGCCTCGTCGAACAGTTCGAAACCGCCGAGATGAGCGAGGGTCTCCCTGCCGGTCTGGATCAGCCCGTCGCGCTCGGCGGTGACGTTGACGGCCATCATCACCCTGGTCCGGTCGTCGGAGGTGAAGGTGCCGTCGGAGCCGGCTATCCACACCCGCTGCCGGTTCTCCCCGTACACGACCACCACCTGTCGCACTTCACGTGACGATGCACGCGCGGTCTCGTCGGCCAGTCGAAGGAGGTCGGCCTTTGCCGTCGCCCCCACCGACGCCGGGTCGATACGGACTACATGCGCGGGTCCTCTCTCGATACGGATCGGGTCGGGCACCGCGACCGCGGCCCCGTCGCGGGAACGACTCAACTCGTCGGCCAACTCCAGCAAGGCCGCTTCGTCCACGGAATCCACATAGCCGAACGCTGTGGAAAGGCCCCGTACCACCCTGATGGAACCACCCCTGTCGGTCCCCGAAACGGCGTGTTCGATGCGCCCGTCCTCCAGTCGCAGCGACAGGGAGTGCCGGTCTTCGACGAACAACTCCGCCATATCCCCGCCCCTGAGCAAGGCGCGACCCACCACCGCCGCACTCGACCCAGGGGTCGGGCCCGCGAATACCGTATGGTTGAGGGACATCCCGGGTCGAGCGAGTCGTCAGTCCGTTATGGGCTGGGCCTTCAGGATCTCCACGGCCACATCGACGAACGGTTCCGCTTCGGCTGCATTGCCCGGCATCGCCAACATGGAGCCGTCGTCGAAGTACAACTCGACCTGAGGCTTACGGGAGCGCACGAAGACGAAGTAGTACCCACCGGCCGCGAGACTGCCGAGAAGGGTAAGGGCCCCGAACACTTTCAGCAACCGCTTCATCTAGGCCTCCTCTCCCTCAGCGTCGGCGCCCGCAGTCGCACCATCCACGGTGCCACCGCCCAGAGCCTCCCTGGCGTCGCGCAGACAGGTCTTCAGATCGTAGAGGACCAGGCCCACTCTGCTTCCCCGTCCACCCGTCGCCAGGACGGTCATGCCCCCATCCGCCAGTTCCCTGGCCATGAAGACGAACCCCTGCGGCGTATCGACGACCAGTTGCGTAAGAGGCTGGGATCCCATGTCCGAAGCGCGAGATCCACCCAGCCGGACGAGCTCCGCAGCCTGGGCCATCACCGTCGGCTGGAGTTCGGCGGGCATGTTGGAGGCGTACACTTCATCGGGACCGAACAGGATCGCCCTATCGATATCGGTCGAGACGTCGAGCATCTCCGAGAACGCACCGAGGACCTCTTCTTTCATGAGCGACTCCTTCCCTGACGACCAATCACCCCTCGCTAACGGCGTATTCCCAGTGTACCACCGCGAATAACCCTTCCCCTCCGAAAAAAAGAGGGCCGCCGCGGCCCCGAGACCCCAGGGGATCCCGCCGCGGCGGCCCGTTCCGGTCGGACGTCGTAGACCTCCGACTCGGGGTGTGAAGCAGGGTTACATCATGCCGCCCATGCCGCCCATGCCGCCCATGCCGCCGGGCATGCCGCCACCCGATTCTTTCTCGGGCAGGTCTGCGACGATGACTTCGGTCGTCAGGATGTTCTTAGCGATCGAAGCTGCGTTCTGCAGCGCGGAACGAGTAACCATGGCCGGGTCGATGATCCCCGCCTTGATCATGTCCTCATACTCGCCCGTGGCGATGTTGAGGCCTATGCCCTTGGCGCGGGTCTTCACCTCGTTGATCACCACGGAGCCTTCCAGGCCGGCATTGTTGGCCAGCTGACGGAGAGGTTCCTCGAGAGAACGAGCCACGATGCGCACGCCGGTGAGCTCGTCGCCCTCGGCCTTGACCGCGTCGATGGCCGGGATGAGGAGCACTTGGGCGACGCCGCCGCCGGGGACTATACCCTCTTCGAGGGCGGCCCGGGTGGCGCTCAGAGCGTCTTCCACGCGATGCTTCTTCTCTTTGATCTCGGTCTCGGTCGCTGCGCCGACTTTGATGACCGCGACGCCCCCGGCCAACTTGGCCAGACGCTCCTGCAGCTTCTCGCGGTCGAAGTCGGACTCGGTGGTGTCGATCTCGTTCTTGATCTGGTTGATCCGAGCCTTGATCTGGTCGATCTCGCCGGAGCCGTCGACTATCGTCGTGGCGTCCTTGGTGACGACCACCTTCCGGGCACGACCAAGCTGGTCGACGGTGGTGTTCTCGAGCTTGAGACCCATCTCCTCGGTGATAACCTCGCCGCCGGTCAGGATGGCGATGTCTTCCAGCATCCGCTTGCGCCGGTCGCCGAAGCCCGGGGCTTTCACGGCGATACCGGTGAAGGTGCCGCGCAGTTTGTTCACGACCAGGGTGGCCAGGGCTTCACCGTCGACGTCTTCGGCGATGATCAGCAGAGCCTTGCCCGACTGGATGACTTTCTCCAGCACGGGGAGCAGGCTCTGGACCGAGCCCACCTTCGAATTGGCCATGAGGATATAGGGCTCTTCGAGCACCGCTTCCATACGCTCGGGATCGGTGACGAAATACGGAGAGAGATAGCCCTTGTCGAACTGCATACCTTCGGTGAACTCGAGGTCCATACCGAAGGTGTTCGACTCTTCCACGTTGACGACGCCGTCTTTGCCGACCTTCTCGATGGCGTCCGCGATCACGTCGCCGATCTCACGGTCGTCAGCGGAGATGGTCGCCACTCGGGCGATGTCTTCTTTGCCGGAGATCTCTTTGGAGAGGCTCTTGACTTCCTCTACCGCGACGGCCACGGCGGCCTCGATGCCCCGCTTGACGGCCATCGGGTTGGCACCGGCAGCCACGTTCTTGAGGCCTTCGCGCACGATGGCCTGGGCCAGGAGCGTAGCCGTGGTGGTGCCGTCACCGGCGATGTCGTTGGTCTTCGTGGCCACTTCGCGCACGAGCTGGGCGCCCTGGTTCTCGAAGGCGTCCTCGAGCTCGATCTCGCGGGCGATGGTCACACCGTCGTTGGTGATGGTGGGGCTGCCGAACTTCTTGTCGAGGACGACATACCGGCCCTTGGGGCCGAGGGTCACCTTGACGGCGTCGGCCAGCGTGTTGACGCCGCGCTCGAGGGCCCGACGGGCTTCTTCACCATACAAAAGCTGTTTTGCCATAGATCCGGTCTCCTTGATCCACTAGTAAGAATGAGGACTGAATATCTTCGGTACTCCTGCCTCGTCGGCGCTATCCCTCGGGAAGCACGCCGATGATGTCGGTCAGACCGCGCAGTACCAGGTAGTCCTCACCTTCGAGCTTGAGTTCGGTACCGGCATACTTGGCGAAGACGATGATGTCGCCCTCTTTGACCGGCATGGGGAGCAGTTCACCCTTCTCGGAGTACTTGCCCGGGCCGACTGCGACCACTCTGCCCTTCGACGGCTTCTCTTTGGCGGTGTCGGGAAGGACGATCCCGCTCTTGGTCTGCTGCTCCTGCTCTAGGATCTCGACCAAGACTCTGTCCTCGAGTGGCACTAGTTTCATGCACAACCCTCCTATCCTTCTGTCGATTCTTACCCGATCTGCTTCGGTCTCCGCAGGTCCACACGCGCGGACACGACCTTTTTCGCAGAATTGGCACTCTACCCATACGAGTGCCAGCCGGCGGATATGTTATGCGCAGACGCAGGATTTGTCAAACGCGGAAGCTAAGCTTCTTCGGATTGCGCGGACGGAGCCCCCGCGTACCACCGTCCCAGGGGCAGAGAGGCCGACGCGTCGAGGTCGAGGTAGACCGGGTAGTCGAGGAGGGGACCGCCCAGAGCGGCCGCCCCGATCATGGCCGCGTTGTCGGTGCAGTAGGCGAAGGGAGGCACGACCACGTGAAGACCGACCCTACCGCCCTCGGCCGCCAGCCGCGTCCGTAGGAGCGAATTGGCCGCCACTCCACCGGCCACGGCCAGGGTCTTCACGCCCTCCTTCTTGGCAGCACGTAGCGCCTTGCTGACGAGGGCGGTCACTATCGCCTCTCGGTACGACGCCGCCACGTCGGCCGCGCGGGCGGCACGCTCCTCAGCGGTCATCTCCCGCAACAGGTAGTAGAGCGCGGTCTTGACTCCCGAGAACGAGAAGTCGGGTCGCGGGGACCGCTTCAATCCTATCGGGAACGAGAAGGCCGCCGGGTCCCCGCGTTCCGCCAACTCGTCCAACTCCCGACCACCCGGATACCCCAGCCCGAGCAGGCGCGCCCCCTTGTCGAAGGCCTCGCCCGCGGCATCGTCCAGCGTCTGACCCAGCAGAGAGAAGGTCGTGGGATCGTCGACCCGGATCAGCGCGCTGTGACCTCCGGAGGCTACCAGGGTCACCATGGGAAACGGCGCTTCGCGGTCGGCCAGCCAGACGGAGGCCAAGTGCCCATGGATGTGGTTCACGGGAAAGAACGGCAACCGCCGACTCCATGCGATCGCCTTGGCGGTCTGTACGCCCACGAGAAGAGCGCCGATGAGACCGGGGCCCACGGTGGCTGCCACGGCGGCCACTTCATCCAGCCCACATCCGGCCTGGCGCAGCGCCTCTCTCACGACCACAGTCATCCGCTCGACATGCGCCCGGCTTGCCACCTCCGGTACCACGCCTCCGTAGCGCTCGTGGATCGAGTCCTGTGAATGGACGACCGACGCGAGGACCCTGCCCCGAGGGTCGAGTATGGCAGCAGACGAATCGTCACACGAGCTCTCGATGGCGAGCAGCGGCCCTCCGATCCGATCCTGGACGCCGGCGGGCGTCCCCCCGCTACAGCGCGGCTGCCGGGCCATCACCAAGGCATCCTCCTGGGTCTCAGAGTAGTAACCGCGTCGTTCCCCCAACGGCTCGAAGCCCATTCGTCCATAGAGCGCCAGAGCTTCGGCGTTGCCGGCGCGCACCTCGAGGACCACGGGCAGTCCTACCGACTCGGCCGCCTCGACGAAACGGCCGACCAGTCGTCCCCCCACGCCGCCACCCCGCCGATCCGGAGCCACCGCCACATCGAGGACGTGCCACGCGTCCGGGTAGCGTCTCCCCACAAGGAACCCCAGGACGACCCCCTTCTCCGTGGTCGCCACCTCGCGCCAGCCGAGCTCCTGGCGAAGCTCCTCCCTGAACATCGACGCGGTCCAAGGATGAGCGAACGAACCCGCTTCGATCTGCACCACAGCCGCCAGATGCTCCGCGGTCATCTCTCCGATATGCACCTCCTCCATCCCCTCCGTCCACATCACGAACCCCCGGCCCACGGGTCCTTCATCTTCGTGATATGGACGTCGGCGTCCGGAGACCGCACGTAGATGGGTTTCACGCTCTCCGGCGACCCTTCCGCACCCATGACCATCCCCGGTTCGCCAGTGGCGGCAGCCTCGTCCAGCCACCGTCGGAGCCGGTCACCTGTCGGGTGATCGCCTGGCTCCCGCAACCGGCCCTGTCCCACGACCAGATGCTCCGCCCCGACCTCGACGCGCTGGAAGCGCACGCCAGGGGGCAGTCGCGGCGCGAGATCGGCGTCATCCCCCAGGACCAGCGCGCACCCGTCCCCTCCAGTCTCTGCGGGCCCGCCGGGCGGCCTTCGCCTTCCCGCCATGATCTCGGCCAGCCGGACACCGAACAGCTGCCGATCGCAGACTCCGATATCCTCGCTGCGCCGCCATCCGCCCTCCTCCAGGGACGCGATGGGCGACTGGGCCGATCCCTCAGACACACCCGCGAACGTCCGCTCATACAGACTGAAGAACACCTGATCCCGTCGCGCGTCCACCACCGGGACCAGCATGGCGACGGACTCGAGATCGATAGTGGTACTTACCGCCCCCGCCGCCGCGAGTGCGGAGAGGCTGCTCATCCCCAGGACCGGGACATCGAGCGAGAGTCCGAGCGCCCGAGCCGTCGCCACGGTTATCCTCACCCCCGTGAAGGTCCCCGGGCCGCTCCCTACCACCACCGCGTCCACGTCCTTAGGCTCACTGCAGCGCTCGGCCAACATATCGCCCGCGAGCCGGAGAAGGACCTTCGCCTGGTTCCTCTCGTCACGCTCGACCCTCCGTGCGAGCACGGCCCAACCCTCCGGACCTCCGCTGTCTTCCCTCGCGCCCGTTTCGACACTCTTCACCCTCGCGATCAGGGCTGCGCTGCAGATGCGGGTGGAACCCTCGAGAGCCAGGATCAGATACTCACTCACGCGCTCACCCCGCCTTCTCCCAGCGTCCCGCGGCCTCGGGACTCTCCGCGACTATCACGATCGAACGTTCATCCAAGCTCTCGTGATCCATCCGGACGGTCCACACCGCCGGGCCCAGTCGGTCCAAGCCGGCTTCGGGCCACTCCACCAGCGTCACGCCCTCCGAGTCGACGTACTCTTCGAGGGCGAGAGCGTCGTCGTCACCTACTTCTTCCAGCCTGTAGAGATCGAGATGGCGGACGGTGATCGAGCCGGAGTAGATGTTGGCGATGGTGAAGGAGGGACTCCGCACAGGGTCCGTGACGGCCAAGACCTTGGCGATGGCCCGTACCAGCGTGGTCTTGCCCGCGCCAAGCGGCCCATACAGCAGGACCAGATCGCCCGGCGACAGAGCTCGAGCGAGCCTCCCACCGATCCGCTCCAGCCTCTTCAGGCCCACTCCCTGCTCCTGCAGGACGACGCGGCCACCCTCTACCACAGAGGTAGCTGCTCCGTCCGCGCGGGCTCCCTGCGCCGATCGACCTTGTCTTCGGCACCGGGGCGCTCCGTGACTCCCTCCGACTCCCTCGCGCCCCCGTCGTCGGTGCTCGCGGGCTCGAGACCCCGGTCCAACAAGATCCGCAACTTGGCGAAATCCTCCTCGAGGATCGTGCGGTTGGAAGGGGTATACAGGGCCGCCGCCGGATGGAACACGGGAAAGACCACCAGTCCGACCCCGGCGAGCGTCAGTGGCTTCGCCTTCCCATGGACGGCAGTGATGCTCAGTTCCGTATCCGCGAGCAGTCTCGTCGCGAAACGGCCGAGCGTGCAGACGACCTTGGGCCGGATGATCCTGATCTGCTCCATGAGATGCGGGCTGCAGCTCTCGATCTCATCCGCAGCGGGATCACGGTTCTCGGGTGGACGACACTTGACGACGTTCCCTATGTAGACGTCGGCCCGGGTGAGCCCGATGCGTCCCAGCAACTCGTTCAGCAACTTGCCTGCCTGCCCGACGAACGGCTGCCCCTGTCTGTCCTCATGGAACCCAGGCCCTTCCCCCACGAACATCAGCGCAGCCTCAGCGTCCCCGGCCCCGAACACCACGTTCGTCCGACCCTCGCATAGCCGGCACCCCCGGCAATCCTGAAGAGACAGCTCGAGAGCCGCCAACGCCTGCGCCTTGGAGCCGGCCGGCGGCGACTGTTCGGCTTGTACGGCGTCCATCTCCGGCGGGATGCGGTCTTCGCTCATGTCGCCCAGGTTAGCAGATGAACCCTATTCTGACGGACTCGGCAGAGCCGATCCCGTTGCCGCCCGAGGGACTGGCTGTTATGCTACGGCGGCGCCGCAAGGACGAGAGAGTGCCATGGCAACCGGACCGTCTACCCACGTGGAGTCGAAGCCGGAGACCGCTCTGCTCTGCGCCCCCGCCGGCCGACAGGAACAACCGAGCCACGTCTGGTATCTGCAGGCAGAACTGGAACAGGCAGGTCTGTGAACGACATCGCTGCGACATCTGATCCCTCGCCCAGCGGCCGCAACGCCGCCCCCGATAGCCTGTCCCTGGTCTCTTCGCTTCGCTTCGTCGTTGTCGGAGCGGGCCGTCTGGGTACCAGCCTGGCGCTCGCTCTCCGCTCGCGAGGCGCCCTGCTGCTTGGGTATTCGTCGGAGACCGACGCCGGCCGGCGTCGAGCCGAATCCTACCTCGGCGGCCGCGCGTGCAGTTCCCTCGAGGACTTGGTGGCTCTTTCTCCCGGACTGTATGTCATCGCGGTCCCCGACGACGCGCTGCCCGCCGTCGCCGGCGCGCTGGGCGACATGCTCGCCGCGCACCGGCCTTCTCGCCCTCACCCTGGTCCCACAGCTTCCGTCGTGACCGAAGCGGTCCCGACCGTCATCCACACGAGCGGCGGCACCTCGGTCGCGGTCCTGGAGCCGTGCGTACGGGCCGGAGCCTCTACTCTCGTGTTCCACCCTCTGCAGACCTTCACCGATCCCATCGGCGGAGCGACCCGGTTCGCGGGCGCCGCCATCGCCATCACCGCCGGGCGGGCCGCCACGGGACGCTCTCCCGTCGATCTCGGATTCGCTCTTGCCCACGGACTCGGGTCTCGACCCTTCTCGTTACCCGACGACAAGCGCTCTCTCTACCACGCAGCCGCGACTTTCGCCTCCAACTACCTCGTCACCTTGGAGCACGTGGCCGAGCAGCTCTTCGTCGCGGCGGGGCTGCCGGAGACCGAGGCCCTGGGCCTCTTCCTCCCCCTCGTGAAGGCCACCATCGACAACGTCCAGGCCCACGGGACGGTGCCCGCCCTCACGGGGCCTCTCAGCCGCGGCGATCGGAGCACGATCGCCGCGCACCTCGAGGTGCTGGAGGCGGAGGCTCCGGCCGCCGCGGCTCTGTACCGGTCCCTCGGGCTCGCGACTCTCCCCTTGGTACACGCCCGCGGAGAGCTGGACCCGACCCTTGTGGACGCCCTGGCCGCGACCCTCGCAGAAGAGGTCCCCCTGTCCGACGAGGGTGAGACCGACACCAAACAGGGAATACAGTGACCGACACCTTCGATAGGAAGAGACGATGACGGACGGACAAGGAGACCCGAGCATGACTTCGACCCCCGCAGCATCCGGGCGGGCGACGGTGGTCACCGATCGCCTGCATTTCTCAACCGGGGGTGACGCCGACATCGTCAACGTCACCGCCGACGTACGCCGGCTCCTGTCCCAGACCGGGCTGAGGGCCGGGACTATCACCGTGTTCGTCCCCGGAGCCACGGGATCCATCACCACCCTCGAGTTCGAGCCCGGCGTCGTCCAAGACTTCCGCGACCTCTTCGATCGGGTCGCACCTGCCTCGCGATCCTATCAACACAACGTCACCCATCCTGACCTCAACGGACATGCCCACGTCCGTGCCGGACTGCTCGGACCCTCGTTGGTGGTGCCGTTCGTGGACGGTGAGCTGTGTCTGGGCCGATGGCAGGAGATCTGTTTCGTGTGTTTCGACAACCGCCCCCGAGAGCGCACGCTGGTAGTCCAGACCTTCGGGGTCGAGTAGAAGGAGGACCGTGGTGAAGCCCGTACTGCAATTGGCTCTGGACTTCGTCGACCTTCCCCGAGCCCTCCAAGTGGCAGAGGAGGCGGTCGCCGGTGGCGCGGATTGGCTCGAAGCCGGCACCCCCCTCATCAAGAGCGAAGGGCTACAAGCCGTACGCGACCTGAAGTCACGCTGGCCCGATTTGACCGTGGTCGCCGACATGAAGACCATGGATGCCGGAAGGGCCGAGGTGGAATACGCTGCCAAGGCCGGCGCTCAGATCGTGGGGATCCTCGGAGCCGCCTCCGACGCCACCATCCGGGAGTGCATAGAGGCGGCCCGCAACTACGGGGCGGAGATCATCGTCGACATGGTCCAGGTCGACGATGTGGTCGCCAGGGCACGCGCCGTCGAAGAGATGGGCGCGAGCTACATCGGCATCCACGTCGCCATCGACGAACAGATGCAGGGCAAGACCCCCTGGGAAACCCTGCAGGAGGTGGTGAAAGCGGTCACCATCCCAGTCGCCGTAGCAGGGGGCATCAACTCTGAGACGGCCGCGCTTGCGGTGAAAGCGGGAGCCTCCATCGTCGTGATTGGTGGAGCCATCACGAAGGCGGGCGACGCGACCGGCGCGACCCAGGCCATCAAGCGGGCCATGGAGACCATGGTCCCGGTAGAATCAGAGTTCTTCGTGCGGGCCTCCGGTCCTGACCTGCGCGATATGCTCTCCCGAGTATCGGCTGCCAACGTCTCGGACGCTCTTCACCGGAGCGGCGATCTTCCCGGTCTACACCCGCTGACTCCCGGAGCCAAACTGGTCGGTCCGGCGCTCACCGTCCGCACCTACGCAGGTGACTGGGCCAAGCCGGTGGAAGCCATAGACAAGGCCGCCCCCGGCGATGTGCTCGTCATCGACGCCGGCGGCGTGGCCCCTGCGGTCTGGGGGGAACTGGCGACCAACTCGGCCATCCAACGAAAGCTCGCTGGAGTGGTCATCTTCGGTGCCGCCCGTGATAGCGGAGACATCCGTCGGCTCGGGTTCCCCCTTTTCTGCTCCCTCGTCACGCCGACGGCAGGCGAACCCAAGGGCTTCGGCGAGATCGGCGTGCCCGTTCGGATCGGCGGCGTCCGGGTCTCCCCCGGTGATTGGATCATCGGTGACGACGACGGCATCTGCGTGATCCCCAAGGAGAAAGCGGTGGAGTACACCAACCGGGCGATGGACGTGCTCGAGAAGGAAAACCGCCTGCGCGCGGAGATCCAGAAAGGCAGCACCCTCAGTCAGGTGGCCTATCTCCTCCGTTGGGAGAAGAGATGAACGGCGCTCCGGGGCTCGGCGGGACGGCGGCGTCTCGACGGGACTGACCCGTGTCGTTCTTTCGATGGACAGCCCCCCTCTTCAAGTGGGCGGGGCGGCGATGGTCTGAGGAAGACTTCCAGATGGTGGCCGGCTGGCTCCGGCCCTTCGTCCCCGCAGGCGGCGCGCTCCTCGATCTGGGCGGCGGCACTGGCGATCTTGGGGCCGGCGTGGCCCGGGCGCTCGATGCGTCCGTGGTCGTGGCCGACGCCACGAGCCCGATGCTTCGCCGGGTCTCTCCGGACCCTCGAGTGTCCGTCCGCCTGACCACTGCGGAGTCACTGCCGTTTTCCGACGCGTCTTTCGACGCCGTCCTCTGTTCCGACGCGTTCCACCACTTCCGTGACCAGGATGCAGCGGTCCGCGAGATGGCTCGGGTCGTGCGTCCCGGCGGAGGGGTCGTGCTCCTCGAGGTGGCTCCCCTTGGCTGGGCGCGCCCGGTGGTCCGGCTGGAGCGGCTTCTCGGAGAGCCGGCCGCTTTCAAGACCGCTCCCGAACTGGAGACCTACCTCGCCCAGAGAGGCGTGGTGGGCACGACCGCCCGCCACGGAGGGCCGACCTACTCGTTCGTCGGTATGGTCCCCTTTGCATCCGACTCCGACTTCGGATAACGTCGGGTCCGCACAACTCTGCGAAGGGGGGATCATGGCTTCCGTGGACCGCGATCTGTTGAGTGTTCGCTTCGCCCACGAGCGGGATAGTTTCGCTGCACTCCATCCTCGCTCCGCGCGACTTGCCGCCGAGGCTCGCTCGCATCTCCTGACCGGCGTCCCCATGGCGTGGATGACCCGGTGGCCCGGCACCTTCCCCATATTCTCGGAGAGAGCCGCCGGCGCCCGAGTGGTGGACGTGGACGGCATAGAGTACGTCGACCTCGCCCTCGGTGACACCGGAGCCATGACCGGGCACGCCCTCCCGTTCGTGACCGAGGCCCTGGCCAACCAGGCGGCACGCGGTATCACCACCATGATGCCGTCCCCCGACTCAGTCTGGGTCGCGGAAGAACTGTCCCGTCGTTTCGGGCTGCCTCTGTGGCAATTCGCCCTCACCGCGACCGACGCCAACCGGTTCGCCCTCCGGATCGCCCGCTACCTCACCGGGCGCCCCAAGATCCTCGTCTTCGACTGGTGCTACCACGGCACCGTGGACGAGACGTTGGCATCACTCGACGCCGACGGCCACACCTGCTTTCGGGAATCGAACATCGGTGCCCAGGTACACCCGGACGTCACGACCAAGGTCGTGCAGTTCAACGACCTACCCAGCCTGGAGGCGGCGCTGGCCGCAGGCGACGTGGCCTGTGTCTTGGCCGAACCGGCCCTCACGAACATCGGTATCGTGCTCCCAGAACCCGGTTTCCATGAGGCCCTCCGTGAGATCACCCGTCGGACCGGGACCCTTCTCATCATAGACGAGACCCACACCATCAGCGCCGGACCGGGGGGCGCCACCGCGGAATGGGGTCTCGAGCCGGACCTCTTGACGATCGGCAAGCCCATCGGCGGAGGCATCCCGGCAGCGGCCTACGGCATGACCGCGGAGGTCGGAAAGGGGCTCGATACCTTCTTCAACAGCGAGGGCGTGGATGTCAGCGGGATCGGCGGCACCCTGTCCGGCAACGCCTTGTCGGTCGCCGCCATGAAGGCCACCTTGGCCAATGCGCTCCGACCGGAGGACTACGCGACGGCCATCCCCCTTGCGGAGGCTTGGACTGCGGGCGTGGCCGAGGTCATAGCACGGCACGGCCTTCCCTGGACCGTCCAAAGACTCGGATGCCGGGCGGAGTACTGGTTCTGCGATCCTCCGAGGAACGGCGCCGAGGCTGCCGCCGCGATAGACGCGGAACTGGAGGCTTGGTTCCATCTCTATCTCCTCAACCGCGGCATCCTGCTCACGCCGTTCCACAACATGGCCTTGTTCTCATCGAGCCACACGATGGCCAACGTCGAACTGCACACCCGGGTGTTCGCCGACGCCGTCGACGCCCTTCTTGCGCCGTGAGCGCCCCCCACGAAGGGTCTCTTCCCTTCACCGGACGGGCAGCTCTGGTGACCGGCGCAGGGAGCGAACAAGGCATCGGTTTCGCCACGGCTTGTCTTCTGGGCCGTCAGGGAGCCGCCGTCGCCGTGTGCTCGACCACCAGCCGCATCGAAGAGCGTGCCGCCGCCCTGGTCGCCGAAGGCATCGACGCCCTGCCCGTGGTGGCCGATCTCACTCGGCCGGAGGAGGTCGACCGGCTCGCCCGGACCGTGTTCGCCTGGCACTCCGCAGTCGACATCGTCGTCAACAACGCGGGCATGGTGTCGCTCGCCGGCGGTGGCGACGCGGAAAGACCCATGGAGGAACTCACTCTCGCCGAATGGGACGAAGCCCTGGCCCGCAACGTCCGCACAGCCATCCTCGTCACGCAGGCCTTCCTCCCGGGCATGAAGCGCCGGCATCGCGGCCGGATCGTGTTCGTCTCGTCGACGACCGGTACCACCGGGGCCATGCCCCTGCAGGCGGCCTACGCCACGGCCAAGGCCGCCTTGGTGGGCCTCACCCGGACCCTCGCTTTGGAAGGGGCCGAAGTCGGCATCACCGCCAACGCCGTGGCTCCAGGTTGGATCGCGACGGCTTCGGCCACGCCCGCGGAAGCCCGGGCGGCTCTCGCTTCCCCCATGCACCGGGCGGGTACGCCGGAAGAGGTCGCATCGGTCATCGCCTTTTTGGCGTCACCCGATGCCTCATACGTCACGGGTCAGACGATCGTTGTCGATGGAGGCAACTCCATCATCGAGGACAAGGCTCATACGTAGACGTTGTCGATGAGGCGAGTGCCGCCGAAGTGTACGGCCACCGCGAACAGACACCCGGCGACCACCGTCTCGACCGGCAGGAGGTCTTCGCCATTCACGATCTCCACGTACTCCACTCGACCGAGCGTCGCCTCCCTCAAGGTGTCGAGCACGATCCTCCGTAGCGTCGCCGCCTCGCTCTGACCGGCGAGGAACGCCTCCCGGCCGGCGGTCAAGGCTCGGTACAGGATCGTGGCCTGGGCCCGCTCCCCCGGAGACAGCCGCACGTTGCGGGAACTCATGGCCAACCCGTCCGGCTCCCGGACGGTAGGGCAGGGGACGATCTCGACCGACAGGTCGAGATCACGACTCATCCGGCGCAGCACCGCCAGTTGTTGAGCATCCTTCTCCCCGAAGTATGCACGCTGAGGGGCGACGATGTTGAAGAGCTTGGTCACCACGGTACAGACCCCGCGGAAGTGGCCGAGCCGGGATCCTCCACAGAGCCCCTCGCTCAGCCCCTCCACGTCCACCCAGGTGGAGAAACCCTCCGGGTACATCTTCCGAGCTTCCGGCGCGAAAACGACATCGGCGCCGGCGCCGGCCGCCTTCTCGGTATCGCCGGCGAGATCCCGGGGATAGCGGTCGAGGTCCTCTCCGACCCCGAACTGGGTCGGATTCACAAAGACCGAGACCACCACCAGGTCGCTCTCCCCTCGAGCGCAACGGACCAGGGACAGATGCCCTTCGTGGAGCGCCCCCATCGTCGGCACCAGGGCCACGCGCTCGCCTTCTTCCCCCGCCTGCCTCCGCGCCGCCCGCATTTCGCCGATGCCGGTTATCCGACGGATCACAGCCCCCCTCCGTCCGCCCGGCACTCGGTGATCACGTCTGAGACGGAAGGCGCACCTCCCCGCCCGCCCGCCACGCGGACGGCGCGGCGTACACTCATCGCGACGACCACAGCCGCGGCGGCGCCCACCTGGAACACGTTCGCTTCCTTCCGACCCGTGGCAAGGGCGAAGACACAGTCTCCATCGACCGGCGTGTGGACCGGGTCTATCGCCCGAGCGAGGCCGTCGTGACTCATGCGTGCGACGATCCCGCACTGCAGCTTGTCCAGACACGCGTCGGTCATCACCACAGAGAGCGTGGTGTTCTCGACCATTGTGAACGAAGGAGGGCCGTCGAGACCCAGAAGGACGTCCTTGCTCACCGCGAATCCCCCGTCACGCCTCGCGCCAGCGAGGACACCCCCCTGTTCATCCAAAACGTCGCCCAGGGCGTTCACCACCGTCAGCGCGCTCACCGTGACATCGGCTCCCACCTGCACGGTGGCCAGGGCGATCCCGCCCTTCATCAGACTGTCGGGCCCCAGTATCTTGCCGACGGTCGCGCCCGTACCGACCCCGACGGAGCCCTCCTCGAACTCCGCCGCGGCATCGGCGGCCGCCCGATACGCGTCCTCCGGCCCCGGTCGCGCCTCGGAGTCTCCCAACCCCAGGTCGTAGATCACGGCCGCCGCCACGAGAGGCACGCGGGCATAGGCTGTCTGATAACCCAGGCCGTTCTCCCTGAGGAAGGTGGAGACCCCGGCCGCTGCTCCCAAGCCAGGGGCGCTACCACCAGTGAGGAGTATCGCGTGGATCTCCCCTACCGAGGCATACGGAGAGAGCAGCGCGGTCTCCAGAGTGCCGGGCGCACCACCACGGATGTCGACGGAGCCGACGACTCCCTCAGGCGCCATTACCACCGTGCACCCGGTGAGACCCGCGGGGTCGGAGTAGTGACCGACCGATATGCCCTCGATGGTCACCCGTGCGGTCACTGCGTGCTCCTCTGCTCTCGGGGGGACGCCGACTATCGGGAGTTCTTGCGCATCCCTTCCAGGAACTCGGGATTCGATTTCGTCTCTTTCAGCTTCCCGATGAGGAGTTCGATGGCAGCATTCGGATCGAGCGCGTGGAGGACGGAACGGAGCTTCCAGACCAGAGTGGCCTCGGCGGTATCCATCAAGAGCTCTTCCTTCCTCGTGCCCGAGTTCTCGATATCGATGGCCGGGAAGATACGCTTGTTGGCCAGCTGCCTGCTCAGCCTCACCTCCCAGTTGCCGGTACCCTTGAACTCCTCGAAGATGACCTCGTCCATACGGGAACCGGTCTCCACCAGAGCGGTGGCGAGGATCGTGAGCGATCCCCCCTCTTCGATGTTGCGGGCGGCCCCGAAGAACTTCTTGGGTGGGTAGAGGGCGGTCGAATCGACCCCGCCGGAAAGGATCCGGCCGCTCGCGGGGGCCTGCAGGTTGTAGGCACGGGCCATCCTCGTGATCGAATCGAGCAGGACCACTACGTCCTTGCCGACTTCGACCAGTCTCTTGACCCGTTCGAGGACCAACTCCGTGACCTGCACGTGGTTCTCGCCGGGTTGGTCGAAGGTGGAGCTGACCACCTCTCCGTTGACCGTCCGCTCCATATCGGTGACTTCCTCCGGCCGCTCGTCCACGAGCAGGACCAGCAGATGGACCTCGGGGTTGTTGGTGGCGATCGAGTTGGCGATGTCTTTCAGGATGGTGGTCTTCCCCGCCTTGGGCGGAGAGACGATCAGGCCCCGCTGGCCCTTGCCGATGGGGCTGAGAAGGTCCATGACCCGGGCTGCCAACCGGTCGGGCGTGGTCTCCAGCCGCAGACGTTCATCCGGGAACAACGGGGTCAACGAATCGAAAGTCGGCCGATGTCGGGCCTGCTCCGGGTCGATCCCGTTGACCGACTGGATCTTCAAGAGGGCGTGGTACTTCTCGTTGTCGCGAGGCGTCCGCACTTGGCCCGTGATCTCGTCGCCGCGACGGAGCTTGAACCGCCTGATCTGTGACAGGGAGACGTAGATATCCGAGTCGGATTGAGTATATCCCTGGGTACGCAGGAAGCCATACCCGTCCGGAAGGATGTCGAGCAGTCCGGTACGGAAGTGGAGCCCCCGTTCCTGCGACTGTTCGTTCAGGATCTTCATGATGAGATCCTGCTTGGAATACTTCCGGTAGTTCTTTATCCCCAGTTCCCCGGCGACCATGTGTAGGTCGGAGAGGAGCTTGGGCTCCAGTTCAGCGATGGTCATTGTCGTACTCCCAGCCCCCGATTGCTTTTCACTTCTATTCACCTTCTCTTGTTCTGTGGATCAGTCTCTGTCGAGCACACGTCTTTCGGAACCCTCGACCGGCCCGGCCTACCGGGTGTCGATGAACACCGGGGTGGTCCCTTCTCCCGGCCGATGGATCGTCTTGATCACCCGCGCCGTCCAACACTTCGCGCACAGGAGCAGGGTCTCGGTCCTCACTCCGTCAGAACGGGCCTCCACGGCCCGCAAGAACCTGCCCCCGGTGACTGCGGTCGCGGCGAAGACGGCACCGTCACCCACCATCTCGGTGGTGGTGATCCCGGCCTCGATATCATCGATGCCGGCTTCCCGCACCTTCTCGACCTGATGCCGCGATACCGGCCAGAACCGGGCGTGGATCTCCCCCCCGAGGCACCGCAACGCCGCCGCGGTGACGATACCTTCCGTGGAACCACCGATGCCGATGCACATGTCGACGCCGGAATCGCGCACCGCGGCCGCTACTCCAGCCGATACGTCCCCATCCTCTACCAGTTCGAGGCGGGCGCTCGCCGTTCTGATACGGGCGATGAGCTCTTCGTGGCGGGGTCGGTCCAGGACCACCACTCGCAGATCGCTCACCGGCTTGCCCAGAGCGGCAGCCACCGCCTCGACGTTCTTATCGACCGCGGCGTCGATATCGATAACGCCGGCGGCCGCGCCACCGACGATGATCTTCTGCATGTACATCTCCGGCACGGGCATGATGCTGCCCGCCGGCCCGGCAGCCACCATGGCCATCGCACCGTCGATCCCCCGGGTCAGGGCCTCGTGGCCCTCGAGCGGAGCAACGGCCAGATCCCACGGCTCGGACTCACCGCCATCGTCGCTCGATCGTCCCATCTCGTCACCCACCCGGAGCGCGTAGTCGGCAAAGGTCCCACCCCGACCGGCCACGACCCGCGCCCTGAAAGGCAAACGGGCCAGTTCGTCGGCCATGGCGGCCCGGGCCACGTGGTCCGCTGCCGAACCGTCGCCCCGACCGACCCATGCCCACGCGGCAAGGGCCGCGGCCTCCGTCACCGTGATGAAGCGGCTGCACTCGCACTGTCCGCTACTGGTCACTTCCGCTCCGCGTCTCGGTCTCCTCGATCAGGTCGTACAGGGAGTCCACGACCCGGCCGACCGTGTCGTCGATGCTCACGTTGTCGACCAACAGGGTGCCTTCTTCCTCGGCCCGAGCCACGATGAAATCCTGGATCTTCCGGATCTCGTCGAACCTCTTCAGATATCGGGCCAACACCCGGCGGCCCGAGGTCTCCTGCTCCCGCACCAGGAAGTGGCTCTTGTGCAGATCGGAGTCACTCACGGCCACCACCATCGGAAGGAACAACACCTCTTCCATCCGCTCGCGAGCGGCCGCGGACGCCAGCATGCCCGGGACGATATGCACGCCTTCGACGATCAGACTCGTCCGCTCCTTGATCGCCCGCTCCAGCACTGCCAACACGCCGACGTTCACCATCTCCACCTGCTCCATGAAGCCGACCACGTGCGAGTCGAGCTGCGACGCCAGGGGGATGCGTACCGCGTTGTCGGCCTCGAACGACGAGAAGTGGATGGCCGGCATGAGGTTCTTGGAGAAGAAAGCCCGCATCACCTCCCGGATAGAGTCGGTCGAGATGATCCTGACGACTCCGAGCCTGTCCGCCAACTGGGCGGCGATGGTGCTCTTCCCCACTCCGGTCGCACCGCCGATCAACACGATCACCGGTCGGTCTTCCCTGGCCAGCCGGTTCCACTTACGGTACCGCTCCACATAATGAGGTCCTTCGCTGTCGGCCAGGACCAGTTCCACCATCGACCGCAGCACCTCGACCGAAACTTCCCGATCGGACCCCTGCATGAGCTGCCACTCCACGTCGGCGGCGACTCCGAACGCCCTATCGGGCGGTAGTCCGGTGGCGGTCAGACTCGTAGCGAGCAACCCTTTGGAGAATGGGACCTTGTGGCCCTCACTCACCAACTGGATGGGGTAGTTGTCCGACCGGGAATAGGTGTCGCGCGAGCCGTCCATGAGGTCAGGCGCGCGATTCGAACCGTTCTCTCGCCATCTCCGCCAACTCCTTAGCTATCTCCACCAACCTCCCTGGTCGGGCCGGAGAGACCTCGACAGGCAGATTGTCCAGGAAGACCACCTTCAGGCCCCTTGCTTCGGCTTGCTCGGCCACCACGTCGATGGCGGCGGCCTTGATCTCGGTCAGCACCGTATCGACCTCGGCCATCTCCGGACGCTCGAGATCGTGCGCCAGAGCCGTCCGATCTGCCAGATTCGCCGAAAAAGACACCACCCTGCACCCGTGCTCCTCTTCCAGATGCCGGCTCAGCACCCTCTCGTGCGCCGCCGGCGCGGTCGAGAACACCGCGACCCGTCGCCCCTCCACGTCCTCCATCGGACGAGGTCGGAACACCAGGGGCACGACCTCCATCCCCGGCTTCACCTCTCGGACGGCCGCGATGACCGCACCTACCTTGGCCGCGGAGGCAAACGGCTCTTCAGCCATCGCCAGCGCCATCGCATCACTCGTCAACACCCGGTAGGTCCCGAGATATCCGGCCACATGGTCCACCGGCCGCTGAGCCCCCGCGACCAGCAGACGGGCATCGGTCCCCACCGGCGGGATCGAAGCCCCACTCCCTTCGAAGATCACCAGCGACGGCTCCAAGCCGTTCGCGAGCTCGGCCCCTCTCCTCACGTTCGAGAGGAAGGGCTCGCCCGCAAGGCCTCCACCGCAGCGCCGGCAGCCGACGGTCATGACCCGACTCAGCGCGGCATCCTCGAAATGGTCCGAGGCCGCGTGTCTCCCCTGTCGGCTCCAGACCAGAAGGTCGGTCGCCGTGAGCCCGGCGGACACACCGTCGATGACCTCCGGTTCGGCGGGTCCTCCACGCCCCATGGCCACCACGACCACCCCCGGCCGTCCCGGGCGCCTGTCGACGGTCTGCTGGAGCACTCTGGCCACATGACCGCTGACTGCTGTCTTGCCGATCCGCTTCGCGGTACCGATGATGGAGAGCGAAGGGCTTATGGAAAGGCGTTCGGAACTTAAGGGACTGAAGTGGAAATCGGACCCGACGTAGCCTACGCCCCGCGCCAGACTGTGGCTGACAAGACGGAAACGTTGCTCGTATCCTAGCACCGGCTCGTCACTCAGGTCAACGACGACCTCTGGCTGGAACCGATCGATGACCCGCTGCAACCCTCTCACTTGGTCGGAGTCGAAGACTACGGGCAGGCCGTAGAGCGCTTCCGCTCCCTCCTCGCCGACCGATGCCGCGATCTTCTCCGTGCCTCCCAGGAACAGCGCCCCCCGGAAATCGAACCTGTCGGCCGCCATCCCCAACGTCTCGACGACCACCGGGGGATAATGCTCCCCATCGATGAGTGCGACGGCCGTGCGTCTCATCAGCCCGAAGGAGCCTCGGAGCAGGAGTCGTCGCGTACGTACGTCCGGATGCCCGCGTCGAACTCGACGATCACCTCACCCCCGTGGAACGGGTATCGGCGCGAGACCCGCACGTGTCCGCCCTCGATCTCGATCACGTTGTAGCAGGGCTTGGTGTCGCCCCGGAGCCGTAGCGTAGCCACGGTACCGGCGTTCACCACGAACATGTTCTCCAGGCGCCACGCGTACGGGACGTGCTTGTGACCGGACAGGACCAGTTCCACCCCGCACTGCACCAAGACCTCCAGCACGTCGCCCGCGTCGTTGACTATGTTGCGCTCCCGCCCCGTCCCGGGGATTGGAAGAAGATGGTGGTGAAGCATGAAGATCTTGAAGTCATCGGGCTGCTCCATGAACGCCTGTTTGATCCACGGATACCGGTGACGGCCGATTCGCCCGTAGTCGAGGTCAGGCTCGGTCGAATCGACCCCGACGATGGTCACCCCGTTCTTGCGGATGACGGTGTCTCGCGTGGAGAAGAGGCGCTCGAAATGCGCATAGCCGACGTTACGACTGTCATGGTTGCCGGGCACCACGAGGACGTCTCGACAGTCGAGCCGGTCGATGTACTCTCGGGCCTCACGGAACTCCTGGCGGTAGCCCATGCTGGTCAGGTCGCCGGTCACCACGACCACATCCGGCGCGAGGTCGTTGACCTCCACCAGCGCCCGGTCGAGCAGGTTGGGCACGAAGTACTGCGAGCCCGTGTGCAGATCGGACAGATGAGCGATGACACAGGAGCGCGTCTTGTTGTCCATGTCGGCTTCCTCCACTTGGGATGTCCGCCACCCGCCCGGGACGAAGGCGGGTCAGTCGTCGAAGCCGCCTATTCGGCGGTCGCTATTATCTCTTCGACGGTAGCCAAATCCGCTTGACACCGTATGATCGGCCGCGATTGCTCGATGGCCGTCTGTGGGTCCTTGAGCCCATGTCCGGTCAGCACCGCCACCAGGGTGTCACCTCTCGGAAGACCCTGGTCACGATACTTCAGAAGACCGGCGATGCTGGCCGCGGAAGCCGGCTCGCAGAAGACCCCCTCTTTCTGAGCGATGAGCCTCTGGGCCGCGAGGATCTCGGCATCGCTGACATCGCGGATGACGCCCCCGGACTCCCGCGCGGCAGCCAGAGCCTCGTCAGCCCGTGCCGGGTTGCCGATCCTGATGGCTGTCGCCACCGTCTCCGGCTTGGCGACGACCTCGCCCCTCACCAGAGGGTTGGCCCCTTCGGCCTGGAAGCCCCACACCACAGGCAGCCGTGCGGCCGTCCCTTCTTCGTGATACTCCCGGAAGCCCTTCCAATAGGAGGTTATGTTCCCAGCGTTGCCGACCGGGATGGAGAGCATGGCCGGAGCATCGCCGAGACTGTCGACGATCTCGAAGGCCGCCGTCTTCTGCCCCTCGATCCTGTTGGGGTTGAGCGAGTTGACCAACGTGATCGGCCGACGCTCCGATATCTCCTTGACATACTCCAGGGCCAGGTCGAAATTCCCCTCGATGGCGATGGCCACCGCCCCGTGCATCAGGGCCTGCGAGAGTTTTCCCATGGCGATCTTGCCCTCGGGGATCAGCACCACACACCGAAGACCGGCTCGCGCGGCGTAGGCCGCGGCGGATGCCGACGTGTTCCCGGTCGAGGCGCAGATCACCGCGGTGGCACCGTCTTCCACGGCCTTTGTGATGGCCATGGTCATACCCCGGTCCTTGAAAGAGCCCGTGGGATTGGCGGCCTCGTACTTCAGGAACACCGAGCAGCCCAGTTCCCGACTCAACCACCGAGCGGGCACCAGCGGAGTGCTCCCCTCACCCAGGGTCGCTGGGATCGTGTCGGGCTTGAGGGGCAGATAGCGTCTGTATCGTTCGATCACCCCGAACGGTGGCTTGTCGGCTGCCGTCATCTACAGCACCCGTAGCGTCATCGGCGCCTGCTTGCAGCACGACAGCTCTCCGGCCCGGGCGATGGCCGCAAAGAAGCTCTTCTCCTTCGTCGGATGGGTGATCAAAACCAGCTCAGCCTCCTCGCCGCGACCCTTCTGGATCATGCTGGCGATCGACACTTCATACTCACCGAAGACGTTGGCTATCTGGGCCAGCACTCCTGCCCTGTCGGCCACGTTCATCTTGATGAAGAAGGCGGACTCGACCTCGTCCGCCGGATACATCTCCAGTCGCCGATAGCATGAACAGCTTTGGAGGAATCCCACGTCCTTCGTGTTCGCTATCGAGATGATGTCGCTCACCACCGCCGTGGAAGTCGGCACCCCACCAGCGCCCGGGCCCATGAGCATGATCTCGCCTATCGCGTCACCCTGGAGGAACACGGCGTTGTTGGACCCGCTGATAGTGGCGAGCGGGTGGTCTCCCGGCAGGAGGGCGGGGAATACCCGCACGCTGACGCGGCCGTCGATCAGTCGCGCGGCGCCGATGAGCTTGACCGCGAATCCGAACTCCTTCGCATACCGCACGTCGGCCAAGGTGATGTTCTCGATCCCTTCGAACGCCACGTCCCCCAGGGTCACCCGGGAGTGGAACGCGATCGAACCGAGGATGGCCATCTTGGCGGCCGCGTCTCCCCCGCCCACGTCGGCGGTCGGGTCGGCTTCCGCGTAGCCCAGTTCCTGGGCTTTCGCCAGTATCTCGTCGTAGTCGCCCTCGTCGTCGAACATCCGGGTGAGGATGTAGTTGGTGGTGCCGTTGACGATCCCGTACACAGTGGTGAGACCCGCGGCGATCATGCTCTCGCGCATCACTTTGATGATGGGGATGGCGCCGGCCACCGATGCCTCGAAACGCAGGTGCCGTTGTTCGTCGCGCGCCAGTCCGAACAGGGCCTCGCCCCGGCTGGCGAGAAGCTGCTTGTTCGCCGTCACGACGTTCTTCCCCGTGCGAAGAGCGGCGTCGACGAACTCGAAGGCCGCCCCGGTGCCACCGATGACCTCGACCACTATCTCGATCGTGGGATCGTCGATGATCTCCGCAAAATCGGTGACGAACACACCGGCCGGGGCATCCGCCGGCACTTTCGCCTTGTCGATCTCCAGCACTTTCGCGACCTGGAGGTCGACCCCGGTGCCCTCGAGGATCTGATCGTGCTCCTTGTGGATGAGCCGGTACACGCTCGACCCGATCGTGCCGAAGCCCAGCAAGCCGACCCGCACGACCCTATCCCGGCCATCCCGGCTCATACGTATCCCTCACTCTCCGACTCTGACGTCGATCTGCTCATTGCTCGTCCCGAAGTGCATGGTGCTTGGCCACCAGGTCCGCGTAACTCTCGCGCTCGATGATCGTACGGACCCGTCCGTCCTTCACCAGGACGACCGCGGGTCGCGTGCTGCCGTTGTAGTTGGAGGCCATGGCGTAACAGTAGGCGCCGGTGGCCGGCATCACCAGTACGTCGCCGGGCTCCGGCCGGGCCAGGACCACGTCCTTGATGAGGATGTCTCCGCTCTCGCAATGCTTGCCCGCGACCGTTACCGTGGTATCCGGCGTTATCGTGGCCTTGTTGGCCAACATGCCTTCGTATTTGGCGTCGTACAGCATCGGGCGGATGTTGTCGCTCATCCCTCCGTCGACGCTCACGAATGTCCGCACTCCCGGCACTTCTTTGATCGTTCCCACGCGGTAGGCGGTGATGCCGGCCTTACCTACGATGGACCGTCCCGGCTCGATGAGGACCCGTGGCATGGGCAGACCCATCGCCGACATCTCCTCCCGGACGCCCTCCACCTTCACCGCCGCGTATTCGCCGATGGTCGAGGGAGTGTCCTCTTCTGTGTAGCGGATGCCCAGGCCGCCTCCGATGTTGAGGCTGCGGCATTCGAACCCGAACCCCGCATGGGCCTGTCCTATGAGTTGGACGAGGATCTCGATCGCCTTGCGGAACGCGTCCAGCTGGAAGATCTGGCTGCCGATGTGCGCGTGGAGGCCGACCGGGTCGAGATGCGGAGAAGCCATCGCCCGCCGTATCGCCTCGAGAGCCACGCCCTCGACCAAGCCGAACCCGAACTTGGAGTCGATCTGACCGGTCTGGATGTATGAGTGAGTATGCGCCTCTATCCCCGGCGTTATCCGCAAGAGGATCTTCTGTTCGCCGCCCCGCGCCGCCACCAAGTCTTCCAGCAGGGCGAGCTCCTGGAAGCTGTCGACCACCACGTGCCCCACTCCCCCATCCAGAGCGTACTCGAGCTCGTCCCGGGTCTTGTTGTTGCCGTGGAAGAAGATCCGCTCCGCCGGGAACCCCGCCTGTTTGGCCACGTGGTACTCCCCGCCCGACGACACGTCGATCGAGAGCCCCTCCTCCCGGACCAACTGGCCGATGGCGACCGAAGAGAACGCCTTGCTCGCATAGACGATCTCGAAGTCGTCGGTATGCTCGGCGAAGGCCTCCCTGTAACGACGGCACTGATCGCGGATGGACCTCTCCTCGTAGATGACGAGGGGACTACCGAGTTCCTCGACCAGCGCGACGACGTCGCACCCGTCGACTTCGAGGTGTCCGGCAGAGTTGTGAGACGTGGTGATGGGATAGACAAGCGTGTGGGTCAAAACAGCCTCCAGACCGGGAAACACCGGTACGTTACCACACAAGGGCAAGCTGGTAGAATGCAGTTCCAGGATGATCGAGGAAACGTCCACCTTCTCCTACTTCCGGGGCGACAAGGAGCCGACGTTCGCGACCCGGACCGAGCTCGAAGCAGCCAAGCTTTTCGACTACCATCGGATCGCCTGGGAATACGAGCCGCGCACTTTCGTCCTCGAACACGACGACCGAGGGAATATCCTCGAAGCGTTCACCCCCGACTTCTATCTGCCGGATCTCGACCTGTTCATCGAGGTGACCGAGATGAAGCAGTCTCTCGTGACCGCCAAGAACCGCAAGGTCCGCAAACTGCGTGAGAAGTATCCGGACGTACGCGTCAAGCTCCTGTACCGCAAGGACTTCGTGCGCATGGCGCAGAAGTATGGCTTGTGACCCGTCCCTCTCGGCTGGATAGGACCATGAGCATACCCGTCGATCCCACCTCGACCCCATGCCCGGCCGGTCAGCCCAGCGAGCGAGTGGGCGATGTCTACCTGGACGTGGAGGCCATCGATCGCCGAGTGCTCGAACTCGGTGCCGAGATCACCCGCGACTACCAAGGACAGGAACTGCTCCTCATCTCGGTCCTCAAAGGCGCGGTCATCTTCCTCGCCGACCTGGCAAGAGCCATCGATCTTCCCGTCGAGATCGACTTCCTGGCCATCAGTTCGTATCTGCGCGAGCACGCCGAGACCGGCAAGAAGGCCATCCGCTTCCTCAAAGACCTGGACAAGCCCGTCAAGGACAAGAACATCCTCGTCGTCGAGGACATAATCGACACGGGCCTTACTCTCCACTACATCCTCCGGGCTCTGACCTTGAGACGCCCCCGGTCGCTCGAAGTGTGCACGCTGTTCGACCGCCCGCATCGACGGCTCGTCGACATAGACGTGCGTTATCGGGGCTTCACCGCGCCCGAGGACTTCTTCGTCGGATACGGATTCGACTATCGCCAGTCTTTTCGCAACATCCCGTATGTCGCCCTGTTCCGACCCGAGCCGCACCAGCCGACCCTGTTCTGACGTGGATCCGGCCGGCGACGCCACGGCCCGCGAGCCCCTGATCATCCACCTCGCAGCGCCTCTCCAGGCCGGATCGGTGGTCACCGTGGACCTGGCGGCCACCCTCCACCTTCCCAGCGATACGAAGACTCCCTCGAGATCCCCGTCCGAGGCCGACGGCCCGAAGCCCCGGCTCAGCCCCGGACTCGTCGTCGGACACGGGGCGGGCAGTGACCGCTCCAGACACGAGGAGTTCTGTCGCGAAGCCTGCCGCGCCGGCTTCGTCGCGCTCGGTCTCGACTTCCGTGGCCATGGAGACAGCACCGGGGAAGGAGATGGACCGCTCGAGTTGGACATCCTGGCCGCGGTGGCCTATCTGCGGGCCCGCCCTGAGGTAGACGGCGACCGAGTCTGCTATCGAGGCTCCAGCATGGGCGGGTTCTACGGACTGAAAGCTGCGCCACCGGCCGGATTCGCGGCGATGGCCCTTCTCTGCCCCGCGAGCGAGGCGGTGATCCTCGACGCCATCGACGAGCATGAGGGCTCGGGGTCCGAGAGCGCGCCGACCCGGACACGGTGGGACGAAAGCGGCCTGCGGTCCTACTTCCTCCAACAGGACAGCCGCGTGTTGGCCACCCGGGTGTCTTGCCCGGTACTCCTCATCCACGCCCGTGGCGACGACGTCGTCCCCTTTGCCCACTCGCTGCTGCTTGCTGAACACCTAGGAGGAGAGGTGACCCTCCTCGCCTTGCCGGGGGGCACCCACACGACCGCGCAGCATGACGGCTCCATCCACCGACGTACCCTGGCCTGGCTTCACGACCGGCTCACGAGCGCATGCACTGGACATACTTGAAGAAGACGTCGAAGGCTTTGTCCAGAGCCTCAGGATCGAGCTCGACGCCGATCTCGTCTTCCAGACAGTCCTTCATGTGGTGTCCGATGAGGTGGGTCCCTACTCGGTCAAGGGCCGATTTCACAGCCGCCAACTGAGCGAGGATGTGCTCGCACTCTTTGCCCTCTTCGATCATGCGTTGCAGTCCGCGGACCTGTCCCTCGATGCGGGCGAGCCGATTCAGGATACGCGTCGCGTCCTCACCACGCGCCCATGCCCCAGCCTCGGCGTTTGCCTCCATCTCAGCCTCCTTGGTCGCCTGCTCGCCGTCCAGCCACGCTCATCATACCCCCAGGGGTACCTCGGAGCAAGGTCGGTGACGCGATCACACGAGTCGCCAGACCGTGCGCGGAGACGGTGAAGAAAGAAGAAGGGGAAAGAGGGGGAGATATGGAGCGGAGTACGGGGTTCGAACCCGCGACATCCAGCTTGGGAAGCTGGCACTCTACCAACTGAGTTAACTCCGCTCGCCGACCGACGCTGCCGGGGTGTCCGGATTCTACCATACGCCCCCCTTCTGCAGGGCCGTGACCCCTTCCGCTCCCAGCGGACGCACCTTCCGCTCCGGTCGCCCGCAGCTTGCGGGATTTTCCTTCGGCCAACACCTTCCGGAGGGGTTGACTGGGAGATCGGGGGGAGTAGAATACCTACCAGAGTCCCGAGAGTTCAGACGCAGCATCCGAGGAGCTTACAAAGGGACCTGCTGAGGAAACGCGGAGGTAAATGGCCGCGAAGTACAGCGAAGCAGGGACGAAGTGGGAGCCGGTGACAGATGCAAAGCGAGTACACTCGGGACTCGCTATTTTTTTTGGATCAGCCGGTTCCTGTGTGATGATCCCCCACCCCGAGACTCCTCGCGCCCGAGACGCTCACTTCTGGCATCCAGGGCAGTATGCGGTCCCCCTCCCCGCTACGACGGTCCGCACGAAGACGGCCCCGCAGCGGGTGCACGCCGTCCCCTGCTTGCCGTAGGCACGTAGCCACTCCTGGAACGTCCCCGGCTCCCCGGCCGTGTCGACGAAGTCCGACAGCGTGCACCCCAGCAGCCGTACCCCTTCCCCGAGCCTGTGCCTGATCTCCGCAGTCAGACCCTCGATCTCCGCCGGCGCCAGCTCTCCCGCTCGACGGAGAGGCGAGATCCCCGTCCACCACAGGATCTCGTCGGCGTAGATGTTCCCGATCCCGGCCACGTGTCGCTGGTCCAGCAGGAACGCCTTCACCGGGGCCGTCCTTCTCGCCAGACGCGCCGCCAGGTATTCCTCGTCCCAATCCCCGAGCCATGCGTCGGGACCCAGGTCCGCGAGACGAGGGGCTGGACCGCCCACAGTGACATGCACCCGGCCGAACTTGCGCATGTCGCGGAACTCGAGTGTCAGTGGCCTGCCTCGACCGGACTCGAGAACGAACGAGAACCGAGTGTGCGCCCCATCCTCGCCGGGGTCGACAAGGAACTGTCCCGTCATCCCGAGGTGAAGGGTCACATAGACGTCAGCGTCGAGCCGCACCACGATGAACTTCCCCAGCCGTTCGAAGCCGAGCACCGACCGACCCGGCAGCCGATCACGGACGTCCGCCTCGGCGCAATCACGAAGCATGGACGACTCGACCCGCCCCACGCTCTCGAAGCGAGCGCCGAGCAGAGCGTCGGCGAGTTGACGCCTGACCGTCTCGACCTCGGGGAGTTCAGGCACTCGGCGCGGCCCCTACATGCTCTCGGGAGCGCTCACTCCCAGCAGATCCAGACACCGATGAACGACCCGCTTCGTGACCAGACACAGGGCGAGACGCGATGCCGCCTCCGGCCGAGACACTCCGATCACCCGGCAGTGCTTGTAGAACACGTGGAAATCGGCGGCAAGCTCCTGCGCGTAGCCGGCGATCCGGTGAGGCGCCCGCCTTTCGGCGGCGTCCTGGATGACGTCGGAGAAACCCTCCAGCCTCTTGATCAACGCCCGCTCGTAGGGGGATGCGAACACGCTGGAGTCGTCTGCGATCTCCGCCTCTGTATCTTCCGGGATGTTGCGAAGGATGCTCGCGATCCGGGCATGAGCGTACTGCACGTAGAAGACGGGATTGTCCTGTGACTGTTGCGTGGCGAGGCCGATATCGAGATCGAGCGTCTGGTCTTGGGATCGCATCACCAGGAAGAACCGAGCTGCGTCCGCCCCGATGGCTTCGATGAGCTCGGCCAGCGTGACCATCTCCCCCCGCCGTGTGGACATCTGCCGGAGTTCTCCCTGCTCCAGAAGGTTCACGAGTTGCCCGATGATGACTTCGAGCGCACCGGGCCGGCCGGCGAGGATCTCGACCGCCGCGTTCATCCGCGGAACGTAGCCATGATGGTCGGCTCCCCAGATGTTGATCAGGTGGTCGAAACCCCTCTCCAACTTGTCCTCGTGATACGCGATGTCGGCCGCGAAGTAGGTGGGATGGGTGTTACTACGGATCAGCACCCGGTCCTTGTCGTCGCCTCTCGACGTGGTCCGAAGCCAGATCGCGTCGCCCTCCCGGTAGGCCTCACCGCTGTTGAGCAGCCTTTCGACGACTCGTTCCAGTCGTCCCCCTTCGTGGAGGGATGTCTCGCTGAACCACCGGTCGAAGACGACTCCGAACCCCTCCAACTCCGCCCGCATCTGTTCGAGCATCAGGGCGCACCCGCGCCCACGGAAGTAGGCCACCGCCTCCTCCACCTCGGTGGAAGCCGGCCACTCGCCCGTGTCGGTCTCGGGTCCCTCGCCCTCTTCGAACCCTTCGGGACCGTCCCCCTCCTCGGTCGCCGCCTCGGAGGCGCCCGCCTCGGCCGCTGTGGCCCGCGCCGTCGCAGCGGTCGACGCGGTGACGTGGGTCAGCGCAGCGGCCCATCGGTCGCCGGTCTCCGCTCGGATCGCCGCGGCGATGTCCTTGACGTACTCGCCTTGGTAACCGTCCTCCGGCACCGGCACGTCTATCCCGAACGACTGCGCATATCGCGCGGCGACGCTGCGACCGAAACGATCCATCTGCCGCCCGAAGTCGTTTATGTAGAACTCGGTCTCGACGTTGAGGCCGCTGAACGAGAGCAGCCTGTGCAATGCGTCGCCATAGGCCGCGTACCGACCATGACCCACATGCAGGGGTCCGTTCGGGTTCACGCTGACGAACTCGAGGTTGATCCGAGGATGTTCTCTCGTCGCGCCTTGACCGTAGGCATCGCCCTCGGCCAGCATCCGGGTCATGATGAGAGCGTACGCCGCCCCGCTCAGGGTGAAGTTCACGAAACCTGGGCCGGCCACCTCGATCTTCTCGACCAGTCCTGCCAATTCGGGATCGTCGTGCAGGCGCTGGCAGAGTTGCTCCGCCAAAGCCCGCGGCGGCCGTTTTGCGACGCGGGCCATCTGCAGGCACAAAGGAGTCGCGTAGTCGCCATGGGCGTCGTCGGCCGGACGCTCCAACTCACAGACCGGCACGCCCTCCCAGCCTTCTTCGGTGGCCCACCCTTCCACCACTCTTCGTACTTGCTCGACTAGCACGTGCCCGTTCTCCTCATCGCTTTTTCGGGCCCGAGGGAGCCCCGATGAGCCCCTCGAGCTTGGTTATTTCCGCCGGGGTCCCGATGGCGATGATCATGTCCCCGGCCTGCAGACGCGACTCGGGGGACGGGTTCGTGTCGAAAGCCCCCGTGTTGGCGTGCCGCAATGCGAGGATCGTGGCTCCGGTCTTCTTGCGCACCGCCAGATCCGCTATCGACTGCTCGACGGCACAACAGTCTCCCGTGAGTTCGAACTCCTCCACCCGGAACTCCAGTTCGCCACCCCCGGTCACCACCTCGAGGTAATCGCTGACCAAAGGCTGCAACATCAGAGTAGCCATGCGCCTGCCTCCGATGCCGTACGGCGAGACTACGTGATCCGCCCCAGCCCGTTCCAGCTTCTCGATCGTCTCCTCGCTGCTGGCTCGAGCCACGATCAGAAGCCCGGGGTTCAATACCCGCGCCGACAGGGTGACGAAGATATTGCCTGCATCGGAGCCGACCGCCGCTATCAAGCCCTTGGCCCGTTTGATCCCGGCTTCCTCCAAAGTCTCGTCGTCGGCCGCGTCGCCCGCCACCACGAGGTAGCCGTCGGCTTCGGCGGCGGTGATGATCTCCGGATCGTCATCCACCACCACGAAACCCGCCCCGCTCGACACGAATTGACGGGCGACCGCCTGTCCCACTCGTCCGAACCCGCAGATGATGTAATGCCCTTCCAGTTTGTCCACCTGCCTCTTCACCGCCCTTTCCCGGAAGACCCCGGTCAACTGGCCGCTGATCACGAACTCCACCATCGCACCGGCGCCGTACAGGATCGTGCCCACTCCACCCAGGATCAAGATGATGGTGAAGATGGAGCCCTCCAGCGACAGAGGATGTACTTCGCTGAAGCCGACCGTGAAGATGGTGGTCACGGTCATGTATACCGAGTCTAGCAGGCCCCATCCCTCTATCAGCATGTAGCCCACCGTCCCCACGATCAGCACGGCCGCTATCGCGCTGAGGACTACCGACCCGGTTCTATGCGGCCTTCTCATCGATCCCGCCTTCTCCGCCCGCTTCTCCCGCCTCGTCGCTCAATGGTGGTACGGTTCGCCCCGCTCGATACGTATCGCCCGATACAACTGCTCGAGAACGAGACACCGCGCCATCTGATGGGGGTACGTCAGATCAGACAGCGACCAGTGGGCGTCCGCCGTCTCCACCACTCTGTCATCCAATCCCGCTGCGCCCCCGACGACGAACTGGAAATGACTCTGGCCATGGAGTTTCTTCTCCGCCAAGAATGCACTCCACCCCTCCGAAGAGTACTGCCGGCCTCGCCCGTCGACCACGACCGTGAACGCGTTCTTCCTCAGTAATCCCAGGAGCGCGGCGCCTTCCCGCGCTTGGACCTGCTCGAGACCCGCTGACAAGGCGGTCTCCGGCGCCTCGAAAACCTCCACGGAGGAATAGGGACGGAGGAGACCCTCGTAGTGACGCCATACCGCCTGATACTCGCGGCTGAGGCGACCTACGCAGACGAAAGTGGCGCGCATATCCGCATGAGCCCGATCACAGGAACGGCAACTCGCCCGTATCGTCTTCCATCGGCTCCGCCTTCGGTCGGAGAGTGCGATATATCGGATCCTTCAACACGCTCGGCATGTTGCGCCATAGACAGACATCCGGCTTGAGATACCGGCTCTTGATCTCCGCGCTGCAGTCGATGGTACACGTCAGGCACAGCTCTTCCTCCACCGTGACTTTCTCGCGCCGCGGTCGTTCCCCTTCGTCCACTCGCCGGTACGCGTCCAGCAGAAGGTTCTCGACGTCGATCGACGGGACGACGGCGAACAGCGGCCGCTGTGCGGGCACCACCAAGCGGAACGTTCCCGTGTTCCAATACATGAGCTGCATGACCAGGTCGGCGGTATGCCGGTTGACCACCTCGACCAGGACGTCCCGGTCGCCCTTGGCGGTCTCGAGCAACCCGGCGATCACCGGCTGGCCGCTGTCTTCCTGGGAGTACCGCATCCAGCACTCCTTGACCTGGCTCTCGGTGATGACCCCGGCCGAGACCAGACGCGCACCCAGCATCTCGTCCGATAGGGGCATGCTGATGGCTTCGATGCGCCCCTCGGCCAGATGTATGGCGCCGTGTTCCTCGAAGTCCTGGATCTCCAATACGCCGTTTCGGCGCTGCGTGGCCAGAAACTGGAGCACGTTGAAGAGCGGGAACTCCCGGATGTTGCCCCACAAGATCATGACCGAGATTCTAACGCAAACGCCTGCTGAGCGCCTTCGCTCGATACTTCGGGAACCTTCGCCAGGGGGTCTCGACCCGCGGATGACTTGACATCGAGCCGCCCCAGCACCCACAATAGCGGACCAGTAACGTCATAACTGTCCTGGGATCCAGGGGAGAGACCCGTAAACGAAGTCGTCTGTTGGGGGGATGACTATGCTACACGAGCCTGCTGCAGTATCCGGTATCGATGAGGCGGCCGCCTACAAGCGGCGGCTGGGGCTTTGGATGCTCCTTGTCTATGGGATCATCTATGTCTTCTTCATCGTTATCAACGTCGCTTGGCCCAAAGTCATGGGCACCATCGTGGTCGGAGGCCTGAACCTTGCCATCGTCTACGGTTTCGCGCTTATCGTCATCGCGTTCCTCTTGGCGCTAGTCTACAACTGGCTCTGCACGAGGCACGAGAAGACCTTCGAAGGTGGAGGGAAAGCCTAAGATGCAAGACGTCAAGGTTCTCGCCGTTATCATCTTCGTCGTAATCGTCGGTCTCGTCCTCTTCGTCTCCTTCTACAGCGCCCGCAGGGCCAAATCCGCAAGCGGCTACTACGCCGCAGGCGGACGGATCCACTGGGGCGTCAACGGTATCGCCTTCGCCGGCGACTACCTGTCGGCAGCCTCGTTCCTGGGGATCTGCGGCATGATCGCCGTCTCCGGGTATGACGGGTTCCTGTACTCGATCGGCTACCTGGCCGGTTGGGTGGTCGCTCTGTTCGTGGTCGCCGAACCGATGAGAAGACTCGGTCGCTACACGTTCACCGACGCGCTCGACGCCAAGTTCAACAAGAAGAGCGTCAAGCTGCTCGCGGCCATCGCCACGCTCGTCGTCTCGATCTTCTACCTGATCCCGCAGATGGTGGGAGCGGGCGTTCTCATCAACCCGCTTCTCGGGTTCCCGCATTGGGCCGGCGTCGTGATCGTGGGCGTCATCGTGATCACGATCGTGGCCACGGCAGGTATGACCTCCACCACCTACGTGCAGTTCATCAAGGGCTCACTTCTCATCATCTTCGCCCTGGTGATCGTGGTGGCTCTGTGTGTCCGCGGCCTCTCCACCGAACCGGATGCGGGCGGAAAGATACCCTTCTATCACTATAAAACGATAACGGCAACGGAGACCGGCGGCTCCATAACGCCGGACGACTCTGCCTACGCCGCTGTCGCTCAGCAAGAGGTCGCGGTCAAAGGCAAGACCATCACCTTCGTGAAGCTCCAGAGCGGCGATATCTCCACATGGTGGAAGGCCGAATCCGACGCTTCGGGGCTCACTCTCCACGAGACTCAGGAGACCGTGGTTACGGGTGACGGAGAGAAGTTGATCAACGGCGCTCCCGAGTCGAAGGAGAACAAGCTCCGGCTCGTGGGTAACATGACCGCGATCGCCGGTGATACCGACACCGAGACCGGACCCGTCAACCCGTTCAAGTTTCTGGCGTTGATTGGCGACGAGGACAGCGAGATCGTCCTGTGGAAGTCGACCAGTTTCTCGGACGACTCTTCATCGGTGACGGTCTTCTATCCGGTCACCGTCTCGGGTGACACCATCGTCAAGCCGGGACAGTCGTTCAAGCTCGAGGGTAGTGTGCTCGACCGGGTCGACTTCGTCTCCCTGATGATAGCCCTCTTCCTGGGTACCGCTGCTCTGCCGCACATCCTGATCAGGTACTACACGGTGCCGAGTCAGCGTGCCGCGCGTAAGTCGACCGTGGTGGCCATCGCCGCCATCGGGTTCTTCTATATCCTGACGCTCTTCCTGGGGCTCGGCGCGATGACCAGCGCCTCGATCAACCCGCTCGACAACAACATGTCGGCCCCGCTCCTTGCAGAGACGTTCGGGACCTTCCTGTTCGCCATGATCTCGGCCATCGCGTTCGCCACCGTTCTCGGGACCGTGAGCGGCCTCATCATCGCCGCCTCGGGAGCCGTTGCCCACGACCTCATGGACCGCTTCGGCGGTCTCATCAAGTCGGAGCGCCAGAAGGTCGTCGCCGGACGGTTCGCCGCCTTGGTGGTCGGTGCGATCGCCATCCTCCTGGGTATCGTCTTCCAGGGAGTGAACGTCTCGTTCCTGGTCGGTCTGGCCTTCGCGGTCGCGGCTTCGGCGAACCTCCCCTGCATCATCATGATGCTCTTCTGGAAGGGCACGACCTCCAAAGGTATGGTGGCCTCCATCGTCGTGGGTATCGTGTCCTCCGTGGGCCTCATCCTGTTCTCGCCCACCGCGTGGGAACTCTACGGTTTGAACGCTCTCGACGCCCCGTTCCCGATGAAGAACCCGGGCATCATCTCGATCCCGCTCAGCTTCATCGCCATCTACGTGGTGTCCAAGCTGACCAAGCCGGACATGATCGACGAGGATACTCTCCACGCCTCGCGAGCCGCGGAGGCGGCCAACGACGCCGCGGCGGCAGCCGCAGCCGCCGAGTAGCGTTCCTCACGATCGCGCCTCTTTGCGGGGCGGGCGGCCCATCCGGGCCCCCGCCCCGTTTCCTTCTCGGCCCCCACACTCACACTCGGTCGCGCGTCAACGCACTCCCACACACCCGCCGACCGTGCGCACCCGCGCTTCCCCGTTCAGGGGCTCGGCTGTGCGTACCGGATCGGCCCACGGCACACGGGCGAGCTTCTGGAGAAGCGTCACAGGGGGTGGAAGAACAAGGGCGCCGGATGCCCTGCGGCATCCGGCGCCCTTCACACGCCCGGCGATCGCCGGGCGCACAGTCTTTGGGTCGCTCCGTCTAGAAAGCGTCCTTCGAATGGAACTCGTAGCCGGTGTAGCCGGCGGACGCATGATAGACCGCCCGATCGAAGAACCGGCCGAGTTCCCGGTTGAGGTCGACCGCACGCTGGAGATCTACGGCCGACTCCCAGATACCATGGGTCCGAGCCGACATCCAGATCTCCCGCTTCAACAGAAGCATGGCGCTGATGAGTTCCGGGAGCGGTAGACCCATCTTCGCCCGTTTCGCGCCGAGGTCGTGGAAGAACAGACCGATGTCGCCTTCCCCCGGACGCCCGTCGAAGTACTCGTCGACCTGGGCAAGCGCGAACTCGCTGGCGTTGACCAACTCGTCATCGGAGACGACACCGTAGGAGGGGGTCTGCGGGTTGCGACGAAGGTCCTCGATCCACATGCCGGCGATCTCTTCACCGTGCTCGATGACAAATCCCCTCGGCAGCTGGCTGATGGCGCCCAAGGGGAGCAGGTTCCGCTTGTACGTCTCGTTGAGGATCTGGGCGCACGCAGCGTACAGCGCAGCGATGCCCGTGATGATGCCTTCCCAACCGGCGATCTTGCCGAAGATGGCGCCGCCGCCGAAATCGCGGATGGCAAGAAGGAAGAACAGGATCGTCAGCAGCCCGAACACGACCTGCAGGGCACGGTTCAGCTTGATCGTACCGATGAACATGTAGCCGCTGAACACGCCCCAGGCCACGAAGAACCACGCGAGAGCCGTCTCGCTGGGTCCGGCGGCGAGCGGCGTGTTGGGGAAGATCGAGGGAAGGAGCCAGATAGCCACTAGGGTGAGCCAGAAGAACCCATACGAGGTGAAGGCCAGCGTTCCGAACGTGTTGTTCTTCCGCCACTCCATGACACCAGCGATCACCTGAGCCGCACCGCCGTAGAAGATGCCCATGGCAAGGATCATCGAGTTCAGATCGTAGAATCCCGCATTGTGGATATTGAGCAGGATCGTGGTGAGGGCAAACCCCATGAGCCCGAGAGGGGCGGGGTTGGCATTGCTGTCGAGCAGCTTGGTTACCGTCTCATTGGACGCATACGTGTTGGCCATAGACCTTCTTCCTTCCCATTACTTCCGCATGATTCGCCCGGTGGATCCACCAGTGATCCGCGGGCCGCGCGACACTATACCGGTGACTCCCGGATATTGTCCACTGTGCCGGGCCCCACCGTTGCTCGGCCTGGGGACCGGCGTCCCGCCTCCTATCCGGGTCCGCCTTCTCCTGAGACTCCGGGAGACATCTCGTCGACGGTATTCCATCGTGTAGAATGTCCCGCCAGGGGTCGCAGCAAACACGCCCATCGAGAGTCGAGCATTTCGGTGACTGGAAGCATCCGCGTAGATCTGCATTGTCATTCGTCGCTCAGCGACGGGGACCTCCTGCCCGCTCAGGTCGCCCATTCCCTCGCGTCTGCCGGCGTCACCTGCGCCTCGTTGGCCGATCACAACACGCTCGCCGGTTGGACCTCGTTCCAGACGGCGTTGACCGAAGCGGGGGTCGATTCCATCGTGGGCCTGGAGATGGACGTACGACACCCCTCCGGCCCTTTTCACCTGCTGGCCTATGGGTTCGATCCAGAGGACAAGGTCCTCTTGGAGGTACTGAGATCGGTCCGGCAGCCGCTGCGGGCCTCAGCCCGACATTGGTTCCGCAAGGTCACGTCTCGGAACGGGCGACCCGAACTCGTCCAAACACCGACAGACGATGGATGCGGGCCGACTCCGGTGCACCGTCAGCCGACCGCCACCGAGGCCATCTGCCTCATCCATGATGCCGGGGGCTTGGCCTTCCTCGCCCATCCCTTCGCCGGACAGTCCAAACTCGAGAAGGTCGAACGGCTCCTCGACGGGCTCCAGCCCGCGGGGCTGGACGGGTTGGAAGCCTTCTATAAGCCGTACGCCGAGGAGGTCCACCTCCTGTTGGCCAAGGTGGCCGACGAGAGAGGTCTGCTCGTCAGCGCCGGAAGCGATTTCCATGGCCCCCACCACCATGACGGGGCCAGCCCGGGAGTCGACTTCCCTCTCGAGTACTGGGAGAAGTTCACGGTCGCGCTGAAAGCACGCCGGAAGAACCGGCTACGGGGCGAGCACGAGCGCATTCCGGTGGAGGCTCTGCGCGATCCGGTCGCCGCTTCCACCAGCACGTCCCGGGGCTCCCTACTTCCGAAATAGCAGGCCTCGTGAGAAAGTCTCAGCAACGACAGCGCTCTTTGAGAGAGTCCACACAATCGTGTAAGTCCGTCACATCGGGAGGGTGCGTTGGACACTAGTTTATGGCAGAAGCTCCTGCCCCGCACGAAGACCGGATTCGTCCTTAGGATCGTTCTTCCGGCCGTATTGGCGATGATCCTCTTCATCCTCGCCATCTTCCTCATCCTGATCCCCTCGACCGAGCGACAACTGCTCGAGTCGAAGAAGGAGACCACCCAAGAGCTGACCCGCGCGGCGGCAAGCATCCTCGACGAGTACTACAAGGAGGAGCAGGCCGGACGTTTGACGAGGGAGGAAGCTCAGACCCAGGCCGCCGCCCGCATCAACCTCTTGCGGTACGGCGACGAGAACCTGGACTACTTCTGGATCACCGATACCCATCCCACGATGATCATCCATCCCTACCTGCCCGAGTTGAACGGTCAAGACCTCACTGACTATGAGGACCTGCGCGGCAAGAAGATGTTCGTCGCCTTCGTCGACGCGGTCAAGGAGAGCGGCGGCGGTTTCGTCGACTACTACTGGCAGTGGAAGGACGACCCCACTCGGGTGGTACCCAAGCTGTCGTACGTGCAGTTGTTCGCCCCCTGGCAGTGGGTGATCGGCACGGGCATCTACGTCGAAGACGTCAACTCGGCCATCGGCCGGGTGGAGCGGACCCTCACCTATACCTCCCTGGCGATCCTGGTAGTGATCGCGCTTCTCCTCATCTATGGAGCACGGCAGAGCCTCAAACTCGAGAATCGTCGCGCCCAGGCGGAGGAAGCTCTCCAACAATCGCACGAGAAGTACCGCACCCTGGTCGAGGCCGCGACCGAGGGGATCGCCATGACTCTCGACGGTCGCGTCGTCTATTCGAACGAGCCTCTTCTGAGCATGCTCGGCTATGGACCCGAGGACCTCTCAGACGCGGACATCGAGCGCTTGGTCATGGCAGAGAGTACTGACGACCTCCGCAATCTCGCTTCGCTCAAGGCGCTCACCCCGGGTGAGACGCCACCCGAACCCTTCGAAGCCCGGCTCCGCAACAAGGCCGGAGAGCCGGTGGAAGCTCTGATCGCTGTGACGCCCATCATCCTCAACGAGCGCCAGGGCTTCATCCTGATGGCTCGAGGCGTCAGCAGCCAGCGCGCCATGCAATCGGCGCTCGAGGAACAGCGGCGTCAGTTCCGGACCATGTCGAACGCGATCAGCCTCGGGGTCTTCAGAAGCACGTGGGGCCGCAAGGCCAACCTGCTCGAGGCGAACCCGGCGATGCGCGCCATCCTCCGGATGCGGCCCTCGGCCGAACTCCTGGGCGTCGACTGGCTCGACCGCATCATCGGGGTCGAGGAGCGGACCGCCCTCGTGGAACGCCTGAACAGGGACAAGGTGGTCCAGGACTACCGCCTCGGACTGCGCCGCGAAGACGGAGGACGCGCCGACGTGTCGCTGTTCGCCGTCTTGGTGGAAGGTGAGAGCGGACAACCGACTCACTGCGAAGGCATCTTTGAAGACGTGACCAGCCAGCGACGGAGCGAAGAAGAGCGAGAGGCGCTCATCGCCCAGTTGCAGACCTCCCTCTTCTTCCTGCAAGAGCCTATCGCCAAGGCGGTCTCCCCCGCGGTCTCCGTGAGCATGGACCAATCCATCGCCAAGGCCGCCGCCTTGATGAACAAGAACAAGGCGGGAGCGGTCTTCGTGACCGCCGACGGCGGCGACCTCGCCGGCATCGTGACCGATCACGACTTCCGGGAACGCGTCGTAGCCGAGGACCGAGATCCCAACAGCGCCATCAGGTCGATCATGACGGCCCCGGTCGCGTCCATCGAGTACGCGGCCCCGGTCTACGAGGCGATTCTGAGGATGCAGGAGCGAAACGTCGACCATCTCGCGGTCATCGACGACTCCGGCGCTCTCGCCGGCTTCATCAGGCTCCGCGACCTGGTGCTCTACCAGCGCTCCTCCTCTGTGATAATCACGGACTCGGTCCGCCGGTCCCGCTCTGTGGACGATATCGTGGAAGCCCACGAGAAGCTGCCCGACCTGGTCAAGGCGGTCATCGACTCGGGTGCGCAGGTCCGTTACGTGAACCGCATCGTCACCAGCACCTCGGACGCGGTGGTCCAGAAGCTGCTGGCCATGGCCACAGACCGACTCGGACCGCCCCCGGTGCGCTACGCCTTCCTCACCCTGGGAAGCGAAGGTCGCGAGGAGCAGACGCTTCTCACCGACCAGGACAACGCGCTCCTCTATGAGGACCCGCCGGCCGAGAAGGCCGAGGAGGCAGCCAAGTACTTCCTCGACCTCGGCACGATGGTCTGCGACTGGCTCGCGGAGGTAGGCTACGCCTACTGCGAGGGCGGCGTCATGGCCAAGAATCCCCGGTGGAACCAGCCGATGTCGGTCTGGCGTGAGCATTTCTCCCACTGGATCCACAACGCCGATCCTCAGGAACTCCTCGAGCTCAACATGCTGTTCGACTTCCGCAGCGTGAACGAGGAACAGGCGCTCCCGCGGGAACTGCGCACCTTCATCTTCGACCAGATCGACGCCTACCCGCTCTTCTTCGTGCACTTCGCCCAGAACGCGCTGCTCTACAAACCTCCGGTCGGCCTCACCGGCAACATCCAGGTCACCGGTTCGGGCGAGGGACCCAAAGCACTCAGCCTCAAGGAAGCCGTCATGCCCGTGGTCAACTTCGCCCGGCTGTACGCGCTCAAGCATCGCATCGATTCGACCAACACTCTCGACCGGCTCGCCGAACTCAAAGACAGGGGTGCCCTCAGTCGAGAGTCGTTCGAGCAGATCGTGCCCGACTATGAAGAGTTGATGCGGGTGAGACTGCGTCGACAGGCACAGGCCATCCTCCACAACGAGAAGCCGAGCAACCTCATCTCTCCGGACGAATGGACGTCTGCCGAAGAGACGAAGATGAAGCGGCTCTTCTCGGTGGCGGCCGACCTTCGCAAGAAGATCAGCTTCGAGTTCCTCGGAGGCATCGCCGGCTTCTAGGGCATGAGCCCGATGATGACGACGGCGTCAGACCGCTCGTCGAACCCGGGGCGCCCGAGCATCAGCTCGGGCGCCCCGTTCCTTCTCGGGTCCGCCTGATCAGGCCCGCCGCCGGGCGACCTTGAAGACCACCCCGCGAGTCGGCGCGAACAGGAACACCAGCACGAAGATGCCTGTGGCCACCAACACCATGGCGCCTCCCGACGACACATCCAGGTAGTAGCTGGCATAGAGTCCTCCCACGGCCGAGACGACTCCGATCAGGGCCGACACGCCCATCATCGCCGGCAAGCGCCGGGTGACCAGATACGCCGTCGCCGGAGGGGTCACCAGCATGGCTGCGACCAACGCCACCCCCACAGTCCGGAGAGCGACAACGATCGTCGCCGCCAGCATGAGGAAGAGTCCGGTCCGCAGCGCGTTCGTGTGCAGTCCGAGAGTCCGGCCAAGGATCGGGTCGAACGAGACGACCAGAAGCCGCTTGTACAGGAGCAGGATCGCGACCAGGACGGCCAAAGCCAACCCCCCACTGATCCACAGGTCGGTCGTGGTTACCCCGAGGACGTTCCCGAAAAGCACATGAGACAGATCCACCGCATACGTCCTCATGGTGCTGATCAACACGACTCCCAAGGCCAAGGCAGCCGCGAAGAATATCCCGATCGCTGTGTCCTCCTTGACCGTGCCCGCCTTGGAGACGAAACTGATGCCCACCGCGACCAAGACCCCTGCCACCAAGGCCCCGGCTAGGAGGTTCGCGCCCACCAGGTAGGCGACCGCCACCCCGGGCAAGATGGCATGCGCCAGAGCATCACCGAGAAAGGCCATCGAGCGCAACACCACGTAGCAGCCGATGACCGCGCACACCACCCCCACGATGACCGAGGCGATCAGGGCCTTCTGCATGAAACCCAAGACGAACGGCTCGATCAGCCAGTCGATCATGGCCTTTGACCCCGGCTGCGAGGGTCACCGTGTCCGCAGCACTGGTCGACGACGATGGCCTTGCCGTCCACCACCACCATCTGTCCACCGAACGCAGCCAGAAGGTGCTCCTGAGTGAAGACCTGCGCGGGAGTGCCGGAGCTTATCAGGCGGCCGTTCAGCAGGACCACATGGTCGAACCTGCCCGCGGCAAGATCGAGGTCGTGAGTCGAGACCAGCACCGTGACCGACTGCTCACGCAGACCGGCCAACACTTCGAGAGTGGCCTCTCGCGTGGCGAGATCGACGCCCGTGAATGGTTCGTCCAAGAGGAGCACATGCGGCTCCTGGGCCAGAGCGCGAGCGAGGAACACCCGCTGCTGTTGGCCTCCGGACAGCTCTCCGATCGCCCTTTGGGCGAGGTGGGCGATGCCCAACTGGGCCATGGCCTGTCCCGCAGCGTTTCGATCCGCGGGCGAAAGCCGCCGAAGCCAGCCCCCCCGCCCATACCGGCCCATGGCGACCACGTCGAACACCGTGACAGGAAACCGCCAGTCGACCTCTTCACGCTGGGGTACGTATGCCACGGGGTCTCGATACTCCTCCGGGGGGCGGCCGTGGATCAGCATCACACCGCTGTGAAGCGGCAGCAGACCCACCATGGCCTTGAACAAGGTGGACTTCCCCGCCCCGTTGGGTCCCACCACCGCCACCTGCGCCCCGTGCTCGACCGTGAGGGTGACCGACTCCAGCGCGTTCCTGCCGCCGTAGGTCACGGTCACATCGCGGAGTTCGAGCAACTCGTTCATCTCAGCGCCTCGACCATTCGGCCGACGTTCCACCGCATCATCTCGATGTACGTGGGCGCGTCCTCCGACAACGAGTGCGTGTGCAGATCGGTCACCACCCCGACCCCTGCCTCGCGAGCGACCTGATCCGCCAACTCGCCGGTGCTGCCCATTTCCAGGAAGACCGCGGGCGCACCCGACGCCTTGATGTCTTCGATCAACCGGGTGAGTTGCTGCGCGGACGGCACCCCTTCCACGCCCGCGGTGGAGAAGATCGTTCCGACGATCTGAAAACCATAGCGTTCGGCGAAGTAACCGAGGCTCTCATGATTGGTCACCAGAAGCCGTCTTTCGAGGGGGACCGTCTCGACCTGCGATCGGATCCACGAATCCAACTCGACCAGATCCCGGGTGTAGGCATCCGCGTTCGCGCGGTATGTCGCTTCCCCGGTGGGATCCACCGCGGACAAGCCGGCGGCGATGTTCGTCACGTATCCCCTGACGTTCATGGGGTCCAACCAGAAGTGCGGGTCCGCCTGACCCTCCGAGTATCGGACCTCAAGGCCCTCCGCCGCGACTATCACCCGCTGATTTCCGTTCCCGACGCCTTCGATCAGCCGGTCGACCTGGGGTTCGAGTCCGTAGGTATCGATGACGATCACCCGGCTCTCGGCGATCGTGACGGCGTCCCGAGGGGTCGGCTCGAATGAATGCGGATCCATCCCCTCCGGCAAGAGTGTCTCAATGGTCAGACGATCTCCGGCCACGTTCTGGACGATGTCGCCGAGGCAGCTGGTGGTCGCGAGGACTTTGATCCCGGCAGCGCCGGCCCCCACTTCGTCCGCTTCCGGGGTGCCGCATCCTCCCGCAGCCAGCGAGAGTGACCACAGCAGCGTCACGAGCGCCAGCATCACAACCGGAACCGGCGTCTCTTTCGGCCCTGTCTGCCGCCTTCGCCCCACCTTCACCCGCGCGCTCCTTCGGCCCGGCACGCGGGGCACACGCCCGTCAACTCCAAGTGATGTTCCTCGATGGCGAAGCCGGTCTCGCGCGTAGCCGCTTCGACAGTGGAGGCGAGATCACAGGTGGAGAACTCGGCCACGCGGCCGCACCGGCTGCAGACGACGTGGTGACCGTGCTCCGCCGCCGCCAGGGCGACCCCCTCGCAGCCGTCGAGCACATGCACGCGCCTCAGGTCTCCGGCCCCCTCGAGTAGCTCCACCGTCCTGTAGACGGTCGCAAGTCCCAAGTGCGGCACTTCCCGGCGAGCTTCACGCAGGATCTCACCGGGAGTCATCGCTCCCGTGGCTCTTCCCAGCGCAGCGAGCACCGCCAGCCGTTGCCGGGTCAGCCTCACGCCTTCCCCGCGAAGAGCGTCGGTGATGCGCCCTACGTCCATCGAGCCGCCCGTGCCACCCCGGCCATCCCTTCACATGAGAAGACTTCTCAACAAGGACGAGCATACCATTCCACGGCTCGAGCCGAACCACGCCGGCACCGTTCGGTCAGGGCCTCGCCGCCGGCGATCTGTTGGTCCCTGACGCCCGTTTCTTCCGAGCGCCCTACTTCTTGCGGGCGACGCGCTCCAGCAACTCCCTGTCGATGATGTGCACCTTCCGCCCCCGGGTCTCGACCGCCCCGGCGCGACTGAGCTGCTGGAAGGCTCGCGACAGCGTCTCCGGCACGGTGCCTACGGTGGCCGACAGCTGCGCCTTGGAGACGCCAAGGTCGACTTCATCGCCAGACTCCCCCACTATCGCGAGAGAGAGCAGATACGTCGCCAAACGTTCCGAGACGTCGCGCAGAGACAGGTCCTCTATGAGTGACGCGAAGGAGCGCAACCGTGCGGAGAGAGCGGCCAGAAGCCTCATGGCCACCTCCGGTTCGCGGCTCACCAGGTCGAGGAAAGCCTGTCTGGGGATGTAGAGGACCTCGCTTGGCTCCAGGGTCTCCGCGCTGGCCGGATACGACTCGCCGGACAGCACGGCCACTTCACCCACGGGGTCCCCCGGGCCCATGATCTTGAGGGTCTGCTCCCGGCCCTTGGCGGAGAGCTTGAACACTTTCACCCGTCCACTGATGACCACGTAGAGACCCTGTGCTCGATCGCCCTCCAGGAACACGGTCTGGTCGCCCTCCAGGCTGCGGAGTCGTCCCCTGGATACGAGTTCACGGAGGTGTGACTCCTCCAGGCCCTCGAACAAGCTCGTTTCCTTCAGCGCGGCCATCGATCTCTCGACACCTGAAGACGCGGTTCCCCTGCTTCTTGGCGCGGCCAAATCCTCTCCCTTCGCCGATCGGTCCGGCGGGTCCCTTCGGACGGTCATCGCGCTCTTGACTTAGGTCAAGGGAGCGCGTGGATGACTATGTTAGCTTGCAGGTGGGAACACAAACCAGCATCTCCCTCCCCCACTCAGGGCGGCGGGGAGTCGAGAAGAGGAGGACGCCCATGTTCTGTTACCAATGCGAACAGACCGCCAAGTCGGTGGCCTGCACCGTACGCGGCGTCTGTGGCAAGGACGATGAGGTCGCCGCCCTCCAGGACGCGCTCGTCTACGCCTTGAAGGGACTGGCCGTAGTCACCGACAAGGCCGCCCCCGAGGGACTCGTCCCCGAGGACACCTATCCCTTCATAGCCGAAGGCCTGTTCGTCACCCTCACGAACGTGAACTTCGATCCCGAGGCCATCGCCCGCTGGATCGACGAGACGGCCGTCCGGCGCGACACCCTCAAGAAAGCCCTTGCCGAAAGAACGCCGGCCCTCAGCTTCGCCGAGGCACCCGTGGCGTTCGTGCCGGCAGCGACTGTAGACGCGCTCGTCGACCAGGGTCGTGAACACGACGTCAACACCGAAGCCTCCGCCGACGTCAACATCCGCTCGTTGCAGCACACCATCCTCTACGGCCTCAAGGGCGTGGCCGCGTATGCGTTCCATGCCGCGGAACTCGGCTACCGGAACGATGAGGTCGACGCCTACTTCGTCGAAGCCCTGGTCGACCTGACCCGGTTCGACGAAGGCGACCTCAACGTCTGGATAGGCAAAGCCATGCGATGCGGTGAGATGAACTACAAGACCATGGAGTTGCTCGACAAGGCCAACACCGAGACCTTCGGTACCCCGGTCCCCACCGAGGTACCCCTCGGGGTGAAGGCCGGAAAAGCGATCCTCGTCTCCGGCCACGACCTGCTCGATCTCGAAGAACTCCTCAAGCAGACCGAGGGCAAAGAGATCACCATCTACACCCACGGCGAGATGCTGCCTGCTCACGGCTATCCCAAGCTCAAGGCCTATCCCCATCTCCACGGGAACTACGGGACGGCCTGGCAGAACCAGAAGAAGGAGTTCGCCGAGTTCCCCGGGGCCATCCTCATGACCACCAACTGTATCCAGAAGCCCCAGGACTCCTATTTCGAGAACATCTTCACCACCGCGGCGGTCGGATGGCCCGGGGTGACCCACCTCGAGAGCCGCGACTTCAGCGCCGTCATCGATCGAGCTCTGGAGTTGCCCGGCTTCCCTGCCGACGCGCCCGCGAAATCGGTGCACGTGGGCTTCATGCGCAACGCCGTACTGTCTCACGCGGAGAAGATCATCGAGTTGGTCAAGGCCGGCAAGATCCGGCACTTCTTCCTCGTCGGCGGCTGTGACGGCGCGAAACCGGGTCGCGACTACTACACCCGCTTCGTCGAGCAGGCCCCGGACGATACCGTCATCTTGACCCTCGCCTGCGGCAAGTTCCGCTTCTACGATCAGGATTTGGGCACCATCGAAGGCATCCCCCGTCTACTCGACATGGGTCAGTGCAACGACGCCTATTCGGCCATCCAGGTGGCGCTCGCCTTGAGTGAGGCCTTCGGCGTGGGTGTCAACGACCTTCCCCTCACGCTGGTGCTCTCTTGGTACGAGCAGAAGGCAGCCGCCATACTCCTCACCCTCTTGTATCTCGGCCTCAAGGACATGAGGCTCGGCCCCACGCTTCCGGCCTTCCTCACCCCGGACGTGACCCAGTTCATCGTCGACACCTTCGCTCTGAAGCCGATCACCACCCCGGAAGAAGACCTGGCGGCCATGCTGGCCTAGACCGCCCACCGGACCCGAAGACGTCCCCGGACGCCGGCGGCGCGAACAAGCGACGCAGACCGAGCAGACGGCCCGCCCCGACAGGGCGGGCCGTCTGTCTACATGACGATCTTGTTGAGCGGATACTCGACGATCCCCTGCGCGCCCGCGTCCTTCAGGCGAGGGATGATGACCCGTACGGTCGACTCGTCGAGGATGGTGTTGACGGCCAGCCACTCGTCGTCGCTGAGCGCCGAGACCGTGGGATTACGGAGCGCGGGGAGCGCATCCAGGACGGTCTGCAGGTCGGCCCGGCGCACGTTCAGCATGAGGCCCACCTTACCCAGAGCGGCCATCGCTCCCTCGAGGAGCATGGCCATGTCCTCGAGCTTGCGGCGCTTGTCCGGATCGTCCCAGGCGTCCACGTTCGCGATGAGTTGCGTGTTCGATTCGAGTACGGTCTCGATGATGCGCAGCTTGTTGGCGCGCAACGAGCTCCCGGTCTCGGTCACCTCGACGATGGCGTCGGCCAGTTCCGGAGGCTTCACTTCGGTCGCCCCCCAACTGAACTCCACCTTCGCCTTGACGCCTCTCTCCGCCAGGTAGCGCTTGGTGGTCGCCACCAGCTCGGTGGCTATGATCTTGCCCTCGAGATCGTGCACGGTCTTGAAAGGCGAGGCCTCGGGTACGGCCAGCACCCAGCGGACCTTCCCGAAACTCTGCTTGGCGTATACCAGGTCGCAGACCGGACGGATGGTCGCTTCGTTCTCCTGGACCCAGTCGAGACCGGTGATGCCCGCGTCGAGGAGCCCGTTCTCCACATAGCGGGCCATCTCCTGCGCGCGGATGAGGACGCATTCGATCTCGGGGTCGTCGATGACGGGGAAGTACGAGCGACTGCTGGTGGTCACGTTGAATCCGGCCCGCCGAAGCAGTTCGATGGTGGCGCTCTCGAGGCTGCCTTTGGGGATACCGAGTTTCAGGATCATGAGGATTCTCTCCGCGGTTGTCGCTGACTCACGAGTCGGGCGCCCCACAAGGGGCGCCGTGCGCATTATAACCCGGCGACAGTCCGACACCGGGTGCAGCCGGTCTCAGACCAGCCCTGCCTCCCGGTGCCTGGCCGCAATCACGTCCGCGAGTCGATCGACCTGCCGCATCTCCTCATCGGTCGGGAGCCCCCTCGCTACCACCTCTCCCAGCATCTCCGCTTTGAGCCCGGCGGTGAGGGTCCCCACTGTCTCCACCACCTTGCTCGCCCAACCGTATGAGACGAGGAGCGCCAGGAAGGGGGCTTTCGGTCGGAGGGCAGAGATGAGGTACAAGGCCGACATCATGGCCGGATGCGGGTTGGTGAGCACCGTCGGCGTCGCGGCGACGATAGTGCCGGCATCTACCAGCGCCGTCGCCAAGCTGCCCAGATCGGCGCTCGCCATGTCGAAGCGTCGCACCCTCGTCCCCCGCTCGGTGAGCGCCTCCGTCAGCCTATCCACCATGGCCAGGGTGCTGCCGTGCATGGTCACGAACGGGATCACCGCGAGATCGTGTGAAGGACCGTCGACCCAGTCTCGATACGCGTCGAGGATGAACTCGGGCCGCGCATACAGGGGCCCGTGGCTGGGCCCGATCGCCTCCAGTTCGAGTGCGCCGACCTTATCCAGGTTCTTCCGGATCGCAGGACGGAAGGGCATCATGATCTCCGCGAAATAGCGCTTCGCGGCGGGCAGGACCTCGTCCTCCGCCCCGTACAGGTCACTGGTGGCAAGATGCGAACCGAACAGGTCGCAACTGAGGAGGACCTTGTCCTCGACCACGTACGTGCTCATCGTCTCGGGCCAGTGGGCCCAGGGCGTGTGGATGAAACGTAAGGTCTTGTCCCCCAGGAACAACTCCTCCTCATCGTCGAGCGTGGTGAGAGATCCCTGTGGAACATGCAGGTGGGTCGCCAGCAGATCGACGGCCTTGGGACTGCAGCACACCCGCGCCTCTGGATAGCGGGAGAGGACGGCTGAGAGAGACCCGGTATGATCCTGCTCGGCATGCTGGAGCACCACATAGTCGATGCGCTCGACCGCGGACAGGGCATCGAGAAGCACGTCGGTCTTGGTAGGGTCGACCGTCTCGAAGAGCGCGGTCTTCTCACTCCCCCGCACCAGGTAGGAGTTGTAGCTGGTGCCATCCGGGAGGGAGATCAGGCTGTCGAAGAGCCGGCGGTCCCAGTCCACGGCGCCCACCCAGTAGATGCCCGGCTTCACTTCGCGGGGCTTCATCGCGCTTCCTCCCTCGTCACCTGGTCGCCTGCGCTCGCCTCCCGCGCGCTCCCGCACGCGGTCTTCCCCTCCTAATCCCCGGGTCGGGCCGGCCGGGAAACCTTTTTCCTCCGGCCCGAGGGTTGATACTCCGCACTTTCGGGGCCAATATTGGAGGCCGAAGATGGAGACCACACCCGAACCCCCCTCGATCCTCTCCTCCGTGCAGCCGCCGCCGCTCGGACCCCGGCGCATCTTCACCACCTGGTGGCCGCTTGCCGCCAGTTGGATGCTCATGGGCGCCGAAGGACCGGCCATCAGCGCCATCGTCTCTCGCCTGGCCGAGCCCACGATCAACCTCGCTGCCTACGGAGGCCTCGTATTCCCGCTCGCGCTTCTCGTCGAGGCGCCGATCATCATGATGCTGGCCGCCTCCACCGCCCTCAGTCAGGATTGGGCCTCTTACCTCAAGCTCAGGCGCTTCATGAACCGGATGGGAGCCGTTCTCACCGCCATCCACATCATCATAGTCGCCACCCCGCTCTACACCGTCATCGCCCGCGACGTCATCCAGGCCCCCGAGGAGATCATCGGGCCTGCTAGGATCGGTCTGGCGATCCTCGTCCCCTGGGCGTGGGCCATCGCTCACCGTCGCTTCCATCAAGGGGTGCTCATCCGCTACGGACACTCGCTGCAGGTCGGTCTCGGCACCGTCGTCCGCCTGACCGCCGACGCCCTCGTGCTCGCGATCGGATTCTCCATCGGCTCCATCGGCGGCGTCGCCATCGCCGCCGCGACCCTCACCGCCGGCGTCCTTGCCGAGGCTCTCTATGCGCGGATAACCGTGCGCCACACCCTCAGCCGCCAGTTGAGGCCGGCACCCGCGGCCGATCGGCCCCTCACCAACCGAGCCTTGCTCAGCTTCTACATCCCGCTCTCCCTCACCCAGTTGCTCGTCCTGGTGGCCTCGCCCATCGGCAGCGCGGCAATGAGCCGCATGCCTCTCGCCCTCGAATCCCTTGCAGCCTGGCCGGTGGTCGGCAGTCTGAGTTTCTTGTTCCGCGGTTTCGGCGGCGCCTTCAACGAGGTGGTGGTGACCCTCATCGGAGAGCGCCGCTCATCGCCACGGCTGCGCCGCTTCGCTCTTGGACTGGGCCTGGCGTCCACCATCGTCATGGCCGTGTTGCTGATCCCTGTGCTGTCACGAGCGGTCTTCGCCGGCCTGCTCGATCTTGCCGAACCCCTACCCGATCTCGTCCGCTGGAGTCTCATCATCCTTCTGCCGGTGCCGGCCCTGGCCGTCGCTCAGAGCTACTTCCAGGGGATCATCCTTCACAGCAGGCGCACCCGCAGCATCACTGAATCAGTGGGGATATTCCTCGCTGTGGTCGCCGCCATACTGCTGGGCGGGGTGATCTGGGGAGCCGTGACCGGCCTCTACCTGGCCGTGGGCGCGCTCGCGCTCGGCGAAGCCCTGCGTACCTACTGGCTGTGGGCGCGAAGCCGGGCGGCGCGGACTGTCATCCGGGAACGCGACGCTGAGGAGCCTAGTCTTCCTTGAGCGTCAGCGGTTCGCCGCAGCACACGAAGCCCTCGACGCTGCAGACTTCCTCCTCGTCGTCGCCTTCTTCGTGACTGCACTCTTCGAGCACCTGGATCTCGAGGCCGCAGCGTTCACAGTAGTAGATCTCGCCTTCTTGCATCTCGTCACAGCGTGGCACCGCTCCTCCTTCCGCTCTCGAAGCTTGGTGTACGGCGCTATCCCTCCGAAACGCGCGACTCCTCGGCGTGACCCAGGAGATACTCCCGTGGATCGGCCATGCAACGGAGGGACTCGAGACTCTTCCAGATCAACGCCGGACTGGGGAGATTGCCGATGTTGCGCCCCTGCCGGTTGAACAGGGCGTTCCACGAACGTTCGAGCAGAGCTCTCGGCGTGTAGGTGGCCGTGTAGAGACGCGCGAACTCCCGGTAGAAGCGGGCCAACTCCAGCCGGGTGGGAAGGACCGCGTGGACCAGATCGAACATCTCCCAATCACGCGTGGTCAACGCCCCCTGCACTTGCTCGAACAGAGCGGTGCCCGGCAGCGGCGTGAGCACGGTGAACCAGGCGTTGGGGATGGCCACTCGGCGCACGTAGTCGCGGAGCCTGCGAAAGTCCCCCTCGTCGTAGTCGGGATCGACGATGAGGGTGCCGAACACGTTTATCCCGACCTTCTTGAGCACCGCCAGCGCGCTCTCGTTGGTCTCGACGGTGTTGTGCTTGTGGACGCTCGCCATCCCCTCGGCGTCGATCTTCTCCAGTCCCAGGAACACCGTCGCGAAACCGGCTTCCTTGAGTCTGGCCATGGTCTCCGGATGGCGGGCGATCGAATCGGTGCGCGCTTGGATGATGAAACGCTTCTTCAGTCGCCGCTCGAGAAGCAGGTCGGCGATCGCCTCCGCGCGAGGGATGCTGGCCAGGAAGTTGTCATCGGTGATGAAGACGTTGCGGCCCTCGATCGCCTCCATCTCCTGCAGCACCCGCTCGGGACTCTTGAAGCGGACCTTCCCCTGATAGAAGCGCCATACACTGCAGAAGGTGCAGCGATACGGACAGCCTCGGGCCGTCTCCAGGCTCGACAGAGGACCACGCACGCCCAGGTGGTACGACTTCCGCCAGGGATGAGTGAGGCTCCGAGTGGGAAGCGGCAGCCGATCGAGTTCGGTGACCAAGGGTCGAGCACCCGTGCCCACCTGGCCGTCTGGCGTGTTCAACACCAGACCCGGCACCCCGAGAAGATCGCCCCCGCCCTCGAGGGTGGCCATCGCCTCAGGCGCGGACAGTTCGCCCTCCCCGACCATGACAGCGTCGACGAAGGGCACGGCGAAGTCCTGTGCGTTGAGAGAGGCGTGATGCCCACCCACGAAGACGAAACACGACGGCGTCACCGCCTTGATCGCCTCCGCTACCCGCAAGGTCTCGGGCACATCGACGGTGAACGAGCAACTGATGCCGCAGGCCTCTGGACCGAAGCGGTCGGCGACCCTCTCCAAGTCCACTCCTGGAAGCGCATCCACCAAGCGGACCGCGTGGTCGTCCTCCAGCGCTCCCGCGACCATCTCGAGCCCCAACGGCTCGACCACGGCCATCGTCCTGAACCCCGCTCTGAAACCCGCCCGGCGTCTCTGCCGGGGCTGCACCAGCAGTACTCTCATCCTGGCCTCTCAGTATGACGCTCAGCTTGGCGCCGACGGTAGCGGACCCGCCGACCTGCTTCACACCATACCACCCGGCCGAAGATCAGCAAATCATCTCGGGGTGCTCCAAGAAGTGCTTCCAGCGCTCGATGTGCGCGTGTTCGTCGGCTTGGTCCTTCTCGAGGAAGACTCGGGTCTCGTCATCCCATTCGATGGAAGCGAGTAGTTCCGCATAGTGGTCGACCGCCTTGCTCTCGACCCAGACGCCGGTCTTCAGGATCCTTCTCGTACCCAGGAGCCGAGACCCGAGGCCGAACACGTATCCCACCATCCAGTACGTCCATCTCGACTTGCTCGGCTTGAAGCCGTATTCGTACAGCTTCGTCTGGAAGTCCTGCATGTGCGTGATCTCGTTGCACATCGCGGCCGTCAACTGCGTGTTGAGAGCGCAGCGCCGGGAGGTGATCTGGCACTTGTAGATGTTGGTCGCCATGATCTCCAGGGTATGAAGGGCGCGAAGTCCTTTCTTGAGGGCGGCCAGCCGAGCGGCAGGATACCCTTCTCCCCGGGAGATCACGTGCTCGATCCGCATCTCGGGGCGGATCACGGAAGTATCGAACTCGGTCATCGGACGTCCTCCGCCATCGTGGGGCACTCCCTGGGCCCGTCAGGAGCCTGCGGAGTGCATACCCGGCAGGAGGCGCTTCTATGCGGTGACCCGCTGTACCTCTTCGATCGTGGTGAGGCTCGCGAGGACCTTTCGACGCCCATCCGCCCGCAGCGTCTTCACGCCCATGGCCGTGGCTTGGTCGCGGATCACGTCAGCCGTGGAATGGTTCAGAACCAGTTCCCGGATCTCACGGGTCACCGGCAGCACTTCAAAAAGACCGAGACGCCCGCTGTACCCGGTTCCGAAACATCTGTTGCATCCAACGGCTCTTGCAATAACTGCTTCATGAGCCCCGAGGAAGTCGCGCTCCTCCTCGGTCATGTTCTCGGGCGTAAGGGTGATGACCTCTTTGCAGCGCGGACAGAGCTTACGGGCCAGTCTCTGGGCGACGACGCACTCGAGGGCGGACGCGATGAGGTACGCGGGAAGCCCCATCTCTTGGAGCCTGGTGATGGCGGAAGCGGCGTCGTTGGTGTGCAGGGTCGAGAGTACCAGGTGACCGGTCAGCGACGCCTCTGTGGCTATGAGAGCGGTCTCTTGGTCGCGGATCTCGCCGATCATGATGATGTCCGGGTCGCTCCGCACCAGCGAGCGCAGCATCGAGGCGAAAGAGAGCCCGATGTTCGAACGGATCTGTGTCTGGAGGATGCCGGGCATCCGCCGCTCCACCGGGTCTTCCACCGTGTAGATCTTGACGCCGGGGTGGTTCAGTTCTTCCAGGCCCGCATACAGCGTGGTCGACTTGCCCGAGCCGGTCGGCCCGGTGATGAGGATCTCGCCCCACGGACGCTTGAGCGCTTTGCGGAAGTTGAGCAACTCCTCTTCTTCCATACCGAGTTCTTCGAGCGTGATGTTGAACATCCGGTCGTCGAGCAGTCTGATGGTGATGTTCTCGCCGAAGACGGTGGGTACGGCGGCGATGCGAAGATCGACGCCACGATCGTCGGCGCGGAAGGTCGCCCGGCCGTCCTGCGGAAGACGTTTCTCGGCAATATCCATGTCGCCCAGGATCTTGAGGCGGGATATGACCCCGTCCTTGATCTCCCTGCGCACGTCGGTGAGATGATGGAGCACACCGTCGATCCGGAGTCGCACCACCATCCGGTCCGCCTGAGGCTCGAAGTGGATGTCGGAAGCCTTCTGACGCATACCGGTGGCCAGGATCTCTTCCACCAGGGACACGACCGAGCCATATTCGGCCAGCTCACGATCGCTGGGCCCCTCCTCCTCCTCGACTTCCACGGAGGCGCTTTCGATGTTCCCCCGTTTCGCGAACACCGCCTCTACAGCTTCGGTGAGAGCCCCAAGGGTCGCCGCCACCGGCATCACCTCGAGACCGGTGATCAGACGCACATCATCGATCGTAAGAACGTCTGCGGGATTGACCATCGCCAGCACTAGTGCCCCGGAGGACTTGAACTCGATGGGCAGGACGTTGCGGGCCCGGCAGAATTTCTCGGTGAGCAGGTTGACCACGTTGGGATTGGGCATGAGTTCCGACAGAGCTGAAAGACCGTAGCTGCCCTGCCAGGCGAGCGCGTCGGCGATCTGGTCGGAGGTGGCGTAGCCGAGATGGGCGAGAGCCTCGCCCAATCGGGCTCCGGTCTCGCGTTGGTAGTCCAGACTCGAGTTGAGCTGGATCTCGGAGATCACTCCCTGTTCGACGAGGATGTCGCCCAGCCTCAGGCTGGCTCTGACTTCCGTGGTCTCGGACATCGTCCCTCTCAGTGCTCGCATCGCCGTGCTCGTTACAATAATCGGCCAAATGCGAGATTCCTCAAGTGGACGAAGGTAGTACCTCGGTCACGAGCGGTCGGCGGAAGCGTCGGTCCTTCGGAAGCGTCGACGCGAAGCTATCCTGCGTAGGCGTTCCCGCTCGAGCACCTCAGCCTCTTCTTCGAGTTCCTCGAGTTCCTTCGCCAGGGCGTGTTCCACCTCGAGGTCTTCTTCGATGTCGGCCCAGTCGTCCGCGGGAGGCACCTCGCTCCATCCCCGGTTGCCCTTCGGCTTCCCCGGCCACCGGCGGCCGTCGTCCTCGTACATGCGTCCTACACCTCCATAAGACACACCCAGACATCCTTGGACTTGGGAATATCATACCCAGAAGCGCCGGCTCGAGCACCTTCACCTTGATTCGACCGACGCCCACCCCCAAGAGAGTTGCCTCCGACACCCTCCGGCGAGTATCCTCTGAAGCCGCAGAGTCACCTATGTTCGCCTGCTCACCGCCAAGGAGGGTCACACCGGCATGGAATGTCCGCATTGCCAGAGCGAGATCACCAGCAAGCTCCACGTCTTCGCGCTCGGCCAAGACCAGGACGGCTTCTGGCAGGTCAGCAACACTCGGTGCCCGATGTGTGACCGCATCATAGCGACGGTCGGCACCAAAGAAGGTCAGTCCTACCCCGCTCGGCCCATGAACACGACGCGCGCGCGGCTGGCCGACGACATCCCGACGGTCTACGCAGACGACTACCATACTGCCTGCACCGTCATCTCCTTCAGCCAGGAGTCCGCCGCGGCCATCGGCCGCCGGCTGCTGCACCGCTTCCTCGCCGACACCGTCCATGCCGGGCACGGCGGCTTGGCCGAGCAGATCCGGCGAGTGTCGATCGCCCCCGAACTCCCGCCCTACATCAAGCAGTCGCTCGAGACCCTCGCGCGCATCGCGAAGCTCGACCCCGAGTCGAGCAAGAGCCGTCAACCTGAGGTCTTGGTCGAGCCCGAGCCGGGCGAGGCCGAGTGGCTCCTCGACGTCCTCCAGAACCTGTTCGACTTCTACTACGTCCGGCCCGCGCGGATGCAGCGCAAGCAGGACGCTCTCGAAGAGAAGATCGCCCCTCCGCCCCCGCCCGAGCCGGAAGAGGCCGCGCAGGCCGACGCCGACGATGCCGCGTCATCAGACGCGGGCGCGGACGACTCATCCCCCGCCGCGGACGCAGCTGCCGCCGGGACCGCGGCCGAGACTCCGGCAGCGCTCGAGCCCACGTCGGGGACGGTCAGCATCTAGTCGTCGGTTGTTTGCGGGGCCTCGGCCTCGCTGTGATCACGGCCAGGGAGATGTGAGATGGAAGGTTCGGTCGGTCCGCTCCGGGATTCGGCACTGCCGCGCGGCGTCCCCAGTGCCACGCAGGCCCTCGTCGCACGGGCGCGCAACGCCACGATCGTCGATACCGAGGGTCGCACGTACATCGATTTCGCGGGCGGCATCGGCGTGATGAACGTCGGACACTCCCACCCCCGCGTGCTCGGAGCGATCCACGAGCAACTGGACCACTACGCCCACACGTTCTACGGCCTTTTCGGCTACGAACCGTACATCGCTCTCGCCGACAGGCTCAACCGGCACGTCCCCGGCGACACCCCCAAGCGCACCTACTTCGTGAGCACGGGCGCCGAAGCGGTGGAGAACGCCGTCAAGGTAGCCCGGGCGGCCACCGGCCGCAGCGGGATCGTGTGCTTCACCAACGCGTTCCACGGCCGCACGAACCTGACCATGGGACTCACCTCCAAGGTGATCCCGTACAAGAAGGATTTCGGGCCCTTCACGCCTGAGATCTACCGGATCCCTTACGCCTATTGCTACCGCTGTCCCCTCAATCTGAAGTATCCGGCATGCGGTGTCGAGTGCGCGGAACTGCTCCGCAAGGCGTTCGACAACCAGTTCCAGGCCGACAAGATAGCCTGCCTCGTCGCCGAGCCGGTCCAGGGCGAGGGGGGCTTCATCGCTCCGCCGCCCGAATATCACGCCAAGCTCAAGGCCATCTGCGAGGAGCACGGCATCCTCTTCGTAGCTGACGAGGTGCAGACCGGCTTCGGTCGTACGGGCAGGCTCTTCGCCATGGAGCACTTCGGCGTCGAGGCAGACATCACCACCACGGCCAAGGCTCTCGGAGCGGGGATACCCATCGCCGGCATCACCGGGAAGGCCGACGTCATGGACGCGGCCGTTCCCGGAGGCATCGGAGGGACCTTCGGCGGCAACCCGCTGGGTTGCGCCGCCGGCCTGGCCGTCTTCGACATCATGGACGAGGAGAAGCTCCCCGAGCGGGCGATGGAGATCGGACGGCGGGTGAGCGCCCGGTTCAAGGCCATGCAGGAGCGTCTGCCGGTCATCGGCGACGTCCGCGGCCTGGGAGCGATGATGGCCATCGAGCTGGTCGAGGACCGCGAGACCAAGACGCCGGCCTCCACCCTGACCAAGGCGTATCGGGTCAAGCTCTACGAGGCGGGGCTCGTCAACATCATCGCCGGCACCTACGACAACGTGGTGCGTACGCTCATGCCGCTCACCATCGAGTGGGACACGCTGGAGCGCGGGCTCGACATCATGGACGAGACGCTGACGCAGATGGCGCCCGTCTAAGGCCACTGTGGCCGCGACGCGTCAGTCGAACCGATCTGCGTGCGAATGACCGTTCGACCCCCGCGGCCGGCTCCCGCGTCGTGTAAGCTTGATGATCATGGACCCACGCGAACTGGAACGCACATCTTCGGCGGTGACGCTCTCCGACATGGAGGTGTTCATCTTCCCGGAACTCATGTACAGCCTGGTGCTGGCCAACATCATGTCGCCCCGCATCTGGCTCTGGCGTGACGATCCCTGGTTCGAGGGCTCGGAGAAGATGAAGCCGTATCGCCGGATCACCCGGCTGAAGCAGTTCATCATGGACCACTACGCGTTCAACCTCGATCTCGACACCTGGGGTCTGACCGCCAAACAGACCGAGATCGACCGGTTCGCCGACTACGTGAGCCCCGACGCCTTGGCCCAATCGAACGCTCTCTTCGGCTACGAGGGCGACAAGTACTACTTCGATATCGACATCCGCACCCACTTCGGGCTCGACAAATACGAGGGCGACATCATCCCCTACTGGAAGACCGAGACCGTGGAGGCCATGGACGCCTTCCGGCACAAGCCCGAGTACGATTTCGGTGCTGGAGAATGCGTTTCCCTGGCCGCGCTGTATGCGGCCGCGCTGTTCATAGTCGGAGGCATCCCCCTGAGCGACATCTTCCTCATGGCCACTCCGCTCCACTCGCAGAACTTCGTGGACAACGGGAAAGGCATCCTTACCAACAACCGCCGTTTGGTGACCAAGAACATGTGGTTCAACGGGACGGCTCTCTCCGCCCAGGCGCGCCGAGCCCTCGAGAACGAGCGGGTGACGGTGGTGGCCCACGAGACCGGATGCATCCATACGCTCTATCCGGAGGCGACCATCGACCCCGACGCCTACCAGCGCTTCTCGAACAAGCTGAGGCGTTTTCTCCGTACTCCCCTGACTCCTGAGCTGCTGGGCAACTTCGTGCGCCACAACGCCCAGGTGCAGAAGTGTTTCCAGGTCCGGTGGCACAACTTCGGGACGGACCGCTATATCGCCGTGGAGAAGCTTCTCGCCTACGAGTACGACTGCCCGTACCGCTTCAACGACGAGACCCGGGAGCGCCTGATGATGGAGGTGGCCGGCGAGGATTTCGAGTCGAACCCCCTCCCCGACCGCATCATCCTCGACGACCTGGAGGCGCTGGTCCGCGAGCGCCCGGTGGATCTACGCACCCCCGAAGGCTTCACCGAGTTCGTGGGCGACGTGTCCGCCTCGTGCGTGAGGGGCCAGGCGGCGATAGAGGAACTGCGCCGTTTCTGCTGGACCGAGCCCCGGCTCCCCGATCCCCAGACCAAGACCTTCCGCCGCGACCAGCCTCCGCTGGAGCTGCATACCGGCATGGCCCGCGACGAGGTCTTCGCCCGCCTGGAGGCGATCCGCGCCGAGAACGAGCTGGTCGAGCTGGCTTTCCACGCCTACCGCGACCTGAACCGGGTCGAACCGGAACCCTTCCTGCGAGCGGCGCTCGAACGCTGCCCGGTGTCGATCGCCGCCTGCAGCGAGATGGACGATGGCGCCGCCGCGGCGGCCGTCGCCGATCTCCCCGATGAGTCGATCTACGACGGCGCCGGTCGCCTGGCCCAACCGGACGAGGTCTGGAACTACGGCCGCGGTGACGGCGTGGAGAAAGCCCTGGTCTTGGCCAACATCCTACGGGCCCGGCATCCCGATGGCGAACTCGTGGTCGAACTCACGCCTGCCACCGCGACCCTACGGTCCGGCAACGACAGCTGGAGCTTCGCCACCACCAAGGGCCTCGGACCGCAGACCTGGGACTGCCGGACGGGGACACGCGTCTAGCGGACCCCTGCGCGTGACAGTGAGCGGGGCGACGCTGCATCGCTGAGCGGCATTTCGTCGACGTAGTCCGCCACCCCCGGTTGGTAGGCGCCCCCGTCAACGTACTCGTATCCCTTCTCGTCGATGACCGGCGGGCACGCGTCCCGGTACTACTTGTCGTCGGCGGCGTTGGGCCTCGCGCTCATCCCCCGTCGCAATCATGCATTCCGCAGTCAGCCATCTTGACGTCACCTAGGGCAGAGGCTGCACCTCCTGCTGTACGGGAACCATCGGCGCAACCGGGTTCGCGACGATCTTGAGTTCGTAGGGCCACTTCTCGCCCTTCAGCCACTGAGATCCGACCTGCGGCGTGCAGTACACATTCTCCACGGGGTGATTGGTGCCCATGGCAACCGGCAGCGTGAAGTCGATGGGGCCGGCAATAGTGTCCATCTTGGTGGTTGCCACCGCGCCGATGATCGCTTCCGGGTCTTCGATATCGGGAGTCCGTTTCAGAGAATCGACCACCACCTCCATGATGTTGTAGTGGAGCAGCGGTTGTGTCCACTGGGAACCAGTCTTCTCTTCGAAGTCCGCAGCCAGTTCAGCGGTCGTCTCGCCGGTGAGCGACGACTTGAACGGATGATAGGGCGACCACCAGCACTCAGTGGTCATGCCTATGCCGGCGTCGCCGAGGGCCTCAAGCGACTGTGGGAACAGGAGCGCCTTCGCCATCGTGCACACCTTGATCTCAAGACCCTGCTGGAGGGCCTGCTTCCAGAAGTTCGTGAAGTCCGGCGGGGGTACCACTCCGGTCACGATCTGCACGCCCTCCCTCTGGAACTCGGAGATTATGGACGTGTAGTCCTCCGTCCCATTCTGGAAGGCCCCCCCGTCCACCACCTTGTATTCCTGGATCTCCTCAAACTTGGCCAGCCACTCCGGCCTCCAGGCGTTTCCGTCGGCATCGTTGGGCCACAGCGCGCCCACTACCTTGTTGGTGGGAACCTTGTTCCACATGTCCAGGAAGTTGGCGTGGATGTGTTCTAGACCCCAGAACATGTGGTAGGTCCATTTGAACCCCACCTCGGGATCACCACCTCGACCGAAGAAGTACGCTTGCCACGGTGCGTCGTTTGACACGCACGGCGTACCCATCGATTCGCAAATGTCGGCAACCGGGTTGACCACGTCCGGGGTGCTGTTGCAGATGACGATGTCGACCTTGTCGTTGTTGATCAGGTCGCCCCCGACCTGCGCAGCGCGGTTCGAGTCAGACTGGTTGTCCTGGACGACAAGCTTGAACTGATGATTCAAGCCGTCACCGCAGACCACGCCGCCGGCAAGCGCTTCCTCCCAGCGTGTCTGCACATAGGCGTCCGGGAAGCCGAAAGACGCGTACACGCCGGTCTTCGGGACCGACCAACCGATCTTAATCTCCCTGCCCTCTTCCACTCCGGCGCTCACTGTGGTGGTGGACCCCGCTGCCGTGGTGGAGGTCGTGGCTTCGACCGCCGTCGTGCTCGTGGTGGTTTCTGTCTCCTCCCCACATCCTGCCAGCAGACCGCCCATGCCGGCTCCCACACCGATTGCGGCGCCAGCTACCCCAGCGATCCTGAGGAAATCCCGTCGACTGATCTCATTTCTTGCGAGCGGGTCTGGCTCCACTCTATCCGTACTGCGCCGCTCTCTCTTCTCGATCTCCATCTCTTCCCCCTTGATCCGCTCTTTGCTCAGCCCAGCGTTTGTCGCGATTCGGCCCTTCAACGTCGCCGATCCCTCGGAGGACTCCGGGTTTACGGACGACCGAGTGCTGCTTGTCGATGCAAGTCGGCTCGCAGACAACCGTCTCCCATAGGGTCGCTACACGTTCAGAGGCTGCACTTTGCTTTGCACGGGAACTACCGGACTTGCGGCGTTGCTGACGATGGTCACGTCGTAGGGCCACTTCGTGCCTTTGATCCACTGACCACCGACCATCGGAGTCTTCACGACATTGGGTACGGGATGGGCTGTTCCGTCCTTCACGGGAGCCGTGAAATCGATGGGCCCCGCAAGGGTCTGCATGTTGGTCGACTTGATGGCGTCGACGATAGCGGTCTTGTCATCGACGTTGGCGGTCCGCTTGAGCGCATCCACCGCCACTTCGAACACGATGTAGTGCATCAGAGGCTGCGTCCATTGCCGGCCAGTGCGCTCCTCGCAGTCTTCCGCAAACTCGGCGCAGGTCTCCCCGGTCAGGCTCGACTTGAACGGATATGCGGGCGTCCACCAGATCTCGCAGCTCAGTCCGATCCCGATATCTCCGATCGCCTCGAGCGTCTCGGGGAATAGAAGAGCCTTGCCGATAGTGGCGATCTTCACGTTCTCCCTGAGACCTTGCTGTGCAGCCTGTTTCCAGAAGTTCGTCCAGTCTGGAGGAATGACCGCACCAACCAGGATCTCGGTCCCAGCCTGTTTGAACTGCGAGATCATGGAGGTGAAGTCTTCTGTCATGTCCTGATACGGACCGGCGTCGATCAGTTCATAGCCTTGCTCGGGCAGGATCGGCGTCCAGACCGGCCTGATGGCATTGCCGTCTGCATCGTTGGGCCACATGCCGCCGACGACCTTGTTCGTCTCCACCTGGCTCCACATGTCGAGGAAGTTCGCGACCTGGTCTTCGACTCCCCAGAACATGTGCCAGGTCCACGTGAAGCCCACAGCCGGGTCACCGTTGCGCCCGAAGAAGTACGGCTGCCACGGAGCATCGGTCGAGATGCATGGGGTGGCGAGAGCTTCACACTGGTCGGCAACCGGGTTGACGGTATCAGCAGTGGAAGCCGTCATCATGATGTCGATCCCGTCGTTGCTCACCAGGTCTCCGGCTACCTGGGCCGCTCGGTTGGAGTCCGACTGACTATCTCGTTCGATGATGGTGATGGGATGCTTCTTGCCGTCGCCGCAGACGAGTCCGTCGCTTACGTATTCCTTCCAGCGCTCCCGGCAGTAGGCGGTCGGAATGCCGAAGGAAGCCAAGGCCCCGGTAATGGGTTCGACGAAGCCGATCTTGATCTCGCGACCCATCTCCACTTCTGCGCTGGCCGTGGTCGTTGTCGCTTCCGCAGAGGTGGTGGTGGCCGGTTCCGCCATGTTCTGGGTCTGCTCCACTTCCCCGCAGGCAGCCAGCATTCCGCCGAGTCCTGTTGACAGTCCGATCGCTCCACCGGAAATGCAGGCCAGTTTGACGAATTCTCTTCTGCTTACCAGATTGTCCTTTCTGGCTTCTGGCCTTCTCCCACCTGATCCGCTTTCCCCCCCGGTAGTCTCCACAGTCTGCTCCCTTCCTCAGTGCTTACGTGGACGACCGTGCATCAATCGTAATACTCAGGCGCAGCCCTCAGAGTGGAGAACTGCTCCTGGTCGTGTCCGAAGAAGATCTGGCCTTCTT
>ENA-ORXD01000093-ORXD01000093.1-sediment-metagenome-genome-assembly--contig:-NODE-93-length-150228-cov-75.570299_pt1 | contig 150228 bp, 144 predicted proteins | sample MGYA00237862_ERZ511471 | MGnify/ENA metagenome assembly ERZ511471
GAGAGCTGGATCAACGAGGGATGCTCCATGTATTCGGAGGCCCTCTGCGGCTATGGGTACAGCTACTCCCACATCGCGGCCTTCTTCTATACCCCGGACAACTCACTGACCAAGTGGGGAGACCAGGGAGACATAAACATCCTGGCCGATTACGGCGCTGCACTGATATTCATGATCTATCTGAACGACCACTACGGCGGTTCGGACATAATATCGGCGATCATGCAGAACCAGCTGAACGGGCAGGAGAGCGTCACCGACTCCCTGTGGTCGTTGGGATACAACCGCATGAGCTTTGACAGGGTGTTCCACGACTGGAGGCTGGCCAACCTGCTGTGGTCCGACGAGGTCGGAGGCGGGCTGTACAACTACAACAGCATACAGCTCTCGCAGATCGAACAGGAAGTGAACGTCCTGTGGTGGGACGGAGATTACACATATGGCTCGTACTTCGGCCCGACCTGGACAATAGAGGATGATAACACCGGCGTCTACCTGCTTAGCGAGTATGGCACGGACTACATCTACCTGGATTTCGGAATGATAGTCGATAGCTGGGAGCCTATTGGAACGGAAGAGGCGTCAATTCGTCCATCATACAATCCGACCCTCGACCCCGAACCGTTGAAGTTCACCTTAGACGGTGACGATGAGGCGACCGTTCCAGGATGGGAGATCATTGAGCTGATGGAAGGCGGATACGCCTGGTATTCCAACACCGGCGACGAGGTGGACTACCTGCTGGCCATGGAGGTCGACCTGACCGCCCCGGCTGGCGAGGAAGGCGACTACCTGCACTGGCTGAACATATCCACCATGTGGGACATGGAGGACTACTGGGACTTCGGGTTCGTACAGGTATCCACCGATGACGGGGCTACCTGGACCTCCCTGAACGACACGGGCGACCTGTTCACCGAGGAGTACGACCCGAGCGCCATGGAGAGCATCGTGGCCAACCTGCCTGGGCTGACCTCCTGGAACTATACCTGGAACGACATCAGCTTCGACCTCTCCGCCTATGATGGACAGGAGATCCTGGTCGGGTTCCGCTACATGACGGACTGGGCGACGCACTACGATGGATGGCTGATCAGCGAGTTCTCCGTGGACGGCGTGGCCGTGGACCTGGAAGAGCTCTACCCGATCAACCCCGAGGTGGACTTCATCCTGACCATCTATGTCCCGGAGAACGGAGTACATGGTGCCTTGATCATGGACATACCCACCATGGACATCGATGAGACCGCTACGAAGATACTGTCAACCCTCTTGTACTACTACGATGAGATGTACATCATCATAACACCGAACGAGGGACCGGCAGACTACGCGATCGACGTCGATTACCGCGGCGAGGACCTGAGCCCGCGCTAAACCCCAAACAAACCCTTTTTCCCTTTTCCTTTTTATAATTCCTGAACAATCACCGATGCTGAAGGGCCCATGGTCTAGCGGTCATGACGACTCCCTTACACGGAGTAGGTCGCCGGTTCGAATCCGGCTGGGCCCATCCCGCGACCTCCTTCACTCGTCATCTCTCTAAGGAATTTGTCGAATATGTCGCGTCGAGGTTCTCGTCAAAGCGCTTTCCTGGGTCGAGTTTTGAAATTTATCGGAATAGATTATTCGTAAATATACGAATGATTATTATGTTTAGGTATCATGGCCGATGAAACTGAGAAGGGGCCGTGCCTGTGGCATGCACCGGACAACAGATGCGCCAACTGCAAGGCTCGGCGTTACCGGCTTGATGCCCTGGGCATGAAGGACATCTACGGCGAATGCCGGGGCCAGGAAGATTACCGCACCTGCGAGTTCTACAAGCTTAAGCCGGTCCCTAAGTGCTGATCGACCGTTAGGAGCTGGGGGAAAGTGGTGGACATAGATCTGGCCGGAATGCTCAAGGGACTGCGCTCCCTTGATGTCGAGGAGTGCCGGGCGGCCTTGGAGGACAGCCGCGAACTCCTGATGGCCGGGTGGGCCGATCGTCGGCTTCTTCAAGCTTTGATCCCCCTAACCGAAGCGGAGGACGACCAGGTAAGGAGGGACGCCTCCTGGTGCATTGGGAAGCTCGCATTGATGAAGATAGGTGATCCCCGTTCGGTGGAAAGCCTGATAATGCTGACCACCGACCGCGACGAGGAGGTGAGGGCCAACGCGGCCTGGGCCCTGGGGGAGCTGGCCGGGCAGAACATTGGCGATACCATGTCCATAGAGGCCCTAAATATACTGCTGACCGATCCGGACAAGGAGGCCAGGGGAATGGCCGCCTGGGCCCTGGGCAGGATGGCTGACAAGATGAGGGTGACCTCGCCATCCTCCGTCCCTCTTCTGGAAGCAATGCTCCAGGACAAGAGCGAGTACCTGCGCAAGGGCGCGGAGTGGTCTCTGGAGCGCATACGCCGCCTGCGCCCTCTGTGATGGGAACGGTTATATCCCCGCGGCCCTAATCGGCTGAACATGCCTGGAGAACGCATGCTCAAGGTCGGACTGGTGCAGATGGCCATGTCGTCCGAGGTCTCGGACAATCTGGAGAAGGCCGTCCGCATGTCCGAGGAGGCCGCCTCGCAGGGAGCGGACATCATCTGCCTTCCCGAGCTCTTCACCACCCCCTACTTTCCGAGGGAGGAGGATCCCGAGGGGAAGAGGGAGCGCGGAGGCCTGCTGAGCACTATCCCGGGAATGGTGACCGAGATGTTATCCGACCTGGCCAAGCGGACCAGGGCGGTCGTGATCGGCGGCTCAATCTACGAGGCGACCGAGGACGGACTGTTCAACACCGCTACGGTGTTCGACAGTGACGGAAAGATGCTGGGTAGGTACCGCAAGACCCACATCCCGCACGACGAGTGCTTCTACGAACAGCATTATTTCACCCCCGGCGACACGGGGTTCCAGGTCTTCCCGGCGTCTCGGGCCAAAGTATCGGCGTTGATATGTTACGACCAGTGGTTCCCGGAGGCGGCGCGCTGCTCGGCGCTGCTCGGCGCGGAGATAATCTTCTACCCCACGGCCATCGGGACGGTCCGCGGAATCGGTCAGGCGGAGGGGGACTGGCAGGAAGCCTGGGAGAACGTCATGCGCGGGCACGCCATAGCCAACGCCGTCCCGGTCTGTGCCGTGAACAGAGTGGGGAGCGAAGGGGACAGCGAGTTCTTCGGCGGCTCCTTCGTCTGCGACGCCTTCGGCCGGACCTTAGCCCGGGCAGGAAAAGGAGAGGAGGTCCTCCTGGCTGAGGTGGACATGGACCACGGCATCAGGGTGAGGGAGGGCTGGAGGTTCTTCCACAATCGACGCCCGGAGTGCTATGGAGCCCTGGTCAAAAAAAGAGGTGATTGAGCGTGGCCTTACAGGACGGCACTCCGCTATCCAAGGGCTATCACATGCCCGCGGAGTGGACGAAGCATGATGCCACCTGGCTGTCCTGGCCCAAGAACCCCTTGACCTTCCCGGAGGAGGTGATAGAGGAGGTGGAGGGCGTCTTCGCCCAAATGGCCGCCGCTCTCAGCGGAGGCGAGTCGGTCAAGATGCTCGTGGACGACCAGGCAATGGAGGAGCGCGCTTACGCCCGGGTGGCCAAGGCCGGAGCGGACATGTCCCGCGTCCATTTCCTGCGTATCAAGAGCGCCGATGTCTGGATCCGGGATTACGGCCCTTCCTTCCTTTTGCACAAGGACACGGGAGGAAAGGCCGCAGTGAAGTGGGACTTCAACGCCTGGGGGGCCAAGTACGACGACCTTCTGTACGACGACGAGACCGGCCAGCAAGTGGTGGAGCGTTCCGGCGTCCCCTACTTCAAGCCGGGGATCGTGATGGAAGGGGGCTCCTTAGACGTGAACGGAGAAGGTCTGGTGCTAACCACCGAGCAGTGCCTCCTGAACAAGAACCGGAACCCGCTCCTGGACCGCAAGCAGATAGAAGAATATCTGAAGCAGTACATCGCCACGCCAGGCGTCATCTGGCTGGCATCTGGGATAGAGGGGGACGATACCGACGGGCACATCGACGACTTCGCCCGCTTCGCTTCCCGCTCCTCCGTGCTCTGCGCCTTCTCGGAAAGGGGAGAGAACGCCCTGGTGCTGCAGAGGAACTGGTCATTGCTGCAGGGGTTCCAGGACCGCTATGGACTGGAGCTCCAGCGCCTTCCCATGCCCCAACCGCTCTACCTCCAGGAGGAAGGGCGCAACCTACCGGCCAGCTACGCCAACTTCTACATAGGCAACAAGGTCGTTCTGCTTCCGGTCTTCGAGGATCCCATGGACAAGCTGGCCATGGACATAATGGCCGCACACTTCCCCGGAAGGGAGATCGTGCCCATCGTAGCCAAGGAGCTCGTGTATGGATATGGAGGCATTCACTGCGTCACCCAGCAGGAGCCGAGCGAGCGCGGTTGAGGGGTGAACTCCTGCAGCAGCGATCCGCCCGACCACTCGCCCTGCCTGCTCATCAAGAACACCTGGTCGGATATCCTCTGCAGCCCCCCGGGCTCCGTTCCCCCCACGAGCACGGTGTAGATACGGCTTCCCTGCCGTTCCTTCAGACAGTTCCAGTCGTGCAGGCAGCCCCTGTCCCGAACACGGGCCAGCCCGTCCGTGATGAAGAGTATGTCCGCACCCTGCCATTCCGGTTCGCCCAGGCTTTTGATGCCTTGCCGCAGGGCCGCGTCAAAATCCGTCCCTCCTCCAAAGGAATGGCACAGGAAATCCAGGAACTGTGCCTGCCCTGCGCCTCCGCACAGGTCAAAGGCGTGCACGTCCACCGAGAACATAAGAGCGCGTAGCGGGCGGCGTTCCTCCGATAGACGCCTGGCCAGCGCCAGCAGCAATGCCTTCGCCGCCAGTTCCGGCTCTCCGCTCATGGAACCGGAGGAGTCCAGCAAGGCGACGACCGGACCGGCCCTCTTCCTTTCCCCGTCCTGAAGCTCCCTCCCCCGGAGCTGATAGGTCAGCAACCGCCGCTCGCACATCCTGGCATAGAAAAGCAGCTTCAGCCGCTCGTCGGCCAGGTTGACCATCTCCTGGGGCAGCATTCGCTGCACGTCGCCGGAGAAGATCAGGGAGTGAGTTTCCGTGAGCGAATAGGAATCGGACGATACCCTTCTGTTCCTCTCCCCCTCCATTCTTCCCAGCATGTCCTTCAGCCGGTCGACGTCCCTATGCTTTCGAAGGAGAGCCGCATATCTCTCCAGGTTCCCCAGCTTGCTCCTGTGCAGTCCGACCCGGTGCAGGTCCCAGCCCTGCCCGGGAAGCAGCTCCTCGAGGCGGAGGAGCACCTCGGCATCCTTCTGCAGCTGGTCCATCAGCGGGGCGATGCTGCGGTCCAGGGACCTCACCAACATCCTTAGGACCAGCGCCAGGGCCTGTCTCTGCCGCTCATCGAGTTCGATCTCCCGTCCGCCGCCCGTTCCCGGGTACAGCAGAGCCTCCAGAAGGTCCTCGGTCCGTCGGCGTTCCGTTTCCGAAAGCTCGCTCCAGTCCAGACCGGCCAGGCCATTCTCCATGGCCTTCAGGACCTGATGGAGCGTCAACATAAATATCTCCGGTACCAGTTCCGGCCGGTCCTCGGCGAGGTCCCTGGCATCCTTCCAGCCCCTGCTCTGGAAAAGGGAATGGACCACCATGGTCGTCAGGTCCTCCGGTCCGACTAACGCCCCGTCGCCTATAAGGTCGGCGGCCATTAGCGCCGCGGCCCTCTCCCTTTCCTCCAAGGGCACCGTACCAGATGCCATCAATAACGCGCGAACCTCCGGCCTCTCCACCAGATCGCGGGACTGGCTTCCGAGAGGGGACATGACATCACTCCTTGAGCTCCGCTTCCACTTCCTTCAGGGAGCGCTCGATCTCGGCCATGGACTCCAGGCGGCGGTCCTGCCTGGCCAGGATGTCCCTTCGGTCCCTCTGGCTGAGCCAGATGTTCTGATCGAGCCGTTTACGAAGCTCTCCCCTCTCTAGTTCATGCGACCCCCTCACCTTGTCGTAGGTGGAGCGCAGGTCCTGCCACTCCCTGGCGTAGAGCCTCTGCTCGGCGCCTCCCCGCAAACAGGTCACCTTCCAGCCTCGCACGTTCTCCAGCACGTGCATCAGTTCCGGCAGCTCGAACTTACGGTAGGAGGGATTCACGCCCTGAGCCTCCCTGGCATAGGGGTCCATGTAAAGATGCTTGGGGAAGGACTCCCCGTGCCGGCACAGCTCCTTGGCGCTCATGAACGTGGAGCCACAGTCATAGCAGCATACCGGCCTGGGGAACTGCACGTCAGAAGCGGAATGCTGCTTGGCCTTGGCCAGTAGGGAAAGCAGTTCTTCGCTGCTCGATTGAAGCCTCCGGAGGTCCACCCCGCCGCTGCCTGTGAGCTCGATGAGCATCGAACGCAACCCTTCCTTCTGCTCCGGCCTATCCCATAACATGTGCTGCAGGAGCGGAAGGAAAGTCAGGTCCACGTTCTTACGGCCCATGGCCGCGGCCGCGGTTCGCAATACTAGCAGGGTCTTGTTCCAGCGACGGTCGGATATGTACACGCTTTGGGAACGGAAGTGCTTGCGCAGGCTCAGGTAGGCCTGCAGCACCTCCTCGTCGACCGTCACCGAACGGACCTCGTTCCTGATCCTATCGATGTCCTCCAATCCCACGGTGGTCCCGGCCGCGGTTCCATTGGCCGACGTCAGCACCTTCAGGAAGTTGCCCTCGTCCTGGACGTTGGTGATGAAGAAGCGGTAGAGGAAGCGGTCATAGAGCGCCGCCAGGCCTTCCTCTTCGTTCGGAAGCTCGTTCGATGCCCCGTAGACAGATAGTATCGGTACGTCCACCACCTCGTTCCCATTGTGGTAGCGTCTCTCGTTCAGGATGGTGAGAAGGCTGTTCAGGATGGAGGAGTTGGCCTTGAATATCTCGTCCAGGAAGGCGATGTTGGCCTGTGGAAGATAGCCTTCGGTTCGCCTTCGAAACTCGTCCCTCTGCAAGGAGCTGAGGGAAAGCGGCCCGAACACCTCCTCAGGGGAGGTGAAACGCGTCAGAAGGTAATAATAGAAAGAGCCGCCGCGCAGCCTCTCGCACATCACCTTGGCCATCTGGCTCTTAGCGGTACCAGGCGGACCTATGAACAGTACGTGCTCCCCCGACAGCATGGCAAGAAGAGCGCCGGCGATCTCCTCCTCCCTCTCCACGAACTGTTCGCGCAGCTCGTCCATGAGCGCGCTGAGCCTGCCCGGAAGTTCCGCCACGACGTTGTCTTGAACCTGCCCTCCGCTCATCAGAACACCTACTGGACCGAACAGAGTGGTAGCAGGATTTATAAAATCGTAGCGGACGATATCGATAAGAGCGGGAAGCACCGATTACTTCCCGAGGAACATGGAACTGGGGTTGGGCATAGACACCGGGGGCACCTATACCGACGCGGCCATGGTGGACCTGCGGGACAAACGCCTGCTGGCCTGGAGCAAGAGCCCTACCACCCATCACGATCTGACCGAGGGGATCGTCCTTTCCGTCAGGTCCCTTCTGCGCAAGGAGCGATTCGACCCGGCACGGATCAAGCTGGTGGGCCTGTCTACCACCCTGGCCACCAATTCCGTCCTGGAATCCCGCGGGGGGCGGGTCGGCCTCATCGGCATCGGCTGGGACGTTGCGAACCAGGAAACGCTGGGGGCGGAGCGCTGCGCCTTCATAAAGGGCGGTCACGACAGCAAGGGCCGGGAGCTGGACGCCCTAGATCTTAACGGTATGCGCGAGGCGGTGCGATCCATGACGGACGAGGTGGACGCCTTCGTGGTCTCCTCCATGTTCAGCGTATATCAGCCAAGCCATGAGGACCGGGCCCGCCGTCTCATAAGGGAGATGACGGACCGGCCGGTCGTGGCCGCCTACGAGCTGAGCGGGGAGCTCGGGGTCATAGAGAGGAGCGTCACCGCAGTGCTCAACGCCCGGCTGTTGCCGGTGATATCCGATTTCCTGGACCGCATCGAGGCTTCCTTGAAGGCCATGCGTATCACGGCGAACATTGTCGTGCTAAAGGGCGATGGGAACGTGATGCCCGTTCGGTCAGCTAGGGAACGCCCGGTGGAGACCATTCTGTCCGGACCGGCTGCTTCGCTCTTGGGCGGTTCTCGCCTGTCCGGTCTGGATAACTGCCTGGTGGTGGACATGGGGGGGACCTCGACGGACATCGCCTACATTGACAACGGTTTCCCTCGCATCGGCCGCGAGGGGGCCCAATTGGCCGGTTGGCGCACCCGGGTGCGTTCGATAGACGCCACCACCGTAGGCCTAGGTGGAGATTCGGAGATCGGTTCGGACCTGCACGGTGATCTCAAGATAGGACCGGCCAGGGTGCTCCCGTTGGCTTTTGCCGGAGAACGCACGAAGGACCTGCCGCGCATGATCATGGAGAGACGGAGAACAGATTTCTTCGTGACGGCTCGAGGTCCGGAACGACTATCGGGCAGCAAGCTTCAAGTGTACGGCAAAGTGGAGGAGCTGGGTCTGTGCGATGAGGAGGAGCTGCGCTCCGCGCTCCCGGAAGTCTACCTGGTCAGGGAGACGGCGAGGGAGATGGTGCGCTCCGGGCATCTGCTGAGGACTGGACTAACGCCGACCGACATATTCAATCTGGAAGGGCTGTACCGGATAGGGGACGAAGCATCTTCCCGGGCGGGAGTGGAGCATTTCCTGGAAGGTACCAGGATGAGCGTGGAGGCATATTGCAGCCGGGTCATGCACCGAATGGTCGGTCGGCTGGCCGAGGAGATCGTGCGTAAGGTGGTGACGGAAGAGATCGGAGACCTGCCCAAGGACGCCACGGTCGACCGCCTGGTCCAGCTCATGGCCGGTGAACGTTCACCGGGATCTTTCCGTATCGACCTCCATCTTGACCGGCCGATCGTCGGGATCGGAGGTCCGGCCCGGTTGCTGATGCCTTCGCTGCGCGAGCTTCTCGGAGCGGAAGTGGTCATACCTGAGGGAGGACCGGTCGGCAACGCGGTCGGCGCCGTGTGCTCCAGGATATCAGAGACGCTTACGTTGCGCATCCAACCGCTAAGCGACGGGCAGTTCCAGATGATGACGCCCTGGGGTGACACCCAGGACTTCCGGCGGGCGGAGGACGCGATAAACAGGGCCAAGGACCTGGCTAAAGAGCATGTCTGGGGCAAGGCGGACCGGGCCGGGGCGGTGGACGTGGCACTGCGCACGGACGTCCGGGAGGTCCGCTTCAAGGACCAGAAGGGCATGGACCATCTGAACTGGATAGAGGTCACCGCCCGGGCCACGGGCGAACCGAGGCGGGGTCAACATTAAATCGGTCCAAGCCGATTCGAGAGCATGGCTTCCTCCAAGGTCTATTTAACTGACATGCACACCTGTCAGGGCAGCAACCTGCTGCAGAAGATGGAAAAGCTCCTGCGCAGGGCCGGTCTTGACCGGATGGACCTGGACGGAAAGGTTGTTGCCATCAAGTTGCACTTTGGCGAGCCGGGCAATCTCGCTTACATCCGCCCGAACTACGCCGCGGTCTTGGTGAGAATGATCAAGGAGAAGGGCGGAAGACCTTTCCTGACCGATTGCAACACCTTGTACAGGGGCAAGAGGGCCAACGCCGTGGACCATTTGAACGCCGCGATGGAGAACGGCTTCAACCGCATCGCCGTGGGCTGCGACGTGATCATCGCCGACGGGCTTTGGGGGAACGAGCAGCGCGAGGTGCTCATAGAAAAGGAGATGTGCCGGACGGCCAAGATAGGAAGCGCCATCGCCGATGCCGACGTGGTGATCTCCTTGAGCCATTTCAAAGGTCATGAGCTGACCGGTTTCGGTGGTGCACTTAAGAACCTGGGCATGGGGAGCGGCAGCCGCTGCGGGAAGTTGGAGATGCATGCGTCCTCTCACCCTAGTGTAAACGTCAAGAAATGCGTGGGCTGCGGGCAATGCGTCAAGAACTGCCCGGAAAAGGCCATCGTTTTGAACGACAAGAGGAAGGCGGTCATCGACGACGCCCTCTGCGTGGGCTGCGGCCAATGCGTTGCCATCTGCCGCTACGCCGCCCCGGAGGTGGAATGGGAGGGTTCCTCGGAGATCGTGAACAAGAAGATCGCCGAGTACGCCTACGCCGTGGTGGATGGCAAACCGTCGTTCCACGTCTCTCTGATCATGGACGTGTCGCCGAACTGCGACTGCTGGCCCTTCAATGACGTTCCCATCGTCCCGGACATCGGCATCGCGGCGTCCAAGGACCCGGTGGCCCTGGACATGGCCTGCGTCTCGCTGGTCAACGAAGCGTCCGTGGCAAAGGGCAGCGTGCTGGACGTGAAGGGGATGAAGGGCGACAAGTTCAAGGCGATCTATCCCAAATCGAACTGGATGACCGGGATGGACCATGCGCAGCGCATCGGGCTGGGAAAGAAGGACTTCGAATTGGTCCGGCTGAAGTGATTGTAAAAGATATTATCGGATAGTGTATTGACCTTTCATGGTCGATTTCCGCCCTTTCCGCCCCTACATACCCCGCCTTGAGACCGGCGAGGGAATGATCGAGCGCGTGTCCCCGCCCTACGACATCATCTCCACAGAGGACCTGGCCGAGCTCAAGGGGAACCCTTTCAACGTGACCAACGTGACGTTGGGGGGAGCGGAAGGGGATTACACCGCGGCCGGCGCGGCGTTGCGCTCCTGGATCGAGCAGGGGGCGTTGGCCCAGGACCGGCGGGATTCGTTCTACACTTACAAGCAGACCTTCTGTGAGGGGGAGCATTGCTGGCAGAGGACCGGGATCATCGGGATACTGGCCGCCAAAGGTTATGCGGAAGGTGTCGTGCCTCACGAGGAGACCTTCCCCAAGGTCAAGGAGGACCGCCTGAACCTGTTGCGAGGCACGGAAACGCACTGCGAGTCGATCTTCGGAATATTCGAGACCTTGTCGTCCAAGGTCAGGGACCTGATCGAGGACCGGGAGACCAAGGTCCTGGAGTTCACCGACCCCCAGGACGTGCGGCACTGCCTGTTCCGCATCAGCGACCCTGAGACCGTATCCGCGATTTCCAGTGAGCTGAGGGAGAAGACCGTGCTGATCGCCGACGGGCATCACCGCTTCGAGACGGCCACACGCTACGCGCAGGACAATCCTGATTCACCGGCAAAGCAGTTCGTGCTGGCGACCTTGGTGCCCTCCAACGACCCCGGGCTGCTGGTGTTCCCGACCCATCGCCTGGTCAGAGAGCTCCCTATACCGGCGGAGAGGTTCCTGGAGATCTTGAAAGGAAGGTTCGAACTGCTTGGGGTTTCCAGCCTTTCGGACCTGTCCTCCTCGCTGGATGGCCGGCCGGTGTCGGACCTGGGGCTCGTCGTGGACGGTAGGGCGTACATCGCCTCCCCCAAGGAGCTGCCGACGGACCCCATGTGGGAACTGGACTCCTACGTGTGCCAGGAATGGGTGCTGAAAGGAGAGGTCTGGAAGGAGGAGCCGCAGGTGGTCTACGAGCATGACACCACCAAGGCGTTGGCTAAAGTGGCCGAGGGATATCGACTACTGGTCATGCTGAGGTCGCCCTCGGTGGACAAGATATGGGAGCTGGCCAGGATGGACCGCCGCATGCCCAAGAAGTCCACCTACTTCTGGCCGAAGATGTGGTCCGGTTTCGTTTACTACCGCATGCGCTGATCAAAGATTGAGGCCGCAGCTGTCGTCGATGGCCTTCTGCCATTGCGTGAAGCGCTCTGGATGAACCTTGAATGCCTCCCGGCATTCCGATGAACAAAAGTGGAAGGTCTTTCCGTCGTGCTCAGCGCTGAACAGGGTCATGCCGTTCAGGTCCCCTCCGCAGACCGGGTCGCTCTCGATCCGCCGAGCCCTTCCCACCATTATCCTTGCCCCCATACTATAGCAGTTGACAGTGGCGTTGGCGCCGACCTTTTTGAGCTTGGGCTCGTTCTTATCGTCCTCCACCTCGCTGATGATGAACATCCCCTGGTTCATGGTCCGGGCGGTGAGCACTGTCACCAGGTTCTGAGGGTCCTTCATGGCGGCGATCAATCCCTTGGCGTTCATTATGCCGGCCTTGATCAGAACCTCCTCGTCCTCGGCATCCCCACGGATGACCTCGATCCCCTCGCCCACCAGCGTCAGCACCTTTTCGGGGTCCTTCTCCACCACCACGAACCTCTCCCCCTTGGCCCTCAGTCTATCAGCGACCTCCCGCCCCACGTTTCCATGCCCGCAAATGATGTAATGGTCCTTCATCTTGGTCCTCCTCTCCGGCAATCCCAGCTCCGCCCTCAAGTTATTGCTGATGACCAGGTTGAAAACTGCTTGTAGCGTCGAGATGCCCGCACCGATGCCGCCGATGGCCACCACCTTGCCCTCGGAGGTCACCGGGACGAAATCCCCGTACCCGACCGTGGTTATGGTCATAAAGGTCAGATATAGCGCGTCCAATGGCTTACCCCAGTAATCCTCGGTGATGAGGAAACCGAAGAACCCCCCGATCACCACTCCCCAGAGGGCCAATATGGATAGTACCAGTGTGCGCCTCATAGTGTACTCGAACGTATTATTAGTGGAGTTTTTCCCTATTAGATTATCGCCTGTGCCGATACCATAATAGCAGGACCGCTCCCAGGATGGCCATGCCTCCTAGGGCGATCAGCATGTAGTCACCTGCTGACCCCGACTCACGCACCAGCACCACGTCCCCGAGTTCCGCGTCCTGGCCCGGCAGGACCTGGACCTGGACCTTGGCCTCCTTGAAACCTTCCGCGCTCACCGAAAGAGTGTGGTCACCGGGAGCGAGAAGGAGGGAGAAAAGGCCGTTCTCGTCCGTGAGAACCTGTTCTTCGCCAGAGACGACCAGCGCCCCTGACAGGGGTCCTCCGTCCTCGTTCACGACCCTCCCGTCGACCGTGGCATTGGGGCTCTCGGTGCGGAAGGTCCATTGGAACTCGCTCATGTTATTTCCCGCCAGATCGCGACCGCTGACGGTCACGGTGTACTCGGTCTGAAAGTCGAGGACGACCTCCAGCACCAGGGAGCGGTCGTCCCATGACCCGTTGACGGACAGGTCATTGACCTTGGCCTGCACCGAACCCTCCTCCATGTCCTCGGAGAAGGTGATGCGCACCTCGCTCCCCTCTTCCACAGAGATCCCCTGAGGCGCCCATTCCGCCACCGTCGGTGGGACGATATCCTCGGGTATGGTCAGATCGGGTATGTAGGTCAATGGGAAAGGGTCCTGGCAGCCTCCGGAGATGTTGTATGGGATGTCCACGATGCCGTCCTCGTCGGAGTCCGGGGTGAGCCAGTCGGCCCAGAGGTTTCCGGTCCCTAGCGACCAATCGTTGCCCGCCTCGCCGCAGAACGCCTGCGGCCTCAGAGAGGAGTATTGCCTGCCGGAGTCCTTGTTGAACAGCAAGGCGTTGCCGTGGACCACGTTCCCGGACCCGCTATTGAGGTAGATGCCTTCCAGAGCATTGCTCACGAACAGGTTGCTGGCGATGGTATTGTCGTCCGCGTCTCGGACGTAAATACCGGCGCCATCGTTTAAGGTCATCTCATTGCCTTCCAGGACCAGGTCGCGGCAGCCTGCCCCTAGGTAGATCCCGTTCCCCCCGCCGGAGATCAAGCTGTTGTTGAACAGGTTGGAGCTGACGGTATAGAGAAGATAGGCCCCCTCCTTGATCGAGCCTGTGATGGAATTGTTGACCACGCTCAGACCGGATATCTCCTGCCCGGAGACGGTGGCCGCCCGGAGACCGACGTTGCACAGGGAGATATCGTTCCCTTCGATCCTGGCATCCTTTACCGCTCCGACCCCCAGATAGATGCCCACTGATGAATCCACCATGGTCATGCGCAGGATGGTGTTGTGCGATATCTCGTTGCCTTGGCTGGGGCCTATAAGTATTCCGAAGGCCCCATCCTGGACCATGTTTCCGGAGATCAGGTTGCGGTCGGCGTCCGTTCCGACCGATATGCCGAGGGTGTTGTTGGAGAGGGCGTTGCCCGACACCTCGTTTTCGCTCCAACCGACCTCGATCCCTTGGAGGGACCATGAGATCTCGTTTCCAGACACCATCTCTCCCGTCCCGAAGGATATCTTGATCCCCGATGCGCCGGCACCGCTAACGGTGTTGTTCAATACCAGGTCGCCAGTGGCCATCGCGGACCCGTCCAGCAAGATGCCGTATTCCGATTGATCGGTCAGCTGGTTCTCCTCCAGGAGGTGGCCGCCCAGACCTAAGCCTCCGGCCCGGACGGCGATGCCGTTCCTGCCCCCTTCGATGGTGTTGTTGATAACCTTCACCGCCAGGCAGCGCTCCAAGAGGACCCCGTCGTCTCTGGTGTACACGGAAAAGGCGTTGTTGGTTACCTCCACGCCCCCATCCAGGCAATCCATCAGGTGCACCCCGGCCTCGATGTTGCCTATGAACCGGGAGCCGTTGATGACCACTTTACTGGAGCTCACCACCGTGATGCCCCGCACGTTGTAATTGCCTAGATAGTCCTCTATCACAGCGTTGGTGACGTTGGTGAGCAGAATACCGGAACCGCTTGCCGAGATGTTGAGGGGATCGCGGTCCGGCGAAAAGGCGTCATGCACCGTGCACCCCTGTATGCGGAAGTGCGCGGTGGTGTTGGATATGCGTATCCCGTGCATCTCGAGGCTGGCATTGAGGCTGACCTCGCTGAGGACGTAGGGATCTTCCGCGGTACCGCTCCCGGCGAAACCCGCCTCAGCGAACCCGTCGTTCCCCTCTACGATGATGGGCTCTGACCTGTACTCCACCCCTTCAGAAACGGGAGCGAACGAAGGGACCGACAGAACGATCCCTAGAAGGATTATGACAAGTACACGAGAAAACCGGACCCCCCGCTCCACCATGTCCCTGTCCATGGACATGCTGGGTTATCAATTTTTGTTGAGAAGGATGTGGAGCCACTGGAGGGAATTGAACCCTCGACCTACGCCTTACCAAGGCGTCGCTATACCTCTAAGCCACAGTGGCCTGCTCCACCGACAAACCGGTGGTCGTTCATAAACCTTTTGCTACTGGTCAAGGCAAAATCCTTTTGATTGCGGGGGCGCTAGAGGTGGCGATGAAGAAGGAGATGACGGCCTTCGACGTGGCGGCGATCACGTCGGAGATGCAGGGGCTGGTCGGCGGGTTCCTGGATAAGATATTCCACTGGGACGGCCGCAACGTGCTCCTGCGCATAAACGTGCAGGGAGAGGGCAAGAAGGAGCTCATGCTCAAGGACGGTCGTTGGTTGCATTTGGTGGCCGACCGGCCGGAGACGCCTGACACCCCTTCGGGGTTTGCCGTCCACCTGCGCAAGGTGCTCTACAACACCCGCATCGTCTCCGTGACCCAGAGGGAGTTCGACCGCATCGTCACCATGGGCTTGGCCGATCGCGACGGTACGTACCAGATCGTCTTCGAGCTCATTGGCGACGGCAATCTGATAGTGGTGAACGACGGGAAGATAATCAACGCCCTGGAACAGAAGCGGTGGAGGCATAGGGACGTTCTCATCGGAGCCGATTACGCATACCCGCCCTCGAGGTTCGACCCCCGGACCGCTTCCTCGGAGGACTTCCAGACGGCCGTGATCACCTCCAAATCCGATCTCGTTCGAACCCTGGCCACCTCGGTGAACCTGGGAGGCCAGTACGGAGAGGAGGTCTGTTTACGGACCGGGCTGGACAAAGGAAGGAAGGCTTCCGGGGTGACCGTCGAGGAGATCGCCTCATTGCGTTCAGCGACCCTAGGCCTTTTCGAGGCGCTCAAGGGCCGGGAGTTCGCCTGCCTGGTGACCGTGGAAGGCGAGGCCGTGGACGCCACGCCTTATCCTTTGAAGGTGAACGAAGGGTTCGAAAGGGAGGACCTGCCCACGCTCTCCGCCGCCATCTCGGCCTTCCTGGCCAAACGGAAGGAGGACGAGGTGAAGGTCGATCCGGAACTGGAGAGGCTGCAGAGGCAGCTCGACCAGCAGCTGAAGGGGATCGAAGCGACGGAGAGGGAGGCCGCGGTGCTGCAAGGGCAAGGCGACCAGCTGTACACCAGCTACGCCGAGGTCTCGTCGACCCTGGAGAGAATGAAGACGCTGTCGCAGAACACCAGCTGGGAGAAGCTCAAGGAGCAGGGGGTCAAGGTCCCGCTGGTGACGTCGGTCGATCCGAAGAGGAAGAGCTTCACCATGAAGCTGGGCGAATCCCAGGTGTCGCTCGATTATACCGTGGGCATAGACGAGAACGCCAACCGGCTGTACTCTCAGGCCAAGGAACTGAAGGAAAAGGCCGCCGGGGCCAAGGGGGCGTTGGAGGAGACCAGGAGAGCGATGGCCAAGAGGGAGGCCAAAGGCGCCAAGGCCGCGCAGCTAGCCAAGGACCGCATGGCGCCGACCAAGCGCTTCTGGTTCGAAACGTACAAATGGTTCTTCACCTCCAATGGACGCCTGGTCCTGGGAGGAAGGGACGCCAAGTCCAACGACCAGGTGGTGAAGAAGCACCTGGGCGATCGGGAGCGTTACGCCCACGCCGACTTCCACGGGGCGCCGTCCATCGTCCTGAAGGAGGGGGCGGACGCCACGTTACAGGAAATGAGGGAGGTCTGCCAGTTCGCCCTTTGCCATTCCAAGGCCTGGAACGCCGGGGCGGCCGAGGGCACGGCGTACTGGGTCCTTCCGGACCAGGTTTCCAAGCGCCCGGAGGCCGGGGAGTTCGCCCCGCGCGGGGCGTTCATAATCCGCGGGAAGCGCAACTACGAGCACCACCTCCCGCTGGAGATGGCGATCGCTGAGGTGCTGGTGGAAGGTTCCAGGAAGATCGTCTGCGCTCCCCGGGAGAGCGTTTCCTCGGAACGCATGGTTATCATAATACCCGGAAAGATGCCGCGGGGAAAGACCTCCTCGGCCTTGGCCAAGGCCTTCGGGGTGCCGGAGGAGGAGATATCTCGTATAATTCCGCCGGGAGACCTGGAGATCAGGGAGACCATCGGAATGAACTTGGAGTGAGAAGAGCGCCCGGGCCGGAATTCGAATCCGGGTCTAGAGGTCCGCAGCCTCTTAGGATATCCAAACTACCCCACCCGGGCTTATTTTGTGGACAATATGCTCCAATTACTAAAGCGTTGTTACTCCCCGGTGCGTTTGGAATGAGGTAAAGGGGGAATGCCAGACTTTCGCATCGAGCATAAATGCCTTGGACAGTAGATAACAAGATGCAAAAACGAGAAGAGGTTATAACGACGGTCGCGCCCGAAGGCGCGATCCCTGGGTTTTCAGAAGTCCTTGTTCTGCCAGTAGCGGCTGATGTAACCGGCGATGCGGTTCCTCATCATGATGGAGTCCACGTTGGTGAGCCTTTGGACCAGGACCTTGTTGTTCTCGAAGTCGGCGCTGAAAGCGCGGGGGTACTTCTCGACCAGTTCCACGGCCACCCTCTTAATGTAAGTTGGTCTGATGTTGCCCATAGCAATCTTCCCAGGTAAATGCGGCCAAAGTATTGGAGTTATATAAATCTTAGCTCCACGCGGGGCTTCCCGCAGCTCAACTTGCCCTCGGGACATTTTCCCCTCAGGCAAGCAGGGCCAGCATCCTTGAAGATCGTCGGGGAGGCCTTCCTTGCCTCCTTGAGCATCAGCTCGGCGGCGGTGCGTATCTCCTGCTGCGCCCTCCGGCACGTCCGCAGGGTGAAGAAATGCCAAAGTTCCCGGGCGTTCATGGTGACGACTATGTTAGTAGCGCAGGCGTTCGGAAGGACGTAACGGGCGTCCTCCACCGGGACGATGGTCGCAAGCTGTTGATAGGCCTCCCACGCTTTCTCCATGGCCTCCTCGAACACCTTGTTCGCCTCAGGGTCGGATTGTATCGTTCCGGGGGTGACGTAATCCGGCTCCAGCAATGAGACGTACCTTTGGCTCTGCTGCGAATAGCTGGCGATGCGGTGCCTCACCAGCTGATGGGTGAGAGAGCGCGAGACCCCTTCCAGGGAGAAGGTGTAAGAGGCGTGCTCGATGACGGAGTGATGTCCCATGCCCACCACCTTGTCGATGAACGCGCCGGCCTTGCCCTCCTCCACCCCTTCCAGCATCTCGCTCGCTGGGTCCGGTGAATAACAGGAACGGGCGGCCGCGGCGCACAGCCGTTCGGCATCGTTGGTGTAGGAGAGCAGTACTACCTTCATCGAGTGGGGTATGTTCTCCGGGGAAAAAGGATTTCCCTCAGTCGCCGACGGTAAAGGAGAAGGAGGCCTCGTTGTTGCCGAGCGGCGCTTCCAGGCGCAGGTCCTTGAGGTCTTTGAGACGATAGGCCACCAGGTCCTCCCTTGAGAGTATCCTGCGTATTCCTTCCACGTGCCCATCGCCCACCACCGCCAGCACGCTTCCATAGAGCCCCTCCGCCCTCAGGATGTTCCGGGCCATGTGCTCGTTGCGCTCGTCTATGAGGACACGCTTCACGGTGGGATAGCTCTTGGCTAGGGCGTCCATGTACCGTTCCTCGTTGTCCTGGAACTCCTGCAGCTCCTTCTCCACCCGTTTGCGGCTCAGGAAGAGACCGCCGAAGGAGGAGAGGACCATGGTGACCCTTTCCTTAAGCGCCATCTGCCGGAGCAGGGAATCGAACAGCTTTCCCGCCTCCATGTCTATGAAGAGGACCTGGGAGCCCCTGGCCTTGGCGGCCTCCACCGCGGCCAGCATTTCCGCCCCGACCTCCCCGCCGAACTGGTCGGCCAGCCTCCTCTGCATCACCGCCAGCAATCTATACGGCAGGGGTACTTTTCCGCGCGGGGAACCTTGCTGCAAAGCACGGTAGCGCCCGGAATCCAGCTCCACTCCCACCGCCCCCGGGGAGTGATGCTCGATCAGGGAGCCTATCGGCTCGGCGACGTCGATGACGTGGGCTACCCCGACCAGTACGATCATGTGTTGGGGATTGCAGCAACTTTCTTATAATCATTCCCTCCTGGCTTTGACGGATGAACGAGAACGGGCGAAAGTTCGACCTGGTGGCCTTCGACATGGATGGCGTGCTGGTCGACTACCTTTCCTCCTGGACCTGGGTGCATGACCGGTTCGGGGTGAGCAACGAGGAGTCGGTCATCTCCTTCATGGATGGGGAGATCGACGACCTGGAGTTCATGCGCCGCGACATCGCGCTGTGGCTTAAGCACCGTCCCGGTCTGCACCTGGAGGATGTGGAGAGGGAACTGGCTCGGCTCCCGATCAACCCTGGGATAGGGGCGACCGTTCGAGCGCTCAAGGAAAGAGGTACGCGGACGGTCATCATCAGCGGCGGGCTGGACATCATCGCCAGCAAATTGGCCAAGGAGTATGGGTTCGATGCCCAGTGGTCCAATGGTCTGGCCTCTGATGCCTACGGGAAGCTGACCGGGGAGGGCGTCCTAAGGGTGGAACTGTGCAATAAGCGCAAAGCGCTACAGGAGGCGCAGGACCTTTACGACGTCTCTCAGGAAAGGACGGCCGCCATCGGCAACAGCTCCATCGATGTCTCCATGTTCAAGGCGTCCACCCTGGGCATCGCCTTCAATCCCATAGACGAGGACGTGGTCAGGGGAGCTCACCACGTGGTCCGGGACGCCAGCCTGAGGGCCGTTCTGCCTTACCTATTGTGACGAATGGCCCTTCTCTCCGATGAGGGGGACGAAAACGACCGACCCCAGGTCCTCAGTGAACGTTCTGCCGCCTTGCTTCCTGACCCTCAGCAACGATTGATGGTCCAGACCGCCCACGGGGATGACCATTATCCCCCCGTCCCTTAGCTGGTCCGCCAGGGGGCTGGGGACGCGGGGCGCTCCGCAGGTCACGCTTATCCGGTCGTAAGGCGCTTCCTCTGGGTAACCCAGAGAACCGTCGCCCACCACCACCTTGACGTTCGGATAACCGGCCTCCAGAAGTGCCTGGGCGGCCTTTTCCGCCAGGCCGGGGTGCCGCTCCAATGTGATGACCCGGCCCTCAGGTCCGATGAGCTCGGCCATGACGGCGGCGTTGTAGCCGGAGCCGGCCCCGATCTCCAGGACCTTCTGCCCTTCGCGGAGGTCGAGAGCTTCGGCCATGATCGCCACCATGTGCGGGGCGGAGACGGTCTGCCCATCGCCTATCGGCAGCGGGGTATCGCGGTAGGCCTGGGAGCGGACCTCCTTGGGCAAGAATAGATGGCGGGGGACCCTGAGCAGGGCTTCCTCCACCCTGCGGGAGAACTGCAAGCCGCGTTCGCGCAGTCCGTCCACCATCCGCCGACCTTCATCCATGGCCATCACGAGTAGGTGGTGCGGGCCTTCCTGGCGTATATCCTGACGATGTCCCTGGCCAGCACGGAACCGCGGCGGGCCATGCCATCCGTGGCCTTGATCTGGGTGATGACCACGTTGTACCTTCCGACGGTCATCAGGTCCCCGATGAAGAACTCCTCCTCCGGGAGGACCACAATCTCGGCCGGTATGGTCTTATGCACATCGTTGATCGATATTTTGACATGGACCTGGTCGAAGCGCTTGGCCCAGATGGTCGTGATGTCCTTCGCCACGGCCTTGCTCACCCGGCCGTTGCCCTTCTCCAGGGAACTGACGATTATCGGAAGGTCGTCCAGGAGGAGCTCGTCCTCCACGCATATTTCTTCGTCCTCGGGGATCTCGATCTCCGTCTTCCTTGATTCGCCCTGGTCGCTGATGATGACCGGGACCATCACGGTCTTGGTCTCCCTGACCACGGCGGTGTGCACCCGCCCGCACTCCTGGCAACGAAGGGTGCCTTCCAAGGTGTTCCCGTCCTTGCCTAGCCTCCCCTTCAGCACCTCGTGCAGGGTCTCCTCGCCGCAGTCCGGGCATTCCACTTGTATCGCGTTCGGTACGTTCATTCGCCTCGCCATCCCTTGTCCTTGTATTCGGCCGTGCGGAAGGCCGGTCCGTGGCCTGGGACCACGACATCGGCCATCCCTATCAGCCTGGCCATTGAATCCATGGCCTTCCGGCGGTCGTAATGATGCCCCGGGGGCACCCATTTCCGGGCGTTGTCCTCGGTCGGTATGGCATCCCCGGCCATCGCGAACATCTCGCCGGTATCGACTATCACGCTGATGCTTCCGGGCGTGTGCCCGGGGGTGTGCACCAGCCGCACCCCCTCCCAGATCTCGACATCGTTCTCGAAGGTCATCTCGCCGCCTTCCGCGCGGTGCGCCAGGACCTTCGCCTGAGGGAACATGCCAAGGTTCCCTTCGTGATCGCCATGCGCGTGCGTCAGAACTACGTGAGCGATATCGGAGGGGGATAGCCCTCGTGAACGCAGGGCCTCCATCAGCGTCAGGCGGTTCTCCGGTCCGCTGGTGTCCACCAGCAGCCGCCAATCGCCCCGGCTGACCAGGGTCGCGGTGGAACGGGCCTCCAGGATGACCGGTCCGTCGCGGACGATCATTCCCGGGCAGAGCACCTCCACCCTGTTCGCGCTCATCTTACCGACCTCTCCCATCCGCATGCGCACTTAATACGGTTTCCCTCCAGCCTAGGACGGGAGCCGCAAGAAGGGCAGGTGGAGCGCTCGACGAACCTTTCCAACCATGCTCGCCTTACTTCCGGTTCCGTCTCCCCTTCGATCCGCGCCTTGATCCCTTTGAGCTCGTCAGTGGTGGCCAGCTCATCTAGGTCGAGATCATCGTCCGATGCCGTTTCCTTCTCTCCGGGCAACAGGAAGGCCACCCCCATTCCCGCTACGAAACCGCCGATGTGAGCGGCGTAGGCCACCCCGCCCGAGGCTATCCCGGCGGGAAGGGTGAGGGCCGAGACCGCCTGGATGGCGAACCAGGCCCCCACGGATATCCATACCGGGACCCGGGGAAGGAAGATGAACCCCAAGAACATGGGTATCTCGTCCTTTGGATAAAGGAAAAGAAGGGCGCCCATGGCGCCGGCCACCGCTCCGGACGCGCCAAGTATGAGGATGCCGGAGTCGAACCCTCTCACGGTCGACTCCAGGAGCAGGGCCAGTAGTCCGGGCACGAAGAAGCACAGGGCGAAGCTGCGCTTTCCGATGCGCTCCTCCAGAGGTACGCCGATCAGGATCAGGAATATCATGTTGAACAGCACGTGCAGCAGGTCGGCGTGCACGAACATGTGGGTGAGGACGGTGAACCACTCGGACGGTTCGCTGATGTAGTAGGGTCGGAAACCGAGCTCGAGCTGGACCGCTGACAGGTAGTTGGGAGCGTCCCAGGCGGCGATGGTGCTCAGTAGGAAAATGCCCAGGTTGATCAGAACCAGGACCTGGGCCAATGGATATCGCTTAAGGTAGGCTAGCAGCAGGCCGATCACGATTACGCCAATGCTCGCCAGGCTGAACGTGTCCACCTTTCTCCGATATACCGCCCCTGTTTAAACCCTTCGGGAAAGGTTAATACCCCTTGCGCCGCTGAACGTCCGTGCGGCGCGATCCCTCCATACAGCTGGACGTTCACCCGGAAGTTTACGGGCCGGCCGAGGACACCTACCTCCTGCTCTCCGCCCTGGAAGTGGGGAAAGGGGATAGGGCGCTGGAAATGGGCTGCGGCTCCGGTATCATTTCCATGCACCTGGCCAAGGCGGGCGCGGAGGTCACCGCCGTTGACCTGGACGAGAGGGCGGTCCAGGCCACAAGGGGAAGCGCCGAACTGAACCGGCTTGAGGTTCGAGTTATCCGTAGCGACCTTTTCGAGAACGTCGCCGGGAGGTTCGACCTGATCGTCTTCAACCCCCCTTACCTTCGCGGGGAGGCCAGGGGGCAGGAGGACCTATGCTGGGCTGGCGGGGAGGACGGAGTGCAACTCACCTCGCGCTTCCTTGATGAGGCGAGAAATCACCTGGAGCCGGACGGTAGGGTGCTGCTGCTAATCTCTGACGACATGGAACCCTCGGCCCTGGCGGACGCGCTCTCGAAGTGGAAGGTGGAGACCGTGGCCTCCAAGACCCTCTTCTTCGAAGAGCTGCGGGTGCTGAGGCTCACCCTCTGAGGAAGGCCTGCACCCTTTCCCTCAGCAGGTCGGCGGCCTTCTTTCCGTCCAACTTTCCGCGCAGCTCCTTCATGGCCACGCCCATCAGCGGACCGACCGCCCCCTCGCCCTTTTCCCTGACGAAGTCAGCGCGTTCCCTTATGATAGCGTCGATGATCCCGGAGGCGTCCGTGCTGTCCAGGGAGCCGAGGCCCAAGGACATTACGGCCTTGTCCACGTCCGAACCTTTGACCAGCTCTTTAAGGACCGAGGGCAGCGCCTCCTTGGCGAACCGCCCGGCCGACAGGGCGGCGAAGGCCTTGCGGACCTTCTCGTCCGTCAACTCCTCCAGGTCCACGCCCTCCTTCTGCATCTCCGGATAGGTGTTCAGGAACGTGCGGGCGGCCACCGCCGCCATCGCCCGGTCCTTGGCCAGTTCCTCGAACAGATCGTCATGACCGTCCCTCACCAGCTGCCGGGACTGCTGCTCGTTTATCCCGTAATCCTTGGAGATACGGGCCATGCGCACCTCGGGAAGCTCCGGCAGGTCGCGACGGATGGTCTCCAAACGTGATTGGTCGATGAGTATCGGACGTACGTCCGTCTCCGGGTACATGCGACCCGCCCCCGGCAGTGGCCGGCTGTAGACGGAAGTGCCGTCTGGCAAGGGGTCCCGGGTCTCTTCTGGAACACCCACCAAGGCCTGGTTCGCCCTTCCAACGGCCGCCAGGAGGGCGGGTTCCGCCCGGTCCGCCGCGTCGGCGCAGAGGGCGAAGGCGTCACCGTCACGGAGAGCGAGCTCCTTGCGGACCGCCTGCACCTCCTCGGCGGTGATGCCGTATGCCGGCAGCTCATCGGAATGGAAGATGCCGGCCACGCCGCGGGAACGGGCGTACTGGGCCATCTCCGCGCCCAATCTCAATCTACCGTCAGCGCTGCGCAGCGTTCCGGCGAACTTCGGTAATGCGGAGCAGAACACCTTTCCGCCCTTGGACAGGGCGGAGTGAATGACCTTGGAGCGGCTGTCCTTCAGCAGGGCGGATATGTCCTTGGCCGCCACCGCAACGGCTGACGCCCCCCTTTCATTGAGGATCCCCTTGATCTCGATAAGGGAACGCTGCCTCTCCATCTCGTTGCGAACGTAGGTGGGCAGCAAGCTCAGGTCCTGGGCTCCCTTGATCTCCACCCTGGCGCCGTCGGGAACGGAAATGTTAAGGTCCTCTCGAATCGTGCCAAGCCCCCGCTTGACCTTGCGGGTGGAACGGAGTATGGAGCCCAGCCTCTGAGCCACCTCCTTCACCTCGTCCGGGTCGTGCATGTCCGGGGCGGTGGCTATCTCGATCAACGGAATTCCAAGACGGTCGAGACGGTACGTCACCTCCCTGTCCTTGGTCTCCACCTTGCGGGCGGCGTCCTCCTCCAGGCACAGTGACAAAATGCCGATCTGATGACCGTTGAGTTCCAGGTGGCCGTCGACGGCCACCAGGGCCGTGCGCTGGAAGCCGCTGGTGTTCGAGCCGTCGATGACGATCTTGCGCATGAAGTGCACCTCGTCCATCACCCGGCAGTTCAGCATGGAGGCGACGATCAGTGAGGTCTGCGTGGCCTCTTCGTCCGCATCGTGCGGCGGCTCCTCGTCAGCCTCCACCAGGCAGGATACGCCCGAGGGGGCCTGGTAGGCGAAGTGCATTCGCCGTTCGGCCTGCGCCAAAGCGGCACGGTCGATCTCCCCCATCTCGCTCTGCGTGGGACGAAGCCGGCGGCGGAAGCACCTTCCCTCCTCCTCCACCAGGCGGGAGCGGCAGGAACAGAACAACTTGTGGGTGTCCAGCTGCTGGTGGATCTCTATCCCGCAGGTCACCTGGTGCATCAAAGCTCCCTCCTTTCCGATATCTCGCCACGGAGGTCGCTGAGCATCAGCTCCCGGACCTGGTCCGGATCGTCGGTCCGTCCCAGCACCCACATCAGCTTGACCAGGGCCGTCTCCGGCAACATGTCCTCACCGGGGATGACCCCGGCCGATAGGAGGTCTCTTCCAGTATCGTACACGTTAAGGTTCACCCTTCCTTCCAGGCACTGGGTGGTCATTACCACCGGGATCCCCTTTGAGGTAAGGTCCCTCAACCCCTTGACCAGCCCTTTGGATACGTGGCCGAGGCCGGTGCCGGCGATGACCAGCCCTCGAAGACCCTCGGCGAACCTGGCGATGGCCTCCTGGTCCATTCCTGGATAGAAGTGCAGTAATCCCACCTTCGGCTCCAGGCGGGTATCCGCCTTCACCTTGATCTCGCTCTTGGGACGGCAGGAGGATATCATCTCCAGACCTCCCTGCAGGTCCAATAAGGCCACCGGTGAGACGTTCATGCTTCGGAAGGCGTCTCGGCGGCTGGCGTGCATCTTGCGAACCTTGGTCCCGCAATGAACGTGCGCGCAGGTGTCCGAGGTCTCGCCGTGCATGAGAACGAAAACCTCGGCCGCGTCGGCGTTCACGCAGAATCGCGCCGCGGAGAGAAGGTTGCCGTAGGAATCGGAGGAGGGGCGGTCCGAGGACCTCTGCGCACCGACCAGCACGACCGGCTTTGGCACATCTCCAAGCATGAACGAGAGCGCCGCGGAGGTGAAGCCCAAGGTGTCCGTCCCGTGAGGTATGATGACCCCTTCCGCCCCGGAGTTCAGCTCATCGGCCACGGCTATCGCTAGTTCTTGCCAATGACCGACGTCCATGTTCTCGCTGAATATCGAGAACACCACCTTGGAGCGCATCCTGCATATCTCGGAGAGCTCGGGGACGGTGGCCACCAGCTCCTCGGCCTTCAACGCCGGATGCACCGCTCCAGTCCTGTAATCAACGTAGCTGGCGATGGTCCCTCCCGTACCTAGGAACGATATGATGGGAAGATCACCGTCCTTGACCTGCCCCTTTGGCCTTACCGACCTCTCCTGGACCTTGGCCTCCACTCTCAGCTCGGAGGAATCGTCGACCATCACCCCGATGTTGTAGCCGCTCTTCAGCTTGATGACGATGACGTCGGGATGGCTGAACTCGTGATGGGGCATCAAGATGCCCGCATGCTCCTTGCCTCCGGCTTTGAGACGAACGGTATCTCCTTCTGAGGCATGGCTGCTGGCCAATAGTTGTCGTGCCCTCTCGGAATAGGTCATTTCGCTCGCTCGGGAATGGAACTACCTCTTTAACAAAGTATCTTAGAGGAGAAAAATGAGAAATGAGGAAAAGGTTTGGAACTAAGGGGTTTGGGTCCCGTTACTTCCGGCGCCTCATGACCACTACCGCGGCCACGATGAGCAGGATGATGACCAGTACCCCGACCACCGCCAGAATGGCGCCCATGTCGCTTTCCTCTTCGCCCTCGATGGTGACGTCCTGGTAGGACTGGTCCAGGACCACGTCCATGGACTTCTCACCGGACTCGAAGTCAGCGGTTATGGTGTACGGGTTAAAGCCATCGTCCTTGCCCTCGGAGGTGTAGGAGTACTGTATGAGCAGTATCCTGACCTTGCCGTCGGCATCGGTCGTGCCGTTGTAGACGATCTCGCCCTTGGCGTTCTTGATGAGCACCGAGACGTTCGCCGCCGGTTCTCCCTCGTCCAGGGCGGTCAGGGTCATCCAGGTGCCTTCGTTGAGGCTGTGGGAGTCCATGACCTTGGCCTTGGAGTAGTTGGTGGCGATGTTGTAGACGTCGGAGCCGCCGAAGACGAGGTAGTCGAAGTCGCCAGCCAGTAGCGTGGCTCCCTCGACCCAGGCCTCGGAGGATTCGAACACCAATGCGTCATCCAGCACCTCGATGGTGGATCCGTCCACCCACACCTGGGAACGGGCCGCGTACAGACCGTTAAGGGTGTAGAGGCTGAGCGAGTAGTTGTACATCTCACCGTCGTTGGCATGAGGCACGTTAAGAACGATGGTCCTCACGTCGTCGGCGAAGTGTATCTCGCTGTCCACCGCGTACAGGGCGTAGTTGACCAGACCGTACACGTTGCCGCTGGTCTGCACCACGGAGCCCTCGGACCATATACCGTTGTGGGCTTTGATCCAGGACCCGATATCGGACCAGCTGGATGACAGGATGGCATCCATGGCCGCTTGCGGGTCGGCAGTGGTCTCGGTCGGAGCACCGAGGTTCACGAAGTGACCGAGGATGGGCGCGTAGTTGGCTATGACCTGGAACATGTTGGTGTAGCCGATCTCGTTGTCCTCCACGCTCACGTCGCTGTTGCGCAGCAGTATCTCCACCTTGTTCAGGAGGAAGATGTTGTCGTGTATGGCGCCAGTGCAGCTTTCCGCCAGCAGACCGGCCATGGAGTTGGCCACTATGAGGTTGTCATAGATGCCTCCCATGTCCATGCCGTTGGCGTATATGCCCACCGAATACAGGGCGATGATGTTGCTTACGATGCTCGGGGCGGCTCCGTTCTTGACCACTATGCCGTATTCGTCGCCGTAGCCTACGAAGAGGTTGTCGGCGATGACCGGCGCGCAGCCGTCGATTATCATCTCGCTCCAGTAGAAGGTGCTGGTCCTGATCTCCGCCTCTGCGGTCGGTCCGAGGTTGACGTCGGTATCCTCGAACACGCTCAGGGTTGCCCAGAAGGTGCCGGCCACATCGATGAACCAGCATTCCTCCACGTAGACGTCGCTCAGGGAAAGCAGGCCGCCCTCATCGACAGTCAGACCACCCCAGATCTCCATCCACGCGTCCTCCACGACCATGCTTCCACCGGCCAGTACGTATAACGGACCGGTGAAGTAGATGCCGCTGCGGGTAGCCTGGCATTGGGCGTCAACGTACCATATGACCTCCATGTACAGATAGGAGTACAGGTCGACCCCGTACTCGTTGTCGATGAACACGTTGTTCCAGAGAGTCATCCGGTGCACTTCGGTCCACATCTCGATGCCGTAGTAGTTCCCGATGAAGGTGTTGTTACCGATCACCAGGTCTTCCACGTACGAGGAGACATAGATGCCTTCGTAGCAGCCGGTTATGGTGTTGGCCTCGATCCATACGAACTGAGCATCGTAGATGTACACACCAGCGTCGTAGGAATCGGAGATCTCGTTGTCGGCTATGGTTATGTTCCAGACATAGGACATGTCCACGCCGTAGTCAGCGCCGCTGATCGTGTTTCCGCTGATCAGGACGTTGGGCACATCGTAGAGCTCTATACCATAGCTGGACCACGGCAGGAACGGGTTCTCCAGAGCGGTGATGATGTTGTCCACTATCACACCGTCGGCATCCTCCTCGTCGTCGTATTCATAGATGTACATGCCCGTCTCACCGAACTGGATCAGGTTGCCCTGGACCAGCCAGTGATGCAGGTAGTCCACATACACGGCGATCTCGGCGGTGATGGTGTTGCCGACCATCTCGCCCTCGGCCTCGTACCAGTATATACCGTAGTAGGGAGCGCCGATATCGCAATCCACGATGTTGTTGCGGACGTCCATGGCATCTTCGAGATACATTCCGTACCAGGAGTCGTTGACGTAGTTGTTCTCCACCACTATGTCGTTGACATAGGTGTAGAGCATCTCATCCTCAGCGAGCTCATAGTCTGCCGGTACGTCCCAGTACAGGGTTCCGTAGATCTCAATGCCATAGTAGGCGTGGCTCACGGTGTTGCCGCTGACGGAGGCCACGAAGGTGTGGTTTCCGTACTGCTCATCCCAGTACTCCCAGCTGGAAGTGTTCTCACAGCTGTCCAGGTAGATACCGGAATCGCTTTCGTCGATATCCCACATGGAGATGATGTTGTCGTTGATGTCCACTGCGATGTTCATCTCAATGGTGCCGTAGGTGTCGTCATCATCGCGGTCCAGCTCATATGTGATGCCTTCATCCCCAATGTCGGTCAGAGTGTTTCCAGATATGTCCCACGTAACGGCATACTCGATACTGGACATACCATCATCCAGATCTATCTCCTCATAGACCTCGATCCCGTCCTCGAAACCGTTGATCTGGTTACCAGAGATGGACCAGGACATGTCCACGGTCGCCCCGACCGGGGTGATCACGTAGTCGTTACATTCCACGTCCGTTTCGCTGTATACATAGATGGCATCTAGCGGACCGTAGTCGCCGTCATCATCCATCCCTTGCAGCACGTTGTTGTCGACCGCCACGTCCACATCCACCCATATCCAGGAGCTCTTCTGAGCACCTATCCAGTGGTACAGGTCGATGCCGTAGACATATCCGTCCAGGGTGATATCGTTGCCGCTGATGGATAGCGCACCGGTTATCCAGGCGTAGGTCTCAGCAGCGATGGACACGGTACCGGTCTCGATCCAGGCCCAGTACTCGATGTCAACGTAGATCATATCGTTGTACGAGGACATGAAGTACGGGCAGGTGACCACATTGTTGTCCACCGTGTACAGATAGTCCATGACGAAGTTGGATACGGCGGTCTCGTTCTCCGGAGGCCAGTAGTTGTTGCGGAACCACGGACCGGCCCACAAGTACGAATCGACGGCGTAGTTGACGTTCAGCAGCTGGTTCCCATCCATGTGGGAGGTCAGCGCCACGTTCCAGTCACCTACGACATTGTCCTGGTAGTAGTAGATCTCGGAGAGGATACCGTAATAGGCGCCCTCCACCAGGTTGTCGGAGACCGAGACGTAGGTGGTGATGTCAGCATCGCCAGACTGATCAAGGTCGCTGCCTGTGGCACTGTCCACGGCGACATAGACGACTATGGCGTCGATGCTCTGTTCCCCATCGTTTATCTCGTTGTTCTCGATGGTGATGCTCACGTCATCGGCCACATTGCCGACGCCAGTGTACATCTCGGACCATACGTCGATACCATAGTACCCGCTGATATTCAACAGGTTGTCGGATATGTCTATGGCCGCGTTCCTGGTGGTGTCGCCATAGTGATTGTAGATCACGTTGCCTATGTCGATACCGTAGGAACCGGGGCACTCGATGTAGTTGCCCGTAACGGTCGCGGTCTGCTCCAGGGTCACGCTGGTCATTTCCTCATTTTCTTGGTCGATGTAGACAGCGGAACCCAGGGCCGAGTCGCCGGGGAACCCAGTCATGAACGGCCAGGAGCCCATGTAGTTCTCCTGGATCATGACGTTGCCGATCATGTTCTGTTCAACGGTCACGGTCCAGTCGACCGGGTCGTACAGGTACAGGTAGATCCAGCAGACCATTCCATATGCGTCGGTCATCACGTTGTTCTGGAAGTTCACCGTCACGTCCAGGGAGTCGTTCCCAGTGCGGCCGGTGTAGTCCCAGACCTCGATGACCGAGTAGAAGGCATAGCCGACCTTGTTGAACACGGAGTCGGACATGTCCACCACCTTCTCGCCACCCTCGGTGCTAGACAGGTATAGGCTGATGGCGAGGCCCCAAATGCGTTCGAAGGAGTTGTCAGCCATGACCACTTCGGACATGCCGTTGAAGTCATAGATGTCCAGGGCGGCGAAATCATCGCCCACTATCTTGCTGAAATCGTTTCCAGTGACCTCCAGGTCCAGGTTGCCGTTCAGGGATATCACTGCGATACCGCCGTTGTAGTAACCGGTAACGGTGTTGTTGGCGATCACCGCGGAGATGTTCCCTTCCTCCATGGTCAGCAGCGCGGCCATCCCGTAGGAGATGGTCAGCGGGGTGAACAGGACAGACATCCAGTCAGCCTCCCACTTGGGCATGTCGTAAAGGTTGTTCAGGTCGTATATCGTCGAACCGTCGGTCATCAGTCCGTACGGGACATCGTTGGAGTAGGACTCCATGTCCGCGTAGTTGAACTGGATGGTGCCATCGGCGAACAGCACGACCTGGAAGGCCAAGCTCAGACCGTAACCGGAGTACGACTCGGAGGCGTACCAGTTGAACATCACCGACATGCCGTCCTCGGCCTCCTTGAAGCCGAAGAACTGCTCGTAGGTGTAGATCAGGTTGGTGTTACCGACCGGCCGGATCTCCTGGTTCGGGTCGAAAATGAGCCGCCCGTCCTCGTGCAGCATGACCTGGGTATATTCGACGCCGTTATAGTTGAAGGCGAAGGACAGGTTGATCAGGACGCTTCCGCCGGTCCAGGCGTCAACGCCCATAGTCCAGTAGTTGCGACCGATCAGCTGGAAGGTGTTCTCCACCTCTTCGACCATGTATACGGTCTCGTCCGCGGCGGATGAACCGTCGAAGACGCTGTCGGTTATCTCCACGACCATATCGCCGAACAAGGAATCGAACCAGTAGCCAGCCACACCGTGTCCGAGGAACTGGGTGTTGTCGATGGTCACGATACCGCCGTTCTGCGACAGAGCGTACACACCATAAGCGCCGCCCTCGAAGACGGAGCCGACGATGTTCATGTTGATGACGCTCAGGTCCTCGGCGCTCAGGGAGCTGACCTCCACGAGAACGCCGAACTCATGGGTGTTGAGGTACACGCCGCTGAGGTTCACATTTATGTCACCGTCGTTGGCATAGGCCCACAGTCCGGTGCCGGAGTTGACCACGGTCAGGTCGTCGTCCACGAAGGTGAAGTCTAGGTCACCGCTGCGGACATCGAAGTGCATGGCCTCCCCGATGATGTTCTCGAAGAGCGTGGTGCTCAGGTCTATCGGGTTAAGCTCCTCGGACCAGGTCCTGATGCCGCCTCCCGCGTTCATGAAGGTCGAGTTGACGACGGTCAGGGTTATGAAACCGTTGTCCAGGCTGTTGGAGTTCACGGTGACGTCTATAAGGAAGACGCCAGTGTCGTTGTTGCCGGCCAGGACGGAATCGGTTATCACCAGTTCCACGTTACCGAAGGTGACGGTCAGGTCCAGGAAGGAGCCGACGCCCATCGATTGAACACCCTCGATCGGGATTAGCATGTCGGCGTAATCCAAGGTCATGGACACCGCATAGTAGGTTATGCTGGAGAACACGGTGTTGGTGATCTGGAAGTCGCCTATCGTGTCAGCTTCGAAATAGAAACCGTATGTGGCGTTGCTGAAGCTGCAATCGTTCATGACCACATCGATGACCGCGTTGTTGTCATCGTTAAATGCCACGAACCATCCGAGCTCATAAGTGTCGTTTATCTGAACCGAGTTCAGGACCAAGGATATGTTACCCTCGATCACCGGGTCGATCCCTAATTCGACATTGTCCATCAGAACGTTGGTGAGCTCGATGCTGAAATCACCGAACGGAACCGGTTCGAATGGATTTGAGCTGACGGTTAAGGCACCATCATTGTAGATGTGGGTCAGTTCAACGTTCTCCATGGAAACGCTGCCGGAGGTCTCGGAGTAGAACCAGAAACCATACACGGAGTCATTGAAGGTCGAATCCGTTACGGTGAAGTCCACGCGAGAGGAGTTGTCCAGGCTGTAGGCCCACCATCCACCAATCCACCAGGAGTTGTCGGTATGGACCTCGGACAGGGTCGCCGAGATGCTGCCGTTGTAAGTCTCCGCGTAGAATCCGCTGTCGATGTTGTTCATGGTCACGTTGTTCATTACGAACTCCATGTCGCCTTCGTCGGAGTACAGCTCGACGCAGTAGTAACCAATGTTCTCAAAGGTGGAATCGGCAAGTTCGAAATATACTAGGGAGTCGGACTCAACGTATATTGCGTCCTCGTCGATGTTCTCGAAGACCGCGCCCTGGATGATGAGGCTCATATCGCCGGATTCATCGTAAAGACCGATCGCATTCCCGTTCCAGATATTGGAGAACGTGGAATCAACGATGCTCACGGTACCGATCATGTCGGCATCGATGCCCAGACCGTACATGGTATTGTTGAACGTGGAGCCAATGACGGTCAGATCAACCGTACCCGTTCCATCATAGGTCATGGCGTCAAAGCCACCGATGAACAAAGCATCATCAACCGAGAACCCGTCCAGGGTCACATCCAGGCTACCGTTATAGTTCTCGAAATAAATGGCAGACTCCACCCCAATGAACGATAGATCTTGGAAGGAGAGGGATACTGTCGCCCCGTAGCTATCAAATTCCCCATACACCCCTCGTTCCATATCACTGAAGATCACGTTGGAGACCGGGATGCTCACATTCCCCATATATATGCCCCCGTTCATGTGATAGATGTTGGCATATGCCACTGAGCCAGTGGAGCCGTCCATGAACCCAATCCCCATTCCATAGAACATTGTTGATTCGTTCCAGGTGAAGATGACTGGATGGTCGGCGCTCCCTTGCACGAGAAGTTCACCGTATACACCCAACCCAGAGAAGGGAGCCTCGAAGATCACGGTGACGTTCTCCTCGATCGTCAGGGTGACATCGGAGGCCACATACACTGTGGCGTTGATGTTATACGTGTTTCCGGATGTCCAGGTCGTATCAACCGTGATATCGGTCGAGACATCCTCGGCGCTGGCCTGTCCAGCTCCCAAGAAAAGGATCAGAACGAGAGCGAAGGCCAATATACCGATGTATAGGGCCGCCCTCTTGGCCAAACTGTTAGTCATACTATTACTTTGCACAATACTTGGACTGTCCATTAGAATCCCCCTTGTAGGTCCCATCCACCTTACGGGACCCCTGTTTAGTTGAAGAATCATATTTGCGTGACATTACTTAAAAGTTATTCGATAAAATATCTCAAAACGTAATAGCCATATCGATGAATTAACGAGTGTTATCTCTCAATTCACGCTAAGGGCGCGATGAACGCTGGAAGAATAAAGGGCAAAGTTATTAACAAAGGACGTAAAATCCGCCTTCGTGCATAAGATCACCCACATCAGCATGGAGACGGACGTTCTGGCGGAGAACAGGCATCTGGCCGAGCACAACCAGCAGAAGCTTCACGGCTCCAGCGTGCGCTCGGTGGACGTGATGGGCACCACTGGGGCGGGGAAGACCGCCCTTATCATCAAGCTGTCCAAGATGCTGATGGCCCGCGGCCTGCGCGTGGCCGCCATAGCCGGTGACGTCACCGGTCAGGACGATTACGATCGCTTTGAGGCGGCAGGCGTCAAGGCCTACAACCTTAACACCGGCAAGGAGTGCCACCTGGACGCCAACCTTTTAGACCGGGCGTTGGACGGCGTAGAGCTGCTAGACATAGATTTCCTGTTCGTGGAGAACGTCGGCAACCTGGTCTGCCCGGCGGACTTCCCGCTGGGGACGGACAAGCGCATGGTCGTCATCTCCGTTACCGAAGGGGACGACATGGTGCGCAAGCACCCCATGATCTTCCAGGGAGCGGACGTGGCGGTGATAAACAAGATGGACCTGGCCGAGTACATGGGCATAGACGTCACCCGGGTGAGGGCCGATTACCGTAAGCTTTCCGGCGGGCGGGAGCTGATGACGGTGAGCGAACGCACCGGGGAAGGCCTGGACGCGCTGGTGGAAGCGCTGCTGGGCTGATCATCAATTCATTTAATAAAGCTCAGTGCAATCCCCGAAGCGCATGACCACGAAGGTGCTGGTTGTCGGCGGAGGGGGGCGGGAGCACGCCATCGTCGAGGCGCTGATCCGGGACGGTGCGACGGTCTACGCCGCTATGAAGAACCACAACCCCGGAATAGCGCGTTCCGCCAAGGAGTTTAAGCTGGTGAAGGAGACCGACGTGCCCAAGGTCGCCGACTTCGCTGCGCTCTGCGGAGCGGAGCTGGCGGTCATCGGCCCGGAGGCCCCGCTCGAGGCGGGACTGGCCGACGAGCTGCTTAAAAGGGGCGTCGGATGCGTTGGACCTTCGCAATCGGCGGCAAGGCTGGAGACGTCCAAGCGGTTCTCCCGCCGATTGCTGAAGAAGCATGGCATCCCGGGAAACGTGGCCTTCGGCACCTTTCAGGATTACGAATCGGCAAAGCTGTTCGTTGACGATTTTCCAGGTGAGCTCGTGGTCAAGCCCGAGGGCCTCACTGGCGGAAAAGGGGTCAAGGTCGAAGGCGAGCATCTGGAAGGAAAGGAAGGAGTTCTCGCTTACGTCAAGGAGGTGCTGGACCACAAGATCGGTGGGGCGGGTGTGGTCCTCGAGGAGCGCCTGGTGGGGGAGGAGTTCACCCTGCAGGCCTTCTGCGACGGAAGGAGCGTCCGGGGAATGCCCCTGGTGCAGGACCATAAGCGAGCGTACGACGGGGACGTGGGGCCGAACACCGGGGGCATGGGCTCGTACACTGACGCGGACCACTTGCTGCCCTTCGTCACCGATGAGGAACGGCAGAGGGCGTTGGACATCATGCAGCGAACCGTGCAGGCCATGCGGGACGATGGTTCGCCTTACCGCGGCGTTCTTTACGGGCAGTTCATGCTTACCCGCGACGGTCCGAAGGTCATCGAGTTCAACGCCCGCTTCGGCGACCCGGAGGCCATGAACGTTCTGACGCTATTGCAGAACGGTTTCCTGGAGGTGTGCCATGCGGTGGCCGAGGGACGGCTGTCGAAGGACGCCCCGTTCCTCCGAAAGGCCACGGTGTGCAAGTATGTCGTTCCGGCAGGTTATGGCACGGAATCCAAGGCCGGACGGCCGGTCATGGTGAACGAGGATAAGCTGGCCGCCACTGGCGCCCGCCTGTACTACGCGGCGGTGGACGAGAAGGACGGCGTCGTCCTCACCACCTCCTCACGCACCTTGGGCGTGGTGGGAATGGCCGATAGCATCGAGGAGGCGGAAGCGATCTGCGAGGACGGACTGAAGCATGTACAGGGCGAGATCTTCGTCCGCCATGACATAGGCAAGAGGGAGCTGGTGCGAAGAAGGGTGGAGCACCTGCGCCAGGTCAGGGGTTGAGCAACCTTTTCATATCCCCCGGCAATCTACCCTCATGCAGAACCTGGAGCACATCGCCCAGAGGATACAGGACTCCCTGGAAGAGAAAGATACCGTTAGGGAGATAGCCATCAAGTCCTCCCGCGCCATTATAAGGATGTCGAGCGGGGTGATCCATGGGATGCATAAGGGCATCGACGGCGAAGCCCCCCTGTCAGAGGCCATCGACGAAGCTTACAAGCTGAAGAGCGTGCTGGCTGAGCATGTGGACATCTGGCACTCGGGCATCGTGCAGGACGCCCTGGTCGAGGTGGCCGAAGCGGCCATCTTGGACGCGTTGGTCAAGGAGCAGGAGCTGCCGGACCCCGAACACCTGGGAATGCCGGGCACCGCCTACCTTCTGGGAATGGCGGATACCATAGGCGAGCTCCGTCGCTTCTCCCTGGAATCGCTGCGCCGGGGTAACACCTCCGAGGCCGAACGGTACCTGGACCTAATGGAAGAATTGTTCCTGGTCATCATGCGCTTCGACTATCCGGACGCCATCATTTCCATAAGGCGAAAGCAGGACATCGCCCGATCGGTGTTGGAGAAGACCAGGGGCGACGTGTCCATTGCGGTGATGAGCGAAAGGCTGCAGGGCCGGATGGGCGACCTGGAGAAAAGGTTGTAGGGAAAAAGGTTTCAGCGCCTCTTCTTGCCCTTGGCCGGACGCCTCCATATCAGGAATATGGTCGCGCCCAGAGCGGCGACCATCACCCACATCAGGGTGTTCACCCATCCGTATCCGGGCATCTTGTAGTAGATGGTCGTCTCATATATCGACGCCCCGCCCTCGAAGGTCACTATGTGATTGTTGGGATCGAGGACCATGCGCACCTTGTGCTCTCCCGAGGGCAGGTCCAAGGCGGTCCAGTTGTACTGGAAATTGAACGATTCCCCGGCCGCCAGGTCGATGGTGGTGCTGTAGAACTCCACCCACCCACCGTCCTGGTAAATCTGCAGGCTTATCGGGACGTCCACGGCGCCCACCTCCCCGGTGTTCTCGATGGTGGTCCATAGAACGATCGGATCCACCACCTTCACCTGGAAGGTGATGGTGCTCTTGACCGTCTGGCTTACACTGGCCGACTGGCATTCGATGGTGATGGTCATCGTCTGGGCCTCGGCGGGCGCGGTCAGGTTTATGGAGAACGTTCCGTCTGAGGTCGGTTCCACCGTCCCCGGCACGAAGAACGAACCGTAGGTATTGCCGTCGCCGGTCATGGTGGCCTTGTAAGAGTAGTTGCCGGCACCGACCTCGGCGGGACCGCCGAACATGGTCAGGGTATACATGGTCACGCTGTTGGTGGCCACGACCTGGGGGCCGTCGATCTGTGCGTACAGCGGATCGTAGGTATCCGCCTGGGCGAAGGGCATTGCGCTCAGCAGCATTATCGCTGCGAGCACGATCATCAGCGCTTTCTTCGTAAGAACACCCCCTTCTGTATGCTAAGGACGACGAGAACGACCATCAGGGCCAAGGCCACCCCCAATAGGACTATGGAATCCTGGCCGAGACGGGGCGTGCTGTCGGAGACGTCAACCCCGGTCACGGAGAGGCCGCCGACCCCCAATCCTACGAGATCAGGCTGCAGGTCCAGCGAAGAGCGCACCGCCTGGTCGGCGGTGGACACCGCCACCAGCTGTACGGTGACCGTGGGGCTCGGGTTCGTCCTGATAGGGACCATGGAGACCTCGATCTCCGAGCTCTTAGTGGCGGATATCTCAACCTTCAGAGAATCGCTGAGCACGGTCTTGTTCACCAGCTTGACCTCCCAGCCCAGGTCCCGCAGGGCCTGTTGATTGCCGATGGTTATGGCGTAAGCGTCGTCCACGTTGCCGGGATTGGTCACCTTCACGGTGTGTATGTAGTCGGTACCGTCGGTCGACTCTCCGCCCAGGTACTCCATGCTGACCGCCCGGGCCGGAGCAATGACCGCGTCAAGGCTCACCGAGGCGGTGGCCGAGGAGTTGGTGATGGAGGTCGCTCTGACGATCACGGCGGTGTGCTTCACCAGCACGGAGGCGGACGGCGTGAGCTGCACGGTCACCGTCTGGCTGTTAGTGGTTCCGAATCCCAGCGATATTTCGGTCTGGGAGAACACCACGGTCCAACCGGTGGCGGTCGAGGTGAGCCTGAAGGTGTCCTCCACGTTGCCCTCGTTCACCACCCGGATGGTATAGGTGGCGGTCTCGCCCCCGTTCAGGGTAACCTTCTGCGCGGAGTCCCAGGTGACCGCAACGTCCTGCTCGACCACCCTCTCCAGGTATATTCCCTTGGTCGTCACGTCATTGAGCGATATCGTGGCCGAGGCGTGATAGTCCACATCCATCCCGTTCTCGCTAAGGACCGTATCGGCGGTCAGGGCATAGGTCCCGGATGGCAGGTACAGCTCGTAAACGCCATCCATGGAGCTGGTCATGCTCAGTACGCCCGCCCCGGATATGCTGAGCTGGGCCCGAACCCCATCGTTATTGGCGAAGGTCGCCCCGGAAAGACGGAACGATTCGACCATATCTATGTCGTAGGACCGGTCATCCAGATCGCTGATGATAAGTGTGCCGAGATAGGCCCGGGAACTGTCCTGGCTTACCGCGTACACCGTGTAGTTGCCCGGGGACAGCTCAACGGAATAGCTTCCGGTGGCGTTCACCGTCAACCCGGTGGCGGTGGCCGAAACGGCTTGGAACTGGACCTGGGCGGTCACCGGAGAACCGTTCACCAGCAGGTCTCCGCTCACCGTGGCGTTCTCAAAGGACATCACAGTGCTGATAGCCAGGTTCCGGCGGGAGGTGGACATGGTGAAGTCCTGTTCCCCGACATACCTGACATATCTCAGCTGAGAGGCGATGGTGACGACGGTGGAATGGTCCACGGACGCCGTATAAGTTCCAATGGGCAGATAGACGATGGCCAATCCAGTTTCGGGGGTGGTAACGTTGTAATAGGCCCCCTCATGCTCTATGTTGACGACTATGCTCTCCGCCCTCAGACCGCTCATGGTCGCCTGTATAGTGGCCTGGGCGGCGGAGTTGGCGGCGATGTCCATGGACATCGACCCGCTGACTTCCACGCGGTCAAGCGTAGCGTAGTTCAAGGTTCCGTTGACCACTGTCGCATACAGAGAGTAGGAGCCTTCCTGAAGGTACACCGAATAGGTCGTACCAGCGGTTAAGCTGACCATGTCCGGGCCGTCGAAGATAAGGGTGGCCGTGCCGCTCGGACTGACCGCCCCACTGACCAGCACCCTTTGTACCACCTCGATCTGGATGGCCGCCGGGTCGCTGCCGATGAGGACCTCCAGGTCCATATCGCTGTACGACTGATAGCGGACCGAGGCGTCGTCGGTGACGTTCTGGTCCACGCTCACGGTGTAAGTTCCAGGATAGAGCTTGGCGCTGAAGGTGCCATCGGCGTTGGTGATGGCGGTGACGCTGATGGCCGGTCCGCCGTCCGCAACGAAGTTGACGGCGATCCCGGCCATGGCCAATGACAGGCTGCCGGTGACCGTCCTTTCCAGAGCGATCATCTCCAGGTCGGTGGTGACGCTCTGCACCTGGGACGGGTAGCTCTTGACCACGCTCTCGAAACCGTCCTTGACCGCGGTCATGGTGTAGGTCCTTCCGGACACCAGTACGAAGGAGTATTGTCCGGTGGAACCGGTGCCCAGGGTCACGACGCGGCCTTCCTGATCGGCCATGGTGATGATGACCCCGTTCAATCCTTCAGCGGAGGAGGCCGCGTTGTTCCCGTCGGCGTCATACCAGACCTTCCCGCTTACCGTGACCGAGGCCAGCAGCTCGAAGTCGGTGGAGGCGGAGGATACCAGGTTGATGTCTCCCCAGTAGGCCCTTGTCCCGTCGCTGATGTAAGCGAAGTACAGGCCCGAGGGGAGCACCGCCCGGAACTTCCCTTCCGCGTTGGTTATGGCCGAGAGCGTCGCCCCTCCGTTGCGGTCCTGCAGCGTGACGTCCGCATCGGAAACGACGCTGCCGGAATACATAACCGTACCGGAGAGGACCAAGCCCTCGTTCAGGGCCAGGTCGATGCTGGCGCTGTCGGTGGCCGATATCATCTCCAGGAAGACGACCTCTTGGCCATTCACAGTGGCCGTGGCGTACAGGGAGACGTCGCCCTTGGGGACGATGATCGAATACCTACCACGGGAATCGCTCTGCACCCAGGTGTCCACGAGGTCGCCGGATATTCCGATCATGGCGTTGCTCACGGCCTGACCATTGTAACTGACCAGACCGCTCAGGCGCATGGAATTGAAGAGGACGAGGTCCTTGGTCAGGGCCTCGCCCGCCTCCAAGGTCACGTCCGCGCTCTGGACGGCGGTGCCGTCAGGTGTCTGAATGGTGTAACTGCCGGGAAGGAGCCCCTCGAAGACGAAGGCGCCGGTAGCGTCGGTGACCGCCTCCAGGACCAGACCGTTGGTGGCGTCCAATAGGGAGATCGTGATATGACCTGCGGCGGTGCCATCCTCGAGAGCGGCGTTGCCGCTCAGGACGGCCGGCTCCACGTACATGTCCTTGACGACCGGTGAGCCGATCTTGACCTCAACCGTGGATCCACCGAACACGTGGCCCTGGTACTCCACTCTTATGTCCCCGCTCATCGGGCTGATGCCCGCGATCTCGTAACCGTCGGCGGTGGAGACCGCTTCGGCCCGGAACCCGTTGGTGACGTTCTCGAAGACGACGGTCGCTCCGACCAGCTGCTGGTCGGTGGTGGCGGAGTACTTGCTGTTGCCGTCGGAATCGAGGTAGACCTGCCCGGTCAAGGACCCGGCCTCTACCACCACGTCCAGCTCGATCATGTAGTCCAGGCGGTCGTCCTTGTCCACGTCGGCCTCCACACGCATGGCCTGGTCGTAGGTTATGTCCAGGGCCTCGGTGTGCAGCTGCGTTCCGTAGAGCATGCGGGAGTCCAGATCGCCGTAGGAATAGACCAGGGTGACCTCTCCGAAGGGAGCTAAGACGCTGTACCGCCCCTCCGCATCGGTCTTGACCACCTGGTGCGGGATGCCGTACTCGTCCAGCACGGTGACCCATATCCCGGCCATCGGCCTTCCGGCGTCGGTGACCGCCGTGCCTTCGATTATCGCTCCGTCATAGTACTGCAGGAAGGTGACCCCGGAGTACAGGCTGGAGGATGACAGGTCCACGGTGCCGATCAGCTCGCCGGACTGGATCCGGTTGTACATGCTTATCGCTTCATCGTAGGACACCGCGCGCCAGGCGTCGGTGTGGTTGGCCACGTCCACGCTGGGGAAGGGGTTGTAATAAGCCGTGCGGTAGACCATGCGGAAGTTGCTCATGTTCCAGCCCTGCATGGACGGGAGGTCCTGCAGGCTTCCGGAGATGCCCGGCAGGCCCTGTTCGGACTCGCCCACGTCATTGGGGCCGAAGCCCATGAACGCCCGGTAGAGCATGGTGTCGTAGAACGCCTCGGTGTAAACTATCTCGTAGCTGACGATGTAATCGTTGGCGGTTATCTCGTCCAGCGGTATCTGTTCGCCGGTATAGTCGACGGCGTAGATGGTGTAGTAGTCGTAGGGGATGTTGTTCCCATCGACGCGCTGGTCGGACAGCTTGGCCGGAGCGTAGAAAATGTTGAAGGAGGTGGCGGTGAAGGGGAACAGCCGGCTGTCCACGGACACATAGCCGATGTCATTTCCGGTGATCTCCCGCACCTCGTTGTACAGAGAGACCAGCTGGTCCTTGTCCAGGCCGGTCAATACCTGCCTGGCCGCCACGTACTTGGCGTTCTCGGCGCTGAGATCGTCGTCCAGTTCCCCGTAGACCAGGGGATTGTTCCTGACCTCGTCCACGTAGTTGGCCGGATTGGAGATTATGTCCTTGAACCGCACGGTGTCGACGCCGTATTCGGACATCTTGCTCAGGGCGTCGGCCCCCTCCGCGGTGTTCCCTTGGATGTCGCTCTCCACACAGCGCACGATGAACAGGGCGATGGCCCCCTCCTCGGTCTGTGTCATGAGGAAGGTACCGGCGAACTGGTAGCCGTTCTGGAAGTTGTCAGCTACCGCCGGGTGTCCGCCTTCCTGAATGGCCTCGAACCCGTAGTCCCACCAGGACACGAAGGCCGGGCGGTCAATGGCGACCGGGTCAACGGAATCTTGAGCGGAGAACCAGTTCCAGGCAGAAGGCCAGTACTCGTTGGGCAGCGTAAGGCCGTAGCTGAAAGCCCCCAGGTACCAGTAGGTCCCGTTCACCAGGTCGTAGTCGTCCGGTCTGAGGAAATCAGGCAAGGCCTGGTAGATCTGGCCGTCATAGTCGGTCTTGGTGGTGGACGGTATGCCGGCATCCATGGCGTACCAGACGTTGGGCACCAGTATCATCAGGACGATGAACACCGCGCCCAGAACGTGCCTTAACTTGATCGAGCTGCGTAAGGTCTTCCATAGGCCGCCGTGGTCGGTGCGCAGGTTCCTGATCATGTCGTCGAACTTCAGACGGTCTATGATCAGCCCGAGGATCCAGCCCGCCGATACGGCGAAGGCCGGGGCGGCGTTGAATACGAACCTGGCGGCCGAGGAGGCCATGTATATGGATATAGCTACCCAGACCACCACGAATATGAAGTGGGGGCTGAGATTCTTGGGGATCTTGACCGCCGCGTAGCCCACGCCGATCAGCGCGAGCCAGAAGGTGACCATACCAAAGGACATGGCCAGGCTGGAGAACAGCGGGGCCTGCGCCTCGGAAATGGTATCGTAGAGCTTGCTCTTCACCAGGTATCCCTGCCCGGACAGTATGGTTTCCAAGAGGGCCGGGTTGACCAGGGACAGCAAGGCCATGGACCCGATGAGTATGGCCGTGAACACCGGCAGCACCAGGGTCCACGGGTAATCACGGGTTACCACGAACATCATGCCGCCTACGACGCCGATGGCGAATAGGAACAGCGGCGTGTCGAACCAGGTGGCGACCAGGTCCAGGCTGACGTAGGCAGGTGCCATCACCAGGAAGGCGACGCCGAAGAAGGCGGTTATGGAGAACAGCACACCCATGGAATCAGCATTGCGGAAACGATCGACCAGCAACTGGACGATGAAATAGACGAAGACGACGATGAGCAGATAGGTGTATCCTGTCCATATCAGGCCCACGGCCGCCACGCAAAGGCCGCCCAAAGCCGCGTATATGAGGGATAGCTGATTGGTTCCCAGATACCCCTGGATGCCGGACCTTATGGCCTTGGGGTCCTTCCATTTGGAGACCCAGCGGCTCCCGTTGACCGATTGCAACGAGCGCAGCAGGAAGTAGAAGGAGAACACCACGAAGAACAGGACCATGGCATCGTGGTCGGCGTTGGACAGCACCGTACGTTCGATATGACCGGCCATAAGGGCGAAGATGAACGCCCCCAGCATTCCGGCCTTGCGGCCGAAGGCCGCCTTACCCAGCATGTATACTGGGATGACGGTGAGCGCGCCCCACACTGCAGTGGAGAACACCAGGGAAAGACCGACGGCGTCGGTGATGGCCAGTCCGGTGATCGTGCTGAGGAGCATTCCGACCACTGCCACTGACCAGTCGTACAGCGGCGGGCGGGGGTTCCTCATCCCGTTAGGATAGTTAAGCATGTCATCCCACACCAGGTGGTCCCCAGTTGCCACCGCGTGGTCGATGACCCTCATGTGGTAGTAAGAGTCAGAGCCACCTGAGACCAGGTAGCCATTGTCCACCGAAGTGGAATATCCGAAGTAGCTCCTGACGAACAAGGCCAGGAACACCATCATTGCCAATAACAGCACGGTCTGCCAATTTCTTCCGATCCAAGAATCCTTGAGGTTGCGAGAGAAATTGGACAACGAAAGAGAGCGCTGCTTGTCAGTAGGTTGACTGGACCCCTCCTGCTTCGTTGCCATTAGTTAGTCTCCTCTGGGGTGATTAGCAACTGATAACGCACCCCGTATAAATACGTTGGTTCCACCCAGGCCAGTAAAATCATGCATCTGGCTACACTCTCCGGAATCGATGTTTCGGCTCATAGGGACCGCACGCCCTTGGCCTCGTTCACCACTTGCAAGGCGGCGGAGCGGGGGTCCTCCGCCCCGTAGATGCTCCGCCCGACGATGACGTAGTCCGCTCCCTTCTCCAAGGTGGCCGAGGCGCTGCCCCCCTGAGCGCCCACCCCGGGCGATAGGATCAGCAGGTCCCCGACGATGTTCCTCAGCACCGCCACCCGCTCCGGGCGGGTGGCCGGAGCGATTATGCCGGCGGCGCCACAGTCCACGGCCATTTTTGCCAAAGATTCGGCGGCGGGGGCGGTGTATTCAGCTCCCCCAGGATGGGACATCTCGGTGACCACGAATATCTTGCCGCCGTCCGCGGCCTCCACCGCCGCTCTCACCGAATCGCTGCCGGTGAACCCGTGGACGATCACCCCTTCCGCCCCCCTTCCCACGGCCTGGGAGACTATGAGCGATACCGTGTTCGGAATGTCGGCCACCTTGAAGTCGCATATCACCGGGGCCATCTCCGACAGCCGGGTGATGGTCTCCGGCGATGTGGCTAGGACCAAAGGCCAGTTTATCTTGATGGCGTCCACCAGGTCGGACACCTGCTCCGCCACCTTGAACGCCCTCTCCGGCCGCACCTCGTCCAGCGCGAGTATCACCCTGCTCTCCTTCCTCATGATATCCCTGATGCCAACGTTCCACGCCGATTTAGGATTTGCCATGGGCAAGCGTTAAGTCCGCCCTGGTCGGTAGAGGTGCCATGCGCCCCATACCCATGGAATCGTCGTCCTGTTACACTAAACGGCTGCCGCGCGGCTGCCGGCTGTGCCGGAAGGGGGCCAAGATGGTGCTCCTGGTCACCGGCAAGTGCGGCGAATCATGCTATTACTGCCCTTTGTCGGAAGCGAAGAAGGGGAGGGACGTGGTCTATGCCAATGAGCTCCTGGTCGAAGAGGACCAGGACGTGATCTGGGAGGCGGAGGCGATAGGGGCCCGGGGGACCGGCGTGACCGGCGGCGATCCATTGCTGGTGATGGACCGCACGGTCCGCTACATCCGCCTGCTTAAGGAGCGCTTCGGACCCGGACATCATATCCACCTGTACACGGCCACGGTGGACCGGGAGAAGTTCCTGGAGCTGCAGAAGGCCGGTCTGGACGAACTGCGGATACACCCTCCTATCGACCAATGGCTACGACTGGAGGACCTGGACATCGCCAAGGCCGTTAAGGGGCTGAGCATGAAGGTGGGGTTCGAGGTGCCCGCCGTACCTGGGGAGAAGGAAGGACTGCTCTCCCTATGCCGCCACGCCGCCGATCTGGGGTTGGACTTCGTGAACCTCAACGAGCTGGAGGTCTCCGAAACGAACTGCCAGGCCCTTCTCGGCCGGGGGTTCCACGTGCGTTCCGACGTATCGAGCGCCATGCAGGGGAGCATGGAGACGGCCTGGCAGGTGATGGAGGGGGCCGGGGACCTGCTCCCGGTGCACTTCTGCTCCTCCAGCTTCAAGGACCAGGTGCAGCTGCGGGAACGCCTTAAGAGAAGGGCCAAGAGGGTGGCCAGGCCGATGGACCTCATCACCTCGGAGGGCATGGTTCTCCTGGGCATTGTGGAAACCGATGACCTGCAGGAAGCGGCCAGACTTCTGTTGGAAGAGCACATGGTACCGCCCGAGCTGGTCAATTTGGATGAAAAGATGAAGAGGTTGGAGGTGGCCCTCTGGGTCCTGGAGGACCTTGCTTCCGATCTGCCCTTCCGCTGCTATATGGTGGAGGAGTACCCCACCGCGGACCGGCTGGAAGTGGAACGGCAGCCTTTGAACTAGGCCACCGAGATGCTCTGCACGTTGTGGTGCCGGTTGACCAGGTCCCGGGCTATTTTCAGGTTCTTGCCGTTCTTGCCGATCGCTCGGCCTTTTACTGCCGGGTCGACGGTAACGGTGGCGTGAACGATGTTGCCCCGGGTCTCGATCTCCACCTTCTCCGGACCGTAGTTGTAGAAAACGTTCTTGATGAACGTCTCCGCGTCGTCGGAGAACTCCACGACCTGGATGTTCTTGCCGGTGGTGTTCTTGAGCTTTATCACGTTCTCCCCCGCCTTGCCAACCGCGCGGTTGGCCTGGCCCGGGTCGACGACGTAAACCAGCTTCTCCTCGGTCTCCATGCAGTCCCGCACCCTCGCCTTGGTGATCTTCTCAAAAAGGCTGATGTAGCGCAGGGTCTCCTCAGTAAAAGTGATCTCAGCGGTCATGTTCAGCCCAGCGAAAGGATGTTGGATGCTCCCTTGTCGATCACGGCAATGGAGGATACCGAGAAAGGCTTTCCGCACAGGGCCCCGAGCTCCATGTTGGTTCCCTCGAACTGATACACCGGCACGCCGTGGTCCTTGGAGACCAGGTATCCGCTGGGGCAGTTCTTGGCCACTATCACGAGCTTGGCCTCCCCGTTCCTTACCGTCTTTTCCGACTGCTCAACGCCGAAGACCACCTTTCCGGTGGTTATGGCGGATTTTAAGGCTCTTCCCAGATCGATCATTCAGATGCCCCCTTCTTAGGTGCGTACACGAGATTTACGGCCCCGGTCCCGAGTGTAACCGGCTGCCCCACTATAATGTTTTCTGCCACGCCGTCCAGGTGGTCCTCCTCCCCGGTCATGGCCGCGGTGAGCAGGTGGGCGGCGGTTATTTCGAAGGCCGCCCTGGCCAGCACCGACGATTTCCTTCCCGATATCCCGTGACGGCCGATGGCCTTGACGTCCCCGTCAGCGGTCATCAGGTCCGCCACCAGCATGATGTGACGTATGTCCACGGACAGACCCTGTTCGTCCAGGGTGCGGGACGCCTCCTCGATGATGGAGTTGCGCGCCGCCTCCACCCCCAGGACCTCGTTGATCTCCTGTATGGAGTTGGTGTAGGCCCGGGTGTGGTCCAGTCCGTCTATCTTGAGCACCTCCCGCAGGTTGCTGCCCTCGGTGAATATGACCCACTGGTCATCCTTCTTCTTGAGCAGGGCGCGGGATATGCCCTCCACTCCCTTCACCTTGGACCCCTTGACCAGGTCCAGGGCCTTCTGCAGGCTCTTGAAGGACGGTTCCTTGGGTTCCAGGCACAGGTATCCGATACCGACCTCGCCGGCCAGCTCCACCTTGGGGGGGAGCGATTCCCTGGCCACCTCATCCACCATCACGATGCCCCGGAGGCGGGAGACCTTCTCCCTGATCAGATCGATCGGGGCAAGCTGACCCTTGGCGGGATGGCCGTCCTGGTCCAGGAGGCCTTTCTGTAGGCACTTTCTCTGGTCCGGGACGATGAACAGGCGCATATTGTGCAGGTCCGTTTCAATGTCCGCCAGGTCCAGCACGGTGGTTATCTCGATGTTGGAAGCGATGGACTTCACGGTGTCCACGTCCCCGGACAGCTCCTTGTTCACGTACAGGGTCATCATCGGAGTGCTCGGGATCCTCCTGGCGTCCACGATCTCGATGAGACGCGGCAGCCCCAGGGTAACGTTGATCTCGGCCACACCGGCGTAGTGGAAGGTACGCATGGTCATCTGCGTGCCTGGCTCCCCGATGCTCTGCGCCGCCAATATCCCGGCGCTCTCGTTGGGGTCCATCATGTGGTCCAGGTACTTTTGGTTGGCCACCTTGAGGATCTTTACCAGGTTCTCCTTGCTGATGTCGTTCCCTTCCAAACGGCGGGCGATGTTCAGTATCACCCGGTGGGGCAGCTGCAGCTTGAGCTCGATGCACTTCTTGAACAGCTGGTCCTCGAAGACCGAGTGCTTCTTGCTCTTGTCGGGAATCTCGAAGAACACTGGGGCGGCGGGCTCGGGCTGTTTCTTGTCCGCCTTCCTCTTGGAAGCGGTCTTGGCCTTGGCCAAGGTCTTGGGGGCCTTGTCCTTCTTTCCCAGCTTAGTGAGCAGGTCCTCGGCGGCCTCCTTGTCCAGGCCGATGTCCACCAGGTCGGAGACCGAGGCCTTCACCAGGTCGGTCTGGTTGGTGTACTTCTCCTTGACGATGTCGATGGTGTCCGAGGGGACCCCTTTCTTCCCCAACGCGTTAATGAAATCCTTCTGGGCCATCAATCATCACCTCCGCCCTCGTACTCGCTCTCCTCTTGCTCTTCGTCCTCCTCGGTGGTGGCCTCCATGAGGTCCTTCTCCACGGTAGCGTAGGCGCTGATCTTGCGCTCGTCCGCTCTCGACAGAAGATCGGCGTAGTGCTCTCCGAGCACGTCACGCAGCACGTCGTCCAGGTCGATCGCCTCGCCCTGCACGCTGCGGGTGGGGTCTACACCGTCCTCGCCGTACTCGAACTGGATGATGCTGTCCGCGGTGTTGCGGACGGTTCCGTCCTGCTTAAGCTTGAGGTCCTCCAGGGCGTTGATCAGCCGGCGCTGCATGTAACCGGAACGGGAGGTACGCACGGCGGTATCGACCAGACCTTCCCTGCCACCCATGGAGTGGAAGAAGAACTCGGTCGGCGTTAGTCCGCTCTTGTAGGAGTTCTTGACGAACCCCTTGGCCTGGGCGCCCAGGTCTCCCTTCTGGAAGTGCGGCAGCGTGCGGTTCCAGTAACCCCTGGACAATCGTTCGCCACGCACGGCCTGCTGCCCGATGCAGCCGGCCATCTGGGAAAGGTTCAGCATTGAACCGCGGGCGCCGGACTTGGCCATCTGCACCGCGGCGTTCTCCAGGCCCAGGTGCTTCCCGGCTATGCGTCCGGCCTCGTCCCTGGCCTCACCCAGTTTCTTCATCGCCTCCACCTCAAGGGTCTCCTCCAGAGACCGCCCGGGCATCTGGTCCAGCGTCCCATCGCGATAGGACGCCACCAGCTGGTCGACCTCCATGAAGGTGTTGTGGATCTTGTCGTCTATCTGGCGCTTCGCCTCTTCCGGGATGTCCTCGTCGTCGATCCCGGTGGAGAAGCCGCGGACCATGATGGAGCCGATGGCCAGACGCGTGACGTCATCCAGGAACTCCCTTGCCCGGTCCGCACCATAGTCCCTGGCGATCTTGTCCAGTATCTTGCCGGCCCCGGAGCCGATGGCGTTGTCGTCTATGGTGCCCATCAGCAGCTTGCCGTCGCGGATCTTGACATAGGCGTCGTACTGGCATCCTTCCTTCTCGCACTTCTGGCACTTCATGCAGATGTGCGACTTGAACTGGGCGTTGAAGTCCTTGGGTAGGATGGTCGAGAACAGGTCCTTGCCGGTCCAGAACTCCTTTCCACCCTCCACGACCGGCTCGGGCAGCTTGTTCTCGCCCATCTTGGACACTATGAACAACGTTTGCGCTTTTTCGAAGCGGGGGTTCCTGTACGTCAGCTGGAACACTCCGGTGATGTGGTCGTGTATGGCGCCGATGATCGGGCCGCCGAACCTGGGGGACAGGATGTGCTCCTGCACCTTCATCAGGATGTGCGCTTCGGCCCGCGCCTCCTCGCTCTGCAGGACGTGCAGGTTCATCTCGTCGCCGTCGAAATCGGCGTTGTACGGAGGGCACACGCAGAGGTTCAGGCGGAAGGTCTTGCCGGGCATGACCTTGACCACGTGGGCCATCATGGACATGCGGTGCAGGGAAGGCTGCCTGTTGAACAGCACCACGTCGCCGTCCATGAGGTGCCTCTCCACCTTGTAGCCGATCTCCAGTCCTTCCGCGACCGTCTCCGCGTTCTTGTCGGTGACGCGTATCCTGCGGCCGTCGCTGCGGATTATGTAGTTGACCCCGGGGGCGTAGACGATGCCGGCGGGCTCGGGACCGCGCTTGACCATGTTCCGCAGTACCTCCAGGTTGTCCTTGGTGATCATTACCGGCACGGTCAGCTCGCGGGCGGCGAATGTCGGCACCCCGACCTGGTTAATGGATAGCCACGGGTCCGGGGAGACCACGGTACGGGCGGAGAAGTTAACGCGCTTACCGGACAGGTTGGAACGGAAGCGGCCTTCCTTGCCCTTCAGCCTCTGCACCAGGGTCTTGAGCGGACGTCCGCTCCTGTGCCTGGCCGGCGGAATGCCGGAGGTCTGGTTGTCGTAATAGGTGGTCACATGGTACTGCAGCAGCTCCCATAGGTCCTCCACGATGAGCTGGGGTGCGCCCGCATCCCTGTTCTCCCGCAGCCTCTGGTTGATGCGCAGCACGTCGACGAGCTTGTGGGTAAGATCGTCCTCGGAACGGTCCCCGGACTCCAGGGTGATGGACGGTCGAACGGTCACGGGTGGGACCGGCAGGGCCGTCAGCACCATCCATTCCGGACGGCAGGCCGCCGGGTCTATTCCCAACGGGATGAGGTCGTTGTCCGGTATGCGCTCCAGGCGCTCCCTTACCTCCTTGGGGGTCAGCTTGTGGCCGTCCTCGCGGAAGGTCGTCGGCTTGTCCAGGGTGATCTTCTTCTGCTCCTCGCCGCAGTGCGGGCAGACCTCCTTCATGGCCTTCTCCGCGGCGGCCTTGGCGGTCTCCTTGGAGAACTCGCGCAGATCGATGGCGTCGCTGCCCAGCTCCTCCATGGTGTCCAGGCGGGCCTGGTACTCCTTGACGTCGTCCTCGGTGAGGACCAGCCGGCCGCAGGATTTGCAGGTGGCCTGCAGGAGCTTCTTGATCTCCTTTACGTAACCAACATGGATGACTGGCATGGCCAGGTCGATGTTCCCGAAGTGACCGGGGCACTCGTCCACCTTGTGCCCGCAGGTCTTGCACATCAGCCCCGGTTCTATGACACCGAGGTGGGTGTCCATGAGACCCTGGTCGATGGGGAAGCCATCATCGTTGTACGTGTCAGCAGTGATGATCTTGATGGCCGACATCTTGCGGATCTCGTCCGGCGACAAGCACGTGAACTTGATGGACCCGATCCTCTTGGATACTCCTGACATCATCTCAAATCCTCCAGTTGTAAGCGCATGGCGACCCCAAGCGAGAGCAGCTCATCCAGCAGCAGCTTGAAGGCGTACGACGTCTGGATCATGTGCACGTTGGTGTTGTTGCCGCAGACCGGGCAGTGCAGAGCGCCCCTCTTGTCCAGGATGGCTATGTGTCCGCAGTTAGGGTTACCGCACACCCATTGGAAGGTGCCGTCCGACTCGTCCAGCAGGCGGTCCTTGATGACCATGGCCGCCCCGTGGCCTATCAGGCAATCCCTCTCCATCTCACCGAACCTTAGACCGCCCTGGCGGGAGCGGCCTTCCGTCGGCTGCCTGGTGAGTATCTGCACCGGCCCGCGGGACCTGACGTGCATCTTGCCGGAGACCATGTGATGCAGTTTCTGGTAATAGATCACGCCGATGAACACGTCGGCCTGTACCATGCGGCCGGTGAGACCGTCGTACATGACCTCGCGGCCGGACTTCTGGAAGCCGGCATCGACCAGGGACTGGCGAAGGGCGTCCTCGCGCTCGCCGCTGAACGCCGTCCCGTCGACATGCCTTCCCTCCAGGGAACCGACCTTTCCGCCGATCATCTCCAGTACGTGGGCCACGGTCATACGGGAAGGTATGGCGTGGGGGTTGATGACCAGGTCCGGGATGATGCCGTCCGAGGTGAACGGCATGTCGGAGGAGGAGACCAGCAATCCGACCACTCCCTTCTGCCCGTGCCTGGAGGCGAACTTGTCCCCCAGTTCCGGGATCCTCTCGTCGCGCACTTTCACCTTCACAAGGCGGGAGCCGTTCTCAGACTCGGTGAGCATGACGCTGTCCACCCAGCCGGTCTCCCCGGAACGGACGGTGACGGAGGTCTCACGCCTCTTGTGGCCCGATAGGAAGTTGGCTTCCTCCTCCTCCACGAAACGGGGAGGGGAGGTCTTTCCCACCAGGACGTGGCCGCCGGACACCGGGGTCTCCGGCGATATTAGCCCGTCCTCCTCAGACAGGTCGTTGTAGGATGAGTCGGTACGGGCGCCGCGCACGTCGGGGGACGGTATCTCAAAGTGGTCCTCCTGCCCTCCGGGGTACCTGCGCTCCTCCGTACGGTAGGTACGCATGAACGTCGAACGCCCCAGGCCGCGCTGCACGCTGCTCTGGTTCAGGATGAGCGCGTCCTCCATGTTGTAACCGTGATAGGATAGAACGGCGACCACGAAGTTCTGCCCGGCCGGGCGCTGGTTGAAGGAGACGAAGTCCATGAACTTGGTCTGGACCATTGGCTTCTGCGGATAGTGCAGGATGTGCCCGCGGGTGTCGGGGCGCTTGCGGTAGTTGCTCGAAGCCAGCCCGAGAGACTGCTTGGCCATGCCTGCTCCCATCGTCACACGCGGAGAGGAGTTGTGCTCCGGGTAGGGCACCATGCCGGCGCAGACGCCCAAAATGACCATGGGGTCCACTTCCATGTGGGTATGCTCCTTGTGGAACAGGTAGTCCACCTTGGTCGAACCGCCGCAGTGCCGGCACTTGAGCTCGGCCTGCTTGTCCGCGGTACCCGGGTTCATCCAATCCATGTCCAGTGGGGAAATGTCCCGGTCGCAGCTTCCGCACTTCAGGGGCACCTCGTAGGGCTCGACGGCGATGAAGGTGTCCTCCTCCTCCTCGGCGTCTATCCACTCGAGAACGCCCTCGCGCACCAGGTCGGACCAGCGCAGCTTGCCGGCCCGGATGTCCTCCAGATGCTTGCGGGTGATCATCAGGCGGCCGTCCTTCAGGACCAGCAGCGCCCGGCGCAAACGACCTTCGTCGCAGTTGATGATGACCTCGTCCATCTCCTCGTCGTAGCGGATGTTTATCTCATCCGACAGCAGACCGGAGCGGCGGCGGTTCCTCATCTGGTTGATCAGGTCCAGGGCGCTGTCGTGCACGCCCTTCAGATCGCCATTGACGTAAACGCGGGTGCCGGCCATCTGCTGCCCCTTGACCTCGCGTATGCCCAGGTCCTTGAGCAGGAAGGTGACGTCCTCCTCGCGGAAGCCCTCGGAGACGTTGATGATCAGGGCGGCGTTCTTTACCAGTCCGCAGTTCTGACCTTCCGGGGTCTCGTTCGGACAGAGCCGGCCCCACTGGGTGGGGTGCAGATCGCGCGCTTCAAAGTGAGGCTGGCTGCGGGTAAGGGAAGAAGTGACCCTCCTCAGATGGGACATGGTGCCCATGTTGGACGTGCGGTCCAGCAGCTGGCTGACGCCGGCGCGCCCGCCGACCCAGTTGCCGGTGGCCAGCGCATGCAAAAGGCGGTGGGACATCAGGTCCGGACGGATGGCGCTGCTGATGCGCAGGTCCTTCTTTCTGGCGTACGATCTTTCCAGCTGGTACTTCAGGTCCTTGACCAGGTTGGTAAAGGCCACCCGGAACAGGTCCTCCATGAGGTCCCCGGAGAGCTTGAGGCGCTTGTTGGCGTAGTGGTCCTTGTCGTCCTCCTTGCGCTTCCCTAGTGAAAGCTCCAAAACGGACCTGGCTATCCTCCCCAGGAAGATGGCCTTCTTCATGCGGTCGTCCCTGGTGTCGCCTAGGTGGGGCAAAAGGGAGCGGTCGATGATGGACTCGACCTTCTTGACCCGGTACTCCTTGGCCTGGCCGGTGGCGAACTTCTTCTCCAGGTAGGTCAGGGCGTGTTCGGTGGTGAAGATGCCGTTGGGACCGTACAGCTTGGCGTCCTGGATCTCCTCCAAGTTAGCGTAAACGATGTTGGCCATCTCCGGCGCGGAGACTATGGCCTCGTAGATCTGCTCGTCGTCCTCCATCTCCAGGGCCTTCATCAAGGCCACCAGCGGGATCTGTCCGGACGCCGCGGGAACGGTGACCATGAGCATGCCGTCGCGCTTCTTCTCCACTAGGGTCAGGGCGCGGTGCCCCTCCTTCTGCGAGAAGACCTTGGCCACCTCCATGGCGGTCCCGTACCTCTCGCTGAGCTCGACCATGACCCGGTTCGGCGCCAGGTCCTCCAGGGTGATCAGGACCCTCTCCGTACCGCCGATGATGAAGTAACCGCCGGCGTCCATGGGGTCCTCGCTCTTCTTCATGAGCTCGGCGCTGTACTGCTCGTCGGTGAGGTCGTACTCCTTCTCCATGTTCTCCTTGAAGATGTTGCACTTGCGGGACTTGACCATGATGGGAAGGTCGCCGATGAGGACGTCCTTCTCCTCCTTCTCGATGCCGTCCTCGATGATGGTGAAGTCCAGATGCATGGGTGCCACGTAGTTCAAGTTCCTGAGCCTGGCCTCCATGGGGGTGATGTTGTGAACGTAACCGTTGGCCTCGCGGACCATGGGCTCGCCGATCTTGAGGGTAGGCGGCAGGTGCTGATCGACGTGTCCGGTCTTCTCGTCCCGCCGGCGGCCCACGCGGATCTGTATGATGCGCCCGTTGGTCTTCTCCGGGTCCAGCGTGATCATGCCTCGCTCGGGGTCCTCGGCGGACACCCGGACGTTGTCGACGATCTTCTGCATCCGGCTGTTGGGGTTGCTCTGGGATGACAGGAAATCATTGAAACTGGCTATATGATGGTTGACTATGCTGCTCTCTTTAAAGTAGAGTTCGACGAGGTCCCTCAATAATTTCACCCTCTGATGACTAGGCGGTAGACTTCCGCCGTCTCGGATGTCTGACTGTCCCTAATGATCTTGACGACGCTTTTCTCAGGGATGTCATTGTTCATGGCCACCTTGAGCGTCTTGATCGCCGCGTCGCTGTCCTTGATCTTGGGCAGCTGATCGCGGGTTATCTTGAGCCGCTTGAGGACCTTGTCGGTCTCCTCATCGCTCAAAAGCTCGTGTACTGGCACCATCTTGTGCTTTAATACGTTAAATGGTACGGAATCCTCCAAACGAATCACCTCATACCATGCAGAAACCGGGGCGTTCCTCCACTAAGTATTGGCTTTATAAAAACGATTCGGGAATCGGGTTTGGATACTTCGGTCTGCATATTTGTTTCACCTACCCAAGCGGGCCCGCGGGGATTTCCGCATACACGGAAGTACCGCGTACCATTCGAACCCCGGACCACCTGGTTAAAAGCCAGATGCTCTCTCTAGGGACCCTTCGTCTCCGAAGGTCCTACCTAGCTGAGCTACGGGCCCATTGGTAAGTAAGTGCCGGCGTGTGAACGGGAGAGTAAATCCTTGTTCTATTTAACATTTCCCATCCACCAAGGAACATTAGTCCTGTTGGCACGCCGATCAACTTGGACCCGCCGGATGTTCCCGCCAATTTCTCCGTATTGAAAGCAATGTATAAGAATATGTGCCGCGGAAATTATTATTCGATTAGTACAAATATAAAATGCGGCGAGCGTTCCCTATATAATCAGGATAATAACGTAAAGTATGACCCAGAGGTGAGATTGACCCTTTGCTCCTACCAATCACGTTTTTATAGGAGGACTATAATCTCGCACAAAGCGATGTCCTATGGAGAATGAAAAGATCTGCAACTCATGCGGGGTCCGGCTGGTGGGCAATGGCATCACCTTCTTCAAGTGCCCGATTTGCGGCGCTGAGGAGATCGGCCGCTGCGCCAAGTGCCGCGACCAGAGCGTAAAGTACGAATGCAAGAAGTGCGGCTTCATCGGTCCGTAAGGTGGTAGGCATGGGAAACGTCGCCGCCTCCTATTCATTGATGCCTGAGGACACCGAGTTCGACTTCCAGGCCCTCATCGATCAGCTGCCCTCGTTGGTGCCGGCGCATGTCAAGGTGGCCAAGGCCGAGATCAAGCCCTTGGCCTTCGGGCTCAAGAAGCTGGAGGCGGCCTTCGTCATGGAGGACGCTCCCGGTCTGATAGACAAGCTGGAAGAGGCCCTCCGCGGAGTGCCGGGCATCCAGAACGTTGAGACCGAGCAGGTCAGCCTGCTCTGAAATCACCTTAAAGGCCTTTCAAGGCCATCCCTTTCCTGTTTTGGACTGAGTCACCGTGTCTGAAGTTCTCATATTCGACGGCTACATAGATGAGCCGGGGTCCCTGGGTGTGCCCCCTTACATCCACCCTTTGCCGAGGGCGGTCTATGGCGCGGTGCGGGATGCCGGGGGAGCGCCTCACTACATCACCGTGGACCAATGGAGGAACGGAAAGGAACTGCCGCCCTCGGACCTGCTGGTCGTGCTGTCAGGCATGTCGGTTCCCGGAAGGTACCTTCGGGGAATGCCGGCCTCCCGACGAGAATTGCTCCAGCTGATCGAGGCCTACCAGGGAGAGACGGTCCTAGGCGGCCCGGCATCCCTGGACCCGGTGCTCAAGGAAAGGTTCCATCATTCGCATTATCTGGACGCCGCCGCGGCGGTTTACGATCTGCTTGACCTAGGCAAGGCCGGTGACCGCTGGCGCAAGAGCGAGGAATGGGATCGCTGGATGCTGCTCGGCGCCGATTGCGTCCTTTCGCACCCGGACCACCCCCAGCCGCTGACGGCGGAGATGGAGACGTACCGCGGATGCGTCCGTTACGTGAACGGAGGGTGCTCCTTCTGCGTCGAACCGCTCAAGGGCCGACCGGTCTTCCGGGAGCCAGAGGCGATAGTGGCGGAAGCTCGGGCCCTCAGAGAAAGGGGAGTGGTCAACTTCCGCCTGGGCTCTCAGACCTGCATTATTTCGTACAAGGCAGAACTGGACGGGACCGACTGTCCGAGGCCTGACCCGGAGGCTCTGGAATCGTTGCTCTGCGGCATGTCCTCGCTATCTCCGAACGTTCTGCACGTGGACAACGCCAACCCGGCGGTCATGGCCCGGCACCCAGAGGAAACGGAAAGGATACTGGCATCACTGGTCAAACACTGCACGTCCGGTAACGTACTGGCGCTCGGCATGGAGACGGCCGACCCGAACGTCGTAAGGATGAACAACCTGAACGCCAACCCCGAGGAGGTGCTGTGGTCGGTCCGCGCGATAAACAAGGCGGGCGGGGGGCGAGGGGCCAACGGTCTTCCTTACCTGCTCCCGGGGATCAACGTCCTGGTGGGGCTGGAGGGCGAGAAACGGGAAACGCTGGACATCAACTACCGCTTCCTGAAAGGTATCCTGGACGAAGGATTGATGTTGCGCCGCATAAACATTCGCCAGGTAATGCCCGTCCGGCGGGAGTTCCCGCAGACCGTGAGCCATTCCGAGTTCCTGCACTTCAAGGAGAGAGTGAGGACGGAGATCGACCGGCCCCTGTTGGAAAGATTGGTGCCGGTGGGCACCGTGCTCCGTTCGGTATACACCGAGATGCGCGAGGGCAAGGTGACCTTCGGAAGGCAGATAGGGACGTACCCGCTGCTGGTCGGGATCCCCCATCCGGTCGAGCTCAGCAAGTTCTACGACGTGGCGGTGGTAAGCCACGGCTTCCGTAGCATCAGCGCGGTGGAACATCCATTGGATGTGAACCTGTGCCACATAACCGCCCTGGAGGCCCTTCCCGGGTTAGGCAGGAAGAGAGCCATACGCTTGTTCAGGGCGCGCCCCATGGAAGGCCTGGATGACCTGAGAAAGGCTCTGGACGATCCAAAGGTGGCCGACGCCGTCTTTCCCTTCCTGAGCTTCGGTCATCCCGAACAATAATTATCAGGCAAGCGGATGCGGAGTAGCCGATGGAGTTCAGAGACCTAGCCTTGTACCCTTTCCTGAGGGGCGCCACACTTTTCGTCAAGGAGCGGCAGCTGGGCCTGGACGATCTGATCGGCCATACCATCACCGCCGAGGCCAGGAGAAGGGGGAAGTCCCGAGTGCTCACCGCCCTCAGCGACCTCGCCATTCCCAACAATCCGGTCACCTCCGAGGACGAAGCGGTGCAGGAGATCCTGAGCTATCCTTACGCCCGCATCCTGGTCTCCTGCATTGGCGACGAAGCTTTGGTCCGCCGCTACGCGTTGGCGGAGGCGAAGACGTTCAACGAGCGTCTGAAGAAAGAGGACGTGACCACGATCATCGCCCTGGCCAAGGAGCTGGAGGTGGAAGCGTCGCTGGAGGACGGCACCCTGCGCATGCACTTCACCGATTTTCTTAGTTACACCTCAGGACTGCGCGGGCCGGAATGGAAGTTGGTCAACCAGGACATGCGAAAGGGCTTCGTGCTCCTGGAGAAGGCCAAGTTCGTCCGGGTGCTAGAGCAGGCATTGGACGAAAGGATCGAGGACGAACTGCCGCTCCCGGTGAACGACGAACTGCTGGAGGCGGTACGATCGGACCTGGAGGAGGTCATCGCCGCCCTGGAGGCGTACAAGGAGAAGTACCGTGACGAGGGCTTCGGGGAGGTAAGCATTTTAAAGTTCCCGCCATGCATGAAGAAGCTGGTGGCCATGGCGCAGGCGGGGCAGAACATGCCCCATGCTGGGCGTTTCGCCCTGGCAAGCTTCCTGAGCTTCATCGGCATGCCGGTGGACGATATCATCAAGCTGTTCTGCTCCTCGCCGGACTTCGACCAGTCGAAGACCGCTTACCAGGTCAGGCACATTACCGGGGATGGTTATGGTAAGAAATACACCCCGCCGGAATGCGCCACCATGCGCACCAACGGGATCTGCTTCGAGCCGGACGAGCTGTGCAACGGGAGAAGGGTGAATCATCCGTTGACGTACTACCGCATCCGCTCCTACGACAAGAGCAGGGAAAAGAAGTTGGAAAAAGCGACTAAGCCTTCCTGAGCCAGTCGTAGGTCAGGACCGCCCTCTGCAATGCCGTCAGGTTCCCCACCACCGCGAACCACAGCATCATGACCTCGAAGGCATTGAACTCGATGCCGAAGAGGGATATCTCGGGGGAGCCCATCAGCACCATGACCATCTGCACCAGCGGTATCAGGAAAGATAGCACTATACGGTCCGCCCGGCCGAGGATGCCGGCGTACATGCGCTTTGCGCCCACGGCCTGAGCCTGGGTGCCCATGTAACTAGTTAGAAGAACACCTATCAAGGCCATCATGCCCAGGTACGGCGAGCACCAGGCGCTGACGGCCACACCGCCGATCATCAGCATGTCCGCATACCTATCTAGGACATGGTCCAGGAAGTCCCCGCGGCGGTCGGCTATGCCAGCCAGTCTGGCCACCTTTCCATCCAGGCCGTCGAAGAAGCCGCTGACCAGGACCACCACGGCGGATATGGGAAGAAGCACCCAATGATCGAACGAGTAGTACAGCATCGCCCCAGCCACGGCGGCCAGGACCAAAGCCAGGAACGATATGTAATTGGGATGGACCTTGATCATGGCCTTGGCCACGGGGTCCATTATGAAATCGACCTTGCCGCGGTGGGAATCTAGGACCATCTCAGTGCCTCCTCGCTCCAGTCGATATTTCCCACGGCGTACTTTTCCTTTTCCCCGGCCAGTATGGCGAGGGCCGCCTCTTCCGTCTCCGGAAGCGACATCTCGGTGGTGTTGATCTCGAAGACCGGGACCTCGGAATCGACCGCCTCGGCCAGGATGATGTCCAACGATTCGGCCAGGGCGTTCTCCCTCACCTTGGCAAATGGCCATTTCCGCTCGCCCAGCCTTTTGGCCAGCGTCTCCGGGTGGCATCTTAGAACGATTATCGCGTCCACGTCCAGAAGGTGCGAGAGGTGGCCGACCAGAACGCCGTCGCCGAATCCTTCCCTCTCCAGGGCTTCCTGCAGCTCATCGGGGTCCAGGTCATAGCTGTCCCTGGCCGGGTCCTTGCTCCGGAGCAGCCCATGCCTCTTGGCCAGGTCGTTGACCTCCAGTACCTTCCAGCCCTTGGCCTGCAGTCCGAGCGCCAATGTGCTCTTGCCTGTGCCGGGAGTGCCGGTCAAAGCGATCAACATCCCTAGGCCATCGTCTACCGTATAAAAAAGGGATTTCGAGGGGGCCCACCGCCCCCTCGCGCCCCGCGGACCTTCTCCCTACCTTTGGGGACATGTCGCCGAGCTACGCCGGTGTATATGAACCGGGCGGGAGCATGCTACCGTCACGGTTAAATATCTTGATCCCCGGATCTCAAGGCCAGACCTGCTTTTTCCTGCAAGGCCAACTCAAAGCAAAGGCGCACCCTCGCCTTGTGCGCTTGTTCCGATACCATGGAGGCCATTCTTCCCGTTGGGGGATAATCCCAATCCAGCCCTAGGTCGACATCCATCAGGAAAAGGCCTTCAGCATCCGCCAGGCCCATGGACCTCCCTTGGCCCTGGAGCGCGGACCTCACCTCCTGCAATGTCACCCGCCCCTGCCCCAGCTGGTCCAGGGCGGAAACGATGCGGCGGACCATGTTCCGCAGGAACTCCCTGGCCCGCAGGTCGATCACGATGATCTCGCCCTCCCGGCGGAGCGTGAGCGACCCCAATGTTCGCCGGGTGATCTTTCCATCGGGCTTGCAGAACAAGCGAAATTCGCGCTCCCCCTCGAACTCCTTCGCACCCTTAGCCATTAATTCAATGTCCTGCCCACGATAGGGCAGATGATAGCGGTACCATCGGCCTTGAGCACGGCGAGGCGAAAATCCCTTGGGGACCTCGGCGAGAGCGAAGCAATGCACGTCCCCACAAGAAGCGTTGAGGGCGGCAAGGAGCTCCTGGCGACGAAATTCGGTATCCACCGCGAACACGTTTCCCAGGGCGCTCACCCCTCGGTCGGTGCGGCTGGCCACCCGGAAGCGGTTCTCGTGGGCCGAGGAGATCGCTCCGATCTTGATGAGGGCGGCAAGGAGCTCGCTCTCCGCGGTGCGTTCGCCCGGCTGCCTCTGGGAGCCCATGAAACGAGTCCCGTCGTAAGCGAACTTGACCGCCACCCTGCCCATGCGGGTCATATCTGGACAGGTGACTAAATGCTTTTCTGGTCGACGAGGATAATTAAATAAATGAGGCTTCCGTCCCGGATACCATGCCTCAGGTGAAGGTCGTGCTGGTGGAGCCCCGGGTCGATGGCAACGTGGGAGCGGTCGCCAGGTCCATGGCCAACTTCGGCTTCACCGAGCTGTGCATGGTCAACCCCTGCGAGCTTACCGACGAGGCGTTCAAGCGCGCCAAGCATGCCGGCTATATCCTGAAGGAAGCGCAGGTGGTCGGGAGCTTTGAGGAGGCCGTCGCCGACTGCTTCCATGTCGTCGGGACCAGCGGGATAGTTACCGCGGGGGAGAAGCATTACATTCGGATTCCGTTGACGCCAAAGGAGTTCGCCGAACGGCTGGAGGACGTGGAGGACAAGGTGGCGGTGGTGTTCGGTCCGGAGGACACCGGACTGCGACAGGACGATCTGGCCAGGTGCGATCTGCTGGTGAGCATACCATCCCACGAGGACTACCCGGTGCTTAACCTCTCTCACGCTGTCACCATCGTCCTTTACGAGCTGTACCAGAAGCAGATACGTGTTGGCTCGCCAAAGAAGGCGAGCGAGCATGAGAGGGAAAAATTGCTGGAGTTCTTTGACGACCTCTTGGACGCCGTCAACTACCCGGATTTCCGCAGGGAGCGCACCTCCATAATGTTCCGCCGGATGATGGGCAGGGCCATGCCCAGCCGGTGGGAGTTCCACACTATCATGGGTGTGTTCGGCGACGCGGCCAAGCTCATCAGGAAGAAGTGATCACGGACCGTATTTTCCCAGGACCTTTCCGAGATCATCGCCTGGCGCCACGGTCGGCGGGAACCCCTCGACCATCTCGGAGATGCCGGTGACTATCGCTATCATGCGGATGTTGCCCTCCATCTCCTCCTCCACCCTCACCCCGAACTTGACCGTGGCCTCATCGTCCAGCATCTTGGTTATGCTTGAGACGATCTTGTTGGCCCTCCTCATGGTAAGGTTCTTACCTCCGGAGATGTGGATTATGGCCCCGGTCCCTCCCTTGATGTCCACATCAAGCAGCGGACTGTTGATGGCGTCCCGGACCACACCTTCCGGGTCGGCGTTCTCCCCGTAGAGGATGGTGGACACCCCTCCCTGCTCCATAATGGTCTTGAGGTCGGCGAAGTCCAGGTTGATGAGCGACGGCGTGGTCAGAATGTCAACCGTGCCCTTGATGAGCTCGGAGATCAGCTGGTCGATTATGGCCAACCCCTGGTCCACCGGCAGGTTCTCCACTATCTCCAACAAGCGGTCGTTGTCCAGGACCAGGAGGCTGTTGGACGCCTCCCTCAGCCTCTTCAGTCCTTTCATGGCGATGTTCCGCCGGTTGGCTCCCTCGAAGCCGAACGGGGTGGTGGCGATGGATATCACCATGGAACCGCAGCGGCGGGCCACGTCGGCGACCACCGGAGATGCACCGGTACCGGTGCCTCCGCCCAGGCCGGTGACTATGAAGGTGAGGTCGGCCCCCTCGAATATCTTCGCCAGTACCGGGGCGGCGTTCAGGGCGCACTCCTCCCCCACGTCTGGTCGGCCGCCAGTACCTAGTCCCTTGGTGTATTCCACTCCTAAAAGCAGTCGATTCGGGCATTCAGTTGCCTTGAGGGACTTTTGGTCGGTGTTGATGGCAACGGTCGTGGCTGCCTCTATCCCAAGTAGATTGAGGCGGTGGATGCTGTTGCATCCTCCTCCGCCGCAACCAACGACCCGTATGTTGAGCTCGTGCAGCTCGACCTCCGGCTCATCCAGCCCCTCGAAGCGCGACCCCATCCCTCAGCTCCTGCGACGGGCGGGAGGTCACCGCATCTCGCCCATGGCCTTGTCCAATCTCATGCGGACGTACTCGCGCACCGCATTGCGAATGGCATCGTCGATGGAGACCGAGTCACCGTCCTTTATAAGTGACTCCAGCTCGATCACCTTCACCTTGGGCAGTTCCACTGTGACCCTCTGGATATGCTCGGGAGTGAAGTTCGTCTCGATGAAGGAATCGATGGCCGCTCGGATGGCGTCGGATATGGTCGGGAACTTGCCGCCATCCACGAGCGCTTGCAGTGCTCCCAGCTTGTCCGCTTGGATCCTTACGGTTATCCTCTCGCTGTCGCTCATGACCCAGCCCTGACCATTTGATGTCCGACAAAAGTTCAATATTTGTCTGACGTTTAGATGATATCTCTGTTGATATATAAAAGTTGGCGGTTGGCCAGTTCCAAGGCTGCGCTGGGTCGCTATTCTTGTTGACGTTAGATATCCGTGGTCCCTGGTTTTCTAGTATAAGCCATTACCGAAAACGTTTATAAATGGGTATATAAATAACGACGGGAAGGTGACTGTTTTGGCCAAGATACAGATCGAGAACGTTGTCGCTTCCACCACCCTCGGTGAGGAACTGGACCTGCCCTCCATCGCCCTGTCCCTGGACGGCGCGGAATATGAGCCGGAGCAGTTCCCCGGGCTTATCTATCGGTTGAAGGACCCCAAGACCGCGACACTGCTCTTCCGCAGCGGGAAGGTCGTTTGTACCGGGGCCAAGTCCCTGGCGCATGTCGAGATCGCCATAACCAAAGTGGTCAAGCAGATCGAGAAGGCTGGCATCAAGATCAAGGTGAAGCCGGAGATCGTGGTCCAGAACATTGTCGCCTCGTCAGATCTGGGCCAAGAGATAAACCTCAACGCCATCGCCATCTCGCTCGGCCTGGAAAGGGTGGAGTACGAGCCGGAGCAGTTCCCCGGGCTGGTGTATCGTCTGGACTCGCCGAAGGTCGTCGTCCTGCTGTTCGGCTCCGGGAAGCTGGTCTGCACCGGCGCCAAGCATGTGGAGGACGTCAGCGTGGCCGTCGACAAGATCACCGAGGAGCTGAAGGCAGCGGGCCTTCTGAAGTGATGTTCGAATTCCCGGTCCTCGACAACCACGTCCATCTTCAGCCGAACGGACGCAACGTCGAGGCCGTAAAGGACTTTCTCAAGGTCGGAGGAACGCATCTGATCGTCAGCCACATGCCCTATCATGAGACGCCGGTCCGTTCGGTGGAGGATTTTCGCCAGGCGTACGATGTGACCTTGAGAATGACGGAACTAGCTCGTTCCACCGGTGCTGTTGCATATTGTACTCTGGGACCATACCCGGTACAACTGTTGGAGCTGGCCGAGATGATGCCTCTGGAAGAAGCGGCGGAGGTCATGAAGGGCGGCATGGAACTGGCCGCCAAGCTCGTCAAGGAAGGTAAGTCCATAGCACTAGGCGAGATCGGCCGCCCGCATTTCCCGGTTTCCGAGGAGATCATGGCCGCCTCGAACGACGTTCTTTCGTACGGTATGAGCCTGGCCAAAGAGTGTTCGTGTCCAGTGGTCATACACGCCGAGAGCGCCACCCCGGCCAGCATGGAGAACCTGGTGCACATGGCGGACCACGTCGGCCTTCCCAGGGAGAAGGTGGTCAAGCATTATTGCGGGCCGCTGGTGACATTAGAGGAGAACCATGGAGCCTACCCGTCCGTTCTGGCCACCAGGGACATGGTCCAGGAGGCGCTGTCCAAAGGGGACCGTTTCCTTTTGGAGACCGACTTCATGGACGACCTGAGCAGGCCGGGAGCGGTCCTGGCCATAACCACCGTCCCGAAAAGAATGCGGCAGCTTGTTGAGAAGGGGTGCAACGCAGAGGTGCTCTGGAAGGTCAACAAGACCAACCCCGAAAGGGTGTACGGCATCGTTATCTAGCTAACGATCTCGAATCCCTCTAGCCCCTGGGGTTCCTCCACCTTGATATCCACCGAGGTCACCTTCGACTCAGGATGTTCGTCCTTCAACCTGCGGATTATCTCTTGAATTGCTTGTCTCTGACCCTCGAAAACCGCCAATACCGTGCCGTCCGGCATGTTCTTAACGTAGCCGCTCAAGGACAGCATCTCGGCCCAGCGGCGAGTGTACTGGCGGAAGTACACTCCCTGCACCTTGCCTTTGAAAGTAGCTGAGACACGGTAGACCATATTGACAACATTGGGTGATCGGGGTATATCATTTGCTCGGCACCCCTGGGGAGTAAGAATATTTAATAGAAATATCATATGGGGAGCATAAATCGGAAGATGGCCGTGGCCAAAGGATGGGATGATCGATGAAATCACTTGTTGAGGAAGCTTTAGCTAGGGATGCCGCTCCAGCCAAGATGGAGATGGCCCCCAATTTCGGATACCAGCAGTTGGACTCCACCGACGCCGAGCTCATTGAGCTTCTGCAGAAACTGAAGACCAACATCAAGATCGTGGGCTGCGGGGGCGGCGGCTCCAACACCATAAACCGGATCTCGGAGGAGAACATCTCCGGTCTGGAGACCTACGCCGCCAACACTGACGCGCAGCATCTGCTTGCCACTCGAGCACAGCACAAGATCCTGTTGGGGCGCCGGAGCACCAGGGGACTTGGTGCCGGTGCGTTACCGCAAGTTGGCGAGCAGGCGGCGCGCGAGGCCGAGGACGATATTAGGAAGGCTGTTACCGATGCGCACATCGTGTTCGTCACCGCCGGCATGGGCGGCGGCACCGGTACCGGTTCCGCGGCCGTGGTCTCCAACATCGCCAAGGAGATGGGCGCTCTTACCATCGCCGTTACCACCACCCCCTTTAAGGGAGAGGGCAGGATGCGCATGGAGAACGCCGAGTGGGGACTGCAGCGTCTGCGCAGCACGGCCGATACCGTCATAGTCATCCCGAACGACAAGCTGATCGAGCTGTACCCCCGGCTGGGTCTGAACCAGGCCTTCAAGATGGCCGATGAGGTTCTGACCAAGGCCATAAAGGGCATCACCGAGCTGATCACCAAACCCGGGCTGGTGAACCTGGACTTCAACGACGTGCGGACGATCATGAAAGGAGCTGGCGTGGCCATGATCGGCCTGGGGGAGAGCGACGGGCATTCCGAGGACCGCGCCAAGGAAGCGATTGAGCGCGCCCTCAGCTCCCCGCTGTTGGAAGTGGACATCAGCGGCGCCAACGGCGTCCTGGTGAACGTCGTCGGCGGACCGGACATGACCATCTCCGACGCGGAGTTCATAGCCGAAGAGGTGCAGAAGAGGGTCAGCCCGAGCGCCAGGATCATCTGGGGGGCGGCGGTCGACCCGACCCTGGAGAAGACCATACGCGTGATGGTCGTGGTCGCCGGGGTGAGGTCCAAGCAGATACTGGGTGCGACGAACGAAGCGGAGAAGCTGAAGAAAGCCGATCTGGACTTCATCAGGTGATGCCTTCGGACGCCGATCCGACCTCCCGCTTTGATGGGCGGGAGGACGATTACGACCGGTTCCGCCCAGGGTATCCTTTGGATATCATTCGGCTACTGCAAAGTAAAGGCCTGCTCTTCACAGGAGCGAAGGTCGCTGACATCGGTTCCGGCACCGGGATCCTAACCGCCATGCTCTTAGAGGCTGGCGCCTTCGTTTACGGGGTCGAGCCGAACGCAGGCATGAGAGGGCGGGCCGAGACCGGGTTCCATGGAGCCACCTCCTTTGAGAGCGTACCGAACAGGGCCGAAGCTACCGGCCTCCCCGATCGAAGCGTCGACCTGATAACTGCCGCACAGTCCTTCCATTGGTTCGATTTGGTCGGTTCCAGGCGGGAGTTCGTGAGGACATTGAGGCCGGGAGGAGCGGTCATTCTGATCTGGAACAACCGCTTGGATGACGAGGGGACTTTCAACATCGCCTACTCCAGAATGTTGAAAGACAATGGCGTGGACGACTCTCGCGGGGGTTCGGACGGAGAGCAGAACAAGAAGATTGATTCGCTCTTCGAAGGCGTATACGAATACTACGAATTTGTGAACGACCAGATCCTTGATCTGGCCAGCCTCAAAGGACGTTTGCGTTCCTCATCCTACTGCCCCCGGCCGGACAGCCCAACGTTCGGAAAGCTCATGGAGGCGGTGGATGCCGTTTTTGAGGAGCACCAGCTGAACGGCGCCGTGCTGCTAAGATATCGCACCGAGGTCTATCTGGGATATCTGCATTGATAAGAACCTTCAAGCCTCATCGTACTGGAAAATGTCTTCGATGGACACCCGGAAGAATTTGGACAACTTGAAAGCCAGCTCCAGGGAGGGGTCGTACCTCTCCTTCTCGATGGCGATCACCGTTTGCCGGGTGATCCCTAATTTTTCGGCCAACTCCCCCTGCGTAAGGTTGGTCATGGTGCGGTATACCCTGAGACGGTTCTTCATCACCCTCACTAATGTAAAGGCATAGTTACATTTTGAATATTAAACTTTACTTTTTGTAAAGTAAATAATACATTTTGTAAATTAATATATACATCAATCAAATAAAATATTCTATTTGGAATCTAAAAAATGATTTTTTAAATATGTGGGTATTCAAGATTAATGATACATATATTCATAGTAAAATATTGTAATAGGCTGTTGGCACCGAAATGTTTTAAAGTTCACATAGCGTCATCGTTCTCAGACGAGTGGCAGCTAAGGGCTTGAGCGCCAGCGGCACCCGTCCGAGGCCCCTCCATGAAATCATTCATCAGCGACGCCATGTCAAGAGCCGGTCCGGCGAACGAAACCAGCATATCCACTTATAAGGCCCAGACGGCCGAGGACGAGGAACTGGAAAAGATCTTGATGAGCCTGAGGACCAACATCAAGATACTGGGCTGCGGCGGGGGAGGTTCGAACACCATTGACCGCCTCTATCAGACCAACATAAAGGACGCCGAGCTGTACGCGGTCAACACCGACGCGCAGCACCTTCTCATCACCAGGGCGCACAAGAAGATCCTCCTCGGAAGGAGGAGCACCAAGGGACTGGGCGCAGGAGCGCTCCCGCAGGTGGGAGAGGAGGCGGCCAGGGAGGCGGAGGAGGACCTGCGTAAGGTGCTCATGGGGGCCGATATCGTCTTCGTAACGGCCGGCCTGGGAGGAGGCACCGGCACCGGTTCCGCTCCTTACATCGCCCAGCTGGCCAAGGAGATGGGTGCGTTGACCATCGCCATCGTCACCTCCCCGTTCAAGGCCGAGGGTTCCATTCGCGCGGAGAACGCCGAATGGGGCATGGAGAGGTTGCGCTCCGTGGCCGACACCGTCATAGTCATCCCGAACGACAAGCTGCTTGACCTGGTCCCGCGTTACTCCATCAACGCCGCCTTCAAGGTGGCCGACGAGGTGCTCATGCGGGCCATAAAGGGCATAACCGAGCTGATCACCCGCCCCGGCCTCGTCAACCTGGACTTCAATGACCTGAAGACCATTATGAAGGGCGGCGGCGTGGCCATGATCGGCATGGGCGAGGGCGAGGACGAGGACAAGGTGGAGCAGGCCATCGACGAGGCGATCAACTCCCCGCTCATCGACGTGGACATCACCGGAGCGAACGGGGTCCTGATCAACGTCACCGGCGGCGAGGACATGAGCGTCAGCGAGGCGGAGAAGGTGGCCGAGGTGATCCAGAGCAAGGTCAACCCCAATGCAAGGATCATCTGGGGCGCTTCCGTCGATCCGGCCCTGGAGAACAAGATCAGGGTCATGGTCGTGGTCACTGGCGTCAAGTCCAAGTACATACTAGGGCCGAAGGAGAACGCCATGCCTAAGGGGATGGCGGTGGACTTCATCCGGTAAAGAAAGGATTATTTATAAGGAAGGATTAGGGCGTTATCCAAGAGTGCGTGTAAATGGACATAGTCGATAAATCCTGGAAGATCCAAAAAGGGATCGAGGAACGGGTCAAGATGCTCGGTAAGGGCAAGTACGGCCGCGTCCTGAAGATGGCCAGGAAGCCCACCACCGACGAGTACACCAAGACGGTGATGATCGTTGGTCTGGGTCTGGTCCTAATCGGCGGTCTAGGCTTCGCCATCTACCTGCTGGTGACCCGCCTTCCGGGATGGCTCGGCCTTTGATGCCACTCCAGGAGGGCTGCATATGAACGATCAGGAAATCAATCAAATCCCCCAGTACGGGAACGGCCCGCTCACCCTTTCCGGGGAGAGCAACGCCCAGAGGGTGACCGCCGGAAGCAGCGCCGTCTGGAAGCTCATACTCAAACCGCGCCAGGCCAACAAGATGAAGGTCAGGATACTGCTGACCATCGATTACGGCACCGAGGACTCCCCAGAGTGGGAGATCGTCCTTTCCGACAACTCCGGAAAGCTGTGGGAGAGCGCCAAACTGACCATCCCTGACGTGGAGTTCAACATGGAAGGACTGGGCGGTAAGGAGGTCACCTTATCTGCGGAAGCACCGCGCGGAGCTCGCCTGGACGACAGCGTCCGCATCAAGATGCAGGTATTCGCCGAGGGCCAGGAATGCGGCAACATGGAGTTCTTCGCCAACACCATGCAGTCCATCCTGATCCTGAAGACCTCCATCGGGCACGAGAGGGCCGTGGTGGACGGCGTGTACGGCAAGGCTAGGGTCGGAAGCGACAAGGGAATATTCGCCCTGCTCGCGCCGGGAAAGCTGGAAGGTTACGTATTCATGGAGGCCATGAACACCGACCTGGTCAGGGAGACCTGCCGGGGAGTGCGCAAGGCCAAGGGACTGGTGGATGGGGAGACCAAGCTCTCGGAGATCGAGCACTTCTTGACCCCCAAGCCCCTGGTGTCCGGAATATCCGAAGGGGATGTCGTGGAGCTCGTCGCCGGCCCCTTCAAGGGCGAGAAGGCCCGCGTGCAGAAGATCGACGAGAGCAAGGAAGAGATCACGGTAGAGCTTTTCGAGGCAACCGTGCCCATCCCTGTCACCGTCCGCGGCGACAGCGTGAGGGTCCTCGAAAAGGAGAGATGATAAAATGGCAGAGACTATCGAAGTGTTAGTGGATGGCGGCAAGGCCACTCCCGGCCCGCCGCTGGGACCCGCCTTGGGCCCGACGGGCATAAACGTCGTTCAGGTCGTAGGCGCTATCAACGAGAAGACCAGGGGATTCGTCGGCATGAAGGTCCCGGTCAAGGTCATAATCGACCAGAAGACCAAGACCTTCGAGATCAAGGTCGGCACACCACCCACCTCCGCCCTGCTGTTCAAGGAGCTGGGCATAGAGAAGGGCGTTGGAGCCCCCAAGGCCGGAAAGGCCGGCAACATCACCATCGAGCAGGCCAAGAAGATCGCCCACATGAAGCAGGACTCCCTGACCGGCGCCGACATGAAGGCGCAGGTCCTGGAGGTCATCGGCACCTGCGTCTCCTGCGGTATCACCGTGGAAGGCAAGGAGGCCAAGGACATGCAGGCGGAGATCAAGGCCGGTAAGTGGGACGCCCAGCTTTAAGCCTGAAACCCCTTCCAATTCAAACATTTTAACCATCTTTTTACGATATCTTTATAAACGGCAGGGTGATTAGGGGGTCTTACCAAACTGTAGGAGAGCTTTCATTGGCTCGTTGGAACTACAGGAGGGATCGAATTGGCAGAAAAAGCAACCGTTACGGCCGTTAAGAAAGCCTTGGAGCATTCTCCAAAGCGCAATTTTAAACAAACGGTCGACCTGTCCATCAACCTGAAGGATGTGGACCTGTCCATACCCAAGAACAGGATACAGGAGGACATCATTCTGCCTCACGGTAGGGGAAAGCCGGTCAAGGTCTGTGTAATCGGAAGCGGCGAAATGTTGCTCAAGGCCAAGGACGTAGCCGATAAGGTCGTGTCCGTGGAAGAGCTTGGAACCATCGCTGACGACAAGAAGCAGGCCAAGAAGATGGCTAATGAGTTCGACTATTTCATCGCGGAAGCCCCGTTGATGCCCACCATCGGTAAGAGACTGGGTATCGTATTGGGTCCCCGCGGTAAGATGCCGAAGCCCATCCCCCCGGGAGCGGACCCCAAGCCCATGATAGACAACCTGCGCAAGTCGGTTTCTGTCAGGAGCAGGGACAAGATGACCTTCCACACCGCCGTCGGGACCGCGGACATGACGCCAGAGGACATAGCTGACAACATCGAGCTGATCTTCAAGAGATTGGGGCAGAAGCTCGAAAAGGGCACCATGAACATCCGGTCCGCTTTCGTGAAGACCACCATGGGACCCTCCGAGAAGGTGATTTGAGGAGGTTCCAAGCATGGCACATGTAGCGAAGTGGAAACGGGAGAGGGTGCAGGAGCTGGTAGACCTCATGGTCAACAGCCACGTCGTCGGCATCGTCGATCTGCACGGCATTCCCGCTGCCCAGATGATCTCCATGCGCGCCGTGCTGCGCGGAAAGGCCAGTGTGAACATGACCAGGAACACCCTAATGGACCTGGCCATCACCGAGGCCGCCAAGCAGAGGCCGGGCCTGGAGAAGCTGAAGCAGCTAGTTGACGGACAGTGCGCGATCGTCACCACGGACGAGAACCCGTTCAAGCTGTTCCGCCAGATGGAGGCCACCAAGACCCCGGCCCCGGCGAAAGCCGGAGACATAGCGCCGGAGGACATCGCGGTGAAGGCGGGGGACACCCCGTTCAAGCCTGGCCCGATCATCGGCGAGCTGCAGAAAGCCGGCATCCCCGCGGCCATAGAGTCCGGGAAGATCATCATCAAGAAGGACAAGGTCCTCGTCCCCAAGGGCGAGGCCGTGCCCGATGAGGTCGCCAAGGTGCTGGTCAAGTTGGAGATCCTGCCCATGATCGTGGGCATGGACCTCCGCGCCGCCTTCGAGGACGGCGTTCTGTACGGGAAGGATGTCCTGGACGTACCGGCGGACTACTACACCAACATGTTGGGTCTGGCCGCCAGGAATGCCCTAGGCTTGAGCTTGTCTATAGCTTATATCACACCTCAGACTGTCACGCCCTTGCTATCCAAGGCCTATCGCGAAGCGATGGCCTTGAGCGTGGCTGGCGCGTTCCCGACCAAGGAGAGCATCGGTGCCATCCTTGCGAAGGCTGACGCGCAGATGATGACCTTGGCTTCGATCACCGGTCTGGAAGATGACCGAATAAAGGACAGGATGGCTGCGGTCCCCGCAACCAAGCCGGTGAACGAACCCAAGGCCCCTGAGGCCAAGAAAGAAGATGAAGAGGAGCCGGTCAGCGAGGAGGAAGCCGCCGCTGGTCTAAGCTCGCTATTCGATTGAGGAGGTAAGGAAATGGAATACATATACAGCGCTTTGGTCCTTCACGCCGCTGGAAAGCAGGTGTCCGAGGATGCGGTTGCCGCTGTCCTGAAGAGCGCCGGTGTCGAGCCGGACGCAGCCAGGATAAAGGCCTTGACCGCTTCCCTGGAGGGTGTGAACATCGATGAGGCTATCGCCTCCGCGATGGTCGCCGCCGCACCTGCCGCTGCTGCCGCCCCGGCTTCCGCCGGTCCGGCCGCTCCGGCCAAGGAAGAGCCCAAGGAAGAGGAAGCTGTAACCGAGGAAGAGGCCGCCGCCGGTCTCTCCGCTCTGTTCGGCTAAAAAGGCCAGAAAAGGGCCGGTCCATAATAACCGAGCCTTCTCAGGTCTTTGAAACCACTTAACTTTTCCATATTTTTTGCTCCAGCGTGCGCCCTGCGGTCCGAGAGGAACAATTATCAGCTTACCATCCTTCTCGGTGCTGATGAAGTTAGGGGATATCTACCGGTTCGCCGTTCAATTGGCCAAGGAGAACGACCCCCGGACCGCCGAGGAGATGGAGGACGACCTCCGCCGCGCGGAGGAACGCTACCGGAAGATGGACGATGCGGAGAAGGAACGCTTCGACCTCGACTCGCTCTGGAACCCTTACCCTGATTCGCGCCTCGTACACGGTGATGCGGAGAAGGAGATAGAGGGCGTCCTCTGGGGCATAGACGTCTCCACCGGGGAGATGGTCCTGGCTGACCGGTTGCGAGAGAAAGGCCGCATGATCGACGCGGTCATCGGGCACCATCCCTTCGGCAGAGCCCGGCCGGCCTTTGGCGAAGCGCTGCACCTGCACGAATACATCTACACCCAGCTGGGCGTCCCGGTGAACGTCGCCGAGGACGTGATGGCCCCGCGCATCCGCGAGGTGCACAATCTCAGCGCCGTGTCCAACTACGACCAGGCCGTGGACGCCGCCCGCCTGCTGGACCTGCCGCTGATGTGCCTTCATTCCGTAACCGATAACCTCGTCGACCGCTTCCTGAACGAACTGGTGGAGAGGGAAGCGCCGATAAGAGTGGGTGACGTGGTCGACCTGCTCATGGGGCTGCCGGAGCACCGCCATGCCGCAGGTAACAATAATCCCCCCGAGGTGTATGTGGGGGACAGGAAGCGGAAGGCCGGCAAGGTGGCGGTTAGGATGACCGGCGGTACTTCGGGACCAAAGGACATCTACGAGAAGCTGGCCCAGGCCGGCATCGGAACGGTGGTGTTCATGCACATCCCGGAAGCGCATTTGGAGGAGGTCAGGAAGCACCACCTGAACGTCATCATAGCTGGGCATGTGGCCTCCGATTCCCTGGGCATGAACCTGCTCGCCGATCGACTGGAGGAAAGGGGAGTGAAGGTCACCCCCTGCTCCGGATTCATAAGAGCCAGAAGGTAATGGAGATGCGAAACCCACGCCTGATCAAGGACCAATCCAAGCTCTCGTTCGATTACGTTCCAGACAAGCTATGCCACCGCGAGGAGCAACTGGAACGCCTGGAGATGCTCTTCCGCCCTGTGCTGGAGGGGAGCATGTCCCAGACCGCGTTCCTCATCGGGAGCGTGGGGACCGGGAAGACCGCCACCTCCAAGCGCTTCTGCCTGGACCTAATGAAGGCCGCCCAGGAGAAGGGGCGGCCGATGGACTTCATCATCGTCAACTGCCGGCAGCGCTCCACCGAGGTTGCGGTGCTGAGACGTATCGTCATGCACTTCGACGAGCACTTTCCCGATCGCGGTTTCTCGACGGAGGAGATGCTACGCTCCATTCGCAGGCACCTGGAAAAGAGGAAGATGCACCTGGTGGTGGTGCTGGACGAGGCGGACGTCTTGCTGGTCAAGGGTGCCAGCGATCTCGTTTACCAGCTCACCCGTTTCGACGAGGAGGTGGTCGGCGGACGGCCCTCCATGTCGGTCATAATGATCTCGCAGAAGAACGTGCTGGACATGTTGGACGCCGCTTCGTCCTCGACGTTCCGCCGGGCCAACGCCATCCGCTTCGACAAGTATGGCGTTCGCGATCTGGCGGACATCTTGAGGATGCGCACCGACCTGGCCTTCTTCCCCGGGGCGGTGCGGCAGGACTCCTTGGACCTCATGGCCGACATAGCCGGGGAGTTCGGGGACGCCCGGTTCGCCATCGAACTGCTGGACAGGGCAGGAATGCTGGCCGAGGAGGAGGGCGCGGAACATCTGACCCCAGAGCACGTGCGCGGCGCGAAGGCGCTGACCTACTCCGTGGTCACCGAGAGCAAGATCGAGGACCTGGACAAGCAGCACAAGATGGTGCTCCTGGCGGTCGCCAGGGCCATAAAGGACCAGGCGTACGTAAGAACACCGGAGGCGGAGTCCATCTACAAGCTGGTGGCCGAGGAGTATGGCGAGAAGCCGAGAGGGCACACCATGTTCTGGTCCTACCTCCAGGACCTTAACAACCAGGGACTGGTCGGAACGAGGGTCACCAACGAAGAGACCGGTGGACGGACGACCTACATATCGCTACCAGACGTCCCGGCCAAGGTCATCCGGCAGAGGCTGGAGGAGATCCTGGGGGCCTGACGGAAAGCTATTGATAATGTTGCCGCCATTTAACGGATGAAAGCATGAAGAGGACGCCGCTTTACCAGGAGCATCTGGCCGCCGGGGCCAGGATGGTGGAGTTCGCCGGATGGGAGATGCCCATCCAGTACTCCGGGATCATCGATGAGCACATCCAGGTGCGGAAGCAGTGCGGGGTCTTCGACGTATCGCATATGGGCGATCTGCTGATCAGGGGTCCGCAGGCGGCCGTCCAGTTGGATGGACTGCTAACGAACCCGATAGTCAAGGCCCCGGTGGGTAAAGCCGTTTACGGGCACTTGCTGAACACCGATGGGCAGATCATTGATGACGTCATCACATACCATATCTCCGAAGGGCAGTACCTGATGGTGCCCAACGCCTCCAACGTGGACCGCGTGCGTGAATGGATAAGGAGCAACACCAGGGACCTGGAGGTCGTTGACCTCTCCACCCGCCTGGCCTGCCTGGCCGTGCAGGGGCCCCTGGCCGAGGTCATCATGCAGGGGATGTGCTCCACCGACCTTTCCACCTTGAAGCGCTTCCAGGGCCGCTTCGCTTTCCTTTCCGGTAAGAGCTCGCACTTCCTGGCCGACCACTTCTCCATCAAAGGGGAGGGGCTGGGCTGCTACATCGCCCGGACCGGTTACACCGGCGAGGACGGCTTCGAGGTTCTTGTCGAAGATCGTGACGCGGCCTGGCTATGGAATAAATTATTACTTACAGGCAAGGCAAGGCCGGTCGGCCTGGGGGCCAGGGACACCTTGCGACTGGAGATGGGCTACCTGCTGTCGGGCACGGACTTTGACGGCAGCCAGACCTCACTGCAGACCGGACCGTCCTGGGTGGTCAAGATGGACCATCCCTTCATCGGCCGTGATGTTCTAATACTGCAAAAGGAGCGCAAGTATGACCTGCTGGTCGCCCTGAAGCTCGTGGGGAGAGGGGTCCCCAGGCACGGTTACGTCATTTTGCACGGAGGAAAGGCAGTGGGGAAGGTCACCAGCGGCAACATGTCCCCCTGCCTCAAGGAGGGAATAGCCATGGGCTACGTCCCGCAGAGGCTTTCAGCGGTCGGCACCGAACTGGCCGTCCAGATCCGCGACGAGGCCGTGCTGGCCAGGATCGTCGAGCTTCCGTTCTATCGTAAATGATAACATGACCCGAGAACTGGTCCGCAACCTGATCGAGCTGCTGAGCGTGCGCAGCGACACCAACGAGGGCAAGAAGGCCCTGTTCGAGCTGGTGCGCTCCCGTCTGGAGGAATTGGGGCTATCCATAAGCGTCGGCGGGACCCGCGACAGCCCGGCCATGCTGGCCTCGAACGGTGTTGGCGGGATGGCGTTCTCGGCTCACCTGGACACCGTCCCGGCCGGGGACGACTGGACGAGGGATGACGGGGAGGTGGAGGCCGGCCGGGTCTATGGACTGGGGGCGGCGGACATGAAGGGAGGATTGGCCGCCATGATGGCCGCGGCCCGCGTGCTGAAGGACGAGGATGCGTCGTTCAGTCTGCTCATCACCACCGACGAGGAGGAGCTGATGACCGGGGCCGAGTTCCTGGCCAAGAGGCCGGAGGTCAGAAAGGCCAGCGGGATACTGGTGGGCGAGCCCACCGACCTCAAGGTGGCCTGGAAGGAGAAGGGAATATCCCGTCTGACGCTCACGGCGCACGGAGTGGCCGCTCACGCCAGCATGCCCTGGAACGGGGACAACGCCATAATGAGAATGGCCGCGCTCCTGGACAAGCTGGATCCTTTGCTCAAGGTCCCCGATGGCCCCACGGACGACCTCACGCTGGTGGTGTCGACGATAAGAGGGGGGACGCGCAACAACATCGTGCCGGAACGGTGCGATGCCCAGCTCAACGCCCGCTTCCCCTTTCCGTTGACGGCCAAGGAGGTCAGGGAGCGAATCATGCGCAACCTGGAGGGGGAGTCGTACGACATCATCATGCAGTACGAGCTTCCGGCCTTCGAGACGTCGCCCGACACCGCGCTGATAAGGGAGCTGTTGGACGCTGGGGCCGAAGGCATCTTCGCCGTGCCATACGCCACGGAGGCGGCCGTCTATTCCACGGTCAATCCGCTGGTGGCGGTTTGCGGCCCGGGAAGCCCGAACAACGCTCACGCTAAGGACGAATATGTGGAGAGATGGCAGCTGGAGCGGGCGTTCCGCTTATACTGTGAGATGGGGCGGCGTCTTCAGGGATAGACCCTGGCCACCGTGCGCGGATAGGGGATGGCGTCCCGGATGTGCTCCAGGTTGCAGACCCACTTGGCTATGCGCTCCACACCCAGACCGAAACCTGAATGCGGCACCGAGCCGAAACGCCGGAGGTCCAGGTACCAGCGGTAGGGGTCCTCGGGGATGCCCGCCGCCTCCAGCCTCTGCAATATCTTGTTCAGGTCGGTCTCCCTCTCGCTTCCGCCGATCACTTCGCCGAAACCGAACGGCGCCAACAGATCGGCGCACTTGTAGGTGCGCGGGTCGTCCGGGTCCTCCTTCATGTAGAAGGCCTTGCACTCCTTGGGGAAATTGGTGACGAAGACCGGGGCGGCCTCCTCCTCGGTGATCGCCCTTTCCTCCACCGCCCCCAGGTCCGCCCCGAACTCGATGTCGAAGCCCTTGCTCTTCAGCAGGTCGATCATGTCCGAGTAGCGCAGGCGCTTGAACGGCGCCACGACCGCCTTCAGCGGCTCAATGTCCCGCTTGAGCAGTTCCAGCTCATCCCGGCGGTCCTTGAGGACCTTGGCCACCATGGCGGATACCAGCTCCTCCTGGATCTTCATGTTCCCTTCGTTATCCACCCAGGCCTCCTCCAGCTCCATGTGCCAATATTCCGTGAGATGCCGTGGCGTCCGGGACTTCTCGGCCCGAAAGGATGGGGTTATGGAATAGACCTTCTCCAGCGAGAAGATCAATGACTCCAGGTACATCTGGGCGCTCTGGCTGAGGTAGGCCTCCCGGTCAAAGTACTTCAGTTTGAAAAGGGTGACCCCGCCCTCGCAGGCGTTCTGGGTGAATATCGGCGGGGTCACTTCGGTGAAATCGTTCTCGGCCAGCCATTCTCTGGCTCCGGCCAACAGGGTGGCCTTGACCTTCATGACCGCCGTCTGCTCCCGCGAACGGATCCAGAGGTGGCGGTTGTCCAGCAACAGCTCCTCGCTCTGGTACTCGGTTATCGGGAAAGGCAGCGAGGGACCGACCACCTTCAGCGAGCCGGCCCGGACCTCGTAACCGCCAGGGGCGCGGTCGTCCTGGTGCATGGTGCCGGTGACCTCGACGGAAGATTCTATGGAGGCGGAGACGGCCGCCTCGAACTGGGCGTCGGGAAGGTTGCCCTTCTTGATGGTGACCTGGATGATGCCCGTGGAGTCCCTGATCACGGCGAAGACGATCTTCCCGCTGCTGCGGGTCCGGTAGATCCAGCCCCTCACGGACACCTGGCCTTCGGAGACCGGGGACCTGAGCAGCGAGCTGATGCTGGTGAATTTCGTCATTGAACACCTGGCCGTTGAAGAACTGCATCTATGTATTCCATAATTTCGGTCGGCCGGCAAACGGATATAACCTGGGTGGCCGATGCTGGGGCGTGCGGATCAGGAGGGCGGAAGGGTCGGACCTAGCGGCCATAATGGCCTTGGAGGCGGGGGCCTTCGGGCCGCGCCGTTGGGACGAGGACTTCGTCCGTGGACTGATGGACGAGGCGGACGTAATGACGATGGTGGCCGACGACGGTGGTGTATTGGCCTACGTCATGTTCGCCATTTCCCGCCCCTACGAGACGGTGGAGGTGCTCTCGCTGGCCGTCTCCCCCGGCTTCCGCCGGAGGGGGATCGCCAAGAGCCTCATGTCCGAGGCGGAATCCATGGCCGAGAAGGAGGGGGCGGGGACCGTGTCCCTGTGCGTTCGCCCCGACAACGTGGAGGGCGTCAACCTTTACGTTTCCCTGGGCTATAAGGTACTGGCGCTTTGTTCCGGTTACTACGAGGACGGAAGCGACGCCTACATGATGGTCAAGCATCTGGAGTGAGGACATGGTCAAGGTCAAGGAGGCCAAGAAGAGCGACATCGCCGGGTTGGATGGAAAGCCGAACGTGCTGGGCGGGCCCAGCTTCTCCTACTCCGCCCTGGAGATGTTCATGGTGGCGCCTGACTTCACGGTGCTGGTGGCCGGAAGCTCGGCCGTGGTGGTCTATCACGAGGGCAAGGGAGGGAAGAGCCGTATCCTCCTGTTGGTCGGAAAGGCGTCCTCAGACCTGCTGAAGGGGGCGGAGGAATCCTCCCACCGGGCGGGCGCGGTCAAGGTCACCCTGGAGGCGTCCCCGGACAGCATGGCGTTACCGGACCTGGAGTCCGAAGGCTACCGCCGGGCGGGGAACGTGGCCAACTATTTCGGCAAGGACCGGCCGGCGCTGTACTTGGAGAAGAATTTGTAAATGATTTGTTATATAATAATATTATAATCAATATGAGCAGCCAGATGTCTGGATGGAGCCATGAGGCCCTAAGACAACTATTATATAGGGAACCGTTCATTCGCCAAAACAGACCAACGCTCATGGATGTTGGACTGGGGTGAACGATCATGGAAGAGTCTCTTTGCAATGTTGAATTCCTCAAAGACAACAACAACTTCGTAGCGCGTGTGCAAAGCGAACTCGGGGGCCTCCGGGAGTACCAGAGCAACAGCCTGGAAGAGGTCCTTGAACAGGTCATCATCGACCTGCAAGAGGAATTCGAGAACGCGATGTGATCGCTTCCGTTTTTTCACTTTCCTGAGGTCCAGCACAGCCGCCTGAGCGGCCTGCTATGAGCGTCCGAGGAGGGTTGCGCGTGCAACAGAGCGAGAACGATTCGATATTATCCTCATATTACGGCGATGAGGAGGTCACCGCCATCATAACCCTCAAGGTCGAGGCGAAGGACGCCGACGCGGTGTGCGAAGGGGTGTCCTTGCTGAAACCGGCCGTGGACGTGTTCCTGGTGACCGGGGACACGGACATAGTGGTCACGGCCAAGTTCCGTAATTATGCTCAGCTCAAGAGGTTCCTGGTCGAGGAGCTATCCTCCATAAAGGGGGTCAAGGACACCAAGACCCATATGGTGGTGGCTACCTTCAAGGAGAAGGGCGAACTGAAGTTCGCCCCGGAGTGAGGGACCTATCCGAATCTAACAGGAAGTGATTGCATGGAATACGATGCGAAAACGAAGCTCAAACAGATCATCGATGTCTTGGACCAGCTCTCGGAGGACAGCTCCGTTCCCCGCAACATCAGGCGCGGGGCCACCGAGTCCAAGGCGAAGCTGAACCAGGACGGAGAGGCCATGGACGTCAGGGTCGCCGGGGCCATCGGAAAGCTGGACGATCTTGCCAACGACCCCAACATCCCGATGCACGGAAGGACGGTCATATACCGGATAATTTCCGAGCTGGAGAACTTGCTGAAGTCCGTCAGCAAGTGAAAACCTTTAAACGAGAATCGGCAATCTAGTAGCCTCAGGCGGACATAGTCTAGCGGTCAGGACTGAAGCTTCCCAAGCTTCGAACCCGGGTTCGAATCCCGGTGTCCGCACCTCAACATTCATTCCAATTCTGGTCCGGACCGCTCATCTACGGGGGTAGCCCCTCGTTTCTTGGCGACGGCCTTGAAGAAGGTGTAGGAGAAGGTTCCATCTGCCTCGGCCGTCCTGTAGAGATCGGCGACGCCCTTGCGCCAGGTGTCCTCGTCGATCATGCCATGCGAGAGGGCCTGCTCTCCCACCTCCTCCACCATGGCAGAGAACGTGTTCCTGGTGAAGTCCTCCACGAGCTCCGGCCTGCTGGAGTCCGCATAGACCACCCTGGGGGTCACCCTGACCTCCCTGAAACCCGCTTCGATGAGCAGGGGATACAGCCGTCTGCCTATCTTGGGGTCCCCTCCGGACCCCGCCTGCAGCCTCACCAGGCAATCGATGGCCTTTTGCGCCTCTGCGCTGTCCGGATGGAAGTACGCCGACCCGTGGTCCCCCTCGATCACGGTCATGGTGCCTCTGTCCCCGAGCACCCTGCTAAGGCATTTCAAGGCGTTCAGCGGGTCCCTCAGGTGCTCCAGGACGAAGCAGACGAAGATGTGGTCGAACTCTCCGTCCTCAAAGGGCAGGTCGAATATATTGGCGACCTGGAAGGTCACGTTCCGTCCGCCCTCCCCCTCCACGAGCGCCCTGGCCTTGCTCACTGACTCCTGTGATATGTCCACCGATGTGATCAAGGAATGGGGGTTGTTCCTGGCCAGTATCTTGGTCTGCGCCCCGACCCCGCATCCCGCCTCCAGGACCTTGCTTCCCGGCGGATATCTGGTATCGCTGTGCAGAAGGTCCGCCAGAGCCCCCGCCTGATCGTAGAGCCTTTCGGATTCCCTTTCCGAGTATCCATGGACGTATTCCTGTGGCATCGCGAGGATGCGTAGATACTATTGAACTAATGAGCGTTGCCGTGGTCCAGTGGCGTTCGAGGCATGGATGAGCATCATTGTCTTGATGGCGTTGCCTTGGGCCTCTGCGTCATCCTGCCATCCTCAAGCAGGTTCAAGGCCTCCAAGGTGGTCGCGCCCTCGGATCGCGCCTGATAGAAAGAGGGGGAAGTGGTTTGCCTGGCTCAGGGCAGCTTGATCTTCCTGGTGTAGAGCAGTATGAACAGGACCAAGGCCAAGACCCCCATGATCGATCCAGCCACGCCTAGCATGAGCGGCAGCTGATCCCCCTGGAGCACGTCCACATCGGACTGGAGCGATTCAAGCTGGTCCTCGGCCGATGACAGGTCCGCTATCGCTGCGTTCAATGCCGCCTCCACCGCCACCGCCTGCTCGTCGGTGAGGTTCAATGAGCCTCGCAGATCGATCAGGGACGCACGGAGGGTGGAGACCTGCTCCAGAAGCGAGTCGACCTCGTCCGCGGTCAGATTGAGATCGCCATAGCATTCGGCCAGCTGGTCCTCGACGGCGCTCAGCCATTCCCGGGTATGGGAGAGCAGCGCTAGGGTATCATTTAGGTCGCCACCTAGTGAGGTGATGTTCTCCATAGCGGCGTTCAGTCCATCCATGGCCCCGTTGAGCGCCTCGGTCAGCTCATTCACGCGCAGGTCCATCTCGTCCATGCGGCCCTTCAGTTCTTCCAGCTCGGCGCGCAGTTCGTTGAAATACGTGACGTTCACCGAATCGCTGACCTCACCCAAGGGATGCAGGGACCTGGCCTCGATCAGGTTGTGCCCTTCGGCCAGGCACAGCGGGTAAGAGAAGGAGCCGTCCGCCTCTACGTGCACCAACGCACCGTTTATCGAGATAAGATAGTCGGGGTCGGCAATGCCGCTCACGATGACCGTCGAGACATTGACGGTCTCGCCGCCCATTGGCTGCAAGATTTGGACGAAAGTTGAGGCTATCGGCAGCTGGTCAAAGTTGGGACCGCCGTCCATCTTATAGGCGGCATCGACGATCCCATCGCCATTGAGGTCCGGCTCGGCCCAGTCACCCCAACTGTTCCCGTATGTCGTCGAGTTCCACCGATTGTTCCCTTCATCGTATCCTTGAACCCTTGAGGCGTTGAATTCGGACGTGGCACCCCGGTTCTCACGGATCACGTTCCCATATATCTGGTTGCCATTAGAGGAAAGGACCTGTACTCCATAGGCCAGGTTTCCCGCGACCAGGTTGCCCGCGATCGAGTTGAGGTTGCATGAACCTGAGAACTTGATCCCGACGTTGGAGTTGTTGGCGAAGGTGTTGTTCACCACCAGATTGGAGTTGCAGTCACTGACCAGGCATATTCCATATCGACCGTTCATGATACAACGATTGTCATCGATCACGTTAGTGGAAGATATCTCGAAATGAATGCCGTCAAGGCCATCGGAGGTGCAATTGTTACTCACCAGAAAGTTGCCGTTGGAAAAATACAGTCCTATCCCGTGCAAGTTGCCGTAGCAGGTGTTGTTCTTGACCGTGACATTGGTGGACTGGTATAGAGCCAGGCCCCGGCCGTGCCCAGTGCAGACGTTCTGCTCCAGAGTGACGTTGCTGGCATTGTATATGGTAACCCCGCAGTTTCCATTGAAAGGGAAACCGCCGAGGCTCAAGCTGGTGTTGTGGAGGTAGCATCCCCTGATGATCAGGTGTTGGACCGTGCTCCCGATAAGGATGGCATTGGTCGCCCCCTGAGCATCGATGTCCAGACCCTCAATGACATATGGGTCACCTTCCGTTCCGTTCCCGCTCCACCCGTTGGAGGCGATGAGCTCCGATAGCTGGGTGTCGTTGTATACCGCTATCGTTGGGTGCGGCGTGGTCGAGAGCGTATCTATGAGAGCGACGGGCGGGTTGGCACTAGTTGTCGCCATAGGCATTACCGACAGGAAAATAAGGACGAAAAGGACTGCAATGGCCTTTAACTTCGGTTCGTTGATCGGATCCCCTCCAGTATCGATTGGGTCACAATGTTTTTATTAAATATATAATAATATAAGGATGCAAAATACCAGGGTGCGGTCCAGGCCGTTCCGGGCAATATCAATGGTGAATCTGGATTACAACCTGCCCCACTTGTCCTGGTCGCCATCTCCTTCCGCCGATGCGGGCGCATAGACTGTTTCCTTGGCCTTCCGCTTCTTCGCCGGTCCGTATGTTTGCCGCGATTCCTCGTCGGTCTCAAAGCCCGGTGGTCCAAGGTCCCATCCTGGGTCCGTCCCTCGGATCGGCGCAGGGGCTGGGGGCTCGGGAACCGTGGCGTCGAAGTCCCAACCGGGGTCGGGACGCGGCTCCGGCGCGTTGAAGCTCGGCTGGAAGGGCTTCTGCTTCTTGCGGAGGGCTCGGCGCTTCACCGGCTTGGCAGTGATGTTGAAGGCCGGGGTGCGGGTAACCTGATAGACGCTACGGGACATGCTCATCACGATGACGAAGTAGACGACCAGGACCATTATGGAGGACGCCCACCAGATGGCGAACAGGGCGGCCAAGGACAAGATGGTCACCAGGCTCAGGCTTACGAACCCGGAAATGAACCGGCTGATGTGCCCGGGATCGCGCGTCACCACGCCCAGGTTGTCGTAGTTCACGGTGCGCACGATGGAGTACATGTCGCTCTCCAGGGTGCCGTAGATGACGGTCACGATCAGTCCACCGACCACGAAGGCTATGATGTCATAGGGGAACGGAAGGACCATTATGCTGACCAGGTCCACGAAGTAGATGATGACCAGGGCCTCAAGGCGACGGGTCCTCTCGAACAGCTTGATGGTGGAGGGCAGGATGATCTTGCTCATGGTGCGGTTGACCAGGGAACCGCCGTACATGAGGAACTTGGGGGTAATGCTGGTCAGCGAACGGGTCAATTTCCCGCTATGCTTCATGAGAGGGGGGGCTAGCATGCTCATTATGAAGCAGTAAGCCCCGGCGAAGGGGTTGAGCTCGGCCCCCTTGGTGATCACCGGAGAGGCGCTTCCCACGCTGGCGTACATTATAGCTTCTGATGAGCGCCCGGTCATGGCCGTGCCGATGAAGGTGGCCGCCTTGGAGGTGAACCCCAAGAGATACGAGACCGAGCTGAGCACGATGAGCTCGTAGAACAGGGTCACCGGCACCGCTATCAGCAGTATGGGGACGATAGCGTACAGCATGCTGAGGTCGATCATCATCCCGAAGGTGATGAAGAACACCGCCACCAGGGCGTCCCGGAAGGGGGTTATGCGATCCTCGATGCGCTCGGCCAGCCTGGTCTCGGCGAAGACCATCCCCAGGAAGAAGGCGCCTATGATGGCCGGCACCCCGGCCACCTCGGCCAGAGCGGCGGATAGGAACACCAACCCGAGGGCGAACAGCACGAAGAGCTCGTTGCTCTTGATGCTCTCGAAGTACTTGACCACCCGGGGGACGACCACGATGGCCAGGAAGATGAAGAACACGTAGAAGGACAGGATGCCGACGATAAGCCGGGTCATGTTCATGTTGTCCGCGTCGGACTTGAACATCAGCCCGCCGGCGATGGTCAGGAGGACCATGGACAGGAAGCTCTCCACGATCACCGTCCCCAGCAGGTACTCGGTCTCCGGGCTGGAGGTGCGCTCCATCTCCTCCAGGGCCTTTCCGGTGATGGCCACCGAGCTCATGGATATCACCCCTGCCAGGAACACGGTGTCCACCACCGGCCAACCCAGAGAGTAGCCGATGAGTATTCCCAGGAACATCCCCAGGCCGACGTCCATCAGGGCCAGGATGATGGCCGGGGCCCTGGTCTTCTTCAGCTTGGTCATGGAGAAGCCCAGGCCGACGAAGAACATCAGAAGGGTGAGACCCATGCTCGACAGCATCTCGATGAAATCGGTGTCGTGGACCAGGCCGCCGTAGGTGTAGCCGAACAGCTCCACGGAGATGTAGGGACCGATGAGCATACCCGCCAGTATGTAGCCGAGGATGACGCTCTGCTTGGCCTTCGAGGCCACGGCTGCGCCAATGAAGGCGATCAGCATAATGATCCCGACCTCGAACATCAAACCGTCAGTTGCTATCATCTCGCCTGCCTGCGCAGATGTCACCGTGTGCTCTGGAGGTATCTACCATGGATCGGCACGAGACCGTCCAGATCTTGAGGGCCCCGCCTGCAGAGCGTTGACCCTAGTGCATCCCGTCCGGTCATAGTATTATACATTATTTATAATTGTCCACATCTGGCTTTGCTATATTTCCTTGGAAACTTCCATCGTCGGTTATAATAAATCATAAGCGTGTTAAACAACCGGGTCGGAGATGTCTAGCGAGTTCCATGCCATGAGCGGAGAGGATGCCTTGGGCGCCCTGGGCACCACCGAGAAGGGGCTGACCTCCGAAGAGGCGAAGGAGAGACTGACCCGCTTCGGCCCCAACGAGCTGAGCGAGGGACGTAAGATCTCCCCGCTGAGGATCTTCCTCGACCAGTTCAAGGACTACATGGTCATCATCCTGATCATCGCCGCCCTGATCTCGGCCGGAATCGGTATCTGGAAGGACTCCACCGAGGAGTACCTGGACGCCGGGATCATCATGGTGATCGTCCTGGTCAACGCCGTCCTGGGGTTCGTGCAGAACTACCGGGCGGAGAAGACCATGCAGGCCCTCCGGGAAATGGCCGCTCCCAAGGCCACCGTCATCCGGGATGGGGAGGAGCGGAGCGTGCCCTCCCGGGAGCTGGTCCCGGGGGACGTGATCCTATTGGCCACCGGAGACCGGATCTCCGCGGACGCCCGCTTGCTGGAAGCGGCCAACCTCAAGACCAACGAGGCTTCCCTGACCGGAGAATCTCTGCCGGTCAGCAAAAATGCCAGGGGGGTGCTCCCTTCCGATACGCTCCTCTCGGACCGGGACAACATGGTGTTCTCCGGCTGCACCGTGGACCATGGCCGGGGAAGGGCGGTGGTCACCACCACCGGCATGCTCACCCAGTTGGGCAATATCGCCAGGATGGTGCAGTCCGAGGACGAGGATACGCCTTTGCAGAAGAAGCTGGACCGCCTGGGGAAGCAGCTGGGGATTATGGTCCTGGGGGTGTGTGTATTCATCTTCGCTGCAGGTTACCTCCGGGGGGTGGCGGCGGAGGAGATGTTCCTCACCTCCGTGAGCTTGGCCGTGGCGGCCATACCCGAGGGGCTTCCCGCGGTGGTCACCATCTCCCTGGCCCTGGGATTGCAGCGCATGGCCAAGCGCAAGGCGGTCATGCGGAAGCTGCCGGCCGTGGAATCCCTGGGCAGTGCCACCGTGATCTGCACCGACAAGACCGGGACGCTCACCAAGGGCGAGATGAACATCCGAGAGATCTACATGGGGGAGACCATAAACGTCTCCGGGGAAGGGTTCGAGCCCCTGGGAAAGTTCTTCATCCAGGGTGAAACGATAGATATGGCCAAGCGGGAGGACCTGGCCATGCTCCTGGTGGCCGGGGTCCTCTGCAACGATTCGTCGCTATATCGGGAGGACGGCAAGTGGAAGGTGCGCGGAGATCCTACTGAAGGTACATTGATCGTCACCGCCCGCAAGGCCGGGATAGACGAGGAACGGGTCGCCGAGCATAGCCCCCGCGTGTTCGAGCTTCCCTTCGATTCGGTCAAGAAGCGCATGACCACCGTGCATGAGGTGGACGGAAGGCGGATGGCCTTCATGAAGGGGGCGGCGGAGAGCGTCATCCCCCTGTGCACCAAGCACCGGGTCAGGGAGAAGGACCTGGACCTGGACAAGGGCACGGCGGATTCGCTGCTGGCCGAGAACAACGAGATGGCCGGCCGCGCCCTGCGGGTGCTGGCGATAGCGGTGCGCGACGTGACGGACGTCCCGCTGGAGGAGCCGTCCTTGGAAAAGGGGTTCACCTTCCTGGGCCTGGTCGGTATGATCGACGCCCCCCGAAAGGAAGCGATGGAGGCCGTGCGAAAATGCCGCAGCGCCGGCATCCGGGTGATCATGATAACCGGCGACCACGAGCTTACCGCTCGCGCCATAGCCCTGGAGATGGGCATCGCCGAACCGGGCCGGGACAAGGTCGTGAACGGGAGGGTACTGGAGACCGCTTCCAACGAGGAACTGGTGGACCTGCTTAAGGAGGTCAGCGTGTTCGCTCGCGTGGCGCCCGAGCACAAGGTGCGCATCGTCGATGCGCTGCAAGTCATGGGGGAGATAGTGGCCATGACCGGGGACGGGGTCAACGACGCTCCGGCGCTGAAGAAGGCCGACATCGGCGTAGCGATGGGCATCACCGGAACGGACGTTTCCAAGGAAGCCTCGCAGATGGTGCTCATGGACGACAACTTCGCCTCCATAGTCAACGCCGTGGAGGAAGGAAGGGGCGTCTACGACAACATACGAAAGTTCGTGGCCTTCCTGCTCTCCTGCAACTCCGGGGAGGTCATCGCCATGTTCACGGCCAGCCTGATATTGGTGGACCCGGAGTACATACCGTTCCTGCTGCCGGTGCACCTTCTTTGGATGAACTTGGTCACCGACGGACTTCCCGCCCTGGCCCTGGGCATCGAGCCCATAGAGCCGAACATCATGGAGAGGGCTCCGAACGACCCTAAGGAGCCGCCGGTCACCCGCCGTACGGCGGTCCGGGTGCTTTCCATAGGAGGGGTCTTTGCCCTCTCGGCCCTGCTGGCCTTCGCTCTGGTGGGCGTGCTGGACCTTTCCGGTGAGGGGAACGAAGTTCAGCACGCTAGGACGGTGGCCTTCTGCACCATGGTGTTCTCGCAGCTGTTCTTCGCCTTCTCCGCCCGCTCCCAGACCCTGACCCTCCGAAAGCTGGGGTTGTTTACAAACCGCAAGATGTTCGTGGCCGTGGCGGTGTCCATGCTGCTGCAGCTGGCGGTCGTCTACCTTCCTGGACTGAGCGACGCCTTCCGCACCGCCCAGCTGGGGTGGGAGGAATGGGCTATGATCCTGCCGCTAAGCCTTTTGGCCTTGATAATGAACGAAGCGTGGAAGATTGTGGCGGCCCGCCGGGCCGGGAAGGCCCGATGTTAGAACTGGATGGTTCGGAGGGGGAGGGCGGCGGACAAACCGTGCGAACCGCGCTGTCCCTTTCGGCGATCACCGGCCAGCCGTTCCACATCACCGACATCCGGGCTGGAAGGCCGGACCCTGGATTGAAGCCGCAGCACCTGGCCGGGGTGCGATTGATGCAGTGGCTGTGCTCGGCGCAGGTGGAGGGGGACGCCGTGGGATCGCGCGAGCTGACCTTCCGTCCCGGCCCGATCATCGGCGGAGCTTACGAGTACGACGTGGGGACGGCGGGCAGCTTGACCTTGCTGATGCAATCGGCCCTTCCCGCCCTGGTGGTCTCGCCGGTGGAGACCGAGCTTTTTCTCATAGGGGGGACGGACGTCCGCTGGTCCCCGCCGGTCGACCACTACCGGATGGTCCTGTTCCCCCTCCTCAGGCGCATGGGGGCGAACCTGGATATCCAGGTGGAGAGGAGAGGGTTCCATCCCAAGGGAGGAGGTGCGGTGAGGCTGAGGGTCAAGGGCGGACCCTTGTCACCGCTGAGGCTGGAGGAGAGGGGAGAGCTGACCAGGGTGCTCGGAAGGGCCTGCGTGCAGAACCTTCCGGCGGGAGTGGCGGATCGCATGATGGCCGCGGCCCGGAAGGAGCTTTCCGGGCTGATGGCCGAGAAGGAGTCGGTCACGGGAACGTCCCCGGGAGCCGGGCTGACCCTGGCCGCGGAGTACCGGGCGACCGTCCTGGGCTGGAGCGCCCTGGGGGAAAGAGGGGTGCCGGCGGAGAAGGTCGGGCACGAGGCGGCCAGCTGCCTGAGGAAGGCCATGGACGCCGGGGGGACGGTGGATTCACGCACCGCCGACCAGCTGATCACCTATATGGCCCTGGCCGATGGCCGCTCGAGCTTCACCGTGGGAAGGATAAGCGGACATCTCAAGTCGCAGATGCAACTGCTGCCCAGGTTCCTGCCGGTCAGCTTCATCGTGGGGGATTCACCCCCCTATCGGATCGACGTGCTCAGCCGTACATGATGGAGCGCTTCTTGGCCAGCTCCTCGCTCTCCCCGGTCTTCTTCTTTATCTCTTTCAAGGCCTCCTCGATGAGGGCGGCCTCTTCCAGAAGCGGCTGGGTGTCCAGCTGGGTGTGCAGCAGCAATTTGTCTATGGCCTCGGTGGCCGCCGCGGCGGCCCTGGCGTCGGGATAATCGGAATGCGCCTCAGATAGTATCGAAACGACGTCGAACGAGCGGTTCACCCCTTCATTCAGAAGAACGCCTGCCAGTCCGACGACCACCCCGTTCTCGAATATGGGAATGTCGTTCTTGATGAGCAATTGCCTGGCCCGGGGGGTCGAGGCGACCGCGAACACCTTGAAATCGACCTCTTCCTTTTCCTCCGGCTCCTCGACCTCCTCGCCGGATTTGTTAGCGAGCCCTTCAGGCGAGATGACCATCTTACAGCCCTTGTCCTCCACCCAGTCCATGATGGTCCAGGCCAGGGGCTTGAGGATCTCCTGCGGGGGTTCGAACTCGGACACGATGACCACGATCTTGTCGCTGCCCTTCTCCCCGATCACCCCGGAGTACACCCGCACCGGAGAATAGGGAACGCCGTCCCTGACTATGGAGACGGAAGGAAGGTAAGGGGAATCGATAACGGCCACCAGGTCCAGGTCCAGCAGGTTGACCAGATAGTTGGCGGTGATGGAACCCACCAGCCCGATGCTGGAGAAGCCCTCGATGACCGTGGCGCCCCGGAGGTTGGACCTCTTCAGCTCGATTATGTCGAAATCGTTCATTGCCGCGGATATCGGTTTAATGCTATTAATCAACCTTCCCATCATCCTTATGATGAGCTCCGGGAATACACCGTCCATGAGACCCAGGGTGATCGTGAACTGCGCCATGTCCCCCGACGGGAAGATCGCCGGGACGGAGCGAAGGCAGCTGCGCATCTCCTCCCCGGAGGACATGGACAGGGTGAGGTGCCTGCGCACGGAGTGCCAGGCCATCCTGGTGGGGGCGGGCACCGTACTGGCGGACGACCCGCACCTCACGGTCAAGGGGCTTCCGCCGGAGAGACAGGCGCTGCGGGTGGTGCTCGACCCCCGGGGAAAGGTCCCGGAGAACGCGCTGGTCCTCGACCCCCGGGCCAGAACAATGGTGGTCACCCTGGAGGACTGCGTTCGGCGGTATCCAGGGGCGGAGACCGTCCGGCTGGGAAAGGGGACCATCGATCTGGCCGCCCTGCTCGACCTTCTGGGTGAGAGAAGGGTATCTACGCTCCTGGTGGAGGGAGGGGGAGAGACCATCTTCTCCTTCTTCAAGGCGGGGCTGGTGGACATCTACTCCGTCTTCGTGGGCGATTTCATCATCGGCGGGAGGGAATCCCCTACACCAGTGGACGGGGAAGGTTTTCGAGCGGGGGAGCACGTTCCACTTCGCCTCGTCTCGACGGAACGCCTCGGTTCGGGCGTTCACCTGACCTACGAGGTTCGGCGGGATGACTGAGCCGACCTTCCTTCTGGATGGAATGCTGGGCTCTCTGGCTCGCTGGCTCAGGATAATGGGCTATGATTCCGCCTACCTGAAGGATGCGGCGGACCGGGACCTTTTGGAGGTGCTCGGCGAGAGGACTCTGCTGACCAGGGACAAGCAGCTGGCCCAGCGAGCTGGGTCCAGAGGGTTCTACCTGGAGGGCGACGACCTGGACGTTCAGCTTTCGGCGGTGGCGGAGCGGTTCGGCCTGCGCTTCGATCGGGAACGGACGCGCTGCACGTCCTGCAACGGCGAACTGGAGAAGGTGGCCAAGGAAACGATAAGGGGTAAGGTGGAGGAGGGCACCTGGAACGAGCAGCGGGACTTCTGGCTGTGCCGTAGCTGCGGCAAGGTCTTTTGGCAGGGGGCGCACTGGAAGAACATCAGGCGACGTCTGGAAGAGCTTAGCAGAGGTCCCGGAAGTAGTCCTCGCTGAGAACCTTCCCGCTGCTGGCGTTGATGACCATCACCCCTTTGGTGCCTTCCACGCACCATATCGGGACGTAATATATGCCTAGCGGTTTCACGCAACCGAGGTCTAGGCGGGGGCGCACCGTCACCCTCTCGGTCATGGTCACCTGCCCGTTCTCCCTGACCATGTCCCTCTCGCAGGTGTGCTCCCTCTCCACGGTCGACCTGACCAAGCCGGAGGCGTCCTCCTCCTCGAGTATCGGTTCCAGGCGCTTGTGCCCCTGGTCCAGGCTGGTGACGGTCTCGGGTACGTTGTCCCATGCCTTCACGTCCTTGGTCAGGGCGTTGACGGCCACCGTTCCCTCCCGGCTGCCGATCTTGCCCTCTCCCACGTATAACGGTACCTCGTAACTGAAAAGGTAATGGGGGACCAGTTCCAAGCGGTGGCTGAACCCTCCCACGGTCTTGGAGGACAGCTCCACCACGTCCTGCAGGGACATATGGAGAGGGACGATCCTCTCCTCCTCCCCACTCACCGGAGCGTCGTCCTCCATCATGGGAACGTCGTCCGCGTAGAGGTCGTCGATCAGACCGTGGTCCTCCTCCCCCATCAGCTTCTCGATGCGGGTGCGTCCGACCTCGTGCTCCACCGCCTCGCGGTCCCACACCACCACCTCCGATGGCAGGGAGGCCAGGGTCGATTCCGCCAGTGGTACCAGGGCGGCCAGGACGACCTTCCCCTTGATGTTGGGAGCGGTCCTGGTCAGTTCCTCCATGGCCGCCGGGGAGTGCCTGGAATAAGGATAGAAATGAAGTTCGATGCCCTCGCGGCGCCCGCGCACGAAGGGCCCGGCCTGGTCCACCAGGAAGCCCCTCGACTCCAATATGTCCTTGAGCACCGTTTTCAACGTGGTCATGCTGGGAACAGGAATCAACGCTTGCGGATTAATATCTTATCGGACCCCTTCCCAAAGGTCCCGTCCGGTGCAGGCCTCGGCGCCCAAGAGGCCCATGAACTCTTCGGGATAGGGTTCGAACAGAACCTGCTGCAGCAGGTATTCCTCCCCGTACCTCAACGCCCAGGAGCGGACCATGAGCAGCGGCGCGGTCAAGGGGACCTTTCCTTCGGCGTACCATTCCAGGGAGCGCAGGAAGTGCTCCTTCTCCTTGGCTTCCAGCATCTCGGAGAAGTAGCCCATGGTGTGCATCAGCACGTTGTTCCAGGAACGGCAGCTGGGAGGCCTGCGCAGGGCCTTGTGCAGCTCGAGCGAGTATTCCTGCAGGCGCTCCTCGATAGGAGCCGGGGAAGCGGCCATGCGGCCGAGCCTGCGCATGGCCGCCTGGTTGTAGCCCATCAGCAGCAGCTTGTGCCGGGCGTGGAAGTCCATGAGCGCTTTGGGCGTCCCCTTTTGACGGCATCCCCGGAAGCGGGCGGATGTGAATATACGGGTGAGGAAGTGATCGGCGATGCGGCCGTTAAGCAACCTGGCCTCGTCCTCCACCGCCAGATGGGGGAAGGCGCTCACCACCTCCCGGGCGAAGATCCCGGACGATCTTCCGGTGAGCACGGCCTTGCCCTCCCCCGGCGGATAGACCCGGACGTCCTTGATGCCGCAGGAGGGCGAGCGGTTCTTGAGGAGGAAACCGTCCACATCACGGAGGTTGGCCAGATGCTCCCGGGTGAAGCGTTGGGCCGCCTCGGTCACGTCCCTTCCGGTGTTCGGTTGCAGAAGACGGTCCTCGCCCTCTATGCGAACGATGCGCACCGGGTCCCGAGGGACGCCAAGCCCCATGTCCGCCTCCATGCACACCGGCAGGAACTCCACGTGGGGCATGAGGCGCAGGACCGTTTCGCTGTTGATCATGGCACCATTGTAGCGGCAGGCCGCGAACTCGATGCAGCGGCTGACCACCACCCGGGGCTTGGGATCGGGCATGATTACTCAACGCACGGGTAAATAGAAAATGGTATGGAAGGATGATGTTACGTGAAACGGAAATGGCTTTGGACCGCGGCCACGTCGCTCCTGGCGGCCTCCGGGCTCCTAGGCTGGGCGGCCTGGGAAAGGGGTGAGGTCGAGCTGTACCTTTTCCTTATATTCCCGGTGCTCAGGTTCGAAGGGGCCTTCGGGGCGGCGTCCCTGCTCCTAGGATTCGCCGCCCTGGTGGTCCTTATCTTCGTCGTTTGGACCGGACCTATGATGGATGGACCGAGCACCGCGGTAAAGGGGTCAGCGGCAGGAGTGATCATGATCGGCCCCCTGCCCATCGTGCTGGGGAACGACCGTCGCACCGTGCTTTTGGCGTTGGTCATAACGGTCATCGTTCTGATGACCATCATGACGCTACTGCTCTTCCAATAGGGCCTGGGCCGCTTTCCAGGGATCGAGCTTGTCCTTCCTGGCCACGACCCTGGCGGCCTCCATGATGTCCAGATAGTCCTGGTACCCAAGCCCCGCCCGGCGCACCTCGCGTCCCACCGCCGTTTCCAGCGTATCATCGCGGCGCCGTTTGTCCAGAGCGTCAGAGAGCGCCCTTTTCATCTCTTCCTTCAGCGGTGCCATTCCTCCACCGCCTTCAGGAAGTTGCGGAATATCTCCGTCCCGAAGTCGGTGTTCTCCACCTCGGGATGGAACTGCACGGCGTACAACGGCCGACGCAGGGAGCGCATGGCCTCCACCAGGCAGGTGTCCGAGTGGGCCAGCACCTGGAAACCCTCCGGAACGGTCTTCACCTCGTCGTTGTGCGATTCCCAGACGTCGAACTCCTTTGGTATGCCGGTGAACAGCTGGTCCTCCACGTCCACGTACAGACGGGTGCGTCCGAACTCGGCGCGGACGGCGGCACCGGTGCTCCCCCCGAAATGAGTGGCCATGAACTGCATACCGGCACATATACCGAGGATGGGGTAATCGGCCTTGTCCAGATATTCGCCGTTGTTGCCCATCCGCCCGGCCTCCGAGGCCACGTCCGGCGCTCCGCCGGACAGCACCAGGGCGTCCACCTCTCCGACCTGGTCATAAGGAGTGGTGTTGGGGATGATCTTGGTCTCCACCTTCAGGTACTTCAGCACGCGCCACTCCCGGTGCGTCCACTGTCCCCCGTTGTCCACCACGTAGACCCGCATTGGGGGCGAATCACCGATATGCGGTATAAAACGATTGGTCGGACCTCCGGATGGGTCCCGGGAAACGATTATGTCTGGCCTCCACAATACGCAGAAGCATGAAGGCCGTGATATTCGACCTGGGCCATACCCTGATCGACTACTACCACGACTGGGCCGGGCCGGAGGAGAGGATAGTCAGCAGGCTCTATCGCCTGGCCACGGACACCGGAGGGCGCATGCAGGAGCCGGAGTTCCGCCGATCGGTCCTGGTCACCCTGCAGGGCAACCGGGACCGCAAGCTGCAGGACATGCTGGAGATCCCCCTGGAAAGGGTGCTCAGCAACATCTTCGGTTCCGCCGGATGCAAGGTCGACGAGGGCCTCATACAGGATGGCATGGAGCTGTTCTACGAGGCGCTCAAGGAGGACCGCCGTCTGGTGCCCGGAACCTTGGAGATGCTGCAGCGGGTGAGGGACCGGGGCTGCTTGGTCGGGCTCATCTCCGACGTGGCCTGGGGGCTGCCCTCGGAATATCCGCTCAGGGACATGAAGCACTTCCGTCTTGAAGCGTACTTCGACGACATGATCTTCTCCAGCGACGTCGGGCTCAGAAAACCGAACCCCCGCCTGTTCAAGATGGCCATGTTCAACCTGAGCGCCGACAGGAACGAATCCATGTACATCGGCAACTCCCTGCAGGCGGACGTGAAAGGCGCCAAGTCCGTGGGCATGAGGTCGGTACTAAAGAAAAGCGGCTACTTCCAGCCGGACGATACGATCGTGCCGGACCATACCGTCGACGACTGGAAGGAGCTTGACGAGCTGCTGTGATCACTCCCACTCGATGGTGGCCGGCGGCTTGTGCGTGACGTCGTATACCACGCGGTTCACGTTGGCCTTCATCTCATTGGTTATACGCAGGGATATGCGCTCCAGCACGTCATACGGAATCTTGGAGAAGGCGGCGGTCATGGCGTCCACCGACTCCACCGAGCGGATGGCTATTGTTCGACCGTAGGCCCGGCGGTCGCCCTGCACTCCCACGGATTGCACGGGCAGCAGCACGGCGAAGTACTGCCAGGGGCGGGTCATGCTGCCCTGGTCGGAGGCCGCTTCCAGCTCCTCCTCGACGATGGCGCACGCTTCCCTGACCACGCCCACCGATTCCGGAGTGGTCTCCCCGATGACCCTTATGGCCAGGGCCGGGCCGGGGAAGGGCTGTCTTTCGGACACCTCCACGCCGAGGAAGCGGGCCACGGCCCGCACCTCGTCCTTGTACAGGTCCCAGAGCGGTTCTACGAGCTTCAGGGTCATGTCCTTGGGAAGCCCGCCGACGTTGTGATGGCTCTTGATCGTGTCACGAACGCCGTCCCCGCTCTCGATCCAGTCCGGGGCGATGGTGCCCTGCACCAAATGGTCGGCGCCGAAAGCCAGGGCCTCCCGCTCGAACACCCTGATGAACTTTTCCCCTATGACCTTGCGCTTGACCTCCGGGTCCACCTGTCCCTTGAGGGCGGCGAAGAACTCGTCCTTGGCGTCGACGAGTCGGTAATGGACGTTCAAATTATCGAACATGCGGCGCACATAATCGGTCTCCCCCTTGCGCATGAGGCCGGTGTCCACGTAGACGGTCAGGAGCCTCTCTCCGATGGCGCGGTCGACCAGCACCGCGGCCACCGTGCTGTCCACTCCTCCGGAGCAGGCGATTATGGCCTTGCCGGTGATCTTGGTCCTAAGCTCCTCGATCTTCTCCTGCACGAACTCTTGGGGGTCGAACATCAGGCTTGCACCTCGTTGGAATCGCTCTCCACCTTCTCGGCCATCTCCCGCCGGTAGGACGAGAGCGCCTCGGCCAAATCCCCGTGCCCAATGGAGAGCATGGAGATCGCCAGAAGCGCCGCGTTGTCCCCGCGGTCCAGGCCAACGCAGGCCACCGGTATGCCGGGAGGCATCTGCACTATGGACAGGATGGAATCGAGACCCAGCTTTCCGGACACCGGCACTCCGATGACCGGTTTGCTGGTTATGGAGGCCACGGCACCGGGAAGAGCGGCGGCCAGTCCGGCTATGGCTATGAAGACGTCCGCCCCGCTCCGCTCCACCAGGAGCTTTACCCGGTCCGGGGTGCGGTGGGCCGAGGCCACGACCATGTTGGCCTCTACTCCGAAGCGCTTGAGAACATCCAGGGCCTTGCGGCCAACCTCCGCGTCGCTCTTGCTCCCGAGAATGATGAGAACCGAAGCCATTGGGCTACTGACAGAGTTCAAATAAAAAAGGATTTGCCTCCGAAGGAGACAAAAGAAGGGAAGGTTAAGGGGTTTCAGCTCTTCATGATGGCCAGCAGGAACGCGCCTACGGCCACCAGGGCGCCTATGAGGGCGGCCAGGATGTTGACGAAGGCGACCCATATCACTTCGGACACGTCGACCTCGACACCGGCCATGTCCGCGTACCCCAGGTAGCCCCAGACCAGGCCCACGATCAAACCTATAACCAACAAGACGACACCTATCATCCTGCTCTTGCCGCTTCCGAAGTAGGCTGTGAAGGCTCCAGCCAGTATCATTACCAGGCTGAAGGTCAGCAGGAGCACCGTCAGGAATTCCATCAGATCCATTCTTGATCACCTTTCGTTGATTTTCATCCTAGGATCGGTGTCGATGAGCAGTTGCCGGCGTTCCCGCCCCCCGGCCGCGCCTGGCACGACATGAGGACAAAGAGCGCACCCTGCGCCATTCGTTCACCTAGGGAGTCCTACAAGTTTTTTCACTTATTATAATTTTGCTCCAATCCCACGCACCTTTGGGGATGTCCAGATAGGATTGGTCACAGCAGGGACCTCGCCCTCTCCTCCACCATCCCCCAGTCGGGTATGGAGGTCAGCGACCCCGGCGAGGACACCGCGAAGGAGGCCGCGGCGCAGCCCAGCGCCCCGCACTCCCTCCATCCTTTGCCGTGGTACAGTCCGGCGTAGAAGCCCGCCCGGAAGGCGTCCCCGGCGCCGGTGGGGTCGATGACCTTCACCTTGGCCGCGGGGACCTCCAGGACCTCCTCCTTGGTGTAGATGCGGGCACCTCCGGCCCCCAGGGTGTTGACGATCACCGGTACGTCGGCCAGAAGGTTCTCTGGACCGTCCCTTCCGGCGTAACGCAGGGCGGTGGACAGCTCGTTGCGGTTGCAGAACAGCATGTCCGTGTATCCCAGGGCCTTGCGGAAGCGTTCGGCGTCCCACACATGATGGATCTCCTGCGCCGGGTCCAAAGCGCGCCTCTTGCGCAGCATGTACGGCTGGGCCAGCAGCTTGAGGTAATAGTCGGGGGAACCGGTCATCAGATGAATCGCCAAAGCATCCTTGGCCCCCTTGACCTTGATGGGATAGGAGCCCATGTCGGCCATGGCCCCCTGGAACACGTACGCCACCTGGTCCTCCTTCTCGTCCGTGGCTATCCACACCGTGGGCGTTTCCTTGCCCTCAACCTCCACCAGCTCGTCCAGCATCACGCCTTTGGACTCCATGAGCCTGCGGAAGTCCTGGGGGAGGTCCTTCCCGACGTACGAGACCAGGGCAGTGGGCACCCCGAGCGCCGAGGCCATGGTGGCCACGTTCGCCCCGGTCCCCCCGAAGAAGCTTTTCTTGCTCAGGACGTTGGAGGAGGTGTTCCGCTCCGGAAGGTCCTTGAGGGTCAGGATGTGATCGAGGTTCGTATGACCGTAGACGCATAGGAAGGGTCTCATTGGGTACCCTCCTGCCAGTCGCTGAGGTACCTCATCTGCTCCGGGGAGAGCTGGTCTATGGAGATGCCCATGGTCCGGAGCTTGATGCGGGCCACCAGGTCATCCATCTCTGGCGGCACCGGGTACACCCTGGCCTCCATATTAGCGTGGTTACGCACCAGATGCTCCAATGCCAAAGCCTGGATGGAGAAGCTCATGTCCATGATCTCCACCGGATGACCCTGTCCGGCGGCCAGGTTCATCAATCGGCCCTCGGCTATCAGGTACACCTTTCGTCCGTCCTTCAGATCGTAACGGTCCACCTGCTCCCTCACCCTCTCCTTGCGGGACGACATGGATTCCAGGGCCTTCTTGGACACCTCGTTGTCGAAGTGGCCCGAGTTGCCGAGGACGCATCCGTCCTTCATGACCTGAAAGTGCTCTTCGCGCACTACGTCCTTGCAGCCGGTGACGGAAATGACGATGTCGGCCTGGGGGACCGCCTCGGCCATGGGCATCACCTGGAAGCCGTCCAACCGGGCCTCGATGGCCCGGATGGGGTCCACCTCGGTGACGATCACGATCGCGCCAAGCCCCTTGGCCCTCATGGCCACCCCGCGACCGCACCAGCCATAGCCGGCCACGACCAGCGTCTTTCCGGCCACCAGCAGGTTGGTGGCGTTCATGAACCCGTCGAAGGTGCTCTGCCCCGTACCGTAGCGGTTGTCGAACAGGTACTTCATCTTAGCGTCGTTCACGGCCATCACCGGGAAGTTCAGCTTGCCCTCGGCGGCCATGGCCTTGAGGCGGATCACTCCGGTGGTGGTCTCCTCGTTTCCGCCCTTCACCTCGTCCAGCTGCTCCCGCCGGGAGGTGTGCAGCATGGTTATGAGGTCGGCACCGTCATCGATCACGAACTCTGGGCGCATGTCCAGCACCGAGTTCAGGTTCTCATAGTACTCCTTGTTGCTCTCGCCCTTGCGGGCGAAGACCTCTATGCCCATCTCTTCCTTCAGAGCCAGAGCGACCGAGTCGTCGGTGGACAGGGGATTGCAGCTGGCCAATCGCACCTTCGCCCCGGCCCTGGCCAGGGTGACCGCCAGCATGCCCGTCTTGGCCTCCACATGTAGGGCCATGCCCACCTTCGTGCCTTTAAGGGAGCCTTCCTGACTCATCCTCTCCCCGACCTCTCTGATGACCGACATGTGGGCCTCGGCCCACCCCAGGCGGCGCGAGCCCTTCAAAAGCAGTTCCTTGTCCATTTTCATCCCTCCTATCGATCCGCGGTTCCCTTCTGCAACCCCCTGCAGATGCGCCGCATGACGGCGGCCAGGTTCTCATCGTTATGAAAGACCGAGAGCGCTTCCTCAGCCCTTTCCATACTTTTCTTCAGCTCTTTCGCATAAGCGGTGATGTTCGGCACGGCCCGGGTCAGCTCGTCCACCACCGCCACCTCGGCGGCCAACGTGGTCCGGGACATGGGATTGAGGTCAATGGATATGACCTTCTTGCCGGCCTTGGCCATGGCCTCCGCCCGGTCCCCGTCCTCCAGCGGGATGAGGACCACGTCCGCGGCGAGCAGCCCCTGGCTGGTGCAGCGGGCCCGGTCCGAGGCGATCCCCTCGAGGACCGCGTCCTGGTCCCTGCCTAGGACCTTCATGCCAGTTTCCCTCTCCACGCGGTCGCACACCTTCCTGAGGCGTTCCTCGCTGCGATGGAAGAGGTTGATCTCGACGAGCGCTCCGGTGGCCCGGGCCAGATCGCCCAGCTCCTTGGCGGCCAGGGCTGCCGCGTTGCCGTTGACGGTGATGACCGGATGCTTGGCCTGTAGAAGCAATGCCGCGGCCGCCCGTTCCGCCAGTTCGGCCTCCGGGACGGTCATTTCCCCCAGAAGGTAATCGAAGGCCTCCCCGCGGCCGTGGGCGATGAGCCCGGTGGTAGAAACGATCCCCTCCTCCACCAAGGCGGCCATGCGCTCCCTGGTAAGCAAAGAGCGGTATCTGGGATGGTCCTCGGACATCTTCACGCGCCGTAGAGAGCGTGCTCCGACATAAACTGTGCGCCCTGCTTAAAGCGGAATGGAACCAGGTCGTATGATAGGGTTAAATATCATCAAAATAGGCAAAAACTAGGAAAGGTTAAATCCCTTGAGGGGGCTTATTAATATACCTTTGCGTAATGTTCAAATAGTTAATTTATTATCCTCTCTCTCAACACCGGTTAACATCGGCGTATAGGGTTCATCATGCAATTTCTTGGGAACGTGCAAGAAGTGACCGTAGACGGTAAACTGGTGGTGCGCGCCGCCTTCACTCCCAAGCTCAAAGATGCGGTGTTCGACAACCGAAAGCGCCCCCTGGGCAGGATCGTGAGGATCTTCGGCCCGGTGGACTCCCCCTATGTGACCGTCGAACCGACCGGAGACACCAGCCTGCTGTCCGTAGCTGGAAAGCAGGTGTATATCGATGGGGTCGAAAACCATGGCAAACAAAAAGGAATCGGCAGAGGAAGTAACCCGGTGCCCGGAGTGTAACAGCGGGCACCTGGTCAGGGACTATGAGCGGGGCGAGCTGATCTGCGAGGAGTGCGGATTGGTGATCGACGACCAGTTCATAGATCTCGGCCCGGAGTGGAGGGCCTTCGACGTGGAGCAGGGCGAAAAGCGCGCCAGGACCGGTGCGCCGATGACCTACACCATCCACGACAAGGGGCTTTCCACCGAGATCTCCTGGAAGAACAAGGACTCTTACGGAAAGAGCATCCCCACCAGGAACCGTGCCCAGCTCTACCGCCTCAGGAAGTGGCAGCGGAGGATCCGCGTCTCGAACGCCACCGAGAGGAACCTGGCCTTCGCCCTCAGCGAACTGGATCGCATGGCCTCGGCCATGGGATTGCCTCGCAACGTCCGGGAGACCGCCGCCATGGTCTACCGCAAGGCGGTCAACAAGAACCTCATCCGCGGCCGGAGCATCGAGGGCGTGGTCGCCGCTTCGCTCTACGCCGCCTGCCGCCAATGCAACGTGCCCCGCACGCTTGACGAAGTGGCAAGCTCCAGCCGGGTCGGCCGCAAGGAGATCGGCCGTACCTACCGTTTCATGACCAGGGAGCTCTCCCTCAAGCTGATGCCCACCAAACCTCAGGACTACGTACAGAGGTTCTGCTCCGAGCTGAAGCTGAGCGGGGACGTCCAGGCCAAGGCCGCGGACATCCTGAAGGACGCCAACAAGAAGGAGCTGACCTCCGGACGCGGTCCGACGGGCGTCGCCGCGGCAGCCATCTACATCGCCAGCATACTGTGCAACGAAAGGCGTACTCAGCGCGAGGTGGCGGACATCGCCGGGGTGACCGAGGTCACCATCAGGAACCGCTATAAGGAGCTGACGGACAAATTGGGCATCGAGATACAGCTCTGACCCGCAAACCCTTTATCTTCTAAACATTTTAAAGGAATGCGCCCTGGCGCCTGTGAGAGGTGTTCGAATTGAAGATGAAGAAGCCCGTTCTGTTGTTGCCGGCCATAGGTCTGATCTTCGCTGGACTCATCCTCATCATATCCCCGGCCACGGCCATTTTCCTTTTCAAGTCCGTGAGCACGGTCATCGGGATCATCCTGATGCTGCTGTTCACCGTGGTGGGCATCTGGGAGATATCCATGTCCCGCACCATCGCCACCAGCCAGGTGGGTGAATGGCCGAGCATCATGAAGACCCTGGCGGTCGCCCTGGTGATGAGGATCATCGCCATCCTTCTCACCAGAGACCTGGTGCAGCTACTCAACTTCGCCGCCCTGGGGCTGGAGGGGCTGACCGTGGCCCTGGTCTACGTTTACAAGCCCTCCTTCATGCCAACCAAGGAGGAGGTGGCGTCCGCCCTCAGGCGCTTCTCCACGGTGACGGTCAAGGCCGGCGCCCAGTGCCCTAAATGCAAGGCGGTCGTCGAGGCCGACTGGACCCTATGCCCGGACTGCGGCGCTCACCTGCCCAAGTTCTGTGCCAAGTGCGGCACGGAGGTCAAGGAGAAAGAGAGCGTCTGTTGCAAGTGCGGGACCAAGATGGAGGTCCCCGCCTCCCTGATGCTGATGGTGGACACCTTGCGTCGGACGGCCGAGCTTGATGCCGCCCCGGAGACGCGCTCTGCCCGCTACGCCCGTTTGGGAGACGGACTACTGAAGATAGGCCAGCTGGACGAGGCGGTGGAAGCGTTCAGGACCGCCATCCAATACACCCAGTTCGAACGCAAGCGCACCAACTTCATGGTCAAGATGGCCGTGGTGATGGCCAACAAGGGAAGGATGGAGGAGGCGGACCAGCTCCTGGACGCCGCCTTGAAGCTCGACCCCCAGGACGTGTCCGGTGCCCAGAGGGTGCTGGCGGAGCTGCACAAGGCACCGGGGACCCAGACCTGCCCGGCCTAAGGCCGCACCCTGGTCAGCTTGACGTACCTGAGCTGCTCGCCGGAACTGGCGAACAGTATCTCCTTTTTCACTCCATGCGCTAATCGCACCGCCCGGGATATCTCCGCCCAGACCGTGGAATAATCGTCAGGCACGACGTGGACCAAGTAGCGGGAGTGGTGCTTCGACGGATTCCCTTCGTAAACCCGGAAATGCGTCCCGTACTTGAAACCGGTCTTGACCACCATGCCTCGCGAGCGTAAATCCTGGTACGCCTTCATGCGCATGTCGAAGTCGGGCTGGGACCTTCTGGCGGTGGTGACGAAGCCTTTATCCCCCATCTTCTGCCCGGAACGGATGGACCGGACCTCCAATCGGCCCTTCTCCATTAGGTAAGCGGTCTCCAGTAATGACAACCGCAGCATCGGGCCGATCTTCTTTCCATAGAACCCGTTCTCGTAGAGACGGTCGGCGTCCTCCCCCAGGACCAGCACGGAATCGTCCAGAAGGGCGCCTTCGGCGGTCGTCGGGGATTCCTCGGTCATGCCGTGCGGTTCTGCCCCTTCCACTGTATAGAAGGTTATATCCCCCTCTTCATCCACCACCCCGAGAAGGAGGTCCTTGCGGGTGCGTTGCGAGGTCTCGCTCTTTTCCTGCAGGGCGGCGATGTTGAAGACGTCTCTTTCCGAAATGGCCAGCACCCAGTTCTTGGCCTGCGAGTTGTGGGGGGAGGAGCCTCTTTGGTACACCCGGAAATGGAAATCGCCCTGGTCCAGCTTGACGATGTAGCCGCGCTGCCGCAGGTCTCGGTAAACGATATAGCGGGTCTGCAGGTCCTCCACGGACCGGGCCGCCCGCCGGTATAGCGAGGCGTGGTCCATCTCCTTTCCGTTGAGGCAGACCTTGAGCTTGTCGCACTCCAGGAGATACAGCGCCTCCAGCAGGTCCAGGTCCAGACCACCGCCCGGACGGGGATAGCCGTAGAAGCCCTTGTTGTATATCTGGCTCCCCTCGGCCATATCGGCGATGACCACGCTCTCGCCCAGCAGCTCGCCCGCCATGCCACTTGAACGGTGTCCGTTAGTTAAATGTTCCCGCCATCGCGAATTTTATAAATACTCATAGTTCACAAATACATGATGTAAACATCTAGTTGAATAGTTGGTGTAACATGGACGAGCTTGACGTGCTGCTATCGGTCATCGAGAACCCCACCCGCCGGAGGATACTGGAGGCGCTGGTGCGCGAACCGCACTACCCCCTGCAGCTCTCCCGGGAGCTGGGGTTGAGCCAGCAGGGGATAATGAAGCACCTGAGGATGCTGGAGGAGCTGGACCTGGTGCGCTCCTTCATGGAGGACAGCGATCAGGGGGGACCTTCCAGAAGGCGGTATTTTCCCACGACCGGCTTCACCATGGTGGTGGACATCGGACCGGGATTGTTCAACACCGAGGTGGCCTCAAGACCCTTCGAGGAACAGAAAACGGAGAGGACCGAGGGGGACGGCAGGAAGCTGCTGGACCTGCGTAAGGACCTGGGGGAGATCGATCAGGAGCTGGAGCAGATCAAGGAAAGGCGGGCTCAGCTGATAGCCGATAAGGAGCGGCTCCTGGAAGAAGCGGGACGGACGGTCGAAGCCTCGTTCCATGATTACCAGAGCCGCAAGGTAGTTTACGAGTACATACTGCACCCGCAGTTGGACGCCAAGGAACTGGCCCGAGGGCTCGGCCTCAGGGACGATGCGGTGGAGCGGTTGATAGGCTCGCTGGAGGATGAGTGATATGGAAAGAGATATCGAGCGTTACATGAAGGAGATCAAGCGAGTGGGAGAGAACCTGGAGAAGGCCATGCGCGCCGCGGCCAAGGACCTGGACCGATTGGGACGGGAGGCACTAGGCGACACCGTGACCAATGCCAAGCTGGGCGGTAAAGAAGCCGAAGAGGCGTTACTGAGACTGGAGAAGGACCTCCAGGAGGGAGGGCCGAACCTCCGCCGGGAGATGGAGACCTTGGTAAAAAGAATGAACGAGGCGGTGGCCAAGGCGGAGCGGGAGCTCAACCGGCAGGAGAAATAAAATTTATATAGAAGTACTAACACTAATGTAATATACTGAGAGTAAACAACTCTCGGTTACTATGTGTAGAGGTGATGTGAGATGACAGGAACCGAAAGGGAGCCGGTGGGCCTGGTCCCCCGGATCTGGACCTGGAGCCCCATCTCCATGTTCGAGGAGATGGAACGGATGTTGAGCGACATGCGTACGGGGTTCGTCCTGCCTGGCAATGACATTTACCGCCGGGAGGGCGCCAGGATGCCGATGGTAGACCTGAGGGAGGAGGACGAGCGCTTCCTGGTCCAGGCCGAGCTTCCAGGAATGGCCAAGGAGGACGTCGCCATCGAGACGGACGGCGACGTGCTCAGGATCACCGCCAGAAAAGAGCAGGAGATCGAGGAGAAGAAGGAGGGCTACATCCGTAGGGAACGGGGAAGCATGAGCTTCCACCGCCAGATGCGCCTTCCGGAGAACGTGGACCGCGATAAGATAAAGGCGAAGATGGAGAACGGGGTCCTGGAGGTCTCCCTGCCCAAGATGTCGGCGGAAGCGGAGAAGAAGAACAAGATCGAGGTGGAGTGAGCTCCGCCTCACCGATCAAGAGTGGAAATAGATGAGCGTATCTGACAAGGTATTGAAGGTGTCCGAGGCCAAGTCCAAGGACGCCGGACGAGGAATAGCAAGAGTGGACCCGGCGGTGATGGAAGCCTTGGGGCTGAACGCCGGCGACGTGGTCCAGATCGAGGGAAAGAAGAAGACGGTCGCCGTGGTCTGGCCTGGTTACAACGAGGACGCCAACCGCGGGGTCGTCCGCATAGACGGGACCATCCGGCGCAACGCCCAGACCAGCATCGACGAGAAGGTGGCCATAAGGAAGGTCTCGGTGAAACCGGCCCAGAAGATCGCCTTCGCCCCAACTGAGGAATTGCGCATAATGGGCGGTGAGGAGTACCTTGCCCAGATGATGGAGGGACGGGTGTTCTCCCGCGGTGACGTGGTGGAACTGAACGTCATGGGAAGGCGCATCGACCTGGTGGTCATGTCGCATGCCCCCAGCTCGGACGCCGTGCTCCTGACCGGGGATACGGAGATCAAGCTGAGCGACAAGCCGGTCAAGGAGACGGCTTCCGGGATACCCAAGGTCACCTACGAGGACATCGGTGGCCTTGGTGATGAGGTCAAGAAGGTCCGGGAGATGATAGAGCTCCCGTTGCGGCACCCGGAGCTGTTCGAGCGTTTGGGGGTGGAGGCCCCCAAGGGCGTGCTGCTGCACGGTCCGCCCGGTACAGGAAAGACGCTCCTGGCCAAAGCGGTAGCCGGGGAGACCAGCGCCAACTTCGTGTCCATAGGAGGACCGGAGATCATGAGCAAGTTCTACGGCGAGAGCGAGGAACGCTTGAGGGAGATATTCAAGCAGGCCGAGGAGAACGCTCCCTCCATCATCTTCATTGACGAGATCGATTCCATCGCCCCCAAGCGCGACGAGGTTTCCGGAGAGATGGAGAGGAGGATAGTAGCCCAGCTGCTGGCCTTGATGGATGGGTTGCAGGCTCGGGGCAAGGTGGTGGTCATCGGCGCCACGAACCGTCCGAACGCGCTCGATCCCGCCTTACGCCGGCCGGGACGCTTCGACAGGGAGATAGAGATCAACATTCCCAACCGCGGCGGCAGGCTGGACGTGCTGCAGATTCACACCCGCGGGATGCCGTTGGCGGAGGACGTGGACCTGGAACGCTTGGCGGACCTGACGCACGGCTACGCCGGAGCGGACCTGGCGGCGTTGTGCAAGGAAGCGGCCATGCATTCCCTGCGGCGCATACTGCCGGACCTGGACATGGAGGCGGACAGTATCCCTGTGGAGGTGCTCAACCGCATCACCGTGACCAAGGACGACTTCTTCGCCGCGCTGAGGGAGATGTCCCCGTCCAGCATGCGCGAGGTGCTGATCGAATCGCCGAACCTGCACTGGGACGACATCGGCGGATTGGAGAACGTCAAGGCCGAACTGAAGGAGGCCGTGGAGTGGCCTCTGAAGTACGCCGGACTGTTCGAGCACATGAGCGCCGAGCCGCCCAAGGGCGTGCTGCTGTACGGCCCCCCGGGTACCGGAAAGACCATGCTGGCCAAGGCTGTGGCTACCGAATCGGAGAGCAACTTCATAAGCATCAAGGGGCCGGAGTTCCTGAGCAAGTGGGTCGGGGAAAGTGAGAAGGCGGTGCGGGAGACGTTCCGCAAGGCCAGGCAGGCGGCGCCGTGCATCATCTTCATGGACGAGATCGATTCCATAGCGCCCACGCGGGGCGGGGATTCCGATTCCCATGTCACGGAGAGGGTGATCTCTCAATTGCTGACAGAGCTGGACGGCCTGGAATCGCTGCACAATGTGGTCGTTATCGCGGCAACCAACCGCCCGGACATAATCGACCCGGCGCTGCTGCGCCCTGGACGATTTGACAGGATGATACAGGTCGGGGCTCCGGACCTGGAGACCAGGAAGGCCATCCTGCGCGTGCACTTCAAGCGGAAACCGCTGGCGGAGGACGTGAACCTGGACGAGGTGGCGCACAAGACCGACGGATACACCGGTGCGGACCTGGCGGCCATAGCTAACGAGGCGGTCATGAGCGCCATACGCGAGGCGGTGGTGGCGGGAAAGGGAGAGGACGCCGAGGCCATGAAGGAGACGAAGGTGAGCATGAAGCACGTGATGGACGCGGTGGAGAAGCACCGTCCCATCTCCCTTCAGGAGCTGAGCAAGTTCCAGAAGATAGCCAAGGATTTCGAGTACGTGAGGTGATGATATGAAAACAGCAAGACGTGACGATGACTGGAACGACCTGTTCCATTCCTTCGATGATGAGTTCGACGTAATGCGGGAACGCATGGACCGGCTGATGGAGGCGGCCCTGCGTGGAACGGGGGCTGACCCCCTGGTCTACGGCTTCTCCATGCGCAGCGGGCCGGACGGGCGCCCGGTGGTGCAGGAGTTCGGCAACGTGCCCAGGGGTGGGGCTCCTCCGGACGCGAGTTGCCGGGAGCCCCTGACCGACGTGATGGAGGAGACGGACAAGGTCAAGGTGATCGTGGAGCTTCCGGGCGTGGACAAGCAGGACATCGACCTACGTTCCCAGGACCGGGAGCTTACCATATCCGTGGATACAGAGCGCAAGAGGTTCTGCAAGCAGCTGGAACTTCCCTGCGATGTTATTCCCGACAGCGCCACCGCTGAGTATCGCAACGGGGTGCTGACGGTGGTCATGGGCAAAGCGGCGCAACCCCAAGGCAAGAAGATCGACGTTAACTGAGCCGGGGCCTGGCCCCTTTTCCTTTTTTAACAATCCTTATATAGAAGCCGTAGCGAATTACAGGCTGTGCAGCGAGACGAGCTCATTCGGTCGGTTCGGGAGCTTCTGCTCCGTTCGGGCTTTATAGCTTCGATGCCCCTGAAGCTGAGGAGCATAGCCTTCGACGTCGTCGCCCGCAGGGACCGTAGCCTGCTGCTTGTTAAAGTTCTAACCAACATAGACGCTTTCTCCAAGGAGAACGCCGAAGAGCTGAAGGTTCTGGCCGAAGCGCTTGGAGGATCCATCATGCTGGTAGGCGAGCGGTCCGGCTCGGGCGATCTGGAGCAGGGCATCGTCTATTCTCGCTTCGACATACCGATAATCGCCTTCTCCACCATGAGGGACCTTCTCCTGGAGGACGAGCCCCCGTTCATCTTCGCCGCCCCCGGCGGCCTCTACGTCCGTCTGGACAGCGACCTGCTTCATAAGATGAGGGAGGAGAAGAGCGTGAGCCTCGGCACTCTCGCGGAGGTCGCGGGCGTCTCCCGCCGCACCATACAGATGTACGAGGCTGGTATGGGGGCCATGATAGACGCGGCGCTTCGCCTGGAGGAGTACCTGGGGAAGCAGATCGTGGTGCCGGTCGACCCGCTGAGCTACAAGCCCCTGGCGCAGGAAGCCCGTCCACTGGACATCGAGAAGTGCGACGATTTCAGCAAGAACATCTATACCATGCTGATGCAGCTAGGTTTGCTGGTCAAGCCCACCGAGAAGTGTCCGTTCGAGGCGTTGACCGTCGATAGGGACCTGCTGATCCTCACCGGACTGGGCAAGGACGAGTCCAGGCTGGCGGACAAGGCCAAGGTGGTGGCGGACGTTTCGCGCATCACCGGCAAGGAATCGGTTATATTCATCGAGAGGTTACGCACCAGGCACAGCATCGAGGGCACGGCGCTCATCGGACGTGACGAGCTGAAGAACATACACGAATCGGAGCGCCTGCGTAAGATGGTGAACACCCGGAGCGAGGTCGATGCAAGAGATTGAGCTGAACGGTTCCCGTATCCATGTTCTTCCAGTGATCAAAGGATTGGTCAGCGAGGGGGAGAAGGTCCGGGCCGCGATTTTAGAGATAAGTCCGCAGGCGGTCGGCATTTCCATATCCAAGGAGGAGCTGGAAGGCCTCCGTTCGTATCAGGGAGAGGAGATCGAACTGAGCGATCTGGAGGAAGCCTACAAGGCCGGGCTGCAGGAGTTCGGCGAGGTGCAGCTGCCACCCCCATGCTATTTGGAGGCGGTAAGGGTCGCCGAAGAGCTCAGCATACCTCTGATCCCGATCGATATGAACGAGGAACTGTTCTCCGAGAGGTACTGCGAGCTCATCGGCGGATTGGAGCTGATGAAGGAGTCCTTCTTCTCCCATAGGCTCGCCAAGAAGCGGTTCGTGATCGATAGCGCCGAGGAGTTCGTCTTAGACTACGATAGAAAGGTCAACGGCGGAAGGGGGATCTCCACCCTCAATGGGGAAAGAGAGCTTCACATGACCTCGACCACCGTTGACCTGGCCGGCAAATACGCCAGGCTCATGGTTCTCGTGGAAATGGAGCGAAGCCCCGGCTATCTGGAAAAAATGAAAGAGGTTTAAGAGGTTTTCTCAGGCGGTGAAGGCACCGGCGCTCAGGTCGAATATCGGACCGCCCAGATCGTCGATGTCGTAGCGCTGCCAGGTATAACCCGCCCATGGGCTGAGCGAGAGGGTACCCCCGTAATTGGCCCACAGGACGATCCTGCCGTCGCTTGTACCCAGAACGATGTCCGTGCGACCGTTGCCGTCTACGTCCTCGGCGATCATCTTGTTCACATCATAGCTGCCGATGAAGCCTAGCGTGGTCAGTTCGGAGAAGACCCCAGGGGCTGTCTGGTCTATGTAGTAGAACGAGCTGGCGGTGAGCTTGCTAGGCACTGCGGTCTCGATGGTATCCTCCACCCCGACCACAATGTCCAGATAACTGTCGTCCCAGTTCCCGAAGAACCTGCCGACCTCGATCCACCGTACATTTAGACCTATCTCGCTCTCCTCGGTCTTGATGGGTTGGACGTTCACGGAATTGAATATCCCGCTCTGCAGGACCGGCGGGTCTCCCACATAGTTGTCCCTGTTGTACAGCACCCAGATATCTCCGGTGTCCTTGGTCTGATTAATGGTGCAGACGACTATGTCGTTCGCTCCGTTACCATCGACATCCGCGATGTCGAAGGCCTGGATCGACTTTCCGATCTTGGTCAAGGTGGCGGTGCAGCTGATGTACATCTGACCGACCCTTACTCCATCATTGCTTAGGGCGGATGGATCGCGCTCGGTATCGATCACCTTGATGAAGACCTCCCCGCCAGCGAAGCCGGTCATGGCTATGGAGGACGACGTCCAGGAGGATGTGGTGATCTCCGTGAGATCGACCCAGATCGCACCATTCCAATACTGGAACATGAAGGTGTCACCGTCGGTAGAGGTAGAGCTCATCGACGCGTAGAGGTTGAAGGTGTAACCGGTACCGATGGTGGTATCGAACCTCCAGATGTGCTCGAGCCCGCTGTACGCCGGGTAGGTGATGTTGAACAGCATGTAATCGATGTCCACAGTACCAGATAGAGGGGTGCCTGTGTCCGTGTTATTGAGCCGAATGTTAAGATTGGACAGGGCGGCCAGGGACGAGTAGGTAAGTGTCTTTTCGATGTGGTTGCTGCCATTGGCGATCGTAGCCAATGTTTCGTAGGAATCGGTGGTGGTGTTCCACATCTCGATCACATTGCTTTCGCCTGCATCGTATCCGACAGCGTTGTAATCGATGACCAGGGTCACCACCTCATTTCCGGTGGGCGTGTTAAGGTTGGTGGAATCCCAACCGGTGATGTTCATCACATAGCCCGGCTGCACGGAGTAGTACCGGTCGATCTCGGTCTCGTAATCGATCTCGAAGTCGCTTAATGGGTCAGTGATCGCCGGCCCCTCGTTCACCTTCACCGATGGATAGTATGTCAGGACCGTGTAGTTTATCTCCTCGGTGATGAGCTCGTGGTACAGAGGGTTCATCTCGCTCCTGGTGAGGTTGAGGTCTCCAGTGACCACACCGTCTAAGTTCTCCTCGGAGAGCGCATAGTCCCAGACCGTGGTGCTACCAGTGCTTGCCGCCAAGGTCATCTTGCTGGTCAAAGGATAACTGCCAGCGTCATCGGCGTTCATATAGATCATGAGCGTAGAGGAAGTGGCCACGACTATGTCCATGGACCTTATGGGGTCGTTCCCTATCACAGAGGGGGCGTCCATGTCCGCCAGCCTGACCCCCTTTATGTTACTGACCCCCGTTTCAATTAAGCTCCTGGTCCAGGCACCATCGTTCCTGAAGATGTACACTCCATTGTTGTAGGTCATGACCATGTCCAGGTCATCATCTGAATCGATGTTCCCCAGGTCGAGATTTAGATCCGTTGGTACGCTGTTCACTCCGTTCAAAGCAGGCAGGACCGTCTTCACCCAGCCCCCTCCGCGTATGGAGTAGAATATGGTCGGATATATCGCCTCTATTGAATTGCCGTTCTTTGAATAGCCGATGAGGGCTACGAAGTCCCCCAGTCCATCGTCGTTGATGTCCCCGGCCTTCAGCTTGAAGACCATGGGGTTGAGGACCGCGTTGTCGTAGGTCTGCTCCAGCACTTCCGGCGGGGTCCAACTGTTGTCGTTCTTGTAGTAGAACAAGGACGCTTGGGCGCCCCAGGCGGACCCGAAGGCGGAAGGCAGGGCGGCCACGATATCGTACTTGGTCTCAGGCCCATCGACGTAGATCAAGGAGGTGAGCAGGTAGGACTCCCCGGTCGTCTTGAAGATGTCGAACCTGAGTATGTAGGCGTTGTTGCCTGCGATCCATTCCGCCCCGGTCGTTGCATTGGCCAGGTTGATCACGAAGCGGTAGACGCCGTGACCATCATCGGTGAACTGCCACATGTTGCTGACCGGCCCGTTCCAGGTGGTCGGGGCGTCGGTGGCCATAGGGGATGCCGGGGAACGCTTTATCTGGGTGTTCCAAACGAAGTCCCTTATTTCGATGTTACCGGACCCCAATACGTATGGGGAGGTCAGCTCGGTCTCGACCTCCACATATATCTTGTTCAATGAGGAATCGCTGACCGAGAAGTTCCTCCACTCGGTGTTGAACCCGCTGTCCTTGTATGTTTTGAACAGGGGGAACCCAGTGTCCTCGCCGAGATAATCGGCCACGTATATCCAGCTGTTCATGGTGAAGGTGTCGCTGATGGGCTTGCTGTCGGTGATGGTCGAGGATATCGAATAATTGCCAGATAGTGTGGCGGTGTCTATGGTCACATTATACACATAGAACCCGGCCACGAAACTGTAGTACCTGTAAATGTTAGTGGGGGACGACACCTCTGGCACGGGGGTCTTGGTGCTGGCGTCCATCACCAGCAGCTGATTCTTCCCCAGCGTGTTTACGACGGTCTTGGTTATCAGCACGACCACCGCGTCCTCGTCGCCTTTCACGAACACGTTCCTCTTGTCGGCATCGAACCCGTTCTCCTCCCAGTCCTCCCGCTCAAAGATGGCGAAGCCCTGCAGTCCGCTGATGTCGAACTGCCCGAACTCACCATCGCCACCGTTGTTGTTGCCCCCGTTATTATCGGAGGTGGGGTTGACATGGATGGTCATGAGGGCGGAGCTGCTGCCCTCGGCATCCTGCGCCGTGATCAAGATCTTGCGGTTGTCCCATTCGTACATCGCCTTTTCGGCGATCAGCGTCGAGTACAGGTTCTGGGACACCTTGGTCAGCTCCTTTGAGCCCAGCCCCAGGCCGGTCATGTCCGCAAATACACCGATGATCTCGTCCCCGTTGGGGTCCATGACCTGGACGAACAACGTCATCGACCGGTTCTCCAGACCGGGAGACGGGGAGGTATATCTCGTTCCGATGATCGGTGGGAGCTGTATGTCGGTCACTCCACCCAAAAGGTCGGTCTGCCAGACGATGGAATTGGTGTCCTTGTCCACTATCATGATGGACAGGCTGGTGATCTCGTTGCTGAAGTTGACCTTGTATCTCCACACCTCTCCTGTGCTCCAATCACCATCTATACCTCCGTCGCCCACGCTTAGCTCAGGATTCAGCGTGCCATTGACGAATATGTATATCCCGGTGGACCAGTCCTTGAGGGTCTGACCGCCCTTGTGCGTGACGTTCACCCAGATGGTGCTGTCGTCCTGGACGTTGGAAAGATTGGGTTCCAGGTCGGTGTACGTGGCCTCGGCCGGTTCGGGCATGTTGGCGACGTAGAACATAATGCTGGAGAACAGAGTGACTGTAATGGCCAGTATCAGCAGGTTTCCTATGATGTCCGAGACACCCGAGCGGGATCTGCCTATCCTCTTGTTGAATTTCTTCATGATGCCCACCGGCTTAACATAGCTATGGCTATTGAGTTATAGTTATCCTGGGACTATATAAGAATATGTGTCCAGATTATAATAAACGAATTAGTATTCTATACCTTTTCTCGCTTCCAGCCCTTCGTCATAGGGATGTTTCTCTACGATCATGACCGTGACGAGGTCGGCCTCCTCTTTCAGCTCATCGGGAGCGTTCCTACCGGTGCAGACGACTTCAACCCCGCGGTCCCTCTGCCTTAATGCCTGGAGCACATCGTCTATGGAGATCAGTTCGAAGTACAATGCGACGTTCACCTCGTCCAGTATGATCAGGTCGAAATCCTTGGACCTCATCAAATAGCTGGAGAGGTCCAAGGCGCGCCGGGCGCAATCCACATCGTCCTGGCAGTGCCTGCCCTTGGTTATCAGCTTCCCGGAACCGAACTGGAACACCTCTATGCCCATTCTTCGTAGGGCCAGGATCTCCCCGTAGTCCTCGCCCTTCTTCATGAACTGCACCACCCCCACCCGGAGGTCGTGCCCCCAGGCCCTCAGCGCCAGTCCTAAAGCGGCGGTGGTCTTGCCCTTTCCCTCACCGGTATAGACGTGCAGCAGCCCCAGTCCGTTCTGCTCCATATTATCGGTACTTCATTCGGTTCCAGGCTTTTATATATTCCAATCCCCAGTTATCAGGGAATGATGGAACTGGAGGTCAAGGTCCCCTGTGAGGACCTTAGCGGACTGGAGGAACGCCTCAGGTCCTTGGGAGCGAAGCACCTGGAGGACCTGGACCAGGTGGACCTTTACTTCTCCCATCCCGGACGAGATTTCGGCGTTACCGACGAAGCGTTGCGGCTCAGGCGGGAGAACGAGCGGACCGTCATCACCTACAAAGGTCCGAAGCTCGACAAGGACACCAAGCTGCGGGAGGAGATCGAGCTGGGCGTGGAGGACCTGGACCGCATGTCCCTGGTCCTGGAAAGAATGGGCTTTAGGCCGGTGATCAGGATAGCGAAGCAAAGGACCGTCTATGAGCTCGAAGGAATCCATTTCTGTCTGGACCGGGTGGCGGAACTGGGGAACTTTCTGGAAATGGAGTGGCAGGGGGACGACCTGGTGGTCGGAAAGGATAAGATAATGGAGCTCAAGCAAAAGCTGGGGCTGACGGGCAATGAGCGGCGCTCTTATCTGGAGCTGCTCATGGAAAAAGGTTAGCGGATCACATCGAACGAATCTTATCGATCACGAAGTCCTTGATCTTGGGGTCGTCCGGTATCGTTACGGACTTCTTGAACCGCTCGGTGCCGTCCGGCAGGTAGTAACCGCGGGACAGGGAGATGAACTCGTTCTCACCCTCCTTGGTAATGGCCTTCTTCCGCGCGACCTCTATGAAGTTGTTGCGGCCGAAGGGTATCTTCTCGGCGCTAAGCGTTACAAAATCCACGTTCTTTCCCGGCGCATCGTCATCCATTGCGGTTGCCTCCGTTTTGGTAGGTATGCAACAATCGGGAAAATTATAAAGGTTTGCCTTATTGATATACGATGCTGGCAAATTTATCTGGATGGCAGAATTGATGGTCCTGATGACGCGTTCAGGCACCAACATCGACAGTTAAAAATAGAAAGGCCGGGATGAAAGGGAGCATGGATGGCGATGTTCCGAAGCGCACCTGCCCGCGATGCGAGGCCGAGCTGCCGCCGGACCACGCGTTCTGCCCAAGCTGCGGTCTTCCTCTGAACGGAGCGGAGGGCGTTTCACACCAGTACGCCCTCTACGCTCCGCCCCCGGCACCGGTCCGGGAGAAGAGCAGCCTGCAGGCGGCCCGGGACATCATGCGGGGGATTGGGGCGTACATGTCACTGGTCGTCCTCGCCCTGGTCACCATCAACGTGGGCATCATGCTCTGGGGCATGCAGCTGGTGATCCCCCAGGCCTGGGAATCCGTAACGTCCTTGTTCCTGGCCCTGCCCTGGTTGGTCAGGTTCTTGGAGCTGCCGGGGATGTGGTTCGTCATCTACTACATACTGCTGGTGGTGGCCGTCCTGCTGTCCTACGCGGTGATGCTGTACCTGGGACGTAAGCATCTCTGGAAGGAGCTGATGTTCAAACCTGACGAGCACTCTCCGCTGTACGCCGTATCCACAATATTCCTGGCCGTTCTGACCATGAACGCCGCCTACTATCTGTTCCTGACCTTCATAGGAATCGACCCCTCCACCGGAGGCTTGAGCGGTGAACTGTGGGAGAAGCTGTACAGCCTACTCCGGGCCTCGGTCTGGGAGGAGGTCATCTGCCGGATACTCTACATAGGGCTCCCGCTGGGCATCGTCTATGCCCTGAAGGGCAAGGGGGCCCCTTACCGTAGGTACCTGTTCGGCGGCAACTTCCAGTTCGGGCCCTGGGAAAAGTTCTTCCTGGTGTTCTCATCGACCATGTTCTCCCTGGCCCATGTCTTCAGCTGGGACCTGTACAAGGTCCCCCCGACCTTCCTGGCCGGCCTCGCGCTAGGCTACCTATTCCTTAAGTATGGCGTGTACGCCAGCATAATGCTGCATTTCTTCATTGATTACCTAAGCTTGCCCATGGACGTCTGGCCCGGGGACGGGACGGACATGTTCATGGGGTTGCTGCTCCTGGCCTTCATGTCCTTGGGCGCCGTGTACCTGGTGTACTATTCCATCAGGGCGTTGGAGCTGTTCAGCGGCCGTCAGATATTGAAGTGGGGCGATCCCCGCCCGATCAGCGTCTACTATCGGCCGCTCTCCGCCAAGGCCAGGTACGTTCCGTACGATGGGCCGCTCACCTCGCCGTCCTTCGGATTCGTGTGCAAGCATTGCGCGGGGACGGAGGCAAGGTACGTTGAGGGCAGGTTCATCTGCTCGCGCTGCGGCCGGGAGAACTGACCCTCAGTCGAAAGAGGCTAGGACGCTGCGCAGCCGGTCCCGGGACACCAGGGAATGCTCCAGCTCGCGGGCCTCGATGACATATCGGCCTTGGTATGGCCGGAAAGCCCTCAGCCATTTCCGGAAATCAATGTTCCCATCACCGATCACCATGTGCCGGTCGCGGTCCCCTACGTTATCGTGCACGTGCATGTTGATGAAACGGTCCTTTATGCTTATGAAATCAGAAATGTTGCCGACGGTGTTGGCGTGGCCAATGTCGAAGCACATGCCCATGCCCGTTCCTTCCATGAACAGCAGCAGTTCCTCGGGGGCCTTGGCCATGGAGGCCGGCATCTCCGGCATGTTCTCCAGGGCGACGCGGACGCCCAGGTCCTTCGCGCGAGTATCGATGGCCTGCAGGGAATCCTTGGTCGCCTTCACGGCCGCCTCCCGGTCCAGGATGGCCAGCGGGGACAGGAAGCCGGGGTGCACCGTCATCAGGTCGATGCCCATGCGGTGCGCCATCTCGAGCGATTCCAGCACCTCGTTCAGGGCCGCCCCTCTCATCCTAGGGTTGATCGCCCCTATGTTCACGTCGCTCAGGGGGGCGTGAACGGAAAATTCCAGGTCGTAGGAAGGGGCCAAACTCAGGAATTCTTCGCAGATCTCCCTGAGCAGGTGCTTCCCCTCGGCCACTATCTCCCAGGCCTGATAGTGCTCGGCCACCCTGCCTAAGGCGTACGGGAAGTCCCAGCGGGACAGGTGGGGAGAGGATATGGCGATCATGGTATCTCCCCGTTGACCGTCCGCGGAGCTATGTCATCGATCAGGACCTCCAGATCATCTCCGCTGATGAGAACCTCGATATGCCCAAGAGGCGCGTTCCCTTCGGCGAACGAGATCTTGCCCACGAAGGCGGCCTGCTTGTTCAGCTGGAAAAAAATTCCGTCCTCGGTGAGGCCGCGAAGCATGACCGCTCTGGTGCTATCTAGAATACGGTTGTTGCGGATGATCTCCTTGAATCGAGACAGGTCGTCGGTCCTAGCTCTTATCGTTCCCTCGTCCTCTTCCAGCTCGGCCTCCGGAAAAATATTGAGGAGGCAGCGGCGCACCCTCTCGCCATCCTCGGTGGGGAACATGCTGGCAATGGCTACGACCTCGACCATGGGGATGGATAATTTGAGAAACTATTTAAAATGGGGGCGGCATGGGAAGGTCGGATGCGTAGCAAGGTCGTTGAGGCCCTGGCCAATGACGGTTATCTTCTGGACCAGGAGGCCGAGGAGTTCATTCTGGCGCAGCCTTCCCCGCTGCAGTTCGCCCGCCAGGTCATTCCTCAGATACCGTACCAGCCGCTGGTGGTGACCCTGCGGGACCTACGGACGGTGGTCCGGGTGGAGGCGCCCCGGCTGGAGGCGGTCGCCCGCCCGGAGCCGGTTTCCGTCAGGCGAATAGGCGAGGTGCAGGTAATGAAGGACATCACCTCGCAATCTGATTGCTTGGCCACCGTTGAAGGCTTCGCTCGTTACTTCCAGGACCGTTTCTCTTCGCTCAAGGGGCTGCTGCTGCGCCGCAGGGACATGATGGGCGCCATAACCATCCAGAGGGCCATGGACCCCAACAAGCTGCAGGCCGACGAGGTGAAGGTCATCGGGATGGTCAACGAGGTGCGGGAGACCCGCTCCGGGGAGAAGATCATCGAGCTGGAGGACGACACCGGGCGGATGACGGTCATGGTGCCCAAGGACAACAAGGTGGCCAAGGACTCTGTGCTGCAGGACGAGGTCATCGGCGTGGTCGGCAAGATGTCCCGCCGCGATCGTAAGATGATTTTAAAGGATCTCATCCGTCCGGACGTGCCGTTCAGCTCCGGCATGGAAGTAACGGATTCCACGGCGCAGGTGGCCTTCATGTCCGACGTGCACATTGGCAGCAACACCTTCCTGGAGGACCGCTGGAGTAACATGATGGGATGGCTGAAGGATGAGGCCAAGGACCTGGACATCCGTTACATCGTCATTCCCGGGGATTGTGTGGACGGCGTCGGAGTCTTCCCGGGGCAGGAGGAGGAGCTGGTCATCGAGGATATAATCGACCAGTATCGCGCTCTCGCCGAGCATCTGAAAGAGATACCGGACGATATTCGCATCGTCATGCAGCCGGGGAATCATGATATGGTCCGCCCGGCGGAGCCGCAGCCGGCGCTGAGCGAGGAGGTTGCCAGGCTGTTCGATTCCAATATCATGCAGATCGGCAACCCCGCCTACCTTAAGATCGAGGACCGGACGATCCTTTCCTATCACGGCAAGAGCTTTGACGACATGGTCAACGGGATAAAGGGGCTTTCATACTCCCAGCCGCTGAAGGCCATGGAGGAGATGCTGAAACGAAGGCACCTTGCGCCGGCCTACGGAGGCAAGACGCCCTTCGCCCCGGAGAAGAAGGACTATCTTGTGATAGACGAGGTGCCGGACATCTTCGTCACCGGGCATGTGCATGGGGCGGGCGTTTCGTTCTACAACGGCATAAGGCTGATCAACGCCTCCACCTGGCAGGACCAGACGTCGTTCCAGAAGATGCATAACTTCGTACCAGACCCGGCCAAGCTCACCCTGGTGCATCTGGGTACCGGAAAACCGGCCGTGGCCGACTTCTGAGGAAACCTTGAAATAGAGGTCGTTGGCCTAAGGAGGTAATGTCCCCCACCCCGCCGAAGGACGAGGATGGCGTCGATCTTTTCATAGAGAGCATTGCCGAAGGGAACCGTGCATGGATGGCCAGCTATCGCCGGCCTAGGGTAAACGGATCGGCGAAAGCGGTCGTGCTTACCTGCATGGACTCGCGCATACCTCCGCTGGAGATGCTGGGATTATCGCCCGGGGAAGTTTTCATCGTCAGGAACGCCGGGAATTCCATAACCCATGACACGCTACGTTCGCTTCTGATATGCCTGACGGTCATGGAGTGCCGTAACGTGCTGGTGGTCGGTCACAGCAGCTGCGGCATGAGGTCCCCGGGAGGCCTGGACAGTCGGGCGGAGGTCCTGCTGGACAGGGATGCGCTCTCTGAAGCGTTGGGGGAGACCATCAACGACACGAGGTCGTGGCTGGGGTTCCATGAGAGACCGGAGGAGGACTGGGCGAGAGAGCAGGCGGCGACCCTGCGCGAGGTCCTGAGAAAGGTCATGCCTGGGGTTCGGGTGAAGGTGCGCTCCGCCCTCTATCACCTGGAGGACGGCCGTCTGGAGATGCTGGATCAAGCGTCCCAGAATATGACTATCATCACATAGCCCAGGGCGAGCATTAAAAGAGAAATGAGCCAGGCGTACCTAACTAGCCTGGCTCTTTTTTCCGGAGTATCGAAAAGTCTTTCGAGCATCATCCGCGCGCTTCCGCCTTCTGCTTGACGCGCTTCAGCCGGAAGGTGTTCTCCCTCTCCATCTCCTCCAGGCGGAGGCGGATGAAGGCCTCCGATTCCTGCAGCTCGGGGATGACCTTGAACTCCAGGGCGTTGACGCGGCGCTTGGTCTTCTCCACCTCTTCCAGGATCTTCTTCATGGTGGTCTCGATCTCCGCGGCCTCGATGATGGTCTCCACCAAGTTCTGGAAGGCCTTGGCCGCCTCGTCGATGTAGACGGAAGTACCGATGACGCCGTATCCACGCTGGTCCATCGGCGTACGGATGGAATTGGCCTCGATCTCCGGGACGACTATGCCCATGATGTTCTTTGATCGGAGGGAGAGCTCGGGATGTGTCTTCAGGGCGAAGGCGGCGCTCTGCACCGCTATCGCTCCATCTACGGCCTTAGCGATGGCGATGCTGCGCATCGCTTCCGCGTAGTCGTGGTTCACCTTGTCCCGGATGTCCTTGGCCTGCTCGAGGATCTTGAAGAACTCCATGATCAGACCGTCCCGCTTCATCTTGAGGATCTTGTAGCCGGACTTGGTCAGCTTGATCTTCTTCTTGATCTCCAGCAGTTCGGAGCGGGTCGGTTTGACGTCGGCGGTTGGCATCTCAATCCTTCTTGCGGTACTTCGGGTGGTACTTCTCGATGTACTTGCGGTCTATCCTGGTCAGCTGCCTCTCGTCCAGTGAGGCTAGGATCTCCCACATCAGGTCGAGGGTGCCCTCGATGGTGCGGTCCTCGTCGCGGCCCTGCTGCACGATGCGCTTCTCGAAGTCGTCGGCGAACTCCAGGAACTTGCGGTCCCTCTCGGACAGCGCTTCCTTGCCGACGATGGCGACGAGACCACGGAGGTCACGACCTTCAGCGTAAGCGGCGTAGCACTGGTCGGAGACGGCCTTATGGTCTTCCCTGGTGCGTCCGGGACCTATACCCTCGTTCATCAGACGGGACAGGGAGGAACCGACATCGATGGGCGGGTAGATGCCCGCCCTGAGCAGCTCCCTCTTGGCCACTATCTGTCCTTCGGTGATGTAACCGGTAAGGTCGGGGATGGGGTGAGTGATATCCTCACCAGGCATGGACAGGATGGGGATCTGGGTGATGCTTCCCTTCTTGCCCTTGATCCTACCGGCGCGCTCGTAGATGCCCGCCAGGTCGGTGTACATGTAACCGGGGTAACCGCGGCGACCGGGAACTTCCTCACGGGCGGCGCCTATTTGCCTTAGGGCTTCGCAGTAGTTCGTCAGGTCGGTCAGGATGACCAGCACGTGCATGTCCAAAGTGAACGCCAGGTACTCGGCTGTCGTCAGGGCCAGCTTCGGGGTGATGATCCTCTCGATGGCCGGGTCGTCGGCCAGGTTCAAGAAGACGACCGCTCTTTTCAGGGCGCCGGTCCTCTCGAAGTCCTTCATGAAGTACTGGGCCTCTTCGTTAGTAATACCCATGGCGGCGAAGACCACGGCGAAGTCCTCGGAACCTCCGAGAACCTTGGCCTGCCTGGCGATCTGCAGTGCGATCTCGTTGTGCGGCAGACCGGAGGCGGAGAAGATCGGAAGCTTCTGACCGCGGACCAGGGTGTTCATCCCATCGATGGTCGATATTCCCGTTTGAATGAACTCGGACGGGTTGTCCCTCGCCCAGGGGTTGATGGCGGCGCCGATGATCTCCAAGCGGTCCTCGGGGACGATGGCCGGACCGCCATCCAAGGGCTTGCCGGAGCCGGATAATATCCTGCCTAGCATGTCCTTGTTCACTGGCATCTTCATCGTCTCGCCCAGGAAGCGGGCTCCGGCGGTGCGCGGGATACCGGAGGTTCCCTCGAACATCTGGATGACCACGATCTCGTCGGAGGAATCGAGCACTTGACCCATCCTCTCGGTGCCGTTCGGTAGCGTAACGACGGCCAATTCGTTGTATCCCACGGGCTCGGTCTTCTCCACGAAGACCAGCGGCCCGGCGATCTGGGTGATGGAACGGTATTCCTTGGATGTCATTTACTTACCTCCCAGGGCTTCGAACTCCTTCTCCATGGTCTCGGCGATGGCCTTCAGCTCGTCCTCGATGTTGTCCTCGAACTTGGACTTGGCCAGGCGGTTGCGCAGGGCCATGTTGGCGATGGCCTCCACGGAGACCTCGTTCTCCACTGCCTTGGAGGCGTAGGTGGAGAACCGGTTGATCAGCTTCAGGTAGATGTACTGCCTGCTCATCGGGGAGTAGGTGTCTATCTTGTGATAGGCGTTCTGCTGCAGGAAGATCTCGCGGATCATCCTGGTGATCTCCAGGGTCAGCTTCTGCTCGTCCGGCAAAGCGTCGGAACCGACCAGCTGCACGATCTCCTGAAGCTCGGCCTCTTTCTGCAGAAGTCCGACCGCCCAGTTGCGCAGCTCGGGGAAGTCCTCGGCCACGTTCTTCTTGTACCAGCCGTCCAGCTGGCCAGAGTACAGGGAGTATGAGGTAAGCCAGTTGATGGCCGGGAAGTGCCTCCTCTCCCTCAACTTGGTGTCGAGGGCCCAGAAGACACGGACGATACGCAGGGTGTTCTGTGTGACCGGCTCGCTGAGGTCACCACCGGGAGGCGAAACGGCCCCGACGACGGAGATGGAGCCGGTGTTTCCCGATAGAGCGACAACGCTGCCCGCCCTCTCGTAGAACTCGGACAACCTGGCGGAAAGGTACGCGGGGTAACCTTCCTCGCCGGGCATCTCTTCCAGCCTGGAGGAGATTTCCCTCATGGCCTCGGCCCACCTGGAGGTCGAATCGGCCATCAGGGAGACGTTCAAACCCATGTCGCGGAAGTACTCGGCGATGGTCATGCCGGTGTAGACGGAAGCCTCACGGGCCGCCACTGGCATGTTCGAGGTGTTGGCGATAAGGACCGTCCGGTTCATCAGGGGCTTGCCGGTCTTGGGGTCCTTCAGCTCCGGGAAGGAGGTAAGAACTTCGGTCATCTCGTTGCCGCGTTCGCCGCAACCGATGTAGACGACTATCTCGGCGTCGGACCACTTGGCCAGCTGCTGCTGCGTGACCGTCTTTCCGGTACCGAAACCACCGGGGATGGCGGCCGTCCCGCCCTTGGTCAGGGGGAAGAACGTGTCGCAGACCCTCTGTCCAGTGATGAGCGGTTCGTCAGGGGCCGTCTTCTTGGCGAAGGGCCTGCCACGGCGGACGGCCCACTTCTGCATCATTCTGACCTCTTTGCCGTCGATGACCGCTACGATCTCGTCAACGGTGAACTCGCCGGTCTTGATCATGTCCACGGTTCCGCTGATCCCGGGGGGCACCATGACCTTGTGGGTGATGGCGCGTTCCGGAACGGTACCGATGATCTGCCCTTCGGTAACCTTGTCGCCCTGCTTCACCACGGGGGTGAACGGCCATTTCAGGTTATGGTCCAGCCCGGGAGCGGAGACTCCCCTCTCTATGAAGTTGCCCATCTTGTCCATCAGGACGGGCAAAGGCCTCTGGATTCCGTCATAAACGCTAGACAATAGGCCGGGTCCCAGCTCGGCCACGAGGGGCTGCTCGGTATCGACGACCTTCTCTCCCGGTCGCACGCCTGAGGTATCCTCATACACCTGGATGATGGTCTTCTCGCCCACGATCTTGATGACCTCTCCCATGAGCTGTTCCTTGCCCACCAGGATAACGTCGTACATCCTAGGCGAAATGCCGACCGCCGTAACGACAGGCCCTGCAACTCTATAGATCACGCCTTCCTTTCCCATGTCAAACCCCTCAATTAGTTTTGTACAGATCAACACCGATGGCCCGCTTTACCTTCTCCCTGAGGTCGCTCTCGGCCTTGCCCACCATCACCACGACGGGGGCGATGCTTTCAGTTACTTTCCTCCGGGCGTTGGGGCTCAGGAGCTCCAGGTCGGAGGAATCGATCGCCAGCACGCCAATGCTGCTGTCAGCTATGAGCTCCAGCGCCTTGGCCTCGTAATCCTTGGGTTTGGCGGTGTAAATGCGCTTCACGCCGCCCAGCCGGAAACCCAACACGAACTCGTCGCTGCCTAATACCGCAATGTCCATCACATCACCAACAGCTTCTTTATCTGGTCCGGTCCCAGATCGCTCTCCTTGCATCTCGCGATTATCCTTATGTTGTCCACTTCCTGCTTCTTCCTGAGCATGTAGTCCAGGATCGGCAGCACCGACAGCGGATAGATGTGCGAGAACCTCTCGGAGCTCCTAAGGAGCTGACGTTGCATGGCCAGGCTGACCGCGCTTAACGAGCCGGTCTGCTTGAAATCCTCCAGCGCCTCCTTGGTCTCCGCGTAATATGAATACTTGGTCAGCTCGCTGACCACCTGGTCCATGGACTCCGCCTTGCTGAGCCCGACCAGGGCCTTGATGTCCAGTTCCTCTCCGCCCTCGATGAAGTACTTCTCCGGTCTCTCCGGGGTAAGCCCCTCCTTCTTGAGCTTGAGCAGCGTCATGAGATTGGTAATGTCAACCTCTTTGCGCAGGAACTCCTTGAACAAACGCTCGGCCTTGTTCCGGCATTTCACACATTCGAGGATCTCATCGTAGTAGAGCCTGTCGAGGTGGTCCTCCAGGGGCGCCAAGGTCTTGCTGTCGTTGTACTCCGCGACTATGTCGTCGGGAATGACCAGTCCCTCCTTGCTCCTCAGTTCCTTCAACACGTCCTCGACCGTCTCCAGCGATATCAGCACGTTGATGTACTCCTCGCTGAACTTGCCGGCGGCCACGATGTCTTCCTGGATGTCCTCCGTTGACGCTCCGTAGTACTTCCCGCGCAGGACCGTCTTTATGTTCCACATGTCCCAGCGCATGAGATACCTCTCCAGCATCTCCCGCAGGTCGCCCTTGCTGTACTCCAGAATGTCCGTGAAGACCCTGGCCAGATTCTTGCTGGTGCCGAGCTCGATGAGATTGACGCCGTCGTACTTGGTGGCCAGCTCGGTCATCTCGACCTTGTACTGGGTCTCACCAAGGAAACGGCCGATCTCGTTGAGGTCCATCAACAGTAGCTTGGGGTAGTTGTCCTTGGAGATCAGCAGGCTCTTCTTAGCTTTGACCCTGGCTGTTACGTAGGAATAGTTCCCTTTGCTACCCCAAATAGACAACATCCTTTCACCCGAACAATATGTTTGAGACGTTCTTCAGTTCCTTATCCCAAACACTCTCCAACAGGACCCGGAAGCGATAGTCCAGCCGAACGATGCCCGAGGCGTCCTCTAGGATTACCCCGGCCTCCATGTCGGTCTCGATGACGCTTCCCAACCCGCTGACCCCGCTGATCAACTTGGACTCTCCCCGGGGGCAATATACCTTGGGGACCTTGATGACGGTCTTGCCGCCCTCAAGGATCTTGCGATACATGCGGCCCCGGTTCCCTTCGTCCATGTTGAGCAGTGAGTCTAAGGCTACCTGGAACGACTTGTCCAGGACGTCCTTCTTGGCGTTGAGGATGACCCTCTTAGCTTCAAGCTCGGCACTGGATATCTCCTGTTGTTTCAGGCGTTTCAGGGCGACCTCCAGCTCCTTCTGCTGGGCCAGCCTCTTGGCGGCGACCTTGTCGTCGGCCTGCTTGAGGATGGTGGCCCGCTCCTTCTCCGCCTCAGCGGAAAGCTCCTTGGCCTTGACCTGGGCGCCTTCCGTTATGCTGCTTATCACTTCATCCAATGCCATGCGTCGGCCTCTCTTCCCTTGTGCGTTCCCGTGCGCTCTGCCCTGTTCATTCCATGTTGAGCCAGAGCAGAATCGCGACGACCATACCGAAGATTACGATGGTTTCCGGGATAACGGTCAGGATAAGACCCTTACCGAAGAGCTTCTCGTTCTCGGCCATGGCGCCGATTGCGGCGGAACCGATCTCCTTCTCCGCGAAGGCGGAGGCCAAACCGGTCAGTCCGACTGCGATTCCAGCACCGATTGCTATCAAACCTGCATCTGCCATTTTACTCACTTACTCCGTTCTTATCTGTCGTATACTTACGAATCACTTTTAAGGGTTTGAACTCCACACCGCCGCCCTCGTAGAACTTCATGAAGAACTCCACGTAGTGCAACCTGAGGCTGTGCAAGCCGGCCGAAATGATGGCCAGCACGAATATTGTCAGGTGACCGATCAGGAATATTCCCAATGCGGCGATGAGCATAATCATGTCACCGCTGTTCGAGCCTATGACGTGGAAGTCGTGCCCCCACATCACCTCGAAGGCGATGGTATTGAAAGCCAAGGCCAGACCGGCCTTGGACATGCCTATGGCGGCCAGACGGGTGTAGGATATGATGTTACCCATCAGCCCGGGCAGCTCCAGGATGGCCCCGGAACCCTCTCCTTTATAAGCCATGAGAACCCCGACCAACAGCAGCGGGATGGCGATGAGCATCCTAATGTCGGTCAGCTCCACGGTCAACCCGCGGATCATAGCATCTACCAGGAACAGCAGGAGCAGGGCACCGCCGGTCAGGATCATGATCCAGCTGACCTTCTCGATGACCGCGTGCTTGAAGCCGAACCTGATGGCCTTGTTGTAGAACCCTATCCCGAACCCGATGAAGATGTGGGCGATACCGATCCACAGGGTCATGTACAGGATCTCCTTGACGTTGTGGAGCTTGCTGTAGATGCCGATGGGTATCTCGAACCCGCCTATGGCTATTTCATGCGGGATGTGCACACCCAGCAGCGAAGACCAGCTCATGTCGTGGGCTTGTTCGGCGAAGTGCAGACCATAGGCCTCGCCGAACATGAACAGCCCGAAGATGGTCGCCCATATCCCGCCGAAGAACAGCAGGGTGGATATCGTCCTCCACTCATCGGAGACGCACTTCTTGAGCCCGATCAGGCCCAGGATCATGAATGGTATTCCGTACCCGATGTCCCCGACCATTAGGCCGAAGAAGATGGGTATGGTGATCATCATGGTAACGGCGGGGTCTATCTCCCTGTACTTGGGGGTGGACAGCATCCGCGCCATGAACTCGAACTTGCTGACGGTCTTGCCGTTCTCGGTCTTGGAGGGGATCTCCTCGACCTTTACCTCGTGGTGCTCGCCTTCCTCCTCGTGGTGGCCGTGCGCCTCGCGGCGGGACATGACCTCCAGCGACTCGACGTGCACCTTGCCGGCCAACTTCTCGGCGATGGCCTTCTCCACGACCGGCATTTCCGAGGTCGGAACCCAGGCGTCCATGGCGAAGGTGTAATCGGTGGTGCCAACGCGCAGGGGCGTTTCGGCCTTCTCTACTATAATGGATAAATGCTCATCGGCGGCCTTGACGAAGGTGGAGTGCTTGTCCTTGAGCTCGCCCAGCTTCTTCACGGCGTCCTCCATGCTCGACCTGAGCGCGGAGAGCTCCTCGTCGGCCTTGGCCACCAGCTGTTGCGGGGAGCCGGTGCCGGCCGGGGCTGGAGCCTCGGTGTAACCGAACTGCACCAGGGCCTTCTGGGCCTCATCGGCCTGGGCCTTGGTGACGAACGCGGCAACGAAGTCGCCGCCATCGGAGATGAAAACCTCGCTCTGGGGCGCGGCGGCCTTGAGCGCGGAGCTGGGGTCTCCCCGGACCTTGCCGGTGAAGACCTTCAATGAATCGTAATCGCGGTAAAGCTCCAGGTTGAGCGGCAAGGCCTGGAAGTTCTGCAGGACGGCCTTTTCGGCCTCCAGTTCGTTGATGCGGACGGCGATCCTGTTCTTGGACTCGGTGGCCCCGGTGATCTCCGCCTCAAGGCCAGTGATGGTCGAGGCCAGGTCCTTCTCTATTTCGACCAGGTCCATCTGCCCCTTGACGTCCATATCATCAAGGCCCATGTCCTTTTCCAGGGACCTCAGCTTCAGCAGCTTCTGGGAGGCGTCCGATGATTCAGGCAGGGGGGCACCAAGCGAGAAACCTTCCTCCTCCGCGCTGAAATCGATCAAGTGGGCTGCCTCGAGCTGATAGAGCACCTCGATGGTGTCCTTCAACGCTCCTCGGGCTCCTACGATGAGGACCCTAGTCATTTGTTTTGGCAGCAACATCTAAAGTCCTCTCGAAGCTTTGCATAAGATGGGTTATGACGCTGGGGACCTTGGCCTCGGCCTTCGCCTTGATGGCGGCGGCCTCATCCTTTCCCTTGTTCAGGTAGGCCTGCTTCTCGGAGGCGATGCTCTCGCGCTCCTTGGCGAACCTGGATTCGTACTCGGCCCTAAGCTTCTCATCGGCTTCGTTCACGCGGGCGGCGGCCTCTCGTCGGGCGGAGGTTATGGTGGACCTCTGCTTGTCTTCCGCCTCCTTGACGATCTGTTGCGCCTTGGACTCGGCGTCCTTTACTTGGAGAAGAATGTCAGATCTGTTCACAGGTGTCTCCCCGGAAGGTTGTTCTGGGAATTTAATCAAAGTATATAAACCATTTGCTAATTCGGGCCCGAGTGGGTGATAAATTAAGCTTCGGATGTCAAAAATACCGATTCCTCAGAGGAATAACGAATGCAAGGCCAGCATTTGAATGTCAAAAATTAGCATAGGAATCGGCAGACCTATTTATAATGTAAATAATATTATAAATATAATTGTTATAATAACGGCCTCTCGTAACGCCTCACCTTGATCCCCGCCTCTTCCAACATCTGCTTGGAGAGCTCGTCTACGTACGTGTCTAGATAGACGATCTCCTCGATGCCGGCGTTCAGCAGTATCTTCGAGCAAAGGACGCAGGGAAAGTTGGTGGTGTAGACGGTCGCACCTTTGATGCTCGCCCCGAAGTACGCGCCCTGGATGACCGCGTTCTGTTCGGCATGGACACCGCGGCAGAGCTCATGCCTTGTCCCAGATTCCACGTTGTTCTGCTGGCGCACGCAGCCGACCTCTTCGCAGTGCCGGAGCCCGCGCGGCGCTCCATTGTATCCGGTGGTCAGCACCCTCTTCTCCTTGACTATCACGGCGCCCACCTGGCGGCGCAGGCAGGTGGATCGGGTGGCCACCAGTTCGGCCATGCGCATGAAATAGGTGTCGTTGTCCGGCCTGTTGCTCATCGCTCCCGCATGCCGCCGGACCATATTAATCCCTTGTTCGGCACGCTTAATAACCGGGAAGTTGGTAAAGTGCCCCGTTGTCCGAATTACCTGGTAAGCTGTGGAAAGCGATGAAGCCATACAAGGTGCTGGTTGGCGGGCTGATCATCGTCGCCCTGCTTCTGTTGGCCATGCTGGTGTATGCGGGGATGTGGCCCCCGGTCTATGTCGTGGAGTCGGCCAGCATGCAGCACAGCGACGACCGCAGCTACTTAGGGATCATTGACACCGGGGACCTGGTCGTCGTCCAATCCTCGGACGGTTCGGAGGTGCTCACCTACGTGGAATGCTACCCGGACGGGCAACGCGCCTTCGGCGATTATGGCGATGTGATCGTTTACGAGCGTTATGGCCGTTCCGATTACACCCCCATCATCCACCGGGCCATGGTGCGGCTGGAGTACAACATGACATCCTCCAGTTTCGACGTGCCATCCCTGGCCGGCCTACCTGCGGACAAGTGGGGGAACGGGGGGGTGGAGGACGGTCGATGGTGGAACCTCACCGACGTGGTGGAGATCTATGAGGTTGGTTACCGATCGGCCCTGCTGCGAGTGGACCTGGCTTCGCTGCTGAGCTACTACGCCGACCGCGGGCTGGAACATGACGGGATAATCACCATGGGGGACCACAACGTGGCCTTCAGTGGCGGCCAGTATGTCGGCATATACGACCAGTCCACCGCCACCATCTGCCGCGAGCCGGTGATGGACGAGTGGATCGTCGGCGAGGCCAAGGTGGAGCTCCCCTGGCTCGGTCTGATAAAGCTGTGGGTGAACGGCAACCTTCCGGAGAGCACCCCCGACAACAGCAAGACCGGGATCGTGGCTGTACTGGCCCTAGTTATAATCGTCCCTCTGGCCCTGGACCTGGCGGGTTTCCTGCTGCAAAGGCGTGGGATCGACGTGTGGGCGCGCATCAGGGAGCGCCTGCGGCGAAGGAAGTGATCACATCAGGGTGGTCTGGTTCTTCTGCTTGTAGTGCTTCAGGCCGATGAAGACCTCGTCCTCCTCCAGCACCTTCTTGGTCTCCGCCAGCGGCACCCCGAGATCGATCTCCTTGGTGCGTCCACCGCGGCCGAAGGAGCGCACGCGGGCATGTATGATGCCCATCATGTCCAGCTCGGAGATGAGGTCGGTTATCCTCCTCTGCGTGAGCGGCCCCATGCCTAGTATCCTCGACATCTCCTTGTACGTCTCGTAAACGTCCCCGGTGGTCAGCTTCCCCGCTCCCTTCTCCACGTTGATGACGATGCACATGAGGACCAGCTTGGATTGCGTTGGCATTGTGCGTATGGCCTCGCTCACGCAGTCCAGCTCCATTTTGTTCTTGGCCTTCAGCACATGCAGCTCGCCCACCCGGTCGGCGTTGTCCCTCTCGGCTATCTCGCCGGCGATGCGCAGCAGGTCCAGGGCACGCCGGGCGTCCCCGTGCTCCTGGGCGGCCAGGGCCGCGCACAGCGGTATGACCGCCTCCTCCAGCACCCCCTCGTCGAACGCCAATGAGGAGCGTTGTCTCAGGATGTCCTTCAGTTGATCGGCGTTGTAAGGGGGGAAGACCATCTTCTCCCCCTCCATGCGGCTGCGCACCCGGGGGTCCAGCATCTCGGTGAACAGCAGGTCGTTGGAGATGCCTATGACCGAAACGCGGGCGTTCCTCAGGTCGTCGTTTATCTTTGAAAGGTGATATAGCACATCGTCCCCGCTCTTGTAGACCAGCTTGTCTATCTCGTCCAGGGCGATGACGACCACCTGGTTCAGCTCGTCCAGCTTGTCCCTCAGCATGTTGTAGACCTGCATGATGCTCAGGCCGGTGAAGGGTATGCGCTGATCGAAGTCCTTGACGAACTGGTTGCCGATGTTCTGCAGGACGCCGTAGGGAGTGTCCACCACCTCGCAGTTCATGTAGATGAAGGTGACCTTGCTCTCCTCCCCTCCGGCCTTCTTGATCTCGTTGCCGATGTACTTGACGCAGGCGGTCTTACCCGTCCCGGTCTTTCCGAAGATCAGTATGTTGCTCGGCCGTTCTCCCTTCAAGGCGGTGACCAGCACCGAGGCCAGGGAGTCGATCTCCTCCTGACGGTGCGGCAGGACGTCCGGAATGTAAGAGGGGCGCAGGATCTCCCGGTTGTTCTTCTTGAAGATCTGCTTTCGGTCCATGTGCTGGGTGAATACGTTGGATTCCATGATGCCCCTCTAAACTTGACAAAGGCCCTACAAGGTAAGGAAAAAGGACATTGCGGTTCTATTTACTAGAACCTTACTTTTATCCCTGAACGAGGAAGTAAGCTAGGGCGATGCTTCCTTTCCAGAAAGCACCCCCACCCCTTTGTTTCCTATGGAACCCCCTTAGGGTCTGTTACCAAATAAGGTTAATGAGGCGGAGGGGATTGAGGTCTGAGGATTGTCCGAGTTGAAGAAGGGAGCGCTAATTAGCCTGGACCGGGACACGGCCGAGATAGAGGAGCTCTGCCGGTCGGCGAACATAGAGATAACGTACGTGGTGATGCAGCGGCGCTCCCGTCCGGACCAGACGTACTACCTAGGCCGGGGAAGGTTCAACGAGCTGAAGGAAATGCTGAAAGAATGTCCGGTGGAGGTGATGGTGATCAACGGCGAGCTCAAGCCGTCCCAGCACTTCAACCTGGAGAACGGACTGAAGGTGGAATGCCTGGACCGCATAGCGGTGGTCCTGGACATCTTCACCAGCCGGGCGGAGGGCAGGGAGTCCAAGCTGCAGGTGGAGCTGGCCCGGCTGCGATATCAGGTGCCTTTGATGAGGGAATGGGTGCACAGCGCCAAGGCCGGCGAGCACCCGGGGTTCCTGGGCGGCGGGGAGTACCAGGTGGACGTCTACTACAATCTGATAAGGAGGAGGATAGCCCAGATAGAGGAGGAGCTGAGGTCCTTGGCCAGGGATGGGGACCTGCGGCGGGGCGTACGCAGATACAAGGGGTTCAGGACCGTCTGTCTGGCGGGGTACACCAACGCCGGAAAGTCGTCCCTGATGAGGAGGCTGACCGGGGAGGAGGTCCTGGTGGCCGACCGGATGTTCTCCACCCTGGGCACCACCACCAGACGGGTCGGTTCATCCAAGATCCTCCTTACCGATACGGTAGGATTTCTTCGGGACCTTCCACACTTCCTGGTGGAGTCTTTCCGCAACACCCTGCAGGACGTGTTCACCGCTGATCTGGTGGTCCTGGTGGTGGATTCCTCCGAGCCCCTGTTGGACGTCAACGCCAAGGTCATGGCCGTGCAGGAGCTGCTCGGCAAAGGGGTGCTGAGTGGGAAGCTGATGGTGGCCATGAACAAGATGGACCGGGACCCTGATCGGCTGACGGAGATGATCGCTGTCGTTCATGACGTTCTTGATCCAGTGTCCATCATAGGCGTTTCAGCTATTACCGGGGAAGGTGTGGATAAGCTTCTGGATAACGTCAGGTCCTTCTTCCTGCCTCCGGTGGTGGTCCGGTTCAAGGCGGAGAATGGAGAAAGGGCGGCCATAGAGATCTCCAGGTTGTATGATGATTACTTCGTCGAGTCGGTAACATATTCCGATCTGGCCGATGTAACGTTCCGATGCCATGGTGATGATCTGGAAAAGGTGATGGACCGTTTGTATTCTTTGCCGGGTATAAGGGACGTTTCAAGTGGAGTCGAGTCGAGATATATTAGATAGATAATCGATTTTTATATATTATATTATATAACATTATAAACTATAAAAAAACACAATTCCCCACAAAATAACGCCCGGCCAGGGACCGGGTGACGAAAAATCGTTCCATAGGAAATGATGGGGTCCCCCTCTACTTCACTCCCATCTCCCTCTTCTTCTTTATGAGAAGCTCATCGTATTTGGAAGGAAGACGCCAAGCGGTGTACTCCAGATCGTCCAGGGAACGGACGAAGACGGCCTTGCTCTTCTCCTCCATAAGTATTCGGAACCTCTTCATCCGTTGAACAATGGAGATCATCCAGATCGCTCCGACCATCACCCCGATGGCCCCGGCAGCCCCGGTGTAGAAGCCCCAACCTTGCAGGTCCACGCTCCAATCCAGGGCGTCGGATATCCCGAGAAGGAGAAGAACGGCGCTGATGATGGTGAGCAGGACCGAGATCTCCAGACCCCTCTCCACATTGATCGGCTTGGACATTACTGGGGAAATCGAGGATCCAAGTATTCAAGATTTCACCTCAGTGAAAGTTACATCTAGGCCCAATCCTCTCGCCGGGACAGAATGTTCGTTGCCTTCGACGACACCGATTCCCTGGAATCGATGTGCACCACGTTCCTCGCCACCGAGATGATAAAGGCGCTCGGGGTGTACGACCTGATAGGCCTGCCGCGCCTGGTTAGGCTGAACCCCGCCGTGCCCTGGAAGACCCGCGGCAATGGCGCGTTGAGCATCCGCTTCGGCATCGGCCGCGGGGAGTGCGACATGATCGGGGAATTGGACGGAACCCCCATCTACAGTTACAAGAGGATGTACGAGGAGGCCAACCGCGATCTGGTGCTGGAAGTGGCGGAGAAGGTCGTAGGGAAGTGGTCCAGGACCGCGGAGGGGGCCAGCCCGGGACTGGTGGTCAGTGAAAGAAAGCCGGCGCCGGGGCTATACTGGAAGGCGGTCCGGGAGATCGTTCGGAAGGAGGATACCCTGCGGGAGCTGCAGCGGATCGGGGCCGACATGGTGGGATGGGAAGGCGGACGCGGCATCATCGGGGCGTCCGCGGCCATGGCCTGGAGGCCCAGGGACCGCACTTACGAGATAATCGCCTACCGGGAGAAGGAGAGGTGGGGTACCCCCCGCTATCTTGACGACCTCTCGGTAAAGGAGATGGATATCGACCATCCAAGCACCTTCAACAACTTCGACCATCGCACCGGAAGGAGGGCCATATCGCCGCACACCCCTTGTCCGGTGCTTTTCGGGGTGAGGGGCGATGACCCCAAGGAGCTGATGTCCGCGGTGTTCAGCCTCCGATCGGAGCCGCCGGCCCGTTGGCTGATGTTCCTGAGCAACCAGGGCACCGACGACCACCTCCTCCGGAGGGAGCCGGACCTGCCGGACCGTTCCTATGATTTCATGGCCACGGTGGACGGGATGCCGCGCACCGTTTCCGGGGGGCATGTCATATTCCGGGTCGCCACGTCCAAAGGTCAGCTGGATTGCGCGGCGTACGAACCCACGAAAGAGTTCCGGGACATCGTCCGGGAGCTCCGTCCCGGCGACAAGCTGCGCCTCTTCGGCGAGCTCAGGGCGGAGCCCAGGACGCTGAACGTGGAGAAGATGAAGGTCATCTCTATCGCTCCCCAGATAAGGAAGGTGGGGAATCCCCGCTGCCCGCTCTGCGACGGTCCGACCAAGTCCATGGGCTCCTCGGGCGGTCACCGCTGCAAGAGGTGCGGGGCGAAGAACGACCTGAGGCCGTTCACGGAGGAGGTCCCCAGGAAGATCGCCCCGGGATGGTTCGAACCGCCGGTCTGCGCCCGCCGCCATCTGGGGAAACCACTCAAACGCATGGGTCAGGAACGACAGTAGCCGTATATAGCAATCGACACAGATTTATACCCCGTCGCTCTATGAGAATGAAAAACCCGACCAGCCATCTGGCGGGGTGAAAAATCATGCAGGAAGTCGTCATAATCAGCGCGGTCAGGACCGCCATCGGAAAGTTCAACGGGACCATCAAGGACGTACCGGCCACCCAGCTAGGGGCCGTCGCCGTCAAGGAGGCCGTCAATCGCTCAGGCCTTCAGCCATCGGACATCGAGGAATGCCTAATGGGCAACGTGCTCTCGGCCTCGCTGGGGCAGAACCCGGCGCGCCAGGCGGCCGTGGGCGCCGGGCTTCCGTACGAGATCGGCTCCACCACCATAAACAAGGTCTGCGGGTCGGGAATGAAGGCGGTCATGCTGGCCGCCAACGCCATAAAGGCCGGGGAGTACCAGGCCATAGTGGCCGGGGGCATGGAGAACATGAACTCCGCCCCGTACCTTCTGAAGCAGGCCCGCTTCGGTTACCGCCTGGGAGATAACAAGATAGTGGACCACATGGTGAACGACGGGCTGTGGGACATCTTCAACGATATGCACATGGGCATCACCGCCGAGATCGTGGCCGAGAGGTTCAACATCACCAGGGAGATGGCCGACCTGCTGTCGTACCAGTCCCACCTGAAGGCGCACAGGGCGCAGACCGAGGGACGGTTCGACAAGGAGATCGTGCCGGTGGTGTTGAAGGGGAAGAAGGGCGACACGGTGTTCGACAAGGACGAGGGGATACGGCCGGACACCACCCCCGAGGCGTTGGCGAAGCTATCGCCCTCCTTCAAGAAGGACGGCATGGTGACCGCCGGGAACGCCTCGCAGCTCAGCGACGGGGCGGCCGCCCTGGTGGTGTGCTCGAGGGAGTTCGCCGAGTCCCGGGGTATCGAGCCAATGGCGGAGATCATGGGGTACGCCACCGGGGGCACCCGGCCGGAGTGGATAATGGAAGCCCCGATCCCGGCCACCCGCAAGCTGCTGGACAGGCTGAACATGAACATCAGCCAGTTCGACCTGTTCGAGCATAACGAAGCGTTCGCCACCGCTTCCGTGGCGGTACGTCAGGAGCTCCAGGTGCCGGAGGACCGCTTCAACGTGAACGGCGGGGCCATCGCCCTCGGGCATCCCATCGGCTGCTCGGGAGCCAGAGTGCTCACGTCGCTCATCTACGCACTGAAGGACCAGGGCAAGAGCACCGGACTGGCCACCCTGTGCCTGGGCGGCGGCAACGCGGTGTCCATGGCCGTCCGTGTCTAAACCCATTTACCAATACATTTTATAATGGCAATCTCAATTATTGTCGATTCCAATGCCCAGTCTGGAACAGTTGCTGGCTCAGGTAGGGGCCCACCGGGACGAGATGGTCGAGGCCCTCAGCGAGCTCACTAGGATACCGGCCATCGGTCCGGAGAGCGGGGGGAGCGGAGAGCTGGAAAGGTCCCGCTATCTCAGGGACATCCTGGACCACTCCAAGTTCGACGACGTGGAGATGTATGACGCGCTCGATGAGAGGGTCAGACTGCGGCTGAGGCCGAACATCGTGGCCAAGAAGAAGGGCAAGTCCGATCAGACAGTATGGATCGTGGCGCACATGGACACCGTGCCGCCGGGCGACCTCAACTTCTGGAACACCCCGCCGTTCTCGCCGCGCCTGGTGGACGGCAAGCTGTACGGGCTGGGGACGGAGGATAACGGCCAAGCGCTCATCGCCGGACTGTTCGCGGCCGAAACGCTGATGAGCATGGGCGCAGAGATGGAGCGCTCCCTAGGACTGGTCCTGGTGGCCGATGAGGAGATGGGCAACGAGCGGGGGATCAAGTTCCTTCTCCAGGAAGGCGTCTTTAAGCAAGGCGATATAATGTTCGTCCCGGACCACGGCACACCCCGCGGGGACGAGGTGGAGATCGCCGAGAAGCATATTCTTTGGCTGAAGTTCACCGTGACCGGGAAGCAGGTGCACGCCTCCCGCCCGGACCTGGGCACCAATGCCATGCGCGTCGGTTCCGAGCTGATCGTCTTCCTGCAGGACTTCCTGCACCGCAAGTACAACGCCAGGGACGAGCTGTTCACTCCCGACCGCTGCACCTTCGAGCCAACCAAACGTTTGCAGACCGTCGGCAACGTCAACACCATTCCCGGGGAGGACGTGTTCTACTTCGATTGCCGCATACTACCGCAGTACGACATCGACGCGTTGCGCAGCGATGTCACCGCCGTGCTGGGCATCTTCGAGCAGAAGACCGGCACCCAGATCAAGATGGAGACCGTCCAGGAAACTCGGAGTGGTCCGCCATCAGATCTGGAAGGAGAGGGCATGAAGGCCCTGAAGTGGGCCGTGAAAAAGGTCAAGGGCATCGAGCCGAGACCGGTGGGGATAGGGGGAGGAACCTGCGCCAACTTTTTCCGTTTGGCCGGCATGGACGCCTACGTCTGGCAGACCATCGAGGAACTGGCGCACACACCGAACGAGTACTGCGTCATAGACAACCTGGTCAGCGACGCCCAGGTGTTCGCCGTGGTCCTGGCCGCCCTATGCTGCGGCAGTCAGTTCCAGGCCTGAAAAACCTCTTCACTCCTTCTTCTCGTTGAACAGCCGATCGACCATCCACTGGCTGTCGAACTTTATTATGTCATCGTAGCCCTGTCCGGTGGACAGGAAGGCGATGGGCTTTTTGATGGAATGGGCGATGGAGAGCGCCGCCCCTCCCTTGGCGTCGGCGTCTATCTTGGTGAGGATGACCACATCGATGCCTATCTCCTTCTCGAAGGTACGGGCCTGCTCGATGGCGTCGTTGCCAGCCAGCGAATCGCCGACGAAGACGGTGAGGTGAGGCTTCACCACCCGCTTGATCTTCTTCATCTCGTCCATGAGGTTGGCGTTGGTCTGCATTCGCCCGGCCGTATCGACCAGAACGACGTCCCTCTTGCGGGCCTTGGCGTGCTCCAGGGCGTCGTAGGCCACGGCCGCCGGGTCTCCCCCGGCCTGATGCTTAATTACCTTGCTTCCCAGGCGGTCACCATGGATCGTTATCTGCTCGATCGCCCCGGCCCGGAAGGTGTCCGAAGCCGAAAGAACGACACTGAAGCCCTGCCCCTGCAGGCGCTTGGTCAGCTTGGCGATGGCGGTCGTCTTGCCAGTTCCGTTGATGCCGAGGAACATGACGATGACCGGTTTCTCGTGGGTCGCGATGAACGAGTCAAAATCGAACTCGCTGCCCTTCAGAACGCCAAGCACAGCGTTCCTCAAGGCCATCTCTATGGCGTCCTCCACCCGGTAGGAGCGATCGACCCTCTTGCCCAGGAGGTCGGTCCTGACGGACGCTTTTATCTCCTCCACTATGGGCAGGGCGACGTCCGCCTCTAGAAGCACAAGCTCCAATTCCCAGAGCAGTTCGTCAAGGTCCTTCTCCGAGATCTTCTTCCCGGAGTCGCCGACGACCTCCTCGACCTTGGCGGTGGGCTCGATGTCCTTCTTGCTAAGGCCGAGGATCTTCTTCAGGGAATCGAACATGGCCCTATCACTTCAGGCCCTGTTGCATCCTCTGATATTCCTGCTGGATGACCTGGGAGAGCTGCTGCATCTTCGATTCGACGACAGTGCGGCTCTCGCTCACCTTCTTCAGGGCGTCCATCAGCTCGCCGATGCGCACCTCGACCGTGGCCACGGCGTCCTCCATCGGCTTGTCGACGGAAACGCCGGTACCAACTCCGACCAACACGCGGTCATTGTGGACTATGGAGGCGTAGACGTATGCGCTGCCCCCCACCGGCATGAGGACCTCTTCGCCGGGCTTTCCCTTGGCCACCGCTTCCAGCGTGTCCTTGGCCCGGGAATAGTCCTCCAGGGACATCTGCAAGAGCTGGCCCTGCTCGTTGATCGCCTCAAGTTGGGCCTTGTAGGCCTCCAGGGCGCCCATGGCCTGGCGCATCTCTTGCTCGTTCATCACTTCTCACCGATCTGGTGCTGCACGATGGGGTCGGTCACGTCAGCGGGCGCCAAGAGCTTGACCTCGGCGAAGACGATCTCATCCCGCTTCTTGCGGTGCTTGCTGCCCAGGTCGGACAGCACCTTCTCCCTGGCCGCGTTCTCATCGACAGCGGCCACCTGGACGCTGAAGTTCTGCATGCTCTTGCGGTAGCCCACTCTGCTTGCATCGTAGGAGCCTATAACCTGAAAAGCTTTCATCGGGGTTGCCTCGGGCGAGGAACGGGGTTCACCCAATAAAGCTTTTGGTCGGTAGGCTATCCGCTGACCATGCGGACCATCGCCGTCTACCGTCCCGGAAAGGCGTTCCCGTCCGTCTCCGTCACCGGGGCCCGTTGCGACCTGATGTGCGAGCACTGCCGCGGGCGCTTCCTGAAAGGCATGGCGTCCATCGCTGCTCCCCAGGAACTATTAGCTCTGGCCGCGGAACTTCGCGCGCAAGGCGGTGCCGGGCTGCTTCTCAGCGGAGGATGCGACGCCGAGGGCAAGGTCCCCCTTCTCCCCTATCTAAAGGCGGTACGGGAGATCAAGACCACCAGCGGGCTTCTGGTGAACATCCATCCTGGGCTGGTCTCCGGGGAGGAGGCGGAACGGATGGTGTCCAGCTTGGCCGACCGCATATCCTTCGACCTGGTGCTGGACCAGGATACCATACGGAACCGCATGCATCTGGCGCGCGAACCTGGGGACTATCTGGATTCCTTCCACGCCCTCTGCAGGGCCTTCCCCGGCCGGGTGGCGCCGCACGTGCTGTTGGGAACGGGGAGCGAGGAAAGAGAACTGGAAGCGGTCCGGGAGGCCTGCCGGGAGGACATACCCTGCCTGATACTCCTGTCCCTGGTCGGGGAGAAGGTGGCGGACCGGGAGGGGCGCCTGCTGCGGGGAGTGGAAGAAGCGCGCCGTCATCATCGCTCCGTGTTGCTGGGCTGCATGCGCCCCCGCGGACGTCCGGACGTGGAGATGAACGTCCTGGAGGCCGGGGCGGAGGGAATAGCCTCGCCATCCCTAGAAACTGTGAAAAGGATAAGGGAAAGGGGTTGGAAGATCGAGGAACGCAACGTTTGCTGCGCCCTTCACCGGTAGATGCCCTGCTTGAACCTCTTGTTCATCATGAACATGTACACCGCCCAGAGGGCATTTCCGGCCAGGAACACCGCCAGTATCGGCGGCAGGTAGCTGACCAGGGAGGTGTTGACGTTGCGGGAGGTGTCGTAGCTCACCGTGACCGGCACATCGTCCACGCTGTACACCAGGATGTAGAACCGGCTGTGCTCGGTGGCCGGGAAGTTCACGTCGATCTCTGGGTCGGCCAGATGGTCGTCGTTCACCCGGTACGCCGCTATGGTGGCCTTGCCGCTGTCCTTGAACAGGTCGTAGTTGGCCTCGGTGAGTATGAACACCTCGGCGAGATGGCCGTCGGAAAGCATCTCGATACGGTTCACTTCCACCAGGCCCAGGGGGTCGGAGTTGAACATGGTGGTGATGCCCGGGGTGACCGAGGAATCGCTGGACACGCTGCCCTTGGCCCCCATGTTCATGTCCAGCATCTCGGGCAGTATGGGCGCCCAGAGGAGCATGATGGCGATAAGGGCGACCGCCGCCCAGAGTATGGAGGAGCGAACGGCGCGCTGGGATATGATGAACTTGGCGCTCTGGCTCCTCATGAAGCGCATCTCCAGCATTATAAAGATGAAGCCTTCCACCATGACCACGATGAGCATGATCAGGACGAAGTAGATGAACGAGTTGACGCTAAGAAAGAACGGCTTCATGCTGAAGCCGCCCTCCGCCCAAAGAAGATAGGCGGCGAAGGCCAGGATGATTATCGCCTGGGCCACGAACAGCAGTCTCTTGGTCTTTTGGATGTGAACTAGGCGATAGCCTCCCTCAAGCTTGCCGACGTCGTATTTCATGGGGCCCTGCGAATAATTCACTGGACAGTTAATAAAGTTTTACCCTCGGGTCAGCCCAGGACGGCCCAGCGCCGCAGAACGAGGAAGAGGGCGGCGTAGGCCGGCACCTCTATCTCCCCCTCGCCGCGTACCTGGAAGTCTTTCACGTGAACGTCCAGGCGCTGCTTGAGCACCACCTTCACCGCCCGATCGGGAAGCGTCTCGGGCACGGCGTCCCTCAGGGGATCGAACTGGTTCATCTGCTCCCTCGTAAGAGTGACCACCTTCAGCCCGGTCTTGCCGTGCAGCGAACCAGGCAATCGTATCAGGCGCTTCACGTCTCGGGTGACCGGCTCATCGATATGCCCGGCCATCCGCTCCTTGAGGGATCGCAGCACCATCTGGATGAACAGCTCCTTCACCCTATCGGAAGTGAAGTACTCCAAGCTGTCCTCGCGCATCATCAGGCCCAGGCCGGTCGTTTCGCCCCGCTTCCCGTGCAACGAGCGGCGCATGTCCTCCAGGGTGGCGTCCTTGGCCCCCTGCAAAAGCGGATAGCGCTCCCTCAGCCCCTGGTTGCTCATCACCGCGATCTCGCCGGCCACCTTTGCCATGACCTCCCGGCCGAAGCACCGCCAGCCCCCCTCGTCCTTGCCCGGTATGCGGAAGGCGCGCTCCACCTTCACCTTCTCCTTGAAGTCCTTCTTCATGCTGGCGGTGGACGGGAACAAACCATCCAGGTCCAGGTCGGTGCCGCCGACGAAGTCGATGATCTCTCCCCGCTCGTGCGAACCGAGCGTGCGCACCCGAGGATCGCGCACATGAACGTGATATCCACGTCCGCCGGAGAAGCTGATGCGGACGTACTTCTCGTCAAAACCGAACTCCCCGAAGATGAAGCGGTCCAGAAGGGTCATGGCCTCCTTTTTCACCAGAACGAGCATGTCCTGGTAGGAAAGCCCCTCCGCTCCCGGGATGTGGTCGGCGTCCAGGTCGAATATCAGGTCCGCGCCTTTCCAGCCCTTGAGGTCCATGGTGGGGGCGGAAGGGCGCTGATAGAGCGCCGATGAGAAGTAAGCGTGCGAAGGAACCTGGTTCAGCAGGAACCTTCGGAAGTCGTTCTCCTCCAGGAAGCCCATGTGCCTGCGGACGAAGTCCCGGTCGAAGAACATGAAACCGAACTCGCGGTCCCTCAGGTCGGCCGGCGCGGGCGGCGGCGACCTCCGGTAGTACTCCCGGAAGAGGTCCATGGCGAACTCGATCTCCCTGTTCACGCCCACCTCATGCCCTCCGGCGGATAAATAGGTTGTAATTCCCGGCATACCAAACTATATAGACAACTCAGAATATTTTCTCCCGATCGGCATGAAGGCGTACATCAGGGTCATCTATTCCAGCGACGGCAGCTCCCCCGGACAGGTCGATTCCGTGTTCCTGGGCAAGGGATTCAGGAAGGTCCCCGGGGTCCCCGGCTATGAGATCGACGTTTTGAACGAAGCAGAGATGGCCCAGTTGCTTGAGGGATTGCACACGGCGCTCAAGGGCCTGGAGGTGCGCTACATACCCACCCTGGGCATCGTGGAAGGGCAGCCCGCCGCCGGCTACCGTCAGAGGGTCGCCAAGTTCCGCGAGCTCAACATGGAGCCGATGGAACTTTCCGGACTTTTAGAAGAGGACGCCGCCAAGTTCAGATCGGCCGTGCACGAGAAGCTGGATATCTATCTGGACTCGATAATCGCCGAGCGCCAGGAAGAGGTGGCCGCCGCCGAGGCCAAGATCTTGGCCGAGCGCGCCCGGGAGATGCTGAAGGAGCAGTTGCGCGAAGGGCGCACCTTCCACGAGCTGCTCAAGGCCGTCCCGATGGAGGAGGACGAGCTCTCCCAGAGGTTACTGGAGCTAGTGGAGAAAGGGGCGATAAGGGCCGAGCAGAAGGGCCGCAGCGTTGTTTACCTGGCCGTCTAGGTCCGTCCTTCCTTTCCGTACCAATCGACGAAACGGCGCAGTCCTTCGTCGATCTTCACTTTGGGTTGCCAGCCCAGCAGCTCCCTTGCTTTGGAATTGTCGCCCCAGGTGTGGTCCACGTCACCGGGCTGAGGCGGTAGGTGCTCCGGCCTGAGGTCCTCCCTGCCGACGGCCTTCAGGATGGCCGCCACGACCTGGTTCACGCTCACGGTCGAACCGCTGCAGATGTTCAACGGCTCCCCTTTCGGATCGGAGCAGTCCGCGCAGCGGCGTATGGCGTCCACGACGTCGGTGATGAAGGTGAAGTCCCTGGTCTGCTCCCCGTCCCCGAAGATCTGGGGACGGAGACCGTTCAAAGCGCGGTCGGTGAAGATGCGGATGGCCATGTCCGGGCGCTGCCTAGGGCCGTATACGGTGAAGTAGCGCAACGAAACGCTTTGCAGCCCGTACAGCTTGTAGAACAGCGCGCAATAGTACTCGGCGGCCAGCTTGCTCGCCGCGTACGGTGATATCGGCACCGCCGGGTCGGTCTCCTTGGCCGGAAGCCGAACGGCGTTGCCGTAAACGGAAGAGGAGGAGGAGCTGACGACGCGCTTCACGCCTTCGTCCCTGGCCGCCAGCAGAACGTTCAACGTGCCGGTGGTGTTGGCGTGGTGCGATCTCAGGGGGTCCTTGACGGAGATGCGCACCCCGGCCTGCGCGGCCAGGTGGAACACCACATCGGCGTCCTCGAAGCACTGGCGCAGTTCGTCCAAGTTGAGGATGTCCACCTCCATCAGCTTGAAGTCCTTGTTGTCCAGATGCCTGCTCAGGAAGCGCATCTTGCCTGAATAGTAATCGTCGAAGTTGTCCACGCCCACGACCTCATGCCCCTGTTCCAGGAGAAGGTCGGTGAGCGTGCTGCCGATGAACCCCGCGGCTCCGGTGACCACTGCTCTCATGTTAACCGGCGGTGGGAGAGCCTGCGCGATAATAATGGTTGCGAAGGCGCCACGTCGCTCCGCTGAGCGGCCTTTGCAACATACGCTTTTATAGAATATCTAACAAACCTTAAATAAGGCCCCTTTTATCGATTTCTCTGGTGGTTCGACAAATGGGTGCTACAATCAGAACTCTTGGCCTGTTTGCTTTCATGTTCGGCCTGTTCGTGGCCATCGGATGGCTGGTCGGCTCCCTGTTCATTGGGGACTGGGTACTAGGAGCGGCAATGTTCCTGGTTTTGGCCGGCCTGATCAACCTGATATCGTACTTCTATTCCAGCAAGATCGTGCTGTGGTCGTACCGGGTAAAACTAGTGAGCGAGGCCGAGGCCCCCCGACTGTATCGCATCGTCCGCAACATCGCGGCCATGAACGGCATTCCGATGCCCAAGGTCGGTATCATCCCCACCAGCAACCCCAACGCCTTCGCCACCGGACGGAATCCAAAGAACGCGGTGGTATGCGCGACCGAGGGCATAATGCGCCTGCTGGACGATGACGAGCTCACGGGCGTCATGGCCCACGAGATGGCCCACGTCAAGAACAGGGACATCCTGGTGATGAGCGTGGCCTCGACCATAGCCGGTGCCATATCTTTCGCGGCGCGTTTCGCTTTCTATGGGGCGCTGTTCAACGGACGCCGGAACGAGGGTGGAATGATCATCGCCCTGGTGGTCGCCATCACCGCTCCCATAGCGGCCATGATCGTGCAGCTGGCCATCTCCCGCAACCGCGAGTACAAGGCCGATCACGAGGGTGCCAAGCTCATCGGCCGCCCGATGCATCTGGCGAGGGCGCTGGAGAAGCTGGAGACGGCCAACAAGCGCGACCCCATCCGGTTCGGGAACCCCTCGTCCTCCAACATGTTCATCGTGAACCCCTTCCGCGGAGGAGGTCTGAGCACCCTGTTCATGACCCACCCGCCCATGGCGGAGAGGATAAGAAGGTTAAAGCAGCAGGCCAGCGAGATGGGCCGGTTCTGAAACCCCTTCCCCCCCCGGGTCCTTTTCATTCCCGGCCGTTGAAGAGAAGCTGCCCGCACAGCCGATTGGAGCGCAGAAAATCCAATCCGCGGCCGATGTTGCCCACTTCCCCCAGCGAGTGGTGCATGTCCGTGCCGATGGACACCTTTACCTTTCCATCGAACGCCTGGTAGAAACGCTCGGAATGTTCGTAGAGGAACCGACCTTGTCGGGCGTAATGCTGTGACGTAGGCACCTCCACGAACGCCCCGAGCTCTGATAGCCTCTCAGCAAGCCAGGACGGCTCACGATCACGGAAGATGCGGTCCATGTCCCAATGGCACAGTCCGAAAGGAACGTTCAAGCCCTTGGCGAGGGAGCGCAGCTCGTTCAGCGGTATCCCGCCCTGCAGCGGATCATCCACATACTCGAACAGGACCAGGTCCAGCGTGTTCAGTAGGTCGAAAGGAAGCTCATAAAGATCGCACCGTTGCGGATTGGTATCGATCTCCACGCCGGCCAGGACGTTTATGCGTCCTTCGTACATCATCCGGGCGGCCTTTATGTCCCGCAGATAACGCTCAAAGTCCATCCGTTTTAGTGGGTTGATGATCTTGCAGGTCTCGAAATGGTCGGTGATAGCTATGTGCGTAAGACCGGCCTGGAAGGCTGAACGCACGACCTCCATCACCGTGAAATCCCCATCGGAATAGAGGGTGTGGGTGTGAAGGTTGATCCGGTTCGCCATGATGGTCGTATCCGTACCAACACCGATATAAAGTCTTGCGAGAAAAGGACGAAAAGGTTTGGAGGGGAGGGAACACCCCTCCCCTCGGGTTGTGAGATCACCGTTCATCGTCAGCTCATAGGGCCTCTTTCCCGCGCTCGTTGGTGCGCACCCTGACCACCTGGTCGACGGTCCAGACGAATATCTTCCCGTCGCCGATGTTCCCGGTGAAGGCGGCCTGCTGGATGGTGTCGATGGCCTTTTCGGCGATGGCATCGTCGACCACCGTTTCCAGCTTTATCTTGGGGAGGAGGTCCACGTCGTAGACCGCCCCCCTCCATTGCCTGGTCGCACCCTTCTGCACGCCGCGCCCCTGTATCTCGGTGACGTTGAGCCCGACCACCCCGATCTCGGAGAGGGCGGACTTGACGTCCCCCAGCTTCTCATGGCGGATTATCGCCTGTACCATCTTCATTCCCTAACCTCCTGGCTCATAGTGAGCTCCTTGGTCACCATTTCCGGATAGGCGGACACATTGTGCTCGCTGATGTCCAGCCCCTGCAGTTCCTCCTCCTGGCTTACCCTGATGCCCACGGTCCTCTTCAGTCCGTAGAACAGGACGAAACCGGTTCCCAGAGCCCAGGCGGCGACCACCGCGGCGTTTATCAGCTGGACGGCGAAGAACCCGGCGTTGCCATACAGCAGGCCGGTCACCAGCGGTCCGTCCAAGGCGTACACCCCATAGGTGCCATCGGCGAACAGGCCCAGGGCGATCAAGCCCCATAGACCGTTGAAGCCGTGCACGCTAACTGCGCCCACCACGTCGTCGATCCCCTTCTTCTCAAGGAACCAGACCCCATAGCAGACGATGAAGCCGGCGACCATGCCGATCAAAAGCGCTGCCCACGGCTCGACCCAGGCGCATCCGGCGGTGATGCCCACCAGACCACCTAGCATGCCGTTGACGGTAAGGCCCAGATCAGCCGTCCCCGCCCTCCTCCAGGAGATCAACAGAGCGGTCAGTGCGCCCGCCGCTCCAGCGACCACCGTGGTCACGCAGATCTTGGCGATGACCAGCTGGTTGCCGTTCAGGGTGCTTCCGGCGTTGAAGCCGAACCAGCCGAACCAGAGTATGAACCCGCCCAGCATGACCATGGTCAGATTGTGACCGGGTATCGGCAGGGGCTTTCCATCCTTGGTGTACCTGCCCAGGCGCGGTCCGATCACAATGCAGGCCGCCAGCGCCAAGAGCCCGCCGAGGGCGTGCACTACGCCGGAACCGGCGAAGTCGAGGGCGCCGTAACCACCGCCCAGGTCGACCATGAAGTCCGATGCGGCCAACCATCCGCCGCCCCAAACCCAATGGGCGTATATTGGATAGATGAACGCGGTCACCACGGCGCTGTATATGAGGTAGGTCTTGAACTTCGGCCTCTCCGCTATGGCTCCGGACACGATGGTCACGGCAGTGGCTGCGAACACCAGCATGAAGAACCACGACAGCATGGTCCCTACGTCAAAGGCGTCCCCTATCAGAAGGAACGCGGTGGTAGGGTCGCCTATGATTCCCCCGATGTCCGTTCCCAGGAAGAGGGAGTATCCAATGACCAGGAACACCACGGTGCCCATCACGAAGTCCATGAAGTTCTTCATGAGGACGTTCGCGACGTTCTTCACCCTCACCATGCCGGCTTCGACCAAGGCGAAACCGGCCTGCATGAAGAACACCAGGAAGGCGCAGATCAGCACCCAGATGTAATTGATCGAGTTCATGGCACCCTCGAGCGTCGCCGGGTTGGAGGCGCCGCTCGGGTCCGCGGCCGAGACCACGGGAAACAGGGCCATGAGGCCTAGCACTAATAGAGCGAGGAGAGCGTACTTACGCATCGTCCCCGCTCCTAAGTTCCTTTACGATATCGTTCCCGCACATTTTCATCTTCAACTCTCCGGAACACATGCGCTCGAAACCGTTGGGGAGCAGAGGATAAGCTCCGCAGGGAGCGCCCACGGCCGCGGCCAGTGCGGCCGATGCGGCCATGCATTCCATGGCGGTGAAGCGATTCTGGACCGCCTTCCGGCGCAGGGGGCGAAGCGTCTTCCGACGCCTGTCCGGTTTTCCTAGGCTCCAATAGATGTTTATCGAGCGCATTGGAGAAAGTGTAGATAAATGTATAATAAATAGTTATTGAAGCAAACAAATGAGTATTAATTAAAAAATAAGTGTACATTTGTAGGATTAGAATCAAGCGATTCCTCAGGGGAATAAAACCTACGCCGATCGTAAGTAGAAAATCAAAAAGAAAGAGGGAAGGGTTTTTTCGATAGGATCAGCGGCTCACTTCACCTGCTCCCACTTCTCCAGTTCCTGCACCTTGGACAGGGTGCCGCCGCGCTTGATCTCCTCCCTTATCCTCTCTTCCCGCTCCCAGACGTCCACGGAACGGTTGGCCAGCTCTACCGCATGCTCCTGAGGAATGACGATCACGCCGCTCTCATCACCGACGATCCAATCCCCGGTACGGATCATCTGCCCGCCGCAAACGATCTCCAGCCCTATGCCTCCGAAGCCCTTGGGCTCCCCGGCGTGCGGGGAAACATGACGACTGAAGCACGGGAACCCCAGGTCGATGATCCCGTCAATGTCGCGCGCAGCGCCGTCGATTATCACTCCCGACACGCCCTTCACCAGGGCGCTATTGGCGGCCAGTTCTCCCCAGACGGCGATCTCGCTTCCCCCGGCGTCTATGACGATGATGTCCCCTTTTCTGGCGCGGTCGATGGCCTCCACCGGCTTGGCCCAATCGCCCTTGGCGGTCTGTACCGTGAGGGCGCGGCCGACGGCCTTCACCCCATGGCCGTTTCTGAGAACTATCCCGTTGTCCATGACCCCACGCTTGTGCGCGGCGTCGGCGATGTTGCAGGTGGACACTTTAGTAAAAGCTTCGAAAAGCTCTTCCTGCCCGTACTTCCTGGAAAGGGCGCTCGGAAGACCTTTTCCGGTCCTCATCCCTTCCTTAACGGCACGGGCGGCGGAACGCACATCCCCGGTCTTGATTATGCCGCCGCCCACGATGATAATGGAGGCGCCATGCTCGATCATCTTCGGGGCGGTTTCTGAGGTTATGCCCCCGGCCACGGCCAACGGTACGCTTACGGCCTGGGAGACCCTGGAGACGACATCCAACGGCGAACCCTCGCCCTTCATCTGCTCGTCGATGCCCACGTGCAAGCACACGTAAGAAACGCCCAGTTCCTCGGCTCTTTTCGCTCGCCCCACCTTGTCCGGGACGTTGATCAGGTCGACCATCACTGCCGCCCCGTACTTGCGGGCGGTGAGGACGGACTCGGAGATGGTGCCATCGTCAGAAAGCCCGAGGACGGTGACGACGTCCGCCCCGGCCTTGGCCGCGATCTCCACCTCGAAGGCGCCGACGTCCATGGTCTTCATGTCAGCGACCAAAGTACGTCCAGGGAACTCCTTCTTCAATGCGCGAAGGCACTCCGCCCCCTCGCTCTTGATGAGGGGCGTTCCGGCCTCTATCCAGTCAGCCCCTCCCTCCAGGGATTCCCTGGCTATCTCGATGGCCCGTTTGAGGTGCATGAGGTCCAGGGCGACCTGCAGAACCGGTTGCATGAGCGTACAATCGCCGCCAGACTACTAATCTTTTCCTTTAAAAAATAATATATCCGCAGATACTCATCATCACGCATGGCCGCATCCCCAGGCGCCAAGAGCTGCACCGGCATGGATTGTATAGATCGCATAGTCGGCGGAGGGTTCCCGGTGGGCGGGATGATATCCGTGAGCGGTCCCTGCGGGTCCGGAAAGACCAACTTCGGTCTGGAATACCTGATTCGCGGAGCGATGACCGGCCAGAAAGGGTTATACGTATCGACGGTGCACAGCCCGGGGAAGCTTCTGACGTACCTGCCGAAGCTGGACTACGCCGACGGCAAGCTTTTCGAGAAAGGCACGGTGGTCCTGAAGCACATCGACGAGATGGGTTCCGGGGAGAGGGACGATGGGAAGATAACCAAGAGCGAAGCGCTAGCCATGGTTTCCGATATTGAGGAAGCGATTAAGGAGCAGAAGGCCAGCCGAATGGTGCTGGACGCCACGAACCCGATAATGGTGGAGATGGAGGATTGGGTGGCCAGGGTGTTCCTGCTGGGGCTTTCCAAGGTCTTGTTCGACGCCAAGTGCACCGGACTGCTAATAACCGAAGGGGACGTTCCGGACTGCCAGGAGCACACCATGTCCGATGGAATAATCAAATTGGGAACGGCGGTACGCCGCGGCGATAACTATCGGGTGATGGAAGTGCTGAAGATGTCCGGGGCGTCGCACTCCCGCGCGAAATATGTCATGGACATGACGCCCGAGGGACTGCTGATCACGCCGATGCTAAGGGGGTTCTGATATGGAAGAGGCGGCGCCGCAGGTCCTGAGCAGGCTTAACGAGCTTGGCCCGTCCGTTTCGATAGATTTCAACATAAGCGTCGAAGCGTACTTCGATACGCTCACGGCGCTAATAGACCGCTTCTGCAACAAGAAGAAGTTGTCATGCATCTACATCTCGGTGACGGTTCCGTCGTCCACCATCAATTCCGCACTGCAATCCCTGGAGATAGATACTGGGAAGCTGCGCTTCGTTGATTGCATATCCTTCGCTACCATGGAATGCGCTTCTGACGATGCACAGACCGTCTACGTGGAAAGCCCGACCATGCTGGAGTACATCGTGCTGAAGATGGAATATCTGTTCAGAAAGGGAAAGGGAGAGCCGTTCATGGTCATACTGGACTCGGTGAACTCGCTAGCGGCGCACAATGAAGTGCGCATGCTGTACGAGTTCATGCAGGTGCTCATGGCCAGCGCGAAGAGCCGGGGAGCGTACCCGGTCATCCTGAGCATGGAGGACCAGATGAAGCCCGAGCTGCAGGAGATGCTGCAGCTGGTGTGCGATCAGATCGTTACGTTGAAGTGAGGGGGAGCGGTAGACGCGGGTAGGGTCCATTGGTGCATGTAGTGCTCAATGTACGATGCTTCGTGTCCATAGGCAAAAAACAGCTAAAAATATGGAAAATCATATTTTTTACTGATTTTCACGGAGATAATTATATATTCTAACAAGTATAAACAGAGCTTGGTAGGGCAACCTACCAGGAGACTGAACATATGAAGAAAATGTGGAAATTGAACAACAAGGCAGTTTCCCCGGTCATCGCGACGATTCTGATGGTTGCGATCACTGTGGTTCTGGCCGCCGTGTTGTACGTGATGGTAATGGGCTTTGGAGGCGGTGGAGCCGATGAAACCCCGACCGGTTCATTGACCTACAACAATGAAGGAGGGGGCGTGTACAACATCACTCTTTCATCGATAAGCTCAAACGATATTGAACAAAGCCAGGTAAGCTGGGTTGTTGACGGTGCTGTCACCACAACTGGAGTCACCTGGGTCGGAGGCACTGGTGATACCAATCCGGTAATCGCTGGATCCACTATAGCGGTCACCCTGACCTCTGGTTCGCACACGGTTGCCCTGTTGTTTGAAGACACAAACAACAACGTGGCATCAATAACCATCACTGTACCGTGATGAAATCAAATGATGGCTAACCGCCATCAATCTTTTTTTCTATATTCATTCCACTTTAATTATTGAAGTGTTGGCCACACCATCTGTCCATCTTTGTCTTGGATCTTTAGAAATACTTAATCCAACAAAAAAATCAACAGGTAAGAATAAATACCAAAATATTTTTGGAACGTTTCTAATAATAGCTTTTGTGTACGTCATTGGTCCGTTCAAAGACACAACAATATGACCAGTTACACGCTTACCCAATGTTGTTCCCTTATACCCCTCAAATAAGACAGAATAAAAAAACCACCCAAATCCTGAGACTATCCCAGCAATTATATCTTTAGACTCAATTTTTAAAATATAAATAATAATAATCACTGGAATAAAGATTACAACAATATCGATGAACGCTCCTATCAACCGTCTTAACATATGCATTCTGAACCCGTGGCTGTGCTCCAGCAGATCGTACCCAGTCGGCATCTCCATCCCGAATAGAATATGCTGAACAGGATATTTTATTCTTATTATCTGAAAAATTAATTCTACCACTCAGCTCGCCCGTCTCTCATCACCAATCAGAGCTGGGTTTATCATCATCGTGGCGGAAACTCATCATACACTTCGAGGATAAATGCATTCCGTAAAGAGAAAAGCTGATCTCTTTAAGGCGAAGCGATCGACACCCTCTCTTATATTGGGGAAGCAGATATCCGGGCAGTTACGATATCATAAGGTGTCCCGAAAAGGTCCAAGGAGAAGGGCCGTCACCGACACCCCCCAAGGTGTCATATAATGCTGAAATCGAAGGTCGATCCCCGAGCGATTGCCGGAG